>Ga0315286_10003491_pt1 | contig 14898 bp, 17 predicted proteins | sample YL17G10_0_MG_FD_205038 | JGI IMG/M metagenome (GOLD analysis project Ga0315286, IMG submission 205038) | Sediment microbial communities from Yellowstone Lake, YNP, Wyoming, USA - YL17G10_0 | ecosystem: Environmental > Aquatic > Freshwater > Lake > Sediment | place: USA: Wyoming | collected...
GACGTTCGATGGCCCGTTCAGCGGCATCGCGGTAAGCGATCAAATCTTGATAGGTTGAACTAAGAAACACCTTCATTGCCGCGATATCCAGTTGTTTGATCAAACCTAATGCATTGCATCATTTGTTAGGCATATCTATTGGCAATCAGCCCAGATCACCTTGCTCTTTTCCCTATGTTGTTTCGAAAGCGAAGGCAACGTCTTTGTGACGGATCGCTCTAATAGGCGCAGTCATTTGCGACTTAGTGATGTCGAAAGCTTTGTACAACGACTTGCCCTGGGCAAGTAAGCCGTAGAAGCACGCCTCCCACTCCGCTGCCTCCTCGCCCGTGATTTCAGTGTCGCTGGCAGCCATGTTTGCGACATGTGCGACTTCGACCGCCAGAAGCAAAGCCTTGCATGTGGCTAATACGACAAGTTTTGTTTGTGATTCGAGCAGTAAATCTGCGAAGCTTCCCGATGACATCAGCTCAGGGTTAGGTGTTGCGGGTTTGTAAGTCGTGGAATCGACTGGACTAAAGATTAGGTCACCGGTCTCGCGGTCTACAAAGAGTACAAGGCGGATGATGTCAAACTTTTGGGTAGTCAACAGCCCTATTAGTCTTTTTTTTGTGAGTTTGTTTTCAACTGTGACCCGCTTAGGGAAACTTTTCTCGAGAACCTCAACGTCGAACTGGAATCCATAAGCCGGTTGCGCATACTGTTCGCTCGCCGCGCATAAAATTCGCGGACTCCCGATCACTTCTATTGTCTGCTTTGCTTGCATGTACTTCTTCTCGAGTTCGCCCAGATCGTGAGCGACCGCGTTGAAATCAACCGCGGGCGAGTTGACCTTGAGTTTTATCGCGATAGCGTCGTACAGCTTTTGAAGCCCTTCGGGTTGGCTGCATTCAATCCCTTGAAGCATGCTTAATGGCACGGGTAGATCGCTGAGGTGCATACCTGAGTGGCAGACAGGGATGACGGGAATACCGCGAAGCCATACAGCCCCGGCTTCAAAATTGACCCATGGCCGTCCTACCGACTCCTTGCTGCACATTACAATTTGCAGGTCGGCGCTTCTTAACGCTTTGTCAACTTCCTCTATGGCTCTCATTTCCGGTCGGCGATCCCTCTCCTTTCGTCACACCTTACCGTATAAAGCTCCAACATCCTGTCGGTCCTGGCGCCGACCACCTGGCTTCCTTACGGACGCCCGCGCATCTTAGACTTCTCCGATTCTGCAAGAAGGTGCGCCAGGCTCCCGTGACGAAGGAAAATCCTGTCGAAAACGTGCAGGTGCAAGCGGGCGAGCAGCCAACCGACCGTGCCCATGACGATCCCAATGAGGATGGATTGGAACGTCTTCCGGTATTGGATAACTTTGGAAAGAAGTCCCCATCCCGTGGCCCCAAGCACCGCACAAATAGCTGTGGTCAGCAGCGCCCCTACGGTCAGGGAAAAAGCAATGACACTCCAGTGGGCGTAAGCAAAGAAGCCAATCCAAACCAGCAACGCCAACCCAACGCCAATACACCCGGTTTTCAGAGCGCGCGAGAGGAGCCAGATTCTAAACGCGCGCTTCTCCGCGACTTTGAGTTGGCGCATCAACGGTGTGTCCGCGCCGGGCTGTCTCATGAGCGGTTCGATCTTCAGGAATTCCCAATTCTCCTGCGGGGCCTCAGAAATCGGGAACCCCAGGGCGGACTCCCCAAGCGCCTTTTTCGCCATGCAATAGCCGCTGGTCATCAGCGCGTAGGCTTCGGCTTCCGAGAACGAATCCAGATCCGTGCGGATGGCGGCGAGCCGGCGTTGCACTTCGCGCTGGATGCCATACGGCAGCAAGGGATCGCGGCGCACCGGATCGGATGGGTCCTGGCAGTTAATCCAGTCCACCGGTTCGGCGCCGAGGTTCTTTTTGAGGTGAACGAACATCAACCCGCGCAACAAGCCGGAACGGCGGCGGGCTTCCAGTTCCCGGTATTGAGTGCTGCGTACGCGCGCCTGCAAAATGGTATTGGAACGCAGCGGCACACCCAACACACCCGCGCTGGGGTTGTTTTGCGAGTCCATCTGGCCGCTCGCATCGCTTACGAGCAAGACGTTGCAGCCTTGTTCGAGCAGCGCGGCCACGCCCTGGTTGTCATGGACGCCACCGTCCACCAAGCGAACGGTAATCGGCTCGCCATCGTGTAGGTAAATGCCACTCAGCGACAGCGGTTCAAAGAGACCCGGCACGCATGCCGAAGCGGCCACGGCTTGGCCCAGCCGGATCGGCTGCCGGCCTTCCGGCAAATCGCGATAATACATCCGCCGCAGGCGATAATTCGCGTCAATTTCTTTATCGGCACCGGCGGGCGGCTCGCCCATCCAGGAAGCCGTGAATTGCCAGTTATGTCCCGTGTTCAATGTGGTGGCATTGAGGATGAGAATGGGCACTTTGTTCGAGCGGCGCCAGTTGTTGTCCTTGGGCACGAGATTCTCATCGCCCTTCGGGCGCACATAGAGATTGTTGAGCCATCGTTTGCCGTCTTCACTGTCCTTGACTCGCGAAAAAATTTCCGACTCGTATAGCTCACCGGCCCGCAGCGTGCGCGAGTAGTCCGGCAGGATGATCATCTTCAGGTTGGTCAACCACTCGGCGGCGATGCGCGTGCGAATATTTCTTTGCACTCCGCCGAGGAAGTCGTGGGCCAAGCGGCGCACAATCTCGATGTAATCTTGCTTCGTGATCTCGCTGTCAGTCTTGGTCTGCAGCAGGTGACGCACTTCGAGGTAATAATGCGCCCCGATGATTGAGCCGCCCGAGACGCAGGACAGATATTCGATACTTCGTAAAATGTCGAGTTCCGCAAGCCGGGCCAGCACGCCAATGTGGTACAAAGAGGCGCGGAAACCTCCGCCAGACAAAGCCAGGCCGATCTTGCCCTGCATGATCGAGGTGACAGCTGCGAAATTGCCGCCCAGAAACTCCTTGAGCACCCGTTCTCCATCAAGATTTGTGGGCTGCCCTTTCGCCTGCCATGTCTTCTTCTGCAACCGCAGCAACATTGACATCTGGCGCGCGGTGGTCTCCCACTCCCAGTCCGGCACCTTGGGCAACGCCGTCGCTTTCTTGAGCCACCCGCCGGCTTGGTCGTAATCCTCCAAACCGAAACAAGCTTCACCCAGGGTAACGAAGAACCACCATTCGTGGTTCAGCCAGTCGTTGCCCGCCTCCTTCGGAAGTTCGGGAAGAACTTTCACTATATCCTCGCGGATTGTCTTCGCCTGCTGGCGACGAGCTTTCGCAAGTTCACTGAAAGCAGCGGCGGAAAGTGCCCCGGACTCGGCGGTTTCGGCGAGCAGCTCCAGCACGAATGCGGCGTTGATCGCTGTGTAGCCAAAGTCTTTGGCGACGCCCTCTTTGAAGCCGCGCAAATAATAGGCAAGAGAGGTTTCAAGATGAGGCGCGCTGCCGTTGAGTTCCCACTTGCGTTTATAAACCGCACCGGCCTGGCCAAGAGTTTCCTGGTCTTTGGAAACCTCGAGCGGGTCGGCTTCCTCAAGGATCCCAAGCGCACGGTCCAGCCGGTCATCCACGGATAAATCGGGATCCTTGTAAGTACACAGCGACCGCTTCTGCGCGAACTTGAGCCTAAGTTTCAAATCGGGGTGCTGCTTGACTTCAGGCTTGGCGGCGTAGCGATCCAGGAGTTTCCGGGCCAAGCCGAACGCGCGTTCCTTTTGCAGGCGGCCCACCAGTTTGACTAAATCGTCCACGCCAATGCTTTTGCCGGCGAGGATGTCTTCACCTTGTGTTACGGCTTCGCTTTTCGCGGTCGGACTCGATGATGGGTTTGGCGATGGCGGCATGTTGTGGGTCTCCTTGGGTTAGCGAGGCTGGATCGTGAGCGCCTAATCTGAGGCCGAGCAGGCACTGGAGCGCTTCTCTAAACGTTGGAATGACGTGCCTCTTTTTCAGGTTTCGGGTTCATTGTCGTGTATGTCCACCGCTTGAGATCTCAATTCGACGAGTGCGTCCAGGACCTGCTGCCGGACATTGTGCGGGCCGTAAATCTCCCCCCAGCCCTTCTGCAACTGGAACAGGCCGTCGTAGGCGGTGTCGTGGTACGATCGCAGCCGATGGGGGATTTCGTATTGAGTTAAGACAGAACTCAGGAGCTGAGCTTCGATGGCGTTTTCGAGGGCGGCGATCTTGATAAAAGGCGATTCCTGTTCCAGTGGCATGCGAAGGAATCCCGAAAGCATAGAAGGAATGGATGAATTCTGATTAATTTAACGGAATTCAGACGAAGATGTCAACCAGCAAACCGGTATGGGCGGGCGCCATCAAATCGACTTTTCCCAACCCTGCCCGAAATCCGCCAGCGGTCTTATTTCCTGCACTTCGAATGCCAGCGCCGCATAAACCATTTTCGCAGCAGCCTCTCCTACAACAGTTGCAATCTTGGCCTTAATTTTTTCGAGTTTTTCTCCGGCCGTCGAACAATCGGTCATCTTGACGTAAATTCTTACACCCTTCCACTCGGACAGCGTCTTTCCAGGCTCCATAATCATAAAGACAGCGTTAGGATTCTCCTGCAGATAGTATAAGGTGCGATTCTTGGTCAGCCCCATGATGATCGTCTTTTCATCCACCATGTATGGCGACCCGAAATAAGCTGAATTGAGCTTCCCGTCTTTGCTGGAGGTGCTGAGTGTGCCTAACCTCGGCTGTTTGTTAAAATAGTCCATGAGTTTGGAAGACATCGGAATCTCCTTTCGTCAAAATACGGGTTGAAGAACATTATCGATAAACCTCGAAGCATGTGATTTCATCAAGGCTCTTTCTTGTTCGTAATAAAGCATCCGTGGCGGGATATCCTAAAGGCGATAAAGCAACAACCCGAACATGCTTCGGAACGCCGAGAACTGATTTCACCTCATCCTCGCTGAAAGCTCCTATCCAACAGGTCCCCAGGTCAAGTTCATAGGCCTGAAGCAGCATGTAAGCGAATGCGATAGAGAGGTCAACGGCATAGGTCGGATGACCGCAGGTCATCACAGCCTTGGATTCGGTCGCACATGCGACGAGAACAACTGGCGCTTGGCCGATGAAGGATTGATTCATCGCGGCACGGGCAAGCTTCTTTTTCGTTTCTGCGTTTTTTACGACGATGAATTTCCATTCCTGCCGGTTATTCGCGGAAGGTGAAAGCCTGCCCGCCTCCAATATTTTATCGATTTTGTCGCTTTCAACCTCCAGGTCCTTGTAAGACCTGACGCTTCTCCTACCCTTTATCGCGGCAAAGACATCCATGGACTCTCTCCCCAATGCGCCCCAGCGGCCTACAGCGGGCAGAACTTCAAAAAAAATCTACCAGCGAGTGTTGACGCGGTAAAAATTCCCGTTTTGGTCCTGCAGAAGACCAGAGCCGTCTTTATCGATATATCCACGCATGGTGTTCCCGTTTAGATTTCGCATGACCGTATAGCCGTTGCTGCTGTCGGTCGTGCCTTTGAACTTGTTCATTGAGTTGTAATCGAATTTTTTCTGCATCTCTATATCCCGGCTGCCTGAGCCATAATTGTTCGAGGGAGCATCCTGCTTGAATTGCCAACGAGTATCCCAGGCGTACGCAGATCCGGCGCATAGGGCAATCATCGAGATTATCATCAGTCCTACAAGGCATTTCGGGGTCTTCATATCAACCTCTGCCGGGATTAGCCGGCTTTTTCATTCTATCTTGATCAAATGATACGTCCGAAAATGTTCAACTTCAAGACTATCTGGAAAATCTAACCGGCGGGCTTAAAAAAGTCCATCCCAGAACCGTCCCTCTTGCCTTTCTTGGCTAACTCCTTATATCTTTAAACCCACCTGAGATAGGAGCGTCCCCATGGCCAATCCAGAACATCTCGCTATTCTTAAACAAGGCATTGAGGTTTGGAATAAGTGGCGAAGTGAAAATCCTGGGAAAGCCTGACCTCAGCGGAGCAGACTTATTAAATGCAGAATTATTTGGTGCCGACCTGCATGATGCGGCGCTCAAAAATGCTAACTTCTACCAAGCGTTGCTACAGAATGCCAACCTGAGCGGCGCCAATCTTGAAGGCTGTCATCTTCGTGAACCGAAGCACGGCTCTATGAGGCTAAACTTATTAGAGCGGATCTTGAAAGTGCTAAATTGGGCAGCTCAAATTTATGTCGAGCGGATCTTCGTGAAGCAAATCTCAGGCAAGCTACCCTAATTGCAGCTAACCTCATCGAAACGTACGCTACTGCGATCTCTCGAACGCTGATCTCAGTTGGTCCCAATTAGTTCAAACTCAACTCAGCAACCTATTCGGAATAAAATCCGCGAACTCGGATTCGTTCCGATGATGTTTGATTTTGAGAAGCCAACTCAAAGGGATTTCACTGAAACGATAAAAACCCTTGCCGGATTAAGCCGCTTTATCATCGCCGATATCACCAACCCAAAGTCGAGCCCATTGGAACTGCAGGCTATAATGCCGGACTATATGATCCCGTTTGTGCCGATTATTCACGAGGATGAGAAACCGTTTGCCATGTTCCAGGACCTGAAACAAAAATATGGTGAGTGGGTCCTCGACCTGCTTGAGTATGATACGGCTCAAGGCCTTCTCGATGTATTTGATGAAGCAGTCGTTGCTCCAGCTAATGAGATGGCTGGGCTACTTGAATTGAAGAAGGCGGAACAAATTCAAACTCGGCACGTGAAAGATTACAAGAAACGCTGATCAGTCAACGTCTCTCTCGACCTTCTGGTTCGCCTTTCATAGCCCCTAATTCACGCACTATCCTGCCGCTGGTAATGCCAATTCTCGTTATCCCGTAATTGGCAGTTTTTTCCAGCCTATAGAACGGCTAACCCATCCACTTGAGTGTGAATATATCCCGTTTTTAAATTTTCACATGCAACAAACCAGCCAAGGCGCGATCAATAGCAGGAGCCGCTTTACAGGGGCGATGAATTTGTCTATGCCGCAGAAGATTATCGAGATGACATTTTATTCGTCCATATTGAACTTGCCCCTATGTGCGCATACACGGCAAAGGCCACAAAGAGCGGACTTGCCCCTTATGGTTGGAGACCGTAAATGCCCTCAAGGCCTACATTGAGGAACGGTCGGTGCAGTTCACAGCGACTGAGCCGCTTTTCGTCAACGCCAAGGGGCAGCGGCTTTCTCGTTTCGGTTTGCGCTACATCATCGGCCATCGAGTGTCGGAAGCTGCCAGAACCTGTGCGTCTCTGCTGACAAGGAAAATTACACCCCACACATTTCGGCATACCACTGCCATGCATCTACTGCAATCAGGAGTTGACCTTAATATGATTCGATCCTGGCTCGGCCATGCTTCAATCGAGACAACACACGGCCATGTTGAAATTAATCTTGAAATGAAGCGAAAAACGCTTCAATCCGCTGAAAAGCTGCTACCCAAAACTGGAAGGCAGCGCGCTTCATGGAAACGGAATCCAAACATCTTGGAATGGTTATCGAACCTATAGAGTTATGTGAAGTATGGAAGAGCCATTATCTTGAAGCTCTTCCATACTTTCCCGGCCTGGCAAGCCTTCTATAATCCATTTCTAATTTAATCCACATAAACCCCAGCTTCACATAACACAATCACCCGAGCGGAGATGTTTGTCCTTCACGGGAGGATGAGGCCATCACAGCAAGAATCGTTCAGGCGTCCCACATCATCGGCATACAAGTGGACGAGCATCTCATCATTTCCATGTGCGATGACCGGTATTTCAGCTTCGCGAACAACGGCATCATCAAGAGGATTTACGACGCTATAGGCTGAAACCGGCAATCTCAGAAATCAGACGAAGGCCATTTGCCAGTCCCGGCAAGTGGTTTTTCCGTTTTGAAGGGAGGTGATCCATTAATGGCCTACACGCCAGAGCTTTCCATGCGCTCGTCATGCACACTTCGCCAGATTTCCTGGGCGCTGGGTGTGCCGATGATCCGGGATATCCTCAATCATCTGGGACTATGGCTGGTCAGGGAAAGACCGCCGCCGAAAATCCATGACCCACCAATCCGAGAATACGCCGCTGTCAATCTCCATCTCCAAACACACGCTGATGACTTCTACGGCGACCCCGATTATTCCTGGGATCAAAACATCCAGTCATAACGCATCGTGAAAAAGAGGCGTGCAGGAGAGTTCTGCCTGAATTCTGCTCAAAAATGCCTTCTTGACAGGTGACTCGATCAAAAGGTGAGCTGACTTCTCAAAAGGGCCGCCGCCGTTCCATCTCCCTTTCCCAATCGCATCGCCAGTCCCTGCTTTTCAATGCGGAACGTTCCTTGACAAGCAAAATCGGACCACCTATACTTCACCCCATCGAAAGCAATGTCTTATCCAATATCCAACTTATCCAACGGAGGCAGAGATGGCAGTCGAACGCATCGCCGTGATCGGCAACGGCATCATCGGTCATGGCGTGGCCCAGATTTTCGCCAGCGCCGGACATCCGGTGACCATGATCGGCCGCAGCGAAACCAGCTTGGAAAACGCGGTCGGCCGCATCAAGTTAAGCCTGGCCGATTTCAAGGCCCATGGCCTGCTGACCGAGGCAGAGGCGACCGCTGCCATCGGCCGCATCACTCTCTCGACCAAGCTCGATGACGCGGCCGCCGCCGACTTCGTCCTCGAAGCTGTCACCGAGAACCTGCCGCTGAAGCTTGGCATCTTCGGCCGACTGGACAAGATTTGCCGGGCAGACGCCATCCTCGCCTCGTCCAGCGGTCAACCTGCCAGCGCCCTGGTGGCGGAAGTTGCGCGACGCGAGCGGGTGATCGCCGCCCATTTCTGGTACCCGCCGCAGCTCATCCCGCTGGTCGAGGTCTGCGGCGGACCGCATTGCGCGGCTGATACTGTCACGCGCACGGTTGATCTGATTCGCCGCGCCGGCAAGAACCCGGTGGTGATCGACAAGGAGGTCAAAGGCTTCATCGGCAATCGCCTGCAATTCGCCTTGCTGCGCGAGGCCTGGTCGCTTTGGGCCAGCGGCGTGGCGGCGCCGGAGGTGATCGACGCCGTCGTGCGCACATCCTTCGGCCGGCGCATTGCGGTGACCGGCCCCATTGAGTCCGCCGACATTGGCGGGTTGGAGACGATGTACAATTTCGCCCGCTTTTTGCAGCCGGATCTGAACACCGACGCCGATCCCCCTGCGGAGGTCGCCGCGGCGCTAAAGGCTGAGCGTCCCGCCCGCACTTGGCCTGGCATTTACGACTGGCAGGCGCGCAGGCGCGATGCCCTGGTGGCTGAGCGCATGGAGGAGCTGTTTCGCTGGCTGCAGCATGATCGGGCGGCTGCGCGGAAATGACGTTATTCCCAATGCAGCACGAGCCCTATTTGGTGGAATGCGGCGCCGCAGCCGCGGATCGGACGTGGCGAACCTGCAAGCGCGATCGACGTAGCCATCGTTGAGTCCGGTTACACGGGCGTGGTAGCAGCGCTGCATCTGGCGCAAGGCGGCATGAGCGTCGCCGTCTTCGATTCCCACGAGATCGGGATCGGCGCCTCCAGCAGAAATGCCGGCTATGTCGGCCGTACACTGAAGCACAGCTTCGGCGATCTCTTGAAAGCGCGCGGTCTAGACCACGCTGTCACCGCCTATCGCGAGATGCAGCGGGTTTTCGATGGCGTCGCCGAAACGATCGCAGCCCACGGCATCGACTGCGGCTACAAGGCCAATGGCCGATTGGTCCTCGCCGCCTCGCCCAAGCAGTATGACGAGATCGCGGCTGAATACGCGTTGCGGCAGCAACATCTCGGCAGCGCTTTTTTGAAACTGTTGGCCGCGGCGATCTCCATCGGGAGATAGCGCCCGATCGCTATTTCGCGGCGTGATCGTGCCGGACCTCGCCGGCCTGCATCCCGGGCTCTACCACCAGGGTTTGGCCGGAGAAGAAAAAGGGTCAGGTCTCCATTCTTCACTTGTTGATTCTCTTTTCCAGCGCCTCGATTTGTTTATTTACCCTGCGATCCCTTTCCATTCGCTTCTCGACTCGTCTGCCGGCATGGCAGACGCCGGATTCACCTATCCCGAAATAGACTCCGATCTCTTTCAATCTTGACGAGTGACTCGATCAAAAGGTGAGCTGATTTCTCAAAAGGGCCGCCGCCGCTCCATCTCCCTTTCCCGACCGCATCGCCAGTCCCTGCTTTTCAATGCGAAACATCCCTTGACAAGCAAAATCGGGCCACCTATACTTCAACCCATCGAAAGCAATGTCTTATCCATAAAACCGCAGTGATCGTCGGAAGAAGGCTTTGCCATGAGCCAACCGTTGAAAGTCGCCGTTTGCAGCGCCGGCCGGGGCGGCACCGCCATTGCCGCGGACCTGACGTTCCTGAGTTGCCGGGTGAACCTTTTCGAGTTGCCGCGGTTCCAGCAGGCATTGGAACCCATCCGCCAGCGCCGGGGCATCGAGCTGACGGGGGACACGCAGTCGCGCAAAACCGGTTTCGCCGAACTCAACATGGTGACCACCGACCCCAAGGAGGCCATCCGGGGCGTGGACTTGATCATGCTGCCCGTGCCCGCCTTTGGGCATAAGGCGTTCTTCGAGGCGATCGCCCCGCACCTGGAGCCGGGACAGAGCATCCTGGTCAACACCTGTTACTGGGCTTGTCTCCGGTTTGCCCCGATGCTCAAGAAGATGGGGATTTTCGACGACATCACCCTGGCGGAGGCCATGATCCTGCCTTACGCCTGCAACGTCATCGGGCCGGCGCAAACCTACATTCACCGCACCAAGCAGCAGTTCATAGCGCTCTCCGCCTTCCCGGCCACGAAGACCGACCGGATCCTGAAACTCGTGCAGACGGTCTATCCCCAGCACCAGAAAGTGCCCAACGTGCTCTGGACAAACCTGGGGAACCTGAACACACCGATCCATGCCACGTTCACCATCCCCATCGCCGGCATGCTGTTCGACCGGTTCACGGACGGCCGACAGGGCGGGGCCAAGTTCTACGGCGAGGCCACGACGCCCGGCGCGCGACTGGTGGCGGCGTATGACCGCGAGCGGCTGGCGATCGGCAAGGCGCTGTCGATCGAACTGCAGACCGAGGAGGAGATGATGTTCCGGCTGTATGGCTACAAGGGCAAGGACCTGGCGGAAGCCATGCGGAAATCGGAGCACGCCGACATGTTCACCGATGTGCTCTTCCACCACGGGCTCCTGGAGGAGGATTTACGTTACTTCTATGTGTCGCTGGCGCAACTGGGGGAACAGCTGGGCATTCCCACGCCGGTCACCGACTCGATCCTGACCGTGATGAGCACGATGGTGGGGATGGACTACCGGGAGGGCGCCACCACGCTCAAGGACCTCGGCCTTGCCGGTCTCAACGCAGACCAGATCGTCCGGTTTGTCACCGAAGGCACGGTGTGATCGCCGGCCCGTCGCCGCGTTTGTGAAAACGTAGTTTTGGGGGGCAGCGCTTTTTCGTTGCGGGCAATCCCCCTTTGCGTAAAGGTATTCCCTGTGGATGTCGGCTGGCTGAAGGAACTGGTCGCCTCGCCGGCGGATTTGACGAACGGCTCCGATACGGCGGAGAGGACATGGCGAGGACATGGCGCTGAGCCGGCGAATGGCGAAGGCCGGCGCGATTCTGTTCAACCCCAAGGCCCGCGCCTATCATCAGCCTCGTGACTGCTTGGGTGGCGTTTTCCGGTGGTTTGTCCGGCGCGGCCAAGCGCAAGTCGGACACTTGCGGCATCTCCCGGGATCCAAGGGCCAGGAATGGTTCTCCCTGATCACACATGCGCAGACGCTCCGGCTGGCCGCCGTGGCCATCGCCTAAAATGCGCTCATCGCCTTTGATTCTTTCGCCGACACCCCGCAGGGCTTTGATCGCCTTCCAGCCCCCCTCCAACCAACTCAGGCCGCCTTGCCTGCTCGATGCCCTGCTGCACAAACTCCCGGTACCGATTTCGGGACTGCCATGCCCGATTTTCAAACTGCTTCAGGACATAATGGGTATCCTGCCACTCGTATCGGTATTTCCCCATCAGCACGCCGTGGCCGCAGAAGCCATATCGGTCCAGCGCTTTCAAATCGGATACTCGCCTTGCACGCAGCGGATTAAATTACTGAAAAAAATCTTGACACCATGAAAGGAAAGCGGTACAAATTTTTGCGCATTATAAAAATAAATTTCACAATATGAAAAATGAATATCGGCACTCTTGACAAGACCTTTAAGACCATCGATTTGCTGGGAGAAAACCATCATGGACTCCAGCTTTCCGAGCTTAGCCGCGTGCTGGATCTTACGTAAAGCTCCATTCATCACATCCTCAAAATGCTCAGAAGCCGGGATTATGTCGACCAGGACCCTGAAACGAAAAGATATATCCTGGGATTCAAGTTTTTATCCGTGGGCAGCAAAACCCTCAATAACCTGGATATTCGCGGGGCTGCTTACAATCATCTTCGCAGTTTGCATCAAAAGATCAATGAAACGGTCAATCTGACCATTCTTCGCAATGGACCGGTCACCTTACATTGACTATATTCAAAAGGTCGGCGGCCTTTCCGTGGATACCTATCTCGAGTTCAGCACAGATCCGCATACCGCAGCCAGCGGCAAAATTTTGCTTCCAGAGCTGAGTCGAGATGCAATACAGGAGATATACCGGCACAAGATCATCGCCGTAATCAGTGTAACCGGTTCCATTTTTTCGGTGGCCATGGAAAGGATTAACCAGGAGTTGATCGGTCTGGTAAAAGAGACGGCCGAGCGGATCAGCTCGGAAATGCCGCGGTAATTTCAATCATTGTCGTGAGGGAGACTCTGCAATGAAAATGGATGGTATTTTTGGATATATGCAAAAATACAAACACGAAAATCTTTTCCTGTGCCAGGATGAAAAGTGGGATTTTAAAGCAGTCATTGCCGTTCACAGTACGATCTTAGGGCCTGCCGCAGGCGGCACACGGATGTGGCAGTATGATTCGGAGATGGCAGCCGTTGAAGATGCGCTCCGTCTCTCACGGGGTATGACATACAAGTATGCAGCGGCTGGGGTCAACATGGGAGGCGGAAAGGCTGTTCTTATTGCAGATCCCAAGCGGAAAGACCGGGAAGTCCTTTTCCGGACCCTTGGAAGGTTCATCGATCGGCTGGGAGGTAAGTTCTATACCGGCGAAGACGTGGGCACCACCCTTGAAGACATGGAATATATCCACATGGAAACCCCTTACGTAATCACCCTTCCCCAGTATTTGGGAGGGGTAGGCCCCATCTCCCCTTTAACCGCCTTTGGTGTCATCCAGGGGATGCGCGCATGTGCCCAAGCGGTATTCGGTTCCGATGACTTGCAGGGGATGACCGTGGCGGTGCAAGGGGTGGGGTCCGTGGGGTCATCGCTGGTGGAGCAGCTCATCCAGATCCGAGCCCGAGTGGTCGTCGCGGACATCGACGCAGAGAAGGTCAACGCCTTGGCTGACCGCTTTGCGGTCGAGAAGGCCTCTCCCGAGGAGATCTATGACGTTGCATGTGAAATCTTTGCTCCTTGTGCCCTCGGCGCCATTATCAACGACGAGACCCTACCCCGGCTGAAATGCAAAATTGTCTGCGGTGCGGCCAATAACCAGCTTGCAGAAGAACGCCACGGGGATGCTTTGGCTCAAATGGGGATACTTTATGGGCCGGACTACATCGTCAATGCCGGCGGTGCAATCTATGATGGCGATCGTCTGATAGGCGGTGTGAACCTGGAGCGAGGACGACAAAAAGTAGCCAGAATCTACCAGACTACGGAGAGGGTGATTTTGCTGGCCAAAAGCAGGGGAATCCCGACATACCGTGCTGCGGACTTAATGGCGGAGGAAAGGATCGAGGCGCTGAGGCATTTAAAACGGTATCAGGCTTGACGGAACTGCCCAAAACGGAGGAGAAATGATGAAAAATTCCAAGGTATCCGTCGTTCGTATACAGGAGGAACGGATTAGAGAGGCTGTCGCGAGCGCCGTCGATCTTATCGGCGGCATGAAAGCGGTGGTCCGCCCGGGAGAAAAGGTTCTGTTGAAGCCCAATTGGTGTGTGGTGCCGACAGACCCGAAAGTCGGGGTGGTCACCAATCATTTTGTGGTACAGGCCGTTGCCGATCTCGTCAAGGATGCGGGAGCAGAACCGATCATATCGGATTCCGCGGCCCGGGGAGTCGATACGGACCTGGTCATCGAGGCGACCGGCTATGGCGAGCTGCGCAAGCAGGGTTATCGGGTACTGAACCTGAAAAAGGAAAAAACGATCCGGCTGCGATGCCCGGATGCCGAAATCTTGAAGGAGATGAAGACTTTTGCCCTCGTTACCGAGGTCGACAAGATCATCAATATCCCTCTTTTGAAAACCCACGACTCTGCCGAGGCCACCCTAGGGCTGAAAAATATGAAAGGCCTCCTGCATGACGACCACAAATCGAAGCTGCATCGTAAGGGTCTGTATGCAGGCGTCGTTGACGTGAATGCCCGCTTCACGCCGGATCTGGTTATTTTTGACGGGACCTGGGGTCTGGAGGGGCTGGGCCCGATGTACGGGATACCCGTAAAAATGGACCTGATCCTGGCAAGCCGGGATGTCGTAGCGGCAGACGCCGTGGCCGGATCCGTCATGGGGTTCGCACCCGAAGAATTGCTCATTACAAAATACGCTTATGACCGCGGATTGGGTGAGATGGATCTGAACCGGATCGAGATACTCGGAGAAAAGCTAGAATCCGTAACGAGGCGCTTCAAGCGGGTCATCGAAGATGATCGTATCCTATACGAAAATGTCAATATCGTCCATGACAAAGGAACCTGCACCGGGTGTAAGGTCGCCATCTTCAGCAGCCTTTTCGATATGAAAAACAAAGGCATCCTGGATCA
>Ga0315286_10003493_pt1 | contig 14896 bp, 7 predicted proteins | sample YL17G10_0_MG_FD_205038 | JGI IMG/M metagenome (GOLD analysis project Ga0315286, IMG submission 205038) | Sediment microbial communities from Yellowstone Lake, YNP, Wyoming, USA - YL17G10_0 | ecosystem: Environmental > Aquatic > Freshwater > Lake > Sediment | place: USA: Wyoming | collected...
TATATCAGGGACACAACAGGAAATGAGACTTTCCTATTTGATGCTACTTCACAAGACATTAATAGTGTAGCGTTTCCGGGTTTAATGTCATTTCAGAGAACATACGGTTCTGATTCTACGATGAATCAGTCAGACCGGTTAGTATTTAAAGCATATGCTGTTACTGATAATGTTTCTGCTGTTGTTGCAAAGCTTTATTTAGAGGGGGCACAGTATTCAGTAATTCAATCCCCAATTACCGTTGGTCTTGGTATCCGTGGGCATACTGGTATTCAAGGAAACACAGGTATTCAGGGGACAACAGGTATTCAGGGGACAACAGGGTTCCAAGGTCAGACAGGAGTTCAGGGAGAAACCGGTATTCAAGGTGTAACAGGTATTCAGGGTGTCACAGGGCTTATTGGTCCCACTGGAATTCAAGGTCAGACTGGTATCCAAGGTTCCACAGGAATTCAAGGACTAACTGGTATTCAGGGTCAGACAGGAATCCAGGGTATCCAAGGGGATACCGGTGTAAGAGGAACGACAGGTATCCAGGGGCAAACAGGTATACAAGGAACCACAGGGGCAGGTATACAAGGAACTACGGGCATTCAAGGGTTAACAGGACTTCAGGGGGCCGAGGGTGAAATAGGAAATCCCGGAGAACAGGGTATTCAAGGAACCACAGGGGCAGGAGTTCAGGGTTCCACAGGAATTCAAGGTAACACAGGAATTCAGGGACAAATCGGAATTCAGGGACAAACAGGTATTCAGGGTTCTACAGGTATTCAGGGTTCTACAGGAGTTCAAGGACAAACCGGAATTCAGGGAAATACTGGTATTCAAGGTTCCACAGGAGTTCAAGGATTAACTGGTATTCAGGGTTCCACAGGAGTTCAAGGACAAACCGGAATTCAGGGTGAGACGGGCATCCAAGGAGCACAAGGTTCCACAGGAGTTCAAGGATTAACTGGTATCCAGGGACAAACAGGTATTCAGGGACAGACTGGTATTCAGGGACAGACTGGTATTCGTGGTGAAACTGGAGTTCAAGGTCTGGGAATTACAGGTATTCAAGGATTAACTGGATCTCAGGGGCCTGAAGGTGAAATAGGAAATCCTGGAGAGCAGGGTATCACAGGGGTAACTGGAATTCAAGGATTAACTGGTATTCAGGGTAAAGGAGAAACGGGACTTCAGGGTATCACTGGACTTACAGGAGTAACTGGAATTCAAGGAGAGACGGGAATCCAGGGACAGACTGGTATTCAAGGAACCACTGGACTTACAGGAGTAACTGGCATTCAAGGAGAGACAGGAATCCAGGGACAGACTGGTATTCAGGGAACCACTGGGCTTACAGGAGTAACCGGAATTCAAGGAGAGACGGGAATCCAGGGACAGACTGGTATTCAAGGAACCACCGGACTTACAGGAATAACCGGAATTCAAGGTGAGACGGGAATCCAGGGACAGACTGGTATTCAAGGAACCACTGGGATTCAAGGGCAGACTGGTATTCAGGGAACCACCGGGCTTACAGGAGTAACAGGGATTCAGGGAGTGACGGGAATCCAGGGACAGACTGGTATCCAAGGAACTACAGGTATTCAGGGTCAAACTGGTATCCAAGGCGTGACCGGAGTATGTATATCAGTTCAGGCCATGCATAAAATTACAACTGATGAGAATACGGCAGGATATTTCACAATATCCCCAAACCCATTAAGCCCATCCTCAGTAAAAATATGGCCAGTCACTGATGGTATTCAGGTTAACAAACAGGTTATTGGAGATACTTCTGCTTCCGCTGATTTTGATGTTCTAAGCACAAATCAGATCCATTTTAATAATAATGGAGGAGCTTCAGGTCTTAGTGGGGATATAGAAACTGGGGATATCCTAGTTATTGTTTATGATATATAACATTTTGAGGTTTCATGGGCATATATGATGGGCTTCAAGCTTATTGGTCATTCGATTCATCAGGGGTCACCACTAAGGATATAAAAAAATATTCATTACAGGCAAATGATGGGACATCAACCAAAGCGACGTGGACTTCTGATGGGCATGTTGGTGGGGCATATGTTTTTAATGGAACTAATAGTTATATAAAAGTCATAGATAGTCCGTCCATTGATATTACGGGTTCTATTTCTCTATCAGCATGGGTCAAGTATGATGTCATTAGTGATTATATACTAGGAAAAAATAGCTGCTATAGTTTTATGGTTTGGTCAGGAAATAATAAATTAGAAGGAAGTGTATTCAGTAGTGGGGCTGAATATTATCAAATCAGAAATGTTTCCGGTGGAAAAATAATTAGTACGGACCAGTGGCATTACCTAACTTTTATTTTTGACGGTAGGTATACTAGGACTTATGTAGACGCAACTGTTGACCGAGTTTATGATACGGGGGGAACAAGGACATTAGATAATAATACTTCTAATATTTCTATAGGGGCAGCAAATTTCTCATCCCATTTTATGGATGGGACAATAGATGAGATAGCTATATGGAATAGGGTTTTGAGCCAGGATGAAGTTAGTTATCTTTATAATGATGGAAATGGGAAATCTCTTACTCCCATAAATTCTTTGAGTAAGAATCCCGAGAGAAATGATTCAGATGTAACTTCGGTTGTCCGAATGGACAGGATAATTAATGATATCACAAAAAATGATTCTTATTTGGATTCAACAAATGAAATCAAAGAGGTTGCTGTTTATTATGAACACGAAAAATCTCTAGATGGAACAACCGGTTATCGCCAAAGAAAACGTATTAGACATTTTTCTGAAGATAACTTTCAATCAGTTATATCATGGTCATCTGTTGCTAGAGATGGGACTTGGTCTCAAGAAAAAATTAAGGTAACCGATTATGATGATGCAACAGCTTTTTTTGTGAAAAATAAAGATTTTACAAGTGAAGACTTAATAATAGTATAGGAAAGATAAATGGCTTTAGTAAGTTTTAATCCTTCTCCCTCTAGGAATGGTACTCCGGTAATAGCAACTATAGATTCCCAATATGTTGCAATTTTAGCTTCCGGGGACCCTTATCTTGATTCGACAGAAAAAATTAATCAGATCAGCGTGTATTACTCACATACCTACCAGTCCGATGGCACTTATGGTGGCCGGCAAGAAAAAAGAATAGTGGGTTATAAAAATGAGGGCTATATAAGACCCGTATCATGGTCATCTGTTGCTAAAGATGGAACATGGGTACAGGAAAAAATTCTTGCTATCAATAATGACGGGGCTGAGCATACTTATTATGATGGGACGGACTATACAAGCAGTAATCTTATTTTATCATAGGTAAATATTATGCCACTTATTAGTTTTAATCCTACTCCACAAAGGGATGGCTCTAATGTTACAGCAACACTGGATACGAGTTATTTAGTTTCAAATATTACTTCTGGGGATAGCTATCTGGATAACACAAACGAACTTCAGCAAATTAATGTTTATTATCAGCATAAATATACGTTAGATGGAACAGTTGGAAATAGGGAACAAAAAAGATTTATTTTTCTAAGAGAAGATAATTTTGAAACATCCGTAAAATGGTCTTTATATGCTAAAGATGGAACATGGGCACAGACAAAAATTCGAGTATTTGATAGAGAGGGTGCAGATTCAATCTTCTATGATGGTACCCATTTTGTAAGTGACCCGGTAATTTTTACGGCGTCAATTATTTAGCAGTTCTTAGTACCTCTGAACTTTGAATAAATAGATAACTAGGACTAGTCTGCATTGGAACACCCCGATATAGCCGGCTCATGGAATAACTTAAATTGAGGTATCTTTTCGCCCTTGTAGTGGCAACGTAATACAAGCGGGCCTCTTCGTCTATATTCTCGGACCGGGCATGGGGCCATACATCATTCTCTATACCGACCACGAAAACTTTGTCGAATTCTAATCCTTTACTGGAGTGGGCAGTCATTAGCTTAACGCCATTACCGGCATCCTCTTCAAGAAACGTACTGGCAAGAATCAATTCATTAATAGTTTCAAACCCAGCCGCTATATTTAGCATGGCATCAGCCATATTTAGGTCAGAGTCTTTTATGAGGGTGTTTTTATATCCTGTCCTATCAATTACCTCCTTTATAGCCTCTAAAGGTGTCATTTCTCTGATATCCTTCAACAGGTCTACAAATGATTTTATCTCAGGCATTTCTTGTGATATTTGATTAACATATGGCCAACCTTCTGACAAAACTTTTTCTTGTTTTGATTCTCCAAAGCCCCTTTTTGGTACGTTTATAATTCTTATCAGGCTTTCCATATCATTGGGATTACTAGCGGCTTTTAGGTACGATAGGAAGTCTTTTGCTATTCTACGGCGATAAAAGGGTAGTGCTCCTACTACTTTATAGGGTATTCTATTTTGTGAAAATGCCTTTTCAAATAGGATAGACCTGGAATTCATCCGATAAATAATAGCAGTATTTTCATAATTTCCCATTTTTTTTAGTGCCTCTGCAATCTTTGATGCCTCATCTTCTTGATTTCTAAAAACTGAAACTGATACTTTTCCAATATTAGATGATTTAGCAACCATCGGTTTCCCAAACTGTAAGAAACTATTTGCATGATTAATTATTTCGGGGCATGACCTATAATTGAAAGTTAAATGTTTTATATTTGGATTATATTTTTTTATGAAGTCTTGCATATTTTCTGGATGGGCACCTCTCCAAGAATAGACCGCCTGATTGAGGTCCCCAGCTGTCAGCATGGTTTTGGTTTTTAGTGGGTCATAGATAGATAAAATAATTTCGTACTGTATAGCTGAAGTATCCTGAAATTCATCTACTAGGATATGCTGCCATAGGTCCGTAAAATGTTTTCTGCAATCCTCTTTTTTTAAGCAGAGACTGGCATAGACTAAAAGGTCATCAAAATCGCAAGCATTATTTTTTATAAGAATCTCCTGATATTTTTTATATATTTCTCGAATTGTGTCGTCTTCTACTTCAGATATCTGGTCGGATTTTATTTTGCTGATAGAACCTATAACTTCATATGGGTCATCTTTTATACCCCTTGATTTTAAGATCGTTTTTATAACAGATAACTGGTCGCTGTCATCATAAATGCTGAAGGGTATTTTCAAAGGAGTATATTGTACGAAAGTTTTTATTATTCGAACACATAAGCTGTGAATAGTACTTACTTGCATATCCTTTATGTGTGAGCAATAAGGTTTTAAACGGTCTTTCATTTCGTTGGCTGCTTTATTAGTAAATGTGATAGCACATACCGACAGGGGATTTACACCATTATCCAGCAGATATCGAATTCTGGCAATTAGGGCTCTAGTTTTTCCGGCTCCGGCTGATGCATTGATCACGATCGGAGATTCTGAAGTAATAGCATCCCATTGTTCATCGTTTAAATTGTATATAGTCATAGTCCCATATGATAGTAAAATATTACATAAATGGTAAAGTTAAAATATAACTCTACTGTTTATAATAGGTTATAATCTCTTAATATATCAATTTATTGATTATAAATAAATCAGGAGAAAAATTATGTCTATAAGTTATTTTTCACAAGCTTCTGTAGGGGATGGAACCGCAGTTATTTCGACGATAAATCGTACAGACCTGGTAACCGCAATTCAAACCCATAATCCGGACACCTATTTTGATTCAACCGATGAGATTGGAAAAGTGTATGTCTATTTCCGTCATCAGGATTTAAGGCAACAAAAAAAGATTGTGCATAGTGGAACAGGACTCACTGGTACGGTTTCATGGACATTAAATGCCCATGATGGTGCATGGGAAAAATATCGTGTTTTGGCTTTTGATAATGATGGGGCCGAACACGACCTCCCCAGGTCCATTATAGGAACTGGAGAAGATGCAACTCATAGTGGTGGTGTAACAACCCTTAATATAGCGTAGGTGAAAAATGCCCGAATTAGAAATACTTTTTACAGATAATTATACCTTATCCTCCCAGGATATTATCAATGGATATGTTACTCTTTCAAGAAGTCCCCTTGACCCAGACAACGTAGCTTTGAATATTGTCAATGGAACTCCTCAGGTACCAACCATTGATTATTTTGTTGTTGGAAAGCAGGTCCGGTGGGATAATTATCCACTGGAGAATATCCTAGAAGAGGGTGACCAACTTCGAATTATTTATTCAACAGACAATGGTTTGAATATGTTTTCAGCTCATCCAAGTAGGGATAATGCTTATGTTCGATCCACTATAAATACTGAAGCCCTTCTTCTTTTGACCTATCCTGACGGTTATTTTGAGGAGACTTATCAGTTATCCCGTGTCGACGTTACCTACATACATGAGGATACCAGGGAAAAGAAAACATTGGTCCATGTCGGGTCAGATTTACATAGTTTTGTGGCATGGACATCTTTTGCTCGTACAGGTACCTGGAAGAAGATGCAGGTTAGAGTAAGGGATACCGATGGAGCTACCAAAATAATCAATAGGGACCAAATTGGAGTTCTTCAGGATTTAATTCTGTCCTAAAGTACCTCTATATCTCCTTTTTCTACAGTTATTTACCTTTGGGTAATAATGTTTTAATAAAAATATTATAGTCTAAATTTATAGGCCCGTCGGACATATTCGGGTGTGTGATTAAAAGCGCAATAGCCCGACAAAAAGCGGGAGGAAAAACCGGTGTCGAAAACTCGCCGACAATGGATATATCTTGACTATTCTCATCCTTACGCTCTCAGAGCGAAGGATATCCCATACGATTCTACTGAAAGTGTTTATGATGCCATTAGAAGGGCATCCTTCGGTGTTTTAGGCCCCCGAGGTTATACAGGTGTTCAAGGTCAAACCGGAATAGCCGGAGGTGGAACTGGTGTTCAGGGTGATACCGGATTGCCGGGCCCAGCCGGAGGCCCACAAGGTATTACGGGTATTCAAGGTTCTACCGGAATCCAAGGAATCCAAGGTGTAACAGGTTTAGTTGGAGCTACAGGAATTCGTGGGGTAACCGGTATTCAAGGCCGAACCGGAATCCAAGGAACCACGGGAATTGACGGTGTCACTGGAGTTCAGGGAGAAACCGGAATTCAGGGTGAGACAGGTATCCAGGGAGAAACTGGAATTCAGGGCGAGACAGGCATCCAGGGCGAGACGGGAATTCAGGGAGAAACTGGAGTCCAAGGCGATACAGGGTTACGTGGCCCAACCGGAGTTCAAGGACCAACAGGTTTTCAAGGATATACCGGAGTCCGTGGTATTACCGGTCTGACTGGGTATACTGGCATACAAGGTCGTACTGGGTCACAGGGTGTAACCGGAATACAGGGATTACGAGGTTTTACAGGAGTCCAAGGCGAAACCGGAGTCCAAGGCGATACAGGAGCCCAAGGTAAAACCGGAGTCCAGGGCGAGACTGGCATCCAAGGCGAGACAGGCATCCAAGGCGTAACCGGAATTCAAGGTAGAACCGGGATTCAAGGTATTCAGGGAAATACTGGTATTCAAGGAAATACAGGCATCCAAGGTCGTACCGGAATTCAAGGTGTCACAGGAATTCAAGGTATTCAAGGAAATACAGGCATCCAAGGTCGCACTGGCATACAGGGTGTAACCGGCATTCAGGGTGAAACAGGCATCCAGGGACTTGGTGAAACAGGTATTCAGGGTGAGACCGGTTTGCAAGGGATTGGAGATACCGGGATTCAGGGTGACACAGGTGCTCAAGGGTTTACCGGGGTACGTGGAAATACAGGCATCCAGGGAGTTACCGGAATACGTGGAAACACTGGTAGTCAAGGACTTCAAGGTTCCACTGGCTTACAAGGTGTGCAGGGTATTCAGGGCATTCAAGGAAATCAAGGAAATACTGGGGTAGGACTACAGGGTCAAACAGGAGCCGGTATCCAGGGTGAGACAGGATTAATAGGCCCCACAGGAATTAAAGGTGAAACTGGCCCATCAGGCGGTCCTGCTGGACCTACCGGTCCACAAGGTGAAACCGGACCAACAGGTGGTCCCCAGGGTTCAACTGGATTGCAGGGCGATACTGGTATTCAGGGTGATACCGGACCCTCGGGTGGACCACAAGGCAGCACAGGACTACAAGGCATAACCGGATTCGGAGTAACAGGCATTCAAGGTGATACCGGAATTCAAGGTCAGATGGGGGATACAGGACCACAGGGCGTTCAGGGAATTCAGGGTACTCAGGGCGACCAAGGTGATACCGGAGTTCAAGGCGACCTTGGTAATACTGGTCTTCAGGGCATAACAGGTTTAATAGGACCCACAGGAATTCAAGGGGATACCGGAGTCCAGGGTAAAACAGGTATACAAGGTATTACCGGTATTCTTGGTATCGACGGTGTTACGGGTCTTCCAGGACCTACAGGTATTCGTGGTGAAACAGGAATTGATGGAATACAGGGAACTACTGGGGTTGGTCAGCAAGGCATAACAGGCATCCAAGGTGAGACCGGTATTCATGGAGATACAGGAGTTCAGGGGGATACAGGATTTGGATTACAGGGCGATACTGGGGCACAAGGTGAGACGGGCATCCAAGGAGAAACAGGCACCCAGGGTGAAACAGGAATCCAAGGAATACCCGGTGCTACCGGTGTTCGCGGTGTCACAGGGATACAAGGTGAGACCGGAGCTAAAGGAAATACAGGTGTACAAGGAGATACCGGAGTTCAGGGCATCCAAGGGGATACTGGTCAAGGCATCCAAGGAGAAACAGGACCATGGGGTGACCAGGGTGAAACCGGCCCTCAAGGAGTAGGAATACAGGGAACCACAGGTATTCAAGGAGAAACAGGTTTACGTGGCCCTACCGGAATCCAAGGAGATACCGGCATTCAAGGAGAAACAGGAATACAAGGTTCCACAGGATTACAGGGCCCAACTGGATTCCAAGGTGATACAGGTATTCAGGGTGTCACAGGCATTCAGGGACAAACTGGTATTCAAGGTGAAACCGGGATTCAGGGAGTAACTGGAATTCAAGGTGAAACAGGAATACAAGGTATTACAGGCATACAGGGCGAAACAGGTGCTCAGGGAAATACTGGAATTCAAGGAGATACCGGAGTTCAAGGCATCCAAGGAGAAACAGGCACCCAGGGTAAAACAGGTATACAAGGTGAGACCGGGGTACAAGGCATCACAGGTGATACAGGGATTCAAGGACAAACTGGAATTCAGGGTGAGACTGGTATTCAAGGTTCAACGGGTCTGCAAGGTCCTACTGGTGTTCAAGGAATTCAGGGTGAAACAGGAGCCCAGGGAAATACCGGAATCCAAGGAACGACTGGGTTTCAGGGCCCAACGGGCATCCAGGGTGTTCAGGGAGATACAGGGGTTCAAGGAAATACAGGAATTCAGGGAACAACCGGGTTACAGGGCCCAACTGGTATCCAGGGTATTCAGGGCATCACTGGAATCCAAGGTGAAACAGGCATCCGTGGAGTTACTGGAATTGGTGAAACAGGCATAGAAGGAATTCAAGGAGAAACAGGTCTACAAGGTGTACAGGGAATTCAGGGGCCCCAAGGTGACCAAGGTGAAACCGGAGCAAGTATCGTTGGCCCACAGGGAATTACCGGTTTTGAGGGAGCAACGGGTATATCGGGTCCCACAGGGATACAGGGCGACACAGGTCCCTCAGGGGGTCCTGCTGGACCTACTGGTCCGCAGGGAGAAACAGGACCTTCAGGAGGTCCCCAAGGTTCCACAGGATTACAGGGAGACACAGGATTTCAGGGCGATACTGGTCCTGCAGGAGGACCCCAAGGAATTACTGGAGTACAAGGTTCCACAGGATTTCAAGGCGATACAGGAATTCAAGGGGACACCGGACCAAAAGGAAATACAGGACAGACGGGATTACAAGGTCCTCAGGGTATTCAGGGTCCTCAGGGAAATCAGGGTGGTACTGGTGTTCAAGGGTTTCAGGGTAACACGGGTATTCAAGGAACGACTGGATTACAAGGCCCCACTGGTTTTCAAGGAGTAACTGGCATCCAAGGAGAAACCGGTGCTCGGGGAAATACCGGAATTCAAGGAGACACCGGCGTTCAAGGTATCCAAGGTGAGACAGGTGCTCAAGGCGTCACTGGTATTCAGGGTACCACAGGTTTTGGCATTCAGGGTGAGACGGGTATTCAGGGTGACACAGGAGCTCAAGGAGAAACAGGAATCCAAGGAGATACTGGGATTCAAGGGGACACCGGAGTCCAAGGCATCCAAGGGGAAACAGGCATCCAAGGCGATACAGGGATTCAAGGTGAGACAGGAATACAGGGCATCCAAGGCGATACAGGCATCCAAGGCGAGACCGGAATCCAAGGAGACACAGGGATTCAGGGTGATACAGGGATTCAAGGTGAGACAGGAATACAGGGCTATACAGGAGCTCAAGGCGAGACCGGCATACAAGGTGATACTGGTATCCAAGGCGAGACTGGTCCATTTGGAGGACCACAAGGAGCGACAGGTTTAGATGGTGTAACAGGAATTCATGGTGATACTGGTGTCCAAGGTGAAACTGGTATCCAAGGAGTCACAGGAATCCAAGGCATTCAGGGCATCACTGGAATCCAAGGGGATACTGGTGTCCAAGGTGGGACAGGATTACAAGGCCCAACTGGATTTCATGGAGACACCGGAATTCAAGGTCAGACTGGTACCCAAGGTGAAACAGGCATCCAAGGAGCTACTGGATTACGTGGCCCCGCAGGACAACAGGGTCTAACAGGAGTTCAGGGTTTTACTGGTCTTGACGGAAACACTGGTCTTATGGGTCCTACTGGTCTCATGGGTCCAACAGGTGCTCAGGGTATAACGGGTATTCAGGGAGAAGGTACCACAGGATTACAAGGTCTGACGGGTCTTCAGGGTGAAACGGGACTTCAAGGAAGAACCGGAATACAGGGTACTACAGGGTTGCAAGGTATTACAGGTTCTCAGGGTGTAACCGGTTCCAATATTGGTGACTGGTTTGATTTTACTCCTCAGTCTATAGTTCCATCCTACAAAGAAGGTCGGACTTTTTATGACTCAACGAATCATCAACTTTCTTATGATACAGAAATTTCTGGATTTACTGTCAGCCCAGGCCGGCAAATGGCGACTCGGGTATATAATGGGACAGGTTCTACAATTGGAATTGGAAAGGTAGTCTATATAAATGGCGTTGCATCTGGTTTTCCATCTATAGACCTTGCTCTTGGTAATGACTTGTCCAGGACTGATACAGTTGGTATAACAGCAACAAATATTCCCGATGGGTCTTTCGGTTATATCATCCATTATGGAGTTGTTTCATCGGTCAATACAAACGGATTTAGCCCCGGTCAAGAAGTATGGCTAAGTGATACTACTGCGGGTAAAATAACTCCAATACGCGGGACATACGCCGTAAAAGTAGGGTATGCTCTCACTATTGATACCTTGTCAGGAACTGTCCTGGCGGATGTTGGGGATCCCGAAGCTACACTTTCCGGATTAAATGATGTTACCATAACAAGTGTTCAGAACGGTCAATATATTCGTTATGATTCCACGACAGGAAAATGGGTAAACACCAGTGTTTCGGGTGGAGCAGGAGCAACGGGTCCACAGGGAACAACAGGGATTCAGGGCACCACAGGAATTCAGGGTGTGACCGGTATTCTTGGAATTAACGGTGATACGGGTGCTCAGGGCACCACAGGTATTCAGGGTGTCACGGGTATTCTTGGTATTAATGGTGTCACAGGGATTCAGGGAACTACAGGAATATTAGGTGAGACGGGTATTCAGGGACACACCGGACTCATAGGTTCCACGGGTATCCAGGGCGTTACAGGCCTCCAAGGGAATACCGGGATTCAGGGACAGACCGGAATAGCAGGTTCTCAGGGAACAACAGGAATCCAAGGAGACACTGGTTTTGGATTACAAGGAACCACGGGTATCCAGGGTATTACGGGAATTGGAATTCAAGGAACCACAGGTTTGTTTGGTTCTACCGGTATCCAGGGTGTAACAGGCCCCGGCAGCGGTAGCTCAACGAACATTCTTGGGGCATGGAACACAGTCAGCCGTTATTCGGGAGTTGATACTTCAGGAGAAGAGGTATGGATGGTGTCCAGTTCCACAGTATTTGCTGGTCTTACATGGAATAGAAGTGGGGCAGCTTTAACAGTCTATAGAAATGGACATGGGCATGCAGTCGGGAACCGAGTAATTGTTAGAAATATGAATAAAGATTATCAATCGGTTCTGATAGACTCAACAACTTTGAATTCTTTTAACATCACAACTACAAATTCCGATGGAACCGCTGGAACTGAAGGGGCTTATAGTTTAGGATTTACATATGCCCATAGTGGTTCTCCAAAAACTGGGGGGATAGTATCTGCTCCTACAGGGGACCATGCTGATGTTCAACTCTTAACTCTTAGAATCAGGACTGGAAATAGACTCGGCTCTACATATAATCTTGTGGTGCCGGCAAGTTCTATTAACGGAGCAGGAGATAACTCAAGCTTGGCTGATTGCTTCGTTCCAGATTACAACGTCCGAACGGATTCTGATTCGCTGGCAGCTGTTGGTGCAACAATACAGACGAATATCAGCGGGTCGTATTCTACTTTCCAAATCGGAGCTCTTGGGACGTTGTCAAGGATGGTCATCCTGCATTTCTAAGGGGAATTAATGGGACGTATATTAAATGGTACTCTCCGAGTAGATACATACACCTCGACGGGTAACCCCGGTGAGTATACTTTTACAAATGCTATTTACGATAATCAATCTGACCCTTCAGGTCAGGGCGCTTATGCGATTCAGGTAGATTGGTTACTGTATGTTCCATCCGCTGATGTCGGTTCCGGATTTCCTATTCCAGGTACTGCACATCGTTATAGAATAACTTCACTTACTATTATTGATAGCGTTCAGATTTCTGCCACAATGTTGTGGGACGACGAAGGGCCTGAATTTGACATGCCATTAAGTGACTCGGTTGCCATAATAACCGAGCCTTCTAATAATTTAAGGTTTGGTTTTCCGTCTTCAACTGAGATTTACTCAGACCTTCCTAGTGGGGTTGTGGAAGCTGCTTATAATGGTGACTTACGTTATATAACTGACAAAATACAGGGTGGTGGGCAGCAGGGAGAGACTGGACCTCAGGGTGAAACCGGTTCGCAGGGTTTTACTGGTATTCAGGGAACAACAGGTCTACAAGGCATCCAAGGTGAAACAGGTATCCAAGGTGCTACGGGAAGTTGTGGAGATGCTACCTGTTTTGATTTATACGGAATAACAAATCCAAGTTCGAGTCATAAAGCATATCTATATCGTGGTGATTTTACAAGCATACAATTATTAAACCCAACAAATTTTAAATTGGGAGCCACCGAATATTCAACTCCCCAATATGCAGCTGAGTGGACTCATAATGTTTCTGAAAATAGATTCGTAGATACAATATCGACTCGTGGTTCTTTTGTGATGTATGAATATCATCTTTCGAGTTTTGAACCAAATCCCGCAAAATATAGAAAATTAGAATTTAATCTTTGGACGAAAACAGAAAGTGATGCCACGATTGGACTGCCATCATCATTTTTGGAAGTATGGAATAATAATTCCCTCTCCTGGGAAAGTCTTGCTGTAGGTAATCCTAACCCCGGGGTCTATGAACAATTAAGAAAAGTCATGTATGAGGGCACTTATGATGTATCCGATTATTTGGATTCAAGCTGTCGGGTGTACACGCGGGTTCATGAATCCAATCAGGTACAAACTGGCGATAGAACATATGAGCTTTATATTGATTATGGAAAGGTATGTGTTGATACCCGGCCTGTTTGTCAACAGGGTGAAACAGGTATTCAAGGCCAAACGGGTATGCAAGGTACGGGAACTACTGGGATTCAGGGTGTCACCGGAGTTGGGTCTACAGGGGTACAGGGAGCAACTGGAGTTCAAGGAGATACGGGTCCGTCAGGACCTGCAGGTCTGACAGGAGTTCAAGGATTAACCGGTTTGCAGGGTCCAACTGGTGTTCAGGGAATTACCGGTGTTCAGGGGATTACAGGAATACAAGGTACAACTGGTGTCCAAGGTGAAACTGGCTATGAGGGAATTACCGGTATCGAAGGTGTTCAGGGTATAACTGGTGCTCCGGGTCTCGGAGCTACAGGTATTCAAGGACCTACGGGGTTCCAAGGACATACAGGAATTCAGGGTGAAACTGGTCTTCAGGGTGAAACTGGACTTCAAGGAGAAACTGGACTTCAAGGAGAGACCGGAATCCAAGGTGATGGTGGAGAAACCGGGATTCAGGGAGTCACAGGGATTCAAGGCACCACAGGTATTGGAATTCAGGGGATAACTGGATTTGTAGGGACAACAGGCATCCAAGGTGAAACAGGCATCCAAGGTGTAACAGGTTTTGGACTCCAAGGGCAGACTGGTATTCAAGGAGAAACAGGAATAGGTATCCAGGGTATCACTGGTATTCAGGGTATCACCGGAATTCAAGGAAATACGGGCATACAAGGCGTCACAGGCATCCAGGGTGAGACTGGGGTCCAAGGTAACACTGGAATCCAAGGTGAGACGGGCATCCAGGGTGATACAGGAATTGGGTCTCAGGGCGAAACTGGAATTCAAGGAGATACTGGACTACAAGGTATAACCGGGTTACAGGGCGAAACTGGCATTCAAGGTGAAACTGGTATCCAAGGAATCAATGGAGAAACTGGTATTCAGGGTATCACCGGAATTCAAGGCAATACGGGTATTCAGGGTGAAACAGGCCTACAAGGTATAACTGGGTTACAGGGCTTCACAGGCATCCAAGGTCAGACCGGGTTACAGGGTGTCACTGGAATCCAAGGAACCAC
>Ga0315286_10003494_pt1 | contig 14896 bp, 10 predicted proteins | sample YL17G10_0_MG_FD_205038 | JGI IMG/M metagenome (GOLD analysis project Ga0315286, IMG submission 205038) | Sediment microbial communities from Yellowstone Lake, YNP, Wyoming, USA - YL17G10_0 | ecosystem: Environmental > Aquatic > Freshwater > Lake > Sediment | place: USA: Wyoming | collected...
ACGATCACCTACATCGGGGATGTGCTCGATCCAGCCACACGCACGATGCGCCTGCGGGTGACGGTGCTGAACCCTGATTGGCTGCTGAAACCGGAAATGTTCGCCACTGTCCGCGTCTATGCGGCGCCGAACCCGGATGCGCTGACCGTGCCGCTTGCGGCCGTCCAAAACGGGCCGGCGGGCAAGATACTCTTTGTCCAAAGAGGAGCGAACGACTTCGAAGTGCGGACGGTCAAGTTGGGGGATGAGCAGGGAGAGGTGGTGACGGTGTTGGAGGGGGTGAGCGCCGGCGAGCAGGTCGTGACCAAGGGATCGTTCGTCCTCAAGTCCGAATTGGAGCGCCATAAGATCGAACCGACACCATGATCGCTTCTCTTCTTGAGTTCTCGTTGCGGCAACGGATCCTGATCCTGGGCTTGGCCTGTCTGTTGTCCGTCGCCGGTGTCTTCGCCTTTCAGTCTATTCCGATCGATGCCTACCCCGACGTCACGAATATCCAGGTACAGGTGCTGACCGACGCGCCGGGTCTCTCGCCCGTCGAAGTCGAACGATTCATCACCTATCCGCTCGAAATCCAGATGACCGGTCTGCCTGGCTTGGCAGAGATTCGATCCCTCTCAAAATTCGCCCTTTCCCAGATCACGGTCGTGTTCAACGACGACGTAGATACGTACTTTGCCCGCCAGTTGGTGCTTGAACGGATCATGGCGGCGAAGGAGCGCTTACCAGAGGGGCTCGATCCAGTGATGGCCCCCGTGAGCACCGGGCTGGGCGAGGTCTATCAATATTATGTGGAAGGGCCGAATGCGACGGCGACTGATTCGAAGGTCATTGAGGCGGAGCTGACGGACCAACGGACGCTCCAGGACTGGGTCCTGCGCCCGCTGCTCAAGAGCGTGCCTGGTGTGATCGATGTGAACGGCATGGGCGGGTTCGTGAAGCAGTATCAAGTCATCGTCGATCCGGCCAAACTACGCAAGTTCGATCTGACTCTCCACGATATCTACGACGCGGTGGCGAAGAACAATGCCAATGCAGGGGGCAATGTACTGGAACGGCACGCCGAACGCGCGATCGTCCGCGGCCTGGGCCTGATCAAGACAATGAGCGATATCGAGTCCATCATCGTGAAAGAGGCCGGCGGCACGCCGGTCTTCGTTCATGATGTCGCGGAAGTCCGCATCGGCCACGCCGTCCGCCATGGGGCGGTGGTGCTCAACGGGGAGCGGGAAGTCGTGGCAGGCATCGTGCTCATGATTCGCGGGGGCAATGCGCGTCAGGTGGTCGAAGCGCTCAAGGCCAAGGTGGAAGATCTCCAGCAGAACAACATCCTCCCTGCAGGCACGAAGCTCCTGCCCTTCTACGATCGCATCGAATTGGTGACGGCGGCCATCAATACGGTGCGGGATGCCCTGATCGAAGGGATCGTACTGGTGGTTTTCGTTTTCTTTTTCTTCCTAGGCCACGTGCGCAGCGCCATCGTTGTGACGGTCTCGCTCATCGTCACCCCCCTGATCACATTCATCGTGATGCAGCGGCTGGGGATCTCGGCCAACTTGATGACGCTCGGCGGGCTCGCCATCGCCATCGGGGAGATCGCGGATGGGTCGTTGGTCGTGGTGGAAAACGTGTATCGGCACCTGGCGCAGGACAATGGCGCGGTGCGGAAGAGCAAGCTAGAGGTAATCCTTCACGCCACCAACGAAGTGGGCCGGCCGATCCTCTTTGGCATTCTCATTATCAGCGTCGTCTTTCTGCCGCTCATGACGCTCCAGGGCATGGAAGGGAAGATGTTCGCGCCATTGGCCTACACCCTCGTGATTGCACTCTTGGCCTCGGTGGTCGTCACGCTGACCCTGTCGCCGGTGCTCGCCTCGCTGCTCTTGCGCGGAGACCATCCGGAGGAAACACGCCTCACGCTCTGGATGAAACAGCGCTACGCGCCGGTGTTGCAATGGACGCTCCGGCACCGCAGTCTCGTCCTGACCGGCTCGACGGCGATCGTGCTGTGCAGCCTCGCGCTCGTTCCGTTCGTCGGGAGGGAGTTCATCCCTCTTCTGGAAGAAGGGGCTTTGACGCCTCAGATCGTCCGGCTGCCGAGCGTCTCGTTGCCGGAGTCGATCGAGATAGAGAAGCGCACCCATAAGGCCATGTTGGAGTTTCCCGAAGTGCGGATGGCCATGAGCAAGATCGGGCGGCCCGATATTGCCAATGTACCGGAAGAACTGTACGAGAGCGACCCGATTGTATCGTTTCACGACCGGAGCACATGGAAGACGGCCAAGACGCAATCGGGGTTGACCGATGCGATCCGCCAGAAGCTGGCGGAGATCCCTGGCATCTCCGTGCTCATGAGCCAGCCGATTCAAGAACGGGTGGACGAGTTGATCTCCGGCATCAGGACCGAGTGTGCGATCAAACTCTTCGGGGAGGATCTCGACGTCCTGCACGATAAGGCGGAGGAGATTGCCTCGCTGATGCAGCAGATCAAGGGGGTGAAAGATATCAAGGTTGAGCAGATCGCCGGTCAGCCCTATCTCACCGTCGACATCGACCGGCAGAAGATTGCCCGTTTCGGCATCAACGTGGCCGACGTGCAGGAGATCATCACCACTGCCATCGGCGGCAAGGCGGCGACCCATGTCTACGAAGGCGAGCGGCGGTTTCAATTGACGCTTCGGTTCCCGGAACCGCAACGCAACAGTATCGGCACTATTGGGGAAATTCGGGTGAAGTCGGCTTCCGGCGCGCTGATCCCGATGAGCGAACTCGCCACGATCGAGATGCGCGAAGGCCCGGCCCGCATCAGCCGGGAGCACGTGAAACGTCGCATTTACATCGGCTTCAACGTCGTCGGGCGCGACATCGGTAGCGTCGTCGATGAAGGGCGGAAGAAGCTGGAATCATTGGTACACTTGCCGGAAGGGTACCAGGTGACGTGGGGTGGAGCGTTCGAGAATATGGAGCGGGCGAACGCGCGGCTGTTGATCGTGGTGCCGATCACGCTGGGGCTCGTGTTCTTTCTGCTCTTCTGGGCGTTTCACTCGCTCCGTTACGCGACGTTGATCATTATCAATCTCCCCTTCGCCTTGATCGGGGGCGTCGTGTCTCTGTGGCTGAGCGGGCAATACCTGAGCGTGCCTGCCTCTATCGGCTTTATCGAACTATTCGGTTTGGCGGTCGGCAATGGGATCATCCTGGTCTCCTATATCAATCAGTTGCGCAATGAAGGCTTGCAGACGGACCAGGCGATCGTCAAGGGTTGCGTCCTCCGGCTTCGCCCCGTCATCATGACGATGATGACGACCCTGCTGGGCCTGTTGCCCCTAGCGCTCGCGCAGGGGATCGGTGCCGAAGTCCAGCGGCCGCTCGCGACCGTCGTCATCGGCGGCCTCTTCACATCAACGGCACTCACGTTGGTCCTGCTGCCGGCCTTGTATCGATGGTTCGCAGAAAAAGAAGCGGGAAAGGAGTATGCACCGGAGTGGGTATGACGGGGCAGGCTCGTGGGTCCTCCTTGCTCGCGGAACCCCCACGATAAAGCTGTGGTCGTTCGACGCGCGCAGTTGAGGACCCACGAGCCCGCCCCTTTGGGAGAGGTTGCGAGCGAGCTTGGAAGGAAAGGGGAGGGTGGTCTGTTGATCTCCTGTGCTCGCGCAACGCGCCCGGGTTCGTCTGTCTGGTTGGCTGGTCTTTCTGGTCTGTCTGGTTCTTCTGGATGAATTTCCGGTCCGACCAACCAGACAAACCAGATAGACGAGATAGACCAGATGAACCAGCCTTCGTTGGACGCGCGCAGTGGGAGATCAAGCAGACCACCCTCCCGGAAAGTGAAGCAAGCAAGCTTGGAGGGAGCATTATAGGGGTCGTCCTCCTGCTCGCAGAACGCACTCCTCCAGTGTCGTTCGTCGATCGTGAAGCGTGAAGCGGCTGAACTCCGGAACGAGATACGTTTCACAAGCGACGAGTCACGCGTTTGGACGCAGGCCCCATCGGGCGTGAACAGCACGGGTCGTCATGATGTAGAGAAGGGAGCTGCCGAACTCCGGGCTTCTTTCTTCTACCCGACGATGATGTAATGCCAGGCTTGGCAGATCGTAGCCGGTTAGTGTTTCCCATTTCACACAGAGGAGGGTCCCATGTCGCGAATCAAGGAACTCAGAGCGTCGATCGGGAAGAAGTTGGATGCGTTGGAGCATCAGGCGCTGGCGTTTGAAGCGCAACTGACCCAGACGAAAGATCAAGCGCAGCAGCGGTTGGAGCAGCGCAAGCAACAGCTGCGGGATCTGCTCAAGCAGGTCCAGGCCGACGTGCAGAAGTCGAAGGATATGGCAGAGCAGGCGAAGACCGAGGTGCAGGCCAAGCTCGAACATCTTCAAGTGCAATTGGCCCTCGGCAAGGCGGACGCCCGCGACACGTTCGAGGAGCAGAGGACGAAGATTCTCAAGGCCCTGAACGAGTTCGAATCCGTTGCGGAACAGAAACTGAAAGGGGCCGCGTTCGAATCGGGCAGGGTCTGGGAGGATCTCGTGGGCCGGACGAGCACGCTCGAAGCCGAGTTCGAGGCACTCAAGGGCCGGTTTGAGGGTGAGAAAGCCAAGCAGCAAGTCATGCTGGAGTCAAAGAAGCAGGAGCTACTCACCAAGGTGGAGTTGTTCAAGGACCAGCTCAAGGCCAAGCGCGTGGTGGTGCAGGCCAAGGCCGATGTTCTTGAGACCGACTTGCGCGAGGGGCTGGACCAGATTAAGTCTGGGTTTAAGAGGTTGTTCGAATAGGGGGAAGAGGGTAGCCTGTTGGTCTCCTGTGCTCGCGCAACGCGCGGCCTCCGAAGGATAGATCGGGAGCGGTCAGGTGCCCTTCGTGCTCGCAGAGCCCCCACGATAAAGCGGTGGTCGCTCGATGCGCGCAGTTAAGGGCAACCTCGACCGCTCCATTTAGTAGATGTTTGGAGCAGGGGAGGAATTCCCCTTGATGCGCGCATTTGAGGATCGACCGGGCCGCCCTCCGAAGAGAGAAATGAGCAAGTTTGGAAGGAGTACCATAGGAAGGCCCGTGTTGGACCGCGCGCAGTGGGAGTTCAATCAGCCCCCCCCCGCTGCCGATCTTCCAGAACTACTGCGGAACCGCTCGCACTCATGACGTGGTGAAGCTCAACAAGTCATTCCGTTGGGTTGGCATACCGTGCTCATGGGACTGCTTTAGGTGCTGGCCCCGTTGCTGGCGGAGCAAGGTCAAAACGGCTGCCAAGGGGCAGCAGAAGCTCTTGGAGCGTACGATTGATCCAACCGTGATATGGTCCTATTTCATAGGATCGTATCTCTAGATTCCCGTTGCCGGTCTGTACTAGGAGTTTCCCCGATTGCTTCGTCAGGATTTCTCCAGGAACTCCCCATGACGCAGAACCCTCTTGAGGTCGCGCATCGAAAATCTTGATGGTTCGACCATTGAGATATGCGATGAGAGGTTCATCTGGTTGTAGCGCGCGCAACAGGTTGTAGATTTGTCTCGCAGACCCATTCCAATCAAGAGTGGTATCAGCCACTTTCTTCTTTCCGAAATAGCTACGTTCCGCGATATTTTGTGGCCTGGGGTTGATTGTTCCTTGCGCCATGGCATTGACGGCTTCTGTCAGAAGCGTCGCTGCGGCATAGTGTTGTCGCTGCAACAATTGCCCAGCATTCTCGTTCTCCCCGATAATCAGTTCTTGTTGGGCGACAATAGCCCCTGCATCAATTTTCTCCGTCATCACATGAACGGTGACCCCTGCAACCGACTCCCCGTTTTTGAGCATCCAAAATCCCGGCTCTGGTCCTCCATACCGGGGGAGTAGTGAGGGATGACAATTGAAAACGCCTAACCGAGGAGTTTGGAGAATGGCCGCCTTAAAAATCTGAGGGAAGATACAGACCACAATAAGATCAATGTTCAAGCTCTTCACATATTCAACAAACTGGGGGGCATTCACGCTGGGACAGGGAATGCGGGGGATCTTTTCATGATCAAGCCATGTCCGGGTATCGAACCTGGGTTGACTTGTCTGGATCGGTTTGGCTCGGGATAAAATAGTTGTGAGGATGGTACTGACCGCCTGCGGTGGGCCTTGCTCCCACGTAGGGCGAACCCAGGCTGCAATATCATGCCCGGAAGCTTTCAATCGCGGGCCAAAATCCCAGTCGGCAATCTGCGAAAAGACCAAGAGACGCATGTGGATACGTTAGAGACCGCTTCCAGGGCGAACTTCTGGGGTCATTGCTTGACCTCGTACCTTGTGGTTTGGCGGTTTCAGAAAGTAGATCGAAGATTGAGCCTCAGCCATGGGTATCAAGGTTGTTCTCTTGACCTTGTACGGTTCGATCCGACGGCCCGGCGCGTTTTGCACAAGGGACTGTAGCATGGGAGGAAGAGTCATGTCATTTCAAGCGTAAGGTGGTTTTGATTAGGGTGCTGAAACGATCTAAGCAAGCCAGAGGGGTCATTGCTGGACCTTGTACCTTGCGGCTTGTCGGTCTCCAACACCAATTTTACCTCGTCCCCCGCGGCCTTGAGAGGAGATCGACGAAGGGGTTTCATATCGCATTGAGCGTCGCGGATGCGGAGGCGTCCGCTCACAACTACTCGCAACGCCTCGGCTGCCGACCGGACCTGCCTATCTCTGGAAAGTATGCGTTGTGGCGCACGGACGCGGTCAGTCTGTCGATCCGGAAAGTGGGCCACGAAGAGGGTGGGCTCGCCGGGGGCATGGGTCGGGCAATGTGGTCAGGCGTGACGATGCTATCCAGCAGTGATCACTTGGATGGAGTTCTCTGCAGACTCAGTTTGCTGGTCCGATTCGCGTCCGAATCGATCTGCTTCAGGGCACTGAGCTGATCCGTCAATTCTGCGATCCGCTTATCGCGATTACGAATCCGTTTCTGAAGAGTGTGTACTGTAAGGTCCGGGTTTTTGAAGGTGACGGACGCACTTGCCGCATGCTGTTGTCCCAGCCATGTGCGCACCAGTCCTTTCATCACCCCCAACGGCCCATTGGGCTCATCGGCGGAAGCGGGTTGGAACGTCCGGTTGGCAAGAAACCGAATCCAGCGCGCGCTTGAATCAGCGAATGGACCATTCGGCGCGACGGCAATCGCCTGCCGAAAGGAGGCCGCTGCCGCTTCTCTATTCTGAAATAACGCGATCATTGCACGTGTGAAATGCACCTGATCACAGGATCGGTGCTGTGTGCAGGTGCTCAGCAGCGTCTCTTGTTCTCGATGTACAGCTTGCAAGACGACTGTGTCGGTCGCATCGGCTTGAAATAATGGCACAGAACCCGGCGGCGGTGTTCCATCCACCATCGCACATCCCCATAGCATTCCCGACATCAAGAGTCCGGATCCAAGACGAAGCCACATCGCAATACCCTTTTTTCGCCGAGGTCTCAGCGCCTTATGCTAAGACAAGCTTAGCAGATGGTACGGATTTTGACGGATCAGAGGTAGAGACAAAAAACGGGGCATGTTACTTTTTTGACCGCCTCCTCCCGCGCGGCGGGTACGTCCCCTCTCTTAGCTCTGACTGCGCTGCACATCTGTTGAGCTTCACCATCCGATGGGGTATTGTTCCGGCGAGGGTTCGGAGATATCCCTCCCCGCCGGAGCGATCGGATGCACTTGTGCGGGATCGGCTGGCCCGACAACGGACCGAGTTGGCAAATGAGCGCCCGCTGCTGTCGTACAGCAGACCGCTCGACGCCTCCACCAAATCGAAGGCAGGGTTCAGATTTCGTGCGCCGGTATGGCAACGCCGAACGGGAGGAAACATGAAAAGGAGCTGGATACTCAGGGTGGCAACGGTCGGGTTTGTGAGCGGTCTTCTATTCGGAACTGTGGCGCAAGGACAAGCTGAGTCCAAGGCCAAGAGCGGCGATGTGGCGCGTGGCAAGACCCTGTTTGCCAGGAACTGCGCCAGTTGTCACGGGCCTCAGGGCAAAGGGGACGGGTACAGGCTTCTTGGTGGACCGGACCCGGCTAACCTCACAGCACCGTCGACCACAAAGAAATCCGATGCCGACCTGCTCAAGACTATCCATGACGGCAAGCCGAACATGCCGCCTTGGAAGGTCCACCTCTCGGAGAACCAGAGCAGAGAGGTGCTGGCCTATGTGCGGACCCTCGCCAAGTGAAGCGATGCGACCGGCATCGCTGTCGGCAGGGGTAGCCGGGGAGAAGAACAGGGGCCGGAGTCTTTGTTGAAGCGCCTCGTCCACGCGTCTGGGGCAAGCCCGGTCTGTCTGGTTCATCTGGTCTCTCTGGTTGATCTGGTTTGTTTTGTTTATCTGGTTGATTTGGTTCATCTGGTTAGTTTCGTTCAACCAAAAAACCAGACAGACTAGACAGACCAAACAAACCAGACAGACAGACCGGACAGACCACATGAACAAGACAGGCTGGCGGACTGTTCGACATCCTGGTAGAGAAGAGACACGTTCTTGGGGACCATTTCGCGGTGCCAGCGCGGGGCGCGGAGGAGACTCATCTCGCCCACTGTGATACGATTCGCGACTTATTATTAACTCGACGGAGGAGGACGTGACATGTTGAAGGAAGTGGCAGGGGATATTTTATTGACGAAGGCGGATGCCCTGGCGCACGGCGTCGCACCGAACGACAACTTTGCAAACGGGTTAGCTTTGGCACTCAGAGAACGGTGGCCGGCGATGTATAAGGACTTCCGGCATTATTCTCAGACGTTTACTCCCAAGACCGGCGAGTTGTGGACCTGGGCCGGTGTCGGGGGCGTTCGGATTGTGAATCTGTATACCCAGCAGCCTGCTGCCAGTCATGGAGCCAACCATCCAGGCCGGGCCACGATCGAGAACGTGAACCACTGTCTCAAAGCGTTGTGTAAGGTGATTGAGGCTGAGAAGTTCAAGAGTGTCGCGCTTCCACGCTTGGCCACTGGTGTGGGCGGACTCGACTGGAAAGACGTCAAGCCGCTGATGGAAAAACATCTCGGCCACCTGTCCATCCCTGTGTATGTGTATGGCACCTATCATCCGGGGGTCCAGGCAGAGGAGAAAAGCTAAACAGGGGCGAACCAGGAAGGTGAGGGAGGGCCGAGCCAATCCTCTGTGCTCGCGCAACGCGCGGCCTCACCATCCTTCTTGCTCGCAGAACGCGCACGGTGAAAAGGATTGGAAGGACACCCACGTTGGTCCTGTGCTCCCGGAACGCGCGCCCTGAGAAGGGCCTCGTTCGACGGCCGCACTTAGACCAACATGGGTGCCCTTCCAAAAGAGGAAAAGCAAGCAAGCTTGGAAGGATCATTTAGAAGGATGAGGGGCTTTCGATGCGCGGAGTGAAGGACAGTCCGGCTGCTCTCTTTATGGCAAAGTGGGAAAGTCGGAAGGCCCTCGCCCGGGCTGCTGGCACGACCCAGCGTGCCAGTACTGATCAAATCAATCGCGCAGGGGTTGTTTCCTATCAATCAGAGGCTGATAATGCAGCTGATTAATTAATCAGTACCTAACCGGTCGACTGACTCAATAACAACACAGGAGGTTTAACTGTGAAATTGCGAAATACCTTGTTGATAGTTACGTTAGTGATGATCCCTGGCAGCGTCTGGGCGTATGGTGACAGCAGTGGTGGTGATACCGAAGGTTGTAAAGTGAAATTTTCCAAATACATGCCAGCTAATAACGCAGAGGTGGCGGCAAAATCTGATTTTTCATTTTTTGCGTCCGGCGAAACCAACCCGAGCAGTATTAAGGTTACGATAAAAGGCCAGCCCATACCGGTCACAGTGACACCTAAAAATCAGGGGTTTCAGGTAGCCGGCATACTCCCTGACACATTAAAAGGAACCTTCGCGAAAATTAACATTGCCGCTAAAGGCCCCGGTCAATGCGAATCCAGCGACGGATGGCTGGTGAAAGTGACTGAATAATCCCGGTAATCGGCTTACGTGATGATTCGATGCTGCCGGAATGGAATTGTCAAAAGGAGTTGGGAGTCTTTTTCTCATAGCATGTGATGGGGTCAGAGAAGGAATTCCGCTCGACGCGCGCAGTTGAGGATCGGCTCGGCCGCCCTCACTGTATAGAGGTGATCCCGTTCGTGCTATGTGGAGTGACGGCGTAGCCTCCGACCTTCCTCACTTTGGTGTATTCGCCATCTCCGCGATGACAGAGTGCAGGCCGGAGACGACGCGCGCCATTCGTTCGTACTGAACGAACTCGGGCCTGTCGGCGTTCGAATGGTAGGCGGGGTAGCGGAAGAGGGCGGTATCGGTCACCATCACCGCCGGGAATCCCTCCTTCCAGAAGGCCCAGTGGTCCGACCACCCGACGCCGGGGATCAATCCCCACAGGGATCCTCCTTCGGATGGAAATTGTGTCTGTTGCCGGAAAGCTCCCACGAGCTGCCGCACCAGGAACCCGTTCTCCACGTTGCTGACGAAGGCGATGAAGTTTCCAGTAGAGGGGTAGATGAGGTTCAATGGAAATAGGAGATGCTGGCTCCCTGGCTCATCTGAGTAGTAGCCGATGGTCTCCAGGCTGAGCATGAGGACGATCTTTTCGCCATGCTCGCGGCTGCGTCGGGCATAGACGCGGCTCCCCATGTGTGTGGTTTGAAAGTGCGGCGGCTCCTCGTTGGTGAACGCCACAAATCGAAGCGTTCGAGTCGGCGTGGTCTTCGCAAATGCACGAGCCAAGGCAAGCATCGCGGCCACGCCGCTCGCATTATCGTTGGCACCGGGACTTCCCTGCACCGAATCATAGTGCGCGCCGATGACCAGGATGTCGTCCGGTCTCCGGCTACCCCGCACTTCTGCTTCCACATTCTCACAGATCTTTCCTCCCACCTCGTAGGGTTGCCGGCCAACCTCATACCCGGCACCGGCGAGTGTCGTCCCAATATAATCCGCCGCCATGACGAGCCTGTCGTGGCGAAAGACGTTGCGCTCACCGATCTGTCCAGCGAGCGTCTGCACGTGGGAATGGAGTTCCTGCTCCAGCGCTCGTTGCTCGTCCGTCAGCGGAGGCAGCGGTCCCTGGTGACTGTGTCCCGGCATCCGGATCATGCTGAACCATCCTTGGAGCCTGTCCGACATTGACCGTTCTACTACGGCGAACGATGCACTGGCATCTGCTTTGTTCTCGGTCCGCTCCCAAGAACCGTGAAACGATGGTCAGCCTCGGGCCTGCGGTCGTGCATCTGCCAGCACCTCCTTCGCCTCGTCACGAAGGCAATGTCGGATAGGCTCCTAGCCAACTGCTGAAAAATTCCGCCAGCGAAAAACTGTATCCCGTGAAGCGTCCCTCGTGAAGCGTATCTCGTTGGGGATAAGAGCGTATGGCTAATGGCTTATAGCTGATGGCCTATTGCTCGAAATTAGAACGACCGAATCTCGTGCCATAAGCCATAGGCTCTTCGTCCTCTGGCTATACGCCATATGCTCTTTTCTTCGGACGAGAGACGAACGACGGACGAAGAGGACGGCCTTTCTGAGCAGCCGGCAAGCCGTCATCAAGAGCCTGGGGAGGGCACCTCTGTGGTTATGGCTTCACGAGACTGGTAGTAGGCTCCACAGTCTTCCTCTCGTCCCCGTACGATTCGCTTCCCGCTGAATGGGGCCTGGTGGCTGGTGATCACAGTGCACTGGCGTTCGCCCGCGTCATCGTCATAGTACAGGAGGACCCAGTCCTGCGTTTTCTTCAGGCGATGGGCCAGCGCCGTGTTTGAGAACATGGCGCTGTAGTGACGAGTGCCTCGTTGTGTGTGGAGGATCGGCAGCCAGGCCTCTTTCTTTGGATTGAAGCGGTGCGGCGCAATTCTCTGCAGTCTGCCGGCTTGGGCGGCTTTGCGATATTCCCTGTCCACATCCAGGAGTTCTTCCACCGGAGGTTCGGCAGTCGGGTGCCCGGCCGTCCTGCCAGCGCTTTGCCGGACACGTCCAAGTCGCGCGGTCAGGGAATCGATGATACCCTGGAGTTTTTTGGGACCGATCCCTTCAATTTCTGCTAAGCGTCCGTCGTGCGCCGCCATTTCCAGTTGTTCCAGCGTGTCGATGGCGAGGTCGTCGTGGAGTCGTGTGGCGAGGGCTGGACCGATTCCTGGAATGGACGCGAGCAGTGAGACCGGGTCCATGCGGCCGCGCAGGCGATCCAACATCGGCAGTCGCCCGGTGACGACGAGGGTATGAATGGATCGCGCGAGGCTCACCCCGATGCCGGGCAATGCCTGCAGCCCGTCTGTGCCCTGTTGCTGTGCGATCTCTGCGGCAGGAACCGCCAAGCGTTCGATCGTCTGTGCCGCGGCGCGATAGGCCCGCACGCGAAACCGATTCGCGCCCTGATCATCCAGGAGGAGTGCAACCTCCCGAAGTTTCTGCGCAATCTCGATGTTCTGCATGATAGTCATGGTTTTTGGCGGACGAGACGCGCGGGAAAGGCGGGACGGGCTCGACAGGCAAGAACTGAATCTCCCATATCAATCAGCGCTCCCTCGATCTTCAACCCAACAATCCTCCCTTTCTCGCCTGTCTCGCGCCTCTCGCACTCATTCGTAGTGCAGCGCCTCGATGGGGTTCATCTTCGACGCTTTGTTCGCGGGATATAGGCCGAAGAAGACGCCCACGATCAGGGAAAATAGAAACGCAATGACGACGGCTTCCGGAGAGATGATGGTCGGCCATCCGATCATCGTGGTCAGCAGTTTCGCACCCCCGATGCCGGCGGCTACGCCGACGATTCCGCCGATCGCCGTCATAATGATCGCTTCGATCAGAAATTGGAGCAGGATATGCCTGCGCTTCGCGCCGACGGCCATGCGAAGCCCGATTTCTTTCGTCCGTTCCGTGACTGACACCAAAAGAATATTCATGATGCCGATCCCGCCGACGATCAGCGAGATCGACGCAATGCCCATCAGCATGAGCATCATCGTCCGGCTCGTGCCGGCGATGGTCTTGGCGATATCTTCCATCGTGCGGATGGTGAAGTCGTCCTCCTCCAAGGCTGGGAGGTGATGGCGCGCCCGCAAGAGCTCTTTGATGTCCGCGACGACGGCAGGGATCTCATAGCGCGTCTGCGTGGCGACCAGCATGATCCCGACGGTTCCGAGAAACTTCGTGCCCAGGACTTTTCGTTCAGCCGTCGAGAAGGGAAGCACCACCAGGTCGTCTTGGTCCTGACCACTGATCGATTGACCCTTCGGTGCCAGGATCCCGATCACACGAAGCGGGGTGTTTCTGATGCGGATCTCGGCTCCCACCATCTCTTCACCCGCCTCAAACAGATTCTGGGCCGCGGTTTTGCCCAGCACGACGACCTTTGTGGCGGAATCCATATCGGACTGCGTGAAGAAGTTGCCCTGGGCAATCGGCCAACTGCGGATGTCGGGAAATTCGGGCGTCGTCCCGACGACGACGGTGCTCCAATTCTTGTTCTCGTGAACGACCTGCAAGACGGATCGCGAGCCGTATATCACCGTCATAACACTCCCGACTTTGGTCCGGATATCCTCCGCATCGTCAACCGTGAGCGTGGAAATCGAGCCGAGTCCGCCCCGCACGCCCCCGACGGTCGTGGCGCCCGGGACGATGATCATCACATTGGTGCCCAGGCTGGCGATTTCCGCTTGGACGGAGGCGGTAGCGCCCTGACCCAAGCTGACCATCGCCACGACTGCGCCGATTCCGATGATGATGCCGAGCATCGTCAGCCCCGCGCGCAGCGGATTCCGGCGAAGGATGCGGAGGGCGGAAAGAATGGTGAGCCAGAGAAAAGACATGGGGTATTCGGTCGGTCTGGTCTGTCTGGTCGATCTCGTCTATCTGGTCGTCTGGTCTATCTTGTCTATTCCGTCTATCTCGTCGCTCTGGTCTGTAGACCGAATAGACCAGACAGACCGAACAGACGAGACAGACCAGATAAACGGCCTTTGGCCGTTTATCTCATCCTCGGGCCAGTATCAAACCCAGGAGGGAGTTTCTTCTGGGTCTGTTCTTCGGGCGTCTCAATCCCCAGAATCACCTGGTCCCCTTCCTTCAGCGTCCCCTCGGCGATTTCTGTGAAGAGGGAGTCGCCGATGCCGGTGGTGATCACCGTCTGCCGCACCTGCTTCGCCTGATCCATCACCCAGACCTGCGTCGCCTTGCGGTCCACAGGGACCGCCGGCATCCGGAAGCGCAATGCCCCATTCGGTACGCGTAGAGGATTTTCTTTCTTGGCCGTCACGATCGTCACGTTCGCCGTCATCCCGGGCTTGAGCTTGAGTTCCCGATTGTCCACCGTGATCACCACGTCGTAGGTCACCACGTTCTGGATGCTGATTGGCGCATTGCGCACCTGCGTCACGGTACCCTCGAAGAACTGTTTGGGATAGGCATCCACGCGGAAGCTGGCCTGCTTGCCTTCCGCGACCCCGCCGATGTCGGATTCGCTGACGTTGGCATTCACCTGCATCTGCGTCAGGTTCTGGGCGATCACGAAGAGGGTCGGCGTTTGGAAACTGGCGGCGACGGTCTGACCGACATCGACATTGCGGGACACCACGATGCCGTTGACCGGGGAATAGATCGTGGTATAGCCGAGATCGAGTTTGACCGAGGTTAACGTGGCCACCGCTTGATCCACCTGAGCCTGCGCGACCTCGACTTGGGCCTGGGCGTCGCGGAAGTTTGTGCCGGCGAGGTCGAGATCCGCCTGTGAGACGAATTGTTGCCGGAGCAGGGTCGTCATGCGATCGAGCTCAAGTTTTCGCTGATTCGCCATGTTCTTCGCTTTCGCCAGATTGCCACGCCCGCTCTTGAGCGATGCGCGGGCTTGACTCACCTTCGCTTGGAACGGCTGCTGATCGATCGTGGCCAGGACTTGGCCCTTCGTGACCACGGAATTGAAGTCCACCATCAG
>Ga0315286_10003495_pt1 | contig 14895 bp, 12 predicted proteins | sample YL17G10_0_MG_FD_205038 | JGI IMG/M metagenome (GOLD analysis project Ga0315286, IMG submission 205038) | Sediment microbial communities from Yellowstone Lake, YNP, Wyoming, USA - YL17G10_0 | ecosystem: Environmental > Aquatic > Freshwater > Lake > Sediment | place: USA: Wyoming | collected...
AAATTAAGTTGTGCTTGGAGCGGCTGTTGTAGTTCGTTTGCAAGCGTCATAGCAGCTCTGGGCATTACTATAGCTCTGGGTCAAGCTCGAAAGCCTACAACAATGATTGCTTTTTGTTACAAGGATATACGCAGAATCCTCAGTGCCATACCCGCACGCACAATCAGCAGTCACCCCATCTTTGGCAGTGCCAGTTAGAAGGCATGATGGAGAGCATAAAGGATAGCATTTACCATCACTAAGCCTTTTACCGCCCTGACAAGGAGGCAGACAGCAATAGCTCACCCCTGGACACCAGCCTGAATGAGGAATGCACAGTTCTTTAGGGTAAAGAATATCGCATTGCTCGTTACCGCACTGACAAGCCCATCCTCTCTGGAAATTAATTGATATATCAGGATTATTAGGATCATCGGGAGGCTGACATCCTGTTCCTGTACCATTTGCACAAGCATCACACCTATTAACGCATCCCCCGCCAGGACCAGCTACTTCAAAATCAAGGCATCCTGCGGAAGGAGCAGATGGAGTTCCATAAACATTAAGCCTTTTAATATCAATTTTTTTAGAAATTGCAGACTGATAAACATATGAAAGCTTAACATTTAAAGGAGTCTCATAGTTATGGCTTCCGATAATAAGGTCTTCATCATTAACTTCGCACCTGCTAATGCCCTCATCATTAATGAGCTTTACTGGATTAGGAGTGCATGTTAGGCTTGTTGAAGCAGACAGCGTTGCTTCAATATTTACTGTGTTAAAATCTTGTCTGGTAATGTCTTGGAATGAACAAACCCTATCAAGATTAGCAGAACCGACAACGGGGCTCAGCACACTTCCAGTGCCTTTGTTCTGTACATGAATAGTAAAAACAGGCCTCACTATAGAACTTTCTAAATCAGAGCTGGTAGGCTGGTTCTCAACATCAATCCTTGTGATTGCAACTGGAGCTCCTTGGCTTGATAGATCGAGGGCTTTCTGATAGCAAACCTGCTGCCTTAAGTCCTGGCCTGCAAGAGAATGATCAACACAAACAACACCTGAGAAGATGGTAGTGTAAGGATAACACAGGGAAGCGAGCAGCTGAGTGCTTGGGCTTTCAATTTGCCCCATAATAGCCCTGGTTTTAAATCCTGGAAAACTAATAAAAGTGGATTCGCCAGAAGGATTCAGCTGCGACCTGCCAACTAGCTGTATCCCGCTGAACACAACGCTATTGCTTCCTCCCTGGATATCATTTGCGCTTGTTATTTCAGAAGCGTCAATGTAAAAAGGGTCAAACCCAATTGAGAGAATGCCATAATTCATTTCAGCAACATCAGAAGCTCCTGCGTTTTCTACAATGAAACCAACTACGAAACGAGAATTCTCATATACCTCGGCCTGTGGTGCCTGGTCCAAGAACTTAAATTCTAATCCTCCTATGCCAGAATAATAATTAGTCGTTGTGACTCTAGAGCCATTGTTCGTGCCATTGCAAGAAGATAGAGATAATAATGCAATCAGCAGCAAAAGGCAAAGTGCTAGTTTGCAATATTGCTTCAAATGATACTTTTTCTCAAATCTATGGTTTGACAATTAGGCTCACGCTCTTTTCTAGTTTATATCGATATTTTACCTTGCCAATAAAAGTTCTTTTTACTTTTTGAGCTCCGCCAGCAAAGAAGCTGGCAGGGTCTTTTAATTGTAAAAAGCAGCGAACCTGCTCAAAAGTAAGCCTTGGATCACCCAGCACGTCCCTTGTAAAAATATAATCTGTATAACCAGTTATGTTTTCATTAGCTTGGGCAGTAGGTGTTCCTCGGGTGCAGTCTACAAGACTGAAATCATCGGGAACCATGAGAACGAACTGATATACCTCTCCAATCTGGCCATCTGTCCACTGATTAAGGACAGAAGCTCCAATCGCAGGCTTGCGTGTATTATAAGCTCTATCAATAAGTATTGGCTGGGTTAATCCTGAAGAAGCCATGCCCAGATTTACAGGGCCTGGGGTTGAAACAGATCTGGTTGTTGTAGGAATATTTAGCGCAGTATTAATACTCTCGTGCTTTGCATCAAAAGACCTCTTAACTTCCAGGTCAACAAAATTATATTCAAGATAAGCCCATGTTTCAAAATCAAAAGTGGCGCTTACCTTAGCAGTATATGAACCTTTTGTCAAATCTGTAAATCTGCAATAAAACGAACTCTGCTCTTCACCCAATATATGAAAGCTTTCGGGAGTAGCTACACCATCCCCTTTCTTATCAATATAACAGCTAGGAACAACAAATAACTCATCAGTGAAGCTCTTGCCACGAATATCAGCCACTACAGTAGCAGGGCTGCCTTCATAAAAATATTTATCCTCAGACTTGACTCCAGTGATATAAAATCCCACAGGCTCTTCCTCTGTACCATCAATAGTGCTGGTATAATAATTAAGGCCGAAATAGCTCTCTGTCTTGTTTAGCCACTGAGCTGGATTTACACGCTTGGCAAAATTCTTCCAAGTTTCTTTAAACTGGTCAACACAGTAATTAAAAACTATATTGGCATCTGAAAGGTCTGAAGGCCTTGCTCCCACAGCTAGCAAGTTGCTTGGGCTGAGATTGAAACCTGCATTCAGGACGAAAATAACTAGAGAGAAAAATAAAAACGCACCAACATAAAAACGAGCCAAAGGAATCCTGAATTGCACAACCCCCAAATAGAAGGGCCATATCGGAAGCCAACGCAATAAAAATGCAAATAGATTCCTTAAAGTAACAGGTCCGGCAATAGTAATCTCTGGAACCCAATTCAAAAACAAAGGAACAACCACTGTAATAACACTCAGTGCTATAAATACCCCCAGATATGAGCTGCCAGCCAATCCCGCATCATTAAATGCAAAAATAGCCATAATAATCAGCGCGATATACAATGCTATGGACAGGTAAAAGGATGTAAAACCGTACTTGCTAAGAACCCAAAGTATTATGTGAATAATAACTGAAAACCAGAATAGTGCAACAATTGATTTGGGAGCTTCACCATGAGCCATAGCGCCCACTTTCTTAACTGGCTTTACAGCGAGATTAGTCATAAGCCCTGCTCCGGCAACTGCTCCTCTGCCAATTTTTTTTGTGGTATTCCAAGCTTTTTCGCGTTTTGCCTTGTTAGCTGCTGTTTTCTCTTCATCTTCCTTTATTTTTGCTTCCTTAGCAGCTGCTTCTCTCTCTCGTTCCTTATCAGCCAGCTCCGCCTCTCTTATACGCAACTCTCTTTCTTTTATATTCTCTTCTCCTTTTCCTACATTTACCTCTTTTCCTTTTTCCTTTTCTAATCTTTCTGCAGTTTTTTCTTTTATTCGCTCGAGCTTCTTTTTCTCCATTATTTCATCAAGATCAAGTCCTATTTCATTCTCTGATGCTTCTTGAATCTCATGCCGACGCTCAGCGTCAATCCTCTTCAGTTCCTCTTTCCTCAATCTTTCCTGTTCAGCCCTCTCCCTTTGAAAAGATTCCTGTTCAGAATGACTTATAGCATCCTCAGAAGACTCAAAAATCTCACGCTGACGCTCAGCATCAATTCTCCTTTTCTCTTCTCTTTGCTCTCTTATTAACTCATCTGCTTGAGCATTGGCTGCAGCTCTTCGTTTTTCCCTCTCAACCATATAATCTACAGGTCTGTTTCCCACGCGCTCAGCCTCAACCCTTTTTCTTTGTTCTTTTTCAGCTAATTCCATTGCGGATCCGATGTCTTTAATATGGTCTTTTAATTTATCTTTGAACCTCTCAACCATCAGAACTTGCTCCTCTTCTTCGTACAAGAATGCTTAAAGCTCACACTCATCTCAAATAACATCCACTCTTAGCTCAACAACATCAATAGGATCGCTCTGAGGCATTATCTTTATGGAGTTCTGTCCTGCAGTAATAAATTCTGGGTCTATATCGCCTTGATAAATAATGTCCTGGGTTTCAAAGTAGTTCTTAAAGCCGTTAATCTCAACGTTTCCTCGCTTAATGCTTGTTGAATCTGCGAATCTGAGAGTCATCACAAGTATTCTCTGACCATAGTACATTTCATCAAACAATTGCGCCGGCACATTCACGTAAAATACTGGCTGGCTGGTTTTTTTAGGTATTACTATGAGCTTGGGCATGTCTAAGAGGAAAGAGCCTGAATTAGTAGTTGCAACCAGGGCATTATCTCCTGGCTTTAGAAACTCCTGGCTTACTTCAACCCTGCTCTTAACACCGCAGTCAGGGTAGCCTGTGTAGATTACTCTGTTGTTAATAAGTATCTGGACAAGCCCTGCTTCTTTCGGAGGGCAGTCTGGAATGAATTCAAAAAGTGCTTTGTCAAGATTTTCATATTCGGATGTAGAAAGTGAGAAATGCCTTTCTGAGAATGCTCCTGAATAATCAGTTACTCTGGCTGATATCAGCACATTCTCTAATTCATACTCATTGAATCGCCAGAAAGCAATCCCTCCAAGGTCTGAGACTGAGAATACCAGGCTATTTTTTTCCTTCAGATAATCTGCTGGCAAAGTAATCGGGACAGGGCTGCCTTCTGTTATCTCTCCATCAAAAAGATCATAGTCATTAAGCTTTATTATAAGCCTGCCGGACTGTTTCTTCAAATTAAAGGATAATTTCACATCTTTGGTTGTCTGAGGGTCATAGAAAAACACGACTTCTTTTGATGTGGTGCTGAAAACAGAATTCTTAACATACAAAGACTGGACTCTTTTCAGCTCATTGGCATTGGTGACTGTGAAAACTGTGAGTGATGGCATGGTGTGCTCAATCACATCTGAACTTAGAGGATAAATCCTGCCAGGAGTAGCAGAAAATAATACGCTTCTAACCCTCCCGGAACCGCCTCCGCCGCCTCCACTACCAGAATCATCTCCCAGAAGCGCTGCTCTGTCCTGAGGAGAAAGGAAAAGAATGTAAAGAACCATAAGAACAGCAATAAGCACTACAACAATGCCTGCCTGGGTTGCTGCTCCTTGACCAAGTTTAGATTTACAAATACGCATAACTCCCTCTTAACAATCAAGATATATAAATTTATTGGTTTGACAAAAACCTTTTGTTGTTAATAAATAAGTTATGAGTGTATATAAACAAAAAATATTATATACTAACAAGAAAACCTGATTAACAGGATGCAAATAATCAAGAAGAATCTGAAACAAGGAGAAGTTGTGGTTAAGATTAACAGCCCAGAAGACCTGTGGTTTCTTAACCAGGTGATTGATGTAGATGACCTTATAAAAGGCAAGACAGAGAGAAAAATAAAGCTTGGCGAAGGAGCAGAGGACAGAAAACAGGCAGTAGTGAAGAAAACCATTTTTATTGAAATAAAAGCTGAGAAAAAAGAGTTCCATAAGTATTCTGACAACCTGCGCATAGGAGGCGTAATTACTCAAGGCTCTGAGGACGTGCCAAAAGGCAGCCATCATACGTTTGATATAGCCCCTGGAGACATAATCACCATTCAAAAAAAAGAATGGCCTAATTATCAGCTTGAAAAATTAAAAGAAGCAACAGAGACCATAAAGACAAAAATCGTACTTTTGATATTTGACAGGGAAGAAAGCATTTTTGCAATGCTCAAAAACCAGGGCTATGAAATCCTGACAAAAATAAAGGGAGATGTAGCAAAAAAAGGATTTGAAACAGGAGGAAAGGATTTTTACAAAGAGCTGATTGGAAAGCTAGAGGAGTATAATAAGAGATTTGAGCCTCAGAATATTATTGTAGCAAGCCCTAGCTTCTGGAAAGAATACTTGATGAAGGAAATGCCTCCTGAACTTAAGGGAAAAATAACCCTTGCAACCTGTTCTGATGTTGAAGAAAGCGCTATAAATGAAGTGTTGCAAAGGCCAGAACTCCTAAAAGTGCTTGAGCATGACAGAGCTGCAAAGGAATTAAGCATGGTTGAAGAAGTGCTCAAAGCCATTGCAAAAAATGAAGCTTGCTATGGATTAAAAGAGTGCAAGGAAAAAGCAGAGATTGGCGCAGTAAAAGAGCTGCTTGTAAGCTATGCTTTCATAAACAAGGCAAGGGAAGACGGAAAGCACTTTGAAGTTGAAAAGGTCATGAAATTAGCAGAACAAACAGGCGCTAGCGTACACATCCTTAGCACAGAAGAGGCAGAGCAAAAACTCAAGGGATTAGGAGGAATGGCTGGGATTCTAAGATGGAAAATGGAAAGCTAGGTTTTACATTGGCAAAAAACCAGAAAGATTTTTTTGAAAATGCAATAAAGTTAGTTATTAAAGATATTCTTGCAAAAAAAGAACTCGGCAACCTCAATGAAGATTTTGTGTTAGAAAAAGTAAATATTTTTCTTGAAAAACATAAAGAGATCAAGAAAAAATTAATGCAGACAGAATACTCAAAATTTAAGCGCTCAAAAGAGCATGAAGAGATAATAAAAAAAATCAGAACAGAGTTGAGGGAAGTCTATGGTGTTTTCATACAAGATGATTACAAGAAAAGGTTTAAGATTTTAGAAGAACTAAAGAAAAACCCCTCTTTAGAAAATCATAATAAAATTCTTGCGTTACATAAGTCCAGTCAGGAGAGACTGCCATATTATCCTGTGGTTTATAAGAAAATATTTGAGATTACGGGAACACCAAAAAAAATTGTTGACTTTGCCTGCGGCCTAAATCCTTTTAGCTATCCATATCTTGGCTGTAAACCAGAATATGTTGCCTGTGACCTGGCTGAAAAAGACCTTGAATTCATTCAAGAGTATTTTGAGATGATGAACATAAATGGTTATATAAAAAAAGTGGACTTAATAAAAGATGAAGCCAGCGAAATGACAAAAGGCACAGATGCTGTTTTTTTGTTCAAAACACTTGACTCATTAGAAACTGTGAAATGGGGCAATAGCGAAGCGCTTCTAACAAAAATAAAAGCTAAATGTATAGTTGTTTCTTTTTCAACCAAGAGCCTAGGGGGCAAAAAAACAATTAAAAAAGAGAAACGAGCATGGTTTGAAAGGCTGGTTAGAAAGTTTGGCTACAAAACCCAAAGCTTTGAGGTTCCTGGCGAACTTTTCTATGTTTTAAGCTGATAAGAAAAACTATCATCATACCTATTCATACATCTTTTTCATATCTCATCAGTAGTCTTGATTTTGAAACTATTGCATAAGCGTAAAAAATAGTAACATATAAATAGTAGTTATGAGTCTTTGGTATTAAAAAGGGGTGATCAGTCCTACTTTTAGGAGGTAGAAATATGATCGTGAAAGAAGAGTTTCTGAGCAAGTTAAGAAGGTATTTTGGGCTTAACTTGTACGAAGTGAAGATATGGACCGCTCTTCTCTCCAGAGGGGTGAGCACAGCAGGTGAGTTAAGCGACATAGCTAATGTGCCAAGAAGCAGAAGCTATGATATTCTAGAAAGCCTGGAAAAGAAAGGCTTTGTAATAATGAAGCTTGGCAAACCTATAAAGTACATAGCTGTCCAGCCAACTGAAGTGGTTGAGAGAGTCAAGAAGAACATGAAACAGGAAGCAGATGATAGCATTAAGAGGCTTGAGGATCTCAAGAAGACAGATGTTATCCAGGAGCTTAATTCCCTGCACACGCAAGGTGTTGAGCTTGTAGAGCCATCAGACTTGTCAGGCTCATTAAAAGGCAGGCATAACCTGTATAACCACCTTGAGCTGACCATTAGGAATGCTGAGAAAACAGTCACTATCATGACCACATCGGCAGGCCTTTTGAGAAAAATCGAGGGATTAATGCCTGTATTTGAGCAAATCAAGAAGAGAGGAGTAAAGATAAGGATTGCTGCTCCGCTCAACAGCAAAGAAGCTGAAAAAGTTGTCAAGGATATGGCAGGCATTGCTGAAATAAGGCATACTGACGCCAAGGCAAGGATTGTTGTTGTGGACAGTAAAGAGCTAATCTTCATGGTGATGGATGACGCAGAAGTCCACCCAACCTATGACATCGGCATATGGATAAACACGCCTTTCTTTGCAAAAGCCCTTGAGGAATTATTTGATATAGCCTGGAAGGACATGAAAAAGAAGGTTAAAGCTTAAGTAAAAAAATAAAATTTTTTATTTTTTCTTTTTATTTAATTATCCTATGACTAGAATAACTCTACAATAGAAACATATTTAATGGGCCTCTAATTCTCTAATCCAAATATGACATTAGAAGAAACCTTAGGTTTTTGTTTGAGTTCTCAGGAAATTAGAGCCAGGATTAAATCAGATAAACCAACGCTTATTGTACCTTCATTTGACGAAAACAGGATCCAGCCATCTTCTTTTGAACCGGTACTAAGTGATGAATTATTTATTCTTGACACAGAAATTGGCGGTATATTCAGACCTCAGTCTAATGAACAAATTTATAGGACTCTTTTGCAACTACCGGGCAGACGTAGGAAAAGGGAGGATATCTCCAATGGCTTTGAAATAAACAAAGGTTTCACCTATCTTATCCCCCTAGAAGAAAGAATAATTTTAAGCAAAGGGGAGCGCAATAAATCATCGCCAAAAAGTAGTTTTGGAAGAATATTCTTACAGTCTCGTCTCCTAGCAGATTACAATCTCTGCTTTGACGAAATAAACTTCCAGTATAAAACAGATTGTGAATTAAATATGTGGCTGTTAGTTCAACCCCACGTATTCAATATGATTATCTATCCGGGGCTTTCGTTCAATCAGCTGAGATTTCTAACAGGAAAAAATCCTCAACTCACTCCCGCAGAGTTAGAATTGGAATGTGAAAAAAATCCTTTGCTGTATGATAAGGGGGATAAACAACTGATTCCTTCCAAACCAATAATAACCGATGGACTCCAGATACACCTCGATCTATCTGGAAAAAACACCGGAGGTATCGTTGGTCTAAGAGCGAGGCATAATCCAACCCCGATTGACCTAAGGAAAAAAGAGGAATATGAGGCAGAGCTTTTTTTTGAGCCGATAAAGAGCGACAAGAGTATCATGATTAAGAGAGGAGAGCATTATCTTTTCTCTTCTAAGGAGGTTTTGAGGATTCCTTCCCGCCTGGATGTTGAGCTGAAAAGCCATTCCCACATTGGATTAACAGGTCCTCTGCACTTTGCAGGATTTATAGATAATGGTTTTGAAGGAGATCTTGTTTTTGAAATCAGGTCAGATGAACTGTCAGGGATGGAATTGGTTGACGGAATGCCAGTAAGTAACCTGGATGTATTCAGAACAAAAGTGCCTGATAAGCTATATGGAAAAGCCATCGGCTCAAATTATTTTGAACAGATAGGCCCGAAACCGGCAAAATTTTTCAAGCCATTTGACTTTAATTTTGCAGCGAGAAATTATAAGAAACTTGACAGAACTGTGTTGGTGCAAGAGGCTAAAATACTGGCTAGTTTTAGAAATAATACTTCTGGCTTTGAATTATTAGAGCAAAATAAGATTCCTGGGCTTTACCGAGCTGTTGAGAATGGGTTTTTCCAGTCTAGATATGATTGTGAATTTGATGAGCTAATACTCCAACCAATATCTTATGTTGTCTTTTTTGGAAATAATGGAACTGTTTTCTCATATGTCAGGGCTGCAGATATAAAAGAATTCGGGGAAAAAAGGCTTTTTGGTAAACACTCAGTGGGCGTTGGCGGGCATATAGATGAATCAGATGCTCCAGGATACATTAAAAATTGTCTTGAAAGAGAAGTAAAAGAGGAGGTGCATATTAAAGGACTTTATTCTGAACCAAAATTAGTAGGCACTATACTTGATTATAGCAACCCTGTTGATAGGGTGCATTTCGGTCTTGTTTTTGTTGTAAAAGTGGATGGAACAGTAGCTTTAAAGGAACGTTCTGCAGTCTCAGCAACAATGGCTCCAATAGATAAGTTAATGAAAGATGAAGAAGAATTCGGAAGGCATGAAACCTGGAGCAAATGCCTAATCCCCCATCTTGCTGAGCTGTATAAGTATGCACAGCAAACAAAATTAAGAAATTAAGATGATTTAAATCCTAACCAATAATTTTATATAACCCTTCTCAGTAATAATTAGGGTAATGGATGATATTAAAGAATTAATAAGCAAGCTGCATCCTCTTGAAAGAAAGGTCGTGCCTATTCTTAAGAATGCTAATGTCTTCTCTGAAATTGTGAAGAAGAGCGAAATGAAGGAAGTTGAGGTCATGCGCGCCCTCCAGTGGCTTCAGAGCAAGGACGTTCTCAAGATAAGCGAAGATGTAAAAGAAATAATCTTGATGGGTGAGAACGGAAAAAAAGCCTTGAAAAAAGGATTGCCTGAAAAAGAGTTTCTTAAGTGCATCAAAACCCATCCCAAAGCCCTAGACAAGATACGGATTGAGACCGAGCTCTCCCAAGAAGAGATAAGCGCCTGCATAGGGCTTCTGAAGGGTAAGGCAGCCATTAACATCGGCAATGTTGGCGGTGATAGAGTCATCAGCGCAACAGACCGGTGCCACGTGATGCTGGAAAATGAAACTATTGAAGAAAAATTCTTGAAAAAGATTTCAGAAGAAGAAATTGATGTTGCAAGCCTCAAGGACGAGGAGAAATTTGCTTTTGATAATTTGAAAAAACGAAAGGATATGATAAAAACCTCACTGAAAAAAGAATGGTTTGTTATTCTGACTGATATTGGAAAGAAGCTTGTGCTTGCGAATCTCGGTACGGACAAAGTCATTGAAAAGCTCACTCCTGCAATGCTCAAGACAGGTTCATGGAAGAATAAGGAGTTCAGAGGCTATGATCTCAGGGGAAAAGTACCCAGGATGAGCTTTGGAAAAAAGCACTTTGTTAACGAAGCAATAGGCTATGTGAAAAAGATTTGGCTGGAGATGGGATTCAAGGAGATGAAAGGCAGCCTGATGCAGACAGCATTCTGGGACCTGGATGCATTGTTTGTTCCCCAAGACCATCCTGCAAGAGAGATGCAGGACACTTTCTTCTTGTCAAAGCCTGCAAAAGGAAAAATAATTGATGCTGAGCTTTTCAAGAGAGTCAAAGCCACGCACGAGAATGGCTGGACAACAGGAAGCAAGGGCTGGCAGTACAAGTTCTCAGAAGAAAAATCTCAGGAAAATCTTCTCAGAACACACACAACGGTGTTGAGCGCGAGAACAATTGCTGCTCTTAAAAAATCTGATTTGCCTGCAAAATTCTTCAGTGTGGGCAAGGTTTTCAGGAACGAAGCTCTTGACTGGAAGCACCTATTCGAGTTTTACCAAGTAGAAGGAATAGTTATTGACCCTAACGCTAACATGACACACTTAAAAGGATACTTAAGAGAATTCTACAAAAAAATGGGTTTTGAAAAAGTAAGAATCAGGCCATCACACTTTCCCTACACAGAGCCGAGCGCAGAAGTAGAAGGATTCCATCCTATAAAAAAAGAATGGGTTGAGCTGGGTGGCAGCGGAATATTCAGGCCAGAAGTAGTCAAGCCGCTCTTAGGATTTGAAGTTCCTGTTCTTGCCTGGGGTTTGGGGCTTGAAAGAGTAATCACCGAGTATTATCATATTACTGATTTACGAGATTGCTATAAGAATGACCTTGAACAGCTGAGAACAATAAAAAAATGGATGAAATAATAGGTTGATGAGGTAATCGCAAATTAAGATGTCGACAATAACTGTTAGCAAGAAAGGCTTGCTCAAGCAAATAGGAAAGCAGATGTCTGAGCCAGACCTAAATGAGAAAATAGTCTCCCTAGGGATAGCAGTTGAAGGCATCAAGGGAGATGAAATTATTGTTGAGATTAATCCTAACAGACCAGATTTGTTATCTGAACAAGGGCTTGGGCGTGCATTATCAAGCCTTATTGGAAACAAAAAAGGCCTTAGAAAATATTCTGCCAAAAGTACAATCACAGAAGCAAAGGTGATAATTGATAAGAGTGTTGAAAAGGTTAGGCCTTACACTGCCTGTGCTATTGTAAAAAACCTGAAATTCGATGATGAGAAGATAAAAGAAATCATTCAAGTGCAAGAAAAACTGCACATTAGTTTTGGCAGGAATAGGAAAAGAGTTGCTATCGGGATTTATCCTTTAGAACATATTAAGTTGCCTATTTACTATAAAGCCATGAGCCCAGAAGAAATAAAATTCCAGCCTCTTGAATCCAGTAAGATAATGACTGGCAAACAAATCCTAAGCCAGCACCCAGCAGGCAAGGATTATGGTTATCTTCTCGATGGCTTGAATAAATACCCTGTTTTTGTAGATTCAAATAATGAAATACTAAGCATGCCTCCCATAATTAATTCTCACAAAACAGGCAAAGTAACAGAAAAAACTACAGAAGTATTTATTGAATGCAGCGGGTTTGACTTCAGGATAATGGAACAATGCCTTAACATGCTCGTATGCGTGCTCGCAGATATGGGAGGGGCTATTTATTCCATGGAACTTGATTACCCCGATAAAAAAAGAGTTACACCTAATCTTGAGCCTGAGAAAATGAAAGTCGACTTGAAATATATTAACAAACTCCTCGGCCTTGAGCTGAAAGAAAGTGAACTTAAGCTCTGCCTAGAAAAAATGGGCTGCGAATATGATTCTGCAAAAAAGACAGCTCACATACCGGCCTATAGGACAGACGTCATTCACATGGCAGACTTAGCAGAAGATGTTGGAATTGCCTATGGCTATGATAATATTCCTGAAAAAATTCCAAATGTGGCAACCATTGGCAAAGAAGATGAAACTAGTATCTTGTGTGAAAAGATACGCGAGGTGCTTATAGGGCATGGCTTGATTGAAGTCAAGAACTATTGCCTTGCGAGCAAGGATGACCAGAATAAGAACTGCAATCTGAACAATGAGCTTGCGGAGCTAAAGAACTCCCAGGCAGAAGGAAGGAATGCTATGAGAAATTGGTTAACCCCCTCGCTTCTTAGAACCCTGAGTGAGAATAAGCATAGAGAATACCCGCAAAACATTTTCGAGATGGGAGAAATATTTAAGCTCGATCCTAAGAGCGAAACAGGCTCTGAAGAAGAAGTGAGTCTCGCTATTGCGCTTAGCCAAGAAGAAGTTGATTATACTAAAGCAAAACAGTTACTTGATAATTTCTTCAAAACATTAAATTTGGAAGTTAATGTCATAGAAACAGCTCATGCTAGTTTTATCAAAGGCAGAGTCGGTAAAATAGTTGTTGAGCATATGGAACTTGGAGTAATAGGGGAAATGGCTCCTGATGTTCTGAGCAATTTCGGTATCATAATGCCTGTTAGCTGTTTTGAAATAAATATAAACAGGTTATTAGACTTGATAAAAAAAGAAAGGTGATATATCGTGACTAGGAGATTACAAATAGCAGTTCTTGGGAGCAGCAAAGAGATTTGCACAAAAAAAGCCTATCAGCTTGCGGAAGAAGTGGGAGAAGAAATTGCCAAGATGGGCGCTATCACAGTTACAGGCGGAGGCCATGGAGTCATGGAAGCTGCTATGAAAGGAGCTAAGAAATATGGCGGCCTGACCTTAGGCATTCTTCCCTGGGAAAAAATAGAGCATTACAACAAGTACTGCGATGTTATTGTTGCCACAGGCATAGGCTGGTCAAGGGATGCCATTAACCTAAATAGCTCTGACGGAGCCATTATCGTAGGGGGCGGGGCAGGCACTCTTAATGAGGCATCCTATGCGTATATAGAAGATATCCCAATCGTCGCCATTACCACTAGCGGAGGCATGGCTGAGACTCTCACAGGAATTTATTTTGATGTAAGAAAAACAGAGAAGGTAATTGGTGCTAAGAACCCCATAGAAGCTGTTTTGAAAATTCTAGAAGAAATTGAAAAGAAAAAAATAAAATCCAAAAGGTCCAGCCTGAGAAAAAGGAAAATGGAATATTAATAAGGTAAAAATAATAAAAAATATTTTAAGTTTATTCCTTCTTTTCAGAGATATCAACTTTTTTATCAATCAGCTTCTCTGATTTATCTGCCTTCTTTTTTGTCTCTTTAGCAGGCTTTGCCTTGGTTTCCTTTACAGACTTCTCTTTCTTCTTGCGCGCCTTCTTAGGCCTCTCTGTCTTGTCCTTCGAAGCAGCTGCTTTAGTCTTAGGCTTCTTCTCTTCAACCATTATGTTAAGCTCTTTTAGAACTCTAACGACTTCTGGCAAAGGAGCATTTTTGGTGATTTGAACAACTGGGCTAAGTGGCTCAAGGTGTTTGATGTTGCATTTTCTCCTTCTTGTCTGCCCATCTATCATTACATAGTGCTCGTCAATTACATCCACTATAACGCACTTCATGCCAGCATCCCTGCCTGCTATTTTCATGCATACTCTTCCAATATTGAACATTTTCAAAACCTCCAGTTTTTTTATTTCGGATTATTTATAACAATTCTAATGTATGTCTTGTTTGTATCCTCAGATATTGCTGGTTTTTGTCGCCAAAAACCCTCGGATACCTTGTTTATGCTTAGTTATGTTGATGATTTTAATTAGGCAGCCTAATTTTGCCTTGCTTCTTGCTTGAGTTTTGCTTTAAGGCAGTTTGCGCACATGAAGCCGCCATACGCTCTCTCATTTGTTTTTTGAGTCTTGGGAGCATTTTTTGCCTTGAAAGGCCTTAACCTGGGAATGCCTTTTAGCTCTATTTTGCAGATGGCGCATCTTGCCACCCCGGGTTTTCTTTTATCATAAATCAACCTGGTAGTTCCTCCAGGCATCTTCTTATGAACCCTTCTCAGGCTCCTTGACCTTCTGCTCATTCTGGGCATATTAAAACCTCTAACTTATTGTTTCTCCTCGAGAACAAACCTCTATTTATAAAGGTTGCGGATAAAGATAGTATCTCCGATTGAGTTTTCTTTTTTTCTTGCAAAATGCTTTTTACTTTGGTAAAAAGCATTTTGTTTTGAGTATTCTGTTGGTTCATCCCCCTGAAAACCTGTTTTTT
>Ga0315286_10003496_pt1 | contig 14889 bp, 9 predicted proteins | sample YL17G10_0_MG_FD_205038 | JGI IMG/M metagenome (GOLD analysis project Ga0315286, IMG submission 205038) | Sediment microbial communities from Yellowstone Lake, YNP, Wyoming, USA - YL17G10_0 | ecosystem: Environmental > Aquatic > Freshwater > Lake > Sediment | place: USA: Wyoming | collected...
GCAAATCGCTTGGACCACCGGCGACCGGTAAAATTACAATCAATGTATCGTTGACAACATCATATTCTACACCAATTCCCTCAAAGCTTCCATGGAAATCTTCGTTGACTCTTGGGAGCTGTTTGGCAGGAATGTAAACTGAATGAGGATCGAGATTGGATAACAAGCCATTAATCGCAGATTCAACCAATTTGGGGGTATCAACATCGTCTACATAGAATTTTTCAGCATAAACAAGAACCTCTTTAAATTTATTTAGCTGCTCAAAAATATTGTCGCCGGAAATAAGGTTGTTGATTTGCATTCCCAGCATCAGTGAAACAAAAAACAGTATGATTAGAGTGGTCAAAGAAAATCTTTTTTTCATCATTTATCCTATTCTACAAATAATTTTACTATCGATAAAAGTATATCCAAAATCCATATGAAAGTCAAATAAGGTGAATAACCAGGGTGAAGTGGATCAACGAATAGGTTTCCATTCATCAACTATGGAACGATCAAAAAGCAACACGGTTAAGGCATTTAAAAACCATAATAAACTGATCCAAAAGTACCCATATTTTCTAAACCGACGCGGTGATTCGAAAACCGTCAGCGTTCGCACAAATTTGATTTTTCCCATACGACGTAATCGTAAAAAGAGCTCATAGTCTTCACCTGCAGCTATTTCCTCGTTATATCCTCCTACCTTTTCAAATGTCTCTTTTCTTATAACATGACATTCACCTCTACCCATACCCATACCGATGATGTTTAACAGCCAAAAATATCCATTAAATAAATTATGGAACATCCAATCTCTGATAAGCTCTTCTTCAGGATAAATATTAACATTACAAGTAGTGGCAACAATCTGCTTTTTCTGAAATGTTGTGAGCATCGTACGAAAGAATTTTTCAAGATCCTCAATCACTACATCTGCGTTTAAAAAAATAAGGATTTCACCGCGCGCTGCCTTCGCACCTTGATTCCTACCGATTGAGATATTTTGCCGTGTATTACCGGAATGTACGATTACATTATTGGCATAACGATATGCAATGTCGACTGTTTTATCCGTACTTCCGCCGTCACTTACGATAACTTCAAAGTTGAACTGATCACGGAGCAGCTTAGTAAACTGGCTGAGTGTGCGTTCAATCGTTTTTTCCTCCTGAAGCGTGGGGATAATAATGCTAATAGCAGGAATGTTATTCGACAATTTAACTTTTCCCATTAAAAGTGCAAGCCGTATGTAACAACACTCGGTGTTAAGCGAATTGTTGGTGCAGGAAAATGTATATAGTTTAAAACATATTTTACCGTTTCCAGAAAAGACCCTTCACCAGGTAAGCGAGTGCAATCATAATCTAAGCTGATAAATAATTCTCGCCTTCCATCGTTCGGCTTGTTCAATCCTGTCACACCATAACCAATGGCAATTCCTAAAAATGTTGGAATGTAAGACCGCATCACCTCTGGAAATATTTTATTATTAAAGCTGAGCCAGAAGTACATACTCTCATAGTCGTCGATGATGGTTCGGAATTTCCCCGCCCTGTAACTTGAAGATGGATAACAACTCCATTTGAATCGAACGTTCTCAAACCAAGAAACGTGAGATTGGAGTAAGGGATAAAAAGCGCCTGCAACATCTGCTATCGCATCGCCGGCACTGAAACCCAGTACCTTTGTAAATCCATCTTCAACTTCTACATATAACTGGAATGCAAGACTCAATCCGGCACCTAAAAAAAGTGAGTGTTGTTTTTCAACACCAGCCCATCGAAACGAATGCCATAGAATATCACTTGATAGATATGTAAAATAAAAATGTCCAAACTTGTCGGCACCAAGTGTGCGTACCCCGCCATCTCCGAAATGAAACCCACTCCGTTCACCTTTCCACAACGAATTATAATTCTGAATATGCGCAGCCGTAACAATCGCCATCGTACCGCCAACAACCATTGCTAATTTTTCAGGTTGAATCCCATTTGGATTAGCGCTATGAAGTGAATCAATCGGAGATGCAACGGCTGGTATGGAAATTACGAAGATGATAGAAAATAATAATATATTTTTCATTCACTCTCCCCTAATTTGTAATAGTCCCCAAATAAGTAAAAAATATGATGCATCCTCAACACAAACTCAATGCGATAAGAATCTGATAATTACAGTATCTATACCGATATACATTCACTTTTCAAGGTCCACACGGAGGATACTCCGGATATTTACACATTCGAGGATAGAAGGTAAACTCCTCCGGCGGCGCTTTTAGATAGCCGAGTCGGTCATAAATGTTTAATGAAGCTTCAATTACAAAATCTTCCCTATTTCCACAAATAACATTGGCAGCACACGTGCGAGAATTAAATTTTGCAAAATCCATTTCCGAAACTAAATAAATCCCATCGTCGGATCGGATGTCCCAGTACATATCCATCGAGAATCTCTGCCCGGGGACAAGCATCATTCGTCCGTTGTGAACAAGCGCCCGATTTGTTAAACTTTTTTCAGTTAGAATGATCGTCTTATACCGCTGTGGCTTACGTTTCCACCAAATTCTTACCGATCCTTTGATGTTCACGCTATCCCAAAATACTTCATCATAAACATTCTCTCCAGATAGTACAATGTGCATTTTTTGGCGGCCAGGCCGAGCAATATGATCATTATATTGTTCGATAGTTGTGATTTTTATATCGACAACATGCTGCGGTACTATATGAACCGGCAGCGACTCTTTACATTTAAGTGAAAAGAATGAAGCAAGTACTATTAAAAAATAATTAATAACTGTTATTATGCAGTATGCGACCCGAGATTTTTTAATGTGCGCGTTGCAGGAACCCATCCCCCTGTTGCCTTCTCTTTTAAGAAAGAGGGGAAATTGAGGGTGTTGAGTTAAAAGATAAATTTTATTAAACATAGTATTATTTCGATTTTGCGTAACCTGAGTTAATCATTCTTGCTAACCGAGCATTACATTTCATATCTTAGCCCGATTGAAACTCGCCGAGGATCATAATATGCTGATGGATCATTAAGCTGCCCACCGATGTGCCCATTGGCATCAGCCCACCTTGCATTTTTAATATTGAACAAATTTCTAATATCACCGTAGAGCTGCAAAGATGCAATATTGCCAATTGAAAACTTACGTGAAAATTTTATATTCACAACGCTATTACCTAGTAGTCGCGCATTGTTTGGAATGAATGCTCTTGTCGTATCTTCCGCCGTAAAACCATCACGCGTTGGGAAATAGGTATAAGGTCTGCCCGAATTATACGTCCACACAACATTGCACTGAAAATCCCACGGCAGCTGGGCATCAATTACAACTTTCAGCGTATGACGTTGATCCCAGCTTAATGGATATGGTTCATTGAGAACAGGAAAACCCCACTGATGCAAATTGAGCCCCTGATTAACATAATCACTCACACCTTCGGTTCTCATCAATGAATATGAAATCGAGCCGGAAAGCTTTTCATCCCTATGACGTGAGAGAACAAATTCTAAACCTTCTGCATTTGCAAAAGCATTATTCACATATTCAGCATAACCATAATCACCAGCTGCTCTTGCTTTAGACGGTAGAAACGTTTTTGAATCTATCTGATCGATAAACTCTTTTTTAAAATATGTTACGCTGAATAAAGTTTTTTCATCAAGTCCATACTTAATTCCGATCTCCCAGGCATGGGTACGTTCCGGCTTTAAATCAGGATTTCCAACCAAAACATTTACTCCCTTTTGCAGTTGCTGCGGATTAACACCAGAATAAAGATAATCAAACAATGGAAATTGGAAGTAATGTCCATAATTCATCACTAACAGCATATCCCACATTAGCGGAAAAGATAATCCCACTCGTGGACTTAGCTGCTGCTTGAGAGATGCGTTTGCAAATCGAGTAACCTGAGATTGATATGTGGTTGAACCAGTGTCTGGTTTAACATACTCAACAATCGGTCGCTTACTGCGGGGGTCGAGAAAATCCCACCTGAATCCGATATTAACCACAGCACCATCTTTCTCAACTTCTAATTTCTCTTGTAGATAGGCGCTACCGCTACGTGGATAGTAGTGATATAACGAGCTGTAATTGAGCAAAGAATCATCAGGTAGTACTTTACCGAAATATGTCTTCTGCGGTTCGAATTTTACAACGTCAGAAAAAATATCATATTGATTAATTTCGAAACCTACCTTGAGAACGTTGTTTGGATTGGGTTGATAGACAATATCTGTCTTACCGGTATATATATTTTGCTTCGTCTCTGACCACCATGAGCGACTTCCTTTAACCACGTACTGAAGATAAATATCATATTCATATGGCGTCAGGTCGAGAGAATTCTTGTCCCCACCGATCTTTGAACGCAGATAATAATGACTCATCGACAATGTATAATGTAAGCTATTTGTGATGGTATGCGAGATGGTTGCAGTTGTTCGATAAGACGACCGGCTTCTTTGCGGTAAACCTACCAGATTGAACCGCCAGCTGAATTCATAATCTCGCCATTCACGTAACGAATAAACATTCTGAGCTGTCAGATGTATTCTTGGAGTTAAACTGTAATCAATTTTACCTATCCCACTAACATCTTTATATACGGGTGAATGAAAAAATTTGGTGAAGTCCTGCCACCAACGAGTATCGTTCAATTGGAGTGTGGTCGCAGCAAAATAATTTAATCGATCTCGGACGAACGGTCCGGAGAGGGTTAATTCCATTTCTGTTGACTTATTGTGTTGTGAGTTCCAATCGCCAGCAAGCCAATTATCTTTCTCAACCCTCAAAACTAAAGAGTGTTTATTACCACCCCTTCTGGTAATAATATTAACAACCCCGGAAAGAGCATTTCCATATTCAGCATCGAACCCGCCGGATTGAATAGAGAATTCTGTAATAGAACTTTTGGGTAATGAGCTCCCAACCCCGCCTCCAATGACATCCTGAAGCGGTAATCCATCGACTAAATAAACAACCTCAGTTGTTTTTCCACCGCGGACGTTTCCTTCGGCTGTGACACTTGGGAATAGCGTAATGATATCTTGTACACTGCGAACTGGTAATTTTTCCAATTGGGAAGACCCAATCGAAAAATTTGTGCTTGTAACATCTTTTTCAATTAAAGGCCTCTCCGCCGTCACTTCAACCTCTGCAAGCTCAACCGCAGAGGGTAATAGCTCAATAGAAATTCTTGTACGCAGTCCAACTCTTACAGCAACCGCCTTATAAACCTGAGGTTGAAACCCTACATTAGAAATTCTTATATCGTACGTACCCGCTTCCAAATTATTGATATGAAAATTACCATCAACATCGGTAGCAGTCCCTTGAGTTGTTCCAAGAATAGCGATTGTGACGCCAACGAGTGGCTCCTTCGTCTCTTTATTGAGCACTCGCCCTTCAAGAATACCATCGGTACTGGAATACGTCAAAGAGGTGGCAGCAATGCTGATGATTAGGAAAAATAATAACGAGCTTCGCATTTTCAATGTTCAGGTTTCATTTGAGGAAAAAAGATCACATCGCGTATCGAATCCTGATTAGTAAACAACATTGTCAAACGATCAATGCCAATCCCTAAACCCGCAGTAGGCGGCATACCATATTCGAGAGCACGCAGATAATCTTCATCGAGAACCTGTGCTTCCTCATTTCCCCGCGCACGCAGCTTCATCTGTTCTTCAAAACGTTGTCGCTGGTCGAGTGGATCATTTAATTCACTGAATGCATTGCACAACTCGTATCCATTCACTATAACTTCAAATCGTTCCACAAGTCCCGCTTTACTTCGATGTCTTTTTGCCAGCGGCGACATCTCAAGAGGATAATCGGTGATAAAAGTTGGCTGAATAAGTTCCGGCTCAACTAATTCACTGAATATTTCATCAATTATTGCACCACTATCCGAGCCGGATTTTATTTCAATATTTAGTTCCTTTGCAATCTTCAATAATTCCTGTTCAGATTTTCCCTGAAGTTCTCTTCCTGTGTATTCTTTGATCGCATCAAACATGGGGACTCTTTTCCATGGAGGTGTAAAATCGATTTCGTGATTGCCAACTTTCCACTTTGTTGATTGATTTACTTCCTTCGCAACTTTGGCAACAAGATCTTCAACTAAATCCATCATCCAAAGATAATCTTTGTACGCTACATAAAGCTCGAGCATGGTGAATTCCGGATTGTGAGAGCGATCCATACCCTCATTGCGAAAATCCTTTGCAAACTCGTACACACCGTCGAAACCACCCACGATTAAACGCTTGAGATAAAGCTCGTCAGCTATCCGAAGATAGAGATCGATATCAAGCGCATTATGGTGTGTGATAAACGGACGAGCAAGTGCACCACCATAAATCGGCTGGAGAATCGGCGTCTCGACTTCAATATATCCACGCTCATCAAAATATTTTCTGATCGAATGCTGAATCTTTACTCTCTTGATAAATACTTCACTCACCTGATTGTTCACAATCAAATCGACATATCGCTGGCGATAGCGAAGCTCTTTATCTGAAAAAGGATCATAGACGATTTTATTCCCTTTTTCATCAACTTTCTCTTTTACAACAGGAAGAGGTCTTAAAGATTTTGCTAGAACTTCAAGACGTCGTGCATGGACGGATATCTCGCCCATTTTCGTTCGGAAGACGTAACCATCAACTCCGATGATATCACCGATGTCCAGCAATTTGAACGCATCATAGATTTCACCTAAATCATCCTTCTTCAAATACACTTGAATTTTACCCCGAGAATCCTGTACATGGCAGAATGAGGCTTTGCCCATCCTTCGGATCGACATGATTCTCCCGGCGATGGATACATTACGCGGGGCACTATCATCCTTAAAATTATCTAGTATCTCTCTTGAAAAATCAGTCTGATTGAAATGATATGGATATGGATTGATGCCTTTCTTGATGAGTTCATCAAGTTCCTGCCTTCTGCGGTGCATCAACTCATTCAGTTCTTCGAGGTGTGCTTTTTCTGCAACTGGTTGCTGGTTTAATTCCATTTCACTATTAACGGGTGGAAATAATTAGATACCGAAAAATAGTAAAAATGAGTATAAGAATCAAGAAATCACGCTGCAATTCAAATCTTATCGCACAACTAACAACTTTCTAACCTGTGTAAATTTTGGCGTGATAAGCTTATAGAAATATACACCGCTTGAGATTCCGCTTTGAGAGATGTTCCACTCTACTGATTTATATCCGGCATCTTGCATATTATCTACAAGAGTGGCAACTTCTTTTCCTTGAACATCGTATACTTTCAGTATCACGTGACTGTTCATGGGTAATGCATAACGAATAATGGTGGCTGGATTAAATGGATTTGGATAGTTTTGAAATAGCTCCGTGTTAACAGGCAATTCTAAAGGTGTAATCTCAACGGAAGTGAGCGGCAGTGCGCTCATGTAAACACCACCCTCGTATAGCCCGGCTATAAGATTGCGATTGTCATCAAACGTTAAACTTAAAATCGTTTTTTCTGGAAATCCTATGTAAGTCCAATTTTGACCTCCATTTTGAGATCTGAACATGCCGTTGTACGTTCCAGCAATAATATCTTGATCTCCATTCATAGCAATTGCATAGACATATGTATTCGTAAAAGTAGATTGAATCCAGCTAAATCCATTATCTGTTGATCGGAAGATACCCCCATATACACCGACACAGATATGACCGGCATCATTCACAACGATTGTTTGAATATCATCTCGTGATAATCTGCAACTGTACCAGCTAATCCCCTTATCAGATGAAGAGAATACTCCATCGTCGTCAGTGGCAGCATATACAACATCTGCCGGAGTATTCGCAAGAAAGAGAACTTTTGAATTTGAAAGCCCTGCTTGATTCCAATTTCTTCCTGCATCACTCGAAGTATATATACCGAAGTTTGTTCCCGTGATAATCTTTCCATCACTCAAAACAACAACCGAATAGGCAGAACCGCTAAATGTATGCGAAGTTTTATTTACCCAACTGTCACCATTGTCTGTAGAAAAATAAAGACCGTCATTTGTGCCTGCATAAACAACAGAGTTACCTTTAGCAAACGAGTAGACATAATCGGAGATTGAACCGGGCGCCGATTGCGCCCACGATGTACCCCAATTAGAAGTTTTAAGAATCCCATCACCTAAAGTACCGGCAAGAATACAACTGGGTGACGTAGAAATAAGTGAAAAGATTTCATTAGCCACCGGACCTGATGGCGACCAAAATGTACCTTTATCGGTCGAGCGATACAACACTCCATCTGGAGACTCTGGATTGATATAATTATAATCATAACTCGTTGTAAAAACTGTACCTGATTTTGCCGCAAACGTACTTACAAATTCACTCTCGCTCGGACCAACATACTCCCACTCACCAGTCATCGCTCGGAGACGAAAAACGCCGATTGTTGTGGCGGCATAAATATTATCAGAATTATCTATTGTTACCGAACTGATATACTTATCTTTAAGACCAAGATCAACCCAGCTATTACCCTGATCCGATGAAACATATACACCGCCATCAGTATTATAATCCTGTGTCCTGCTTACTCCAATAATGACATTATTTTGGGAAGATACGCAGATTGCCCTAACCCATTGCCGTTTAAAAGTTGTATGCCAGGTTCTACCATAATCGGTAGAAACAAAGACATATCCCACATACCCACCGCCTAGAACGAAAAAATTATTCGCATGATCAACTACTGCTTCCCCAATGTCTCGCTCCCCAACTACGATAGGAATATTTGTACCTATAGTATCCCATTTTATCCCGTTATATCGGACAATACGACAAGTGCTATAATTAATTCCAAATACAATTCCGGAATCTGAAACCATAAAATTTCCATGTATCCCTTTTGCACTCAATATTCGGGTCCAATTCAATCCATTATCGGTCGACATATATACTTGTTGGTAATTAGGAATGTTTTCTAATAATCTGTAAACAACACATGTTTTACCATTGGCTACAAATTCCATCATCCAAGCCCTGGGAATGTTGCTCGGCGCCCACGAGCGTCCGTCGTCTGTAGAATAATAGATGCTAACATCACTAACCGCAAATAATTTACCCTCGGCTGCTTCACGCATGAAATAAATCCCCGTCAATCCATTGAGACTTTTCCATTGGATAGCTTGAGTGAAACAAAAAATCGGAAGAACTAAACTTAGAACAAATATTTTCATCACTCTCATAAATAAAATCCTTGGTATAATATCCGATTAAATAAAATCATAATCAATTTGAAGGTTCTATAAAAAAATATCGGAGTCTTTATGGAAGGTTGCAAGTGAATTTTCCTACAACCAATCCTAATTTTATATTCCCTGCTTAATCTTCCCTTTCAGTTTCAAGTCTAACATCTATAATCAGCCGTGCAACTGGATATAAATTTACCTGCTTATCCCAGTAGGGTGAATGTTGGTAGAAGAAATTCAATCGCGCAAATGGGTTCTTTGCAAATGTTGTATCTGATTTGAGCTTTGATTCAAATTCTTGTTTGAGTGTGGAATCGTTTGCAAGCATTTCACGTGCTATCGGTTCCATGACGTAATCTTCAGTATATTCTTTCTGTTCAAAGATCGCATCGAAAAATCCCCACGCCACAAACGCATCGGGTGCCTCTGGTTCAAGTGCATGGATAGCTACACGCGCGGCTCTTTGGTTTAATCGAATAATCGCAGTTCCAGCAGGAAACGTATGTTTCTCATTTATTTTGTCAACACTGAACGTTACCGAGTGTCTTCCCTCGTATGGATTTTGTTGCCACTTTGAGTTTGAGAATCTGTACATTTCAACTTCAAGTTCTGTCGGTTTTTTCAATCGCCCGATTCTTACCCCGTGAAGTTTGAGCCGCTTTATCACTTCCTGCCACTGTGGAGGAATAAGATAAGCAACGGGTAACTCGACGCTCTTTGCAACCACAACACTATCGTAATGCGGAATATCGGCTTCGAATGGTTCCTTCATATATTTTATCCAAGTACCGCCTGAGATATCGCTCGGTTCGCTGGTTTGTTTGAAACCTAAATAATGAAATGTTCGATTTGGAACATCCACGGTTTGAAAACGAATCGAGAAGGGATTCTCGATATTTTTTATAGTTCGCTCATCTGCCTGGCGTACTGCTTTCTGTAAAGATAAATATTCTTTATTCATCAATTCTAAAGTCGCAACGATTGTTTGGTACGCCCCTTCGACACGGGATTTATAATCTTTCATCATGTGCGTTTCAATCAGTAACGCTGGACGATTTTGGAGAGCGACATAAGGTGTTGATAATCGTGGAGATGCTACACCGCTTTGCAATCCTTTCAGGGGATCGAGATGATCCCGAAGTGAAATGTAGGGTGCAACCGGTACACCGTTCGTCTTTAGTACAGAAATCATCGGAATATATTTTTCATTCACCCACGACCGTACCGGTTCGGCGATGTTTAAATATTTTTCAATTCCATAAGTTACAATATGCTGATAATCGGCGCCATCGGTTACATGCGCATCAATGAAAAAATCAGGAAGCCACTCGTTGAACATTTTGAGCCATGCTTGTGTTTCCGGTGCATCTGCTTTCATGTAATCGCGATTGAGATTAAGGTTTTGTCCGGTAACTCTCCAGCCCATTTCTTCAGGACCGTTTTGATTAATGCGGTTATACGGTCCGAATCGTTCATGTCCATCTACATTATAAATGGGGATGACAAGTAAAATAACATGATCAAGTAAATATGATTTTGTTTTCGTAATCGTGATGTCACGCAGCAGCATTAAGCCTGCATCTTTTCCATCAATCTCGCCTGCATGGATACCGCACTGGACAAGAAGAATTGCTTTATCCGTCTTACGTGCTTTCGTTGGATTAAATGCGCGATCTTTTGAAGCTACCACAATAAAAAGGTCACGACCTTCAGGACTTTTGCCAAAGCTTGATATATCAATCCACGGAGATGATTTTTCTAATCGCCGACAATACTCCATCGTCTCGGCAAAGTGAGGAGTTTCTTTGAAACCGCTTTGCTCATAGTGGGTAAGCCAATTGTCAGGTATAGATTGAGATAGAACCCAATAAGAATTAACTATTGTGATGAGAATGATACTAAGTATTTTCATGGTGATTTCAGATTTTACGTTTTCTTAAAAAAAGCTCTATGATCTCAACACCTCTGTGGTGAAAAAATCCGATCGCTGAGACACTGAGAACACAGAGGTTATTTTGAATAAAAATCAATAACTCTATTAATCGCCGCTGTACAGACAGGATCAAATCCTACCAGACTTAAAGAGAACATTCTGCAGTCGGCTGAGGGGCGGTATATTCCTTCTGAGCTATAGCCGGCACCTTCGAAGGCACCAACTTTACCGGCATATTTTGTTGTCTTTAAAATATTCTGTTCAGCATCGTACAATGGTTTGCGCTTCTCGTAATAATCTGGTGCAAGTCGGTCAAGCTTCGCCCGCAAACGACCGATACTATCGTATTGCGCTTTCTCCCATGGTGTCGGCAGTGATGTTTCTTCTTCCATCATGCTTTTCCACTTGAGATTTTTCTTATCAACTAATGCAGTAAGATTTGGCTCCCACGGTTCGACACCTTTGGGATACATATCGTTGTACGAAACCTGTGAATTGTAATACTCGTCTCCTAATCCGCCAAAGCTGTGACCAAATTCGTGAACATAAACGTAATCCATTTGCCAATCCTGACCAGGTGCATCGCCGCGTGTGTATGTGGTTGTGTAAAGATTGTATATTCCTCCACCACCGTATCGGTTATCATTAACGAGGATAGTGATGAAATCGTACGGTGCGGCACTGCAAATATCACGGAGAGTTCTGTTTTCTTCCGTCAAAACATAACGAGCAGAGCCGAATGTGTTATACATCGTGCCAAGTGCAGTATTCTTCCAAATTTTCTTATCAGGTTTATCAATACCAGAATCCTGCGAAACAACTTCAATTGTCCAAACGTTAAAATCTTTTTTCCTCTCTTGGAATGGACTCGTTGAAAACATAACATCGTTGAAATGCTTCGCATCCTTCCTGAATTTATCCATATCTTCTCTGCGATAACCATCACCAACGATAACGATATCAACTTTCTCGTGAGAATCTCCATTCTTCATAAGTGGAAACACCTTAAATTGTTCTATCTTTCTCTCTTGATTCACTTGGGTAGGATCGTTTGGATCAATCACTGTAGAGAATATTTCATGAAAGATCATTTGCTTGTCACGGCGAGCGATCGTTAACTGAATTTTATTTTTCGGGAATGGTAACCGAACTGTTTCATTGAATGTCCGGTAGATACCAGCAAGTGCTTCATCCGTCGTTTGCCACTCAGCGAACATCGTTGAGTACCCAAGGGAATATATCATCGAGTTCGTACCAACATCATATATGCGTACGATGTATTCTCCTAAATTCAAGACATCATTTAAGTTGATTGTACTTCCAGACCAGCTTCCCTCTTCAAATACTTTATCAAGACTGATGGTTTCAGCCCCTTTAGTGCCTGTATGGTAGTAATCGACACGCATAGTCTTATCGATGAAATACTGATCGAATACTTGAGAGAAGATGGGTTGTGAGTATGTTAGTAATGAATAGATAAGTAGGAAGTATTTGAGTACAGAATATTTATTATTTTTCATTTTATTTCCTTGAAGATTGTTGAGATTGAAATTATTTTGTACAACTAGAGGATATACACGGCTATGTAAATCAGAATGGCAATAACAACGATTAAAAAAATGAATGCTAATATTTTTGAGATAAACCAAAGAATTTTAAAAGGAAGCCAGATCGGGAGCGTAAGAAGTTTAAAAAATGTTTTCATGAACTACTATGGCTGCATCTGAGAATGCGATTGATCTTGTGTTCCTTCCGGCACCATCCACCATGCGATAAGGTAACCGATTAAAAAGGGAATTATTCCAGTCGCAAGTGCAAGCACAACGAAAACCAGACGGACGATGGTTGGATCAGCGTCCATCATTCCACCAATGCCTCCGCAGACACCTGCAATTTTCTTATTTGTAGTTGAGCGATAAAGCTTTTTCATGGTCGGTCTTTCCAGATTTTCACAATAATATACAAACAATCTCTTGATATTCAAATCGCAAAACTGTAAAATATTTTGTATCTTTATTCCACGAAAACCTAAAAGATTTCAGATGAACAACTCCAATACTCAAAAATTCCAACATTCCAGCACTCCTTTATGAATATACTTGTCCTAAATACCGGCTCATCTTCAGTAAAATTCCAGCTTATCCAAACCCGAATCGCATAGTCAGTTATCTCATAACCGTATTTCGAATCTCTGAAAGTGCGATTCAGAATTTTTCCAAATTACTTTCACTTCGACCACACGGGCTGCCCGCGGACCGACTTTTACTTCTTTAATGACCTCTTCGATGAGCGAACGATCTCCTTCTGCCAGCAATAAATATTCTCATTTTCTATCAAACTGGTAATTCCAATTTTTTTATCTTTTTTCTTGCATCTTTTGAGGGCAATCTGTATAATGAAAGTGGTTATTGGGTGTAGTATCTAAGAGTAAGCTCATAATCTCTAACATTTGGAGATAATCATCATGAAAACGGTCTGGAAAAATTTATTTCTGTTGCTCCTTATAGCCTTCTTCATTTCTATCCAATCTTGCGATAATGAAGAAATAGCAAAGAACGCGCAGCCCCTTGTCCAAATTGCAATAAGTACATCAAGCATTGACTTTGGCTATGTCGAAGCCAACAGCTCCATTAGTAAACAAATCACCATAACTAATTCGTTTAGTGTTAACCGACGTCTTGAAGGTAATATTACTTTAACTAGCAGCAGATTCTCTATCATTAGCAACATAGATCCCTTTAGTCTTGCGCCGGGAGAATCAAAAACTATAACCATTCGCTTTTCACCCTCTACTGGTGGAACATCTTCTGACACATTGAATATTACCCACAATGCGCTCAATACTCCCAGCCCGATCAGTATCCCGCTCAGTGGAGGTAGCCAATCACCAAGTTCATCTAAGTTCTCGGTAATTCCCGCTTCACTTGACTTCGGAACAGCCGAGGTCGGACAATCCTCAACCCAGAGCGTAACCATTACAAATCCCCAAAACTCTACGCAAACCGTGAGTGGAAATATTGCAATTGGTGGAACCGGTTTTTCAATTATCAGTGGATTTGGTCTGTTCAGTCTCTCACCCGGACAATCAAAAACCGTCAGTGTGCAATTTTTGCCGTTGACTACAGGATCATCTAATGGGTCACTTAGTATCTCTCATAATGCTACGGGTACATTAAGCCCAATCGTTGTACCGTTGAGCGGCTCTACACAAACACCTACATCAGCGATAATTTCAGTGACGCCAAGCTCAATTGATTTTGGCAGAATTATCCTTGGACAAACGGGAGAGCAAAATATCACAATCTCGAATTCACCCACATCGACTGGAACTCTCGCTGGTTCGGTGAGCTTCAATTTTGGTGTCATAGTGTTTAGTATCACCAGTGGTGGTGGTTCGTTTACACTCTCCCCAGGACAATCTCGCACAGTTACCGTCCGTTTTAGTGCATCGTCGACTGGAACATATTCTGGCTCAATTAGGATTTCCCATAATGCAACCAATACAACAATTCCAATAACTGTTGCTATACGTGGAGATATCTATAACTCTATTTTCATCTCGGTTCTTCCCATGGCGATCAACTTTGGAACTGTGGCGACCGGTCAAACACAAGATCAAGCAATAACAATCAGTAATGCTGCATCTTCTACAGGAAATCTTATAGGAAGTCTTAGTATCAGTGGAACGGGATTCACTCTAACGAGCGGCGGGGG
>Ga0315286_10003497_pt1 | contig 14887 bp, 9 predicted proteins | sample YL17G10_0_MG_FD_205038 | JGI IMG/M metagenome (GOLD analysis project Ga0315286, IMG submission 205038) | Sediment microbial communities from Yellowstone Lake, YNP, Wyoming, USA - YL17G10_0 | ecosystem: Environmental > Aquatic > Freshwater > Lake > Sediment | place: USA: Wyoming | collected...
AATCAGTAATGTAATTGTGCCCATTTTTTGCTCCGCCAACCAGCTCGTTGAAATGCGTAAGATAATAAGGAAACACAGACAAAGAAGAAAAAGCATACCAAGCCAAGCAAGTAACAAGCAACGAGTAACCGGTAACTAATAGTGTTTTTTTATCTTTGACATGGTCAAAGATTTTTTTAAATTGTCCGGAAATAAGAATATAAACAAAGGGAAAGGTCGGCAAAATATGGCGCACTCCAATATTCAGATTACTGGTCAGGCTCGATGCCCAAAAAACAGCTAAAAAGCCCAACATTGCCCACTCGGGAAAGTGCTCCTTAAACGATTTGACTGTTCTGCCATAAAGCCCCTTAAAAAGAGGATTTTTACACTGCCAAGCAACAAAAAGTAAAGCAATAATAGTTAAAATATGCAATGCCAAAGGAGGTTTAATTGCATAAGCAATGGGAAAATAGCTCTTCCATCCCTTATTTGTCACCTCGCCCAAAAAGAAAGTAGTGTTTCCTCCGGTAGCTCTTTGAAAAACCATTGCCAGGCCCAAAAAATACTGGGCATAGGGCCTAAAAACAGGTTTTTCAACCATCCAGACAATCGCTTTTTGGGCCGGCTTAAGTGGAAAATGAGAAGATATGAATACGGTATCCGAAATTTGTTTTTCAGCCGGATAACCGGATACATGAAACAAATAAACCGGATAAACCAATAAATAGCCGATAACAAAAATAATTATCAATTTAACTCCGCGATTAATAAGCAATTTCCAAAAACCACCCCCCTGCTCTTTGGCCTTAGCAAAAACCCAGATGAAAATCATCATCCCGAAATAGGGAATGAGCAGAAATAAAGAAAATTTGATTAATTGGGCAACGCCGAAAAATATTCCCGCAAGAATCAAGTTTTTCGCGGTTTGATTTTGCACATATCTGACGAAAAAATAAATGGAAATAAAAAACCCGAAAGCCGCACCAACATCAGTGGTAACATAACGGCCATGGGCGATAAATGTCGGGGCAAAAGAAAAAAGGAAAATCGCCATCAGTGCGGGCCATTTTCCGTAAAGCTCTTTTGTCCACTTATAAAGAATAAATCCCGTAAGAATCAAAAGCAGAAGCATCGGGATTCTTGCCCAGAAAATTATCTTATCCGCATTGTTTCCTGAATTATAAAGAAAATTAAATCCGAAATCCCATTGGCCATTTACGTCTTCTTTCCATGACTTTAAATCGCTGGGAAATTTTATGTCTTTTATAAAAAGCAAAGGAATTGCCGACAAGTCTTTTAAAAGCGGCGGGTGTTCGGGATTCAAACGCATATCGCGTTGGGTTAAATAAGAATAGCCCGCAGGAATGTGGGCCACTTCGTCCATAATTGCCGATTCCTGGCGCAATGAAATAATCGCCAAAGTCAGCATTAAACCGATTAAAGCTATCGCCAGAATCGGAGGAAACTTAGAAAACATGATTATTTTATTTTTTTAATTTTTATGTATTTTTGTAAAACTGTCGGAACATTAATACTTCCGTCTTTTTGCTGATAGTTTTCGATAATTGCAATTAAGGTTCTGCCAATGGCAAAAGCTGTACCGTTTAAGGTGTGAACCAGCTCCAATCCATTTTTGGCTTTATATCTGATATTTAAGCGCCTTGCCTGAAAATCGGTACAATTGGAAGTAGAATGAGTTTCACGGTAAGCATTCTGCCCCGGCATCCAGGCCTCGATATCATATTTTGCCGCTGCCGGGTCGCCTAAATCTCCGGTGCAAATCTGCAAAACGCGATAAGGAATTTTCAGCAGCTGCATCAATTTTTCCTCCATTGAAAGCAAAAACTTATGCTCTTTTTGCGAATCTTCGGGTTTGCAGAAAACGAACATTTCCACTTTGTCGAATTGATGCACGCGCAAAATTCCCTTGGTATCTTTACCGTAAGAACCCGCTTCTCTTCTGAAGCACGAAGAAAAAGCAACGTATCTTTTCGGCAAATCCCTTGTTTCGAAAACATCGTTAGCATGCATCGGGCCGATCACTTGTTCCGCAGTACCCACCAAATACAGATTGTCTTTTTCCAGATGATAAATTTCGTCTCCTCCTCTTTCCATATAACCCATTGCTTTCATCATCTCGGGCTTAATCATTGTCGGAGGAATCATTGGAATAAATCCCTCTTTAACCAAGGTTTCAAAAGCCAGTTGGATTAATCCGACTTCCAGAAGCGCTCCGCTGTTTTTAATAAAACCAAAGCGCGAACCCGATGCTTTGGCTGCGCTTTTTACATCAATAATATCCAATTTTTCCGCCAATTCCAGATAATCTTTAGGTTGAGTGATTTTCGGCTTTTTGCCGTGTTCTTTAATCGCTTTATTTTCCGATTCGTCTTTCCCGATTGGCACGTCATCCAAGGACGGATTGGGGATTTTTACAAATAATTCATTAAATTCTTTTTCCACTGCTTCCAACTGCGGTTCAAGTTCCTTGATTTTACTTTTCAGTTCTTTTGCCTTGTCTATCTGCTCTTTGCCCAGCTTTTTCTGCTCTGCGCGCGAGTTCTCGGTTTCCGAAATCAGTCCCCTTCTTTTTTTGTCCAGTTCCAAAATTTTATCAATATCAGTACTCACTTGCTTGTCTTGGCAGGCCTTTTTTATTTTTTCCGGATTTTCGCGTAAAAGTTTAATATCAATCATAATTCCAGTTCATTATTAATTTTCTTCATTGCCTCAAGGCAAATTTTAACAAAATTTTCTAATGGCAAATCCAGTAAAGCATGGCATTTGGCAATGATTTCCCGATTTGCGCCCTTGGCAAATCCTTTTTCCTTAAAACGATTCAAAACGTTCTCCAGGGTCAAATCCGCGATCTTTTTCGAGGGCAAAACCAAGGTTGAAGCGACAATTAAACCAGTCAGAGGATCAACACAATAAATTGCTTTCGCCATTCTTGATTGCGGCGCGATTTCGTGAATTTCGTTATGGGTTTTTACTGCCTCGACAATTTCTTTATCTATCCCCAGTTTTTCCAGTATTTCCGCGCCGATTAAAGAATGCTTTAGCGGTTCATTCTTAGTTTCTTCGTAATCAATGTCATGAAGCAAGCCCGTAATCCCCCACTTTTCCTGGTTTTCATCAAAATATTCCGCCAAAGCGCGCATACACGCCCCCGCAGCAACACAATGCTTAATCAGGTTTTGATTCTGAACCTTGTCGTTTAATAAATTAATTGCTTCTTCGCGTAACATAATTTTCAATTAGCGAAGATTTATTTTACACTGAGACAACTTCGGAAGCCCCGCCACACGGGACTGAGAATTAGTGCGTTTTGACCACAGTCGAAACGACGCGTGTCGACATGTAAAATAAATCTGAGCCCCGGTTACTCTTTCGGCTTCATTGTCGGAAACAAAATTATTTCCCGTAAAGTTTTCGATTCGGTTAATAAAACCACCAATCTATCGATGCCGATACCGATTCCTGCTGCGGGCGGCATGCCATATTCCAGCGCTTCTATAAAATCTTTGTCATATGGGTGAGCTTCCTGACTTCCCGCTTTCCTCTCTTTTTCTTGGGCATCGAATCTCTCTTTCTGATCAAACGGATCATTCAATTCAGAAAAACCGTTACAAATTTCCAAACCATTAACAACCAACTGGAACCTGGCGACTTTTTTCGGATCTTTTTCTAATTTTTTCGATAATGGCGAAATTTCCGTAGGATGATTAATCACAAACGTCGGTTCTTTGATTTTTTCAAAAACTTCTTTTTCGTCTTTATTGCCGACAATTTTATCGTATTCAATGCGCTTGAACTTTCCGCCCGAGGCGGATCCGCCTTTGGCGGAAAAAATCTTTGTGTCCAACGATTTTAACAATTTTTCAGTAAAATCCATCATTGTTTCGTAATTCCAGTATGCGGCGTAAAACTCAAGCATGGTAAATTCCGGATTGTGCTCTCTGTCCATTCCTTCGTTACGGAAATTCCTGCCTATTTCGTATACTTTTTCCAATCCGCCGACCAAAAGTCTTTTCAAATATAACTCCGGCGCAATGCGCAGATACAAATCCATGTCCAAAGTATTAAGATGAGTTTTAAAGGGCTTGGCTTTGGCCCCTCCGGCAATTGTTTGCAACATCGGCGTTTCTACTTCCAAAAATCCGTTTTCGTCCAGGAATTTCCTGATTTTGGTAATGATTTCCGAGCGTTTGATGAATTTTTCTTTTACCTCTTTATTTAAAATCAAATCCAGATATCTTTTCCTGAATCTTTCTTCAACATCTTCAAGCCCATACCAATCACTGGGAGTGGATAAAATCGCCTTGGTGAGAATCTTCCATTTTTTAACTTCCAGGGTTTTTTCACCCTTTTTGGTTTTAAACAAAACTCCGCTCAACTCGACAAAATCTCCAATATCAATAGTGTCTAAAAATAAGTTATAATTTTTCTCTCCGACCCCGTCTTTTTTCAGGTATGCCTGAATTTGAGTGCCCGTGGCGAGCGAAGTCGAACCATCTTCAATATTTAAAAAAGTAGAACCGCCATGCCCGCGAATTGAACGAATTCTACCCACTAAAGTAATTTTCTTTCCGCCCGAGGCGGACTCGCCTTTGGCGGGGGCGACCAACTTATCAAAAGCATCCAGCGCCTCTTTATTGGTGTGCGTGCGCGAAACTTCTGCCGGATAAGGATTTATGCCGGCTTTTTTTAAATTTTCCAACTTTTTCAGTCGGACCTGTTTGAGATTTTCCAAATTGTCCATATTAATTTTATAATAGCACTTTTACAAAAAAAATGCCACCGCGATACGGTGGCAAAATATCCGAAAATTAAACTATTCCTTAATATCTTTCATCGCTTCTTCGATGGTCTTTCTTAAATCATCAATATCAACTTCTTTTTTGGTTTTTTTGAAAGATTGAGGCTGTTGCTTGGTTGCTTCTTCCATGGAAATCGGCTTAGGTGCTTCTTTTTGCTCCGGAGTTTTAACGGGAGCCATTTCTTTAATTTTTACCAAACAATCCGGACAATAAACCGGCCTTACTCCGTCGGGCTGGAAAGCAACGCTGGTTTTCTTCCCGCATTTAGAACAAACTGCGTCGAATTTCTTTTTCTTCTCGTCTCTTTCAACTTGAACCGCCTCACTCCATTTTGCTAATTTTTGCTCGATATCTTCCCTCGAAGTCGTGTATCTTTCTCTGGATGCGGAGATTATTTTTTCGCGGTTCGTTTTTTCCAGTTTGAGAATCGGCGGCAAGGTTACAGCGCTGAACGCACGTGAAGCCGCGCCATCAATCATCAATTTCAAATAAATATTATATTTGTCCAGGTTCACCAAATCATCGATTATAAATTCGGGAATGAATTCCGGTTCCAAGAATTCCGCATCCGCGGCACCAATCCGAAAAGTGATAATCGTTCCAACATTGCCGAAGACCGCGTCACGTACCCTGGTGCTTTTTCCCTTATCGGACATTGAATCCAATTGAGCAATGTATTGATGCGTCAGAATCAGGCAAAGACGATATTTTCTTGCTTCGGATAAAATTGTGGCAAAAGCATCGGTGGCGAAATTCTGGAATTCATCGACATAAAGATAAAAATCCCTGCGCTGTTCCTCGGGAACATCTACGCGCGACATTGCCGCAAGTTGCAATTTGGTAATCACTAAAGCGCCCAAAAGATTACTTGCATCTTCACCGATTTTTCCTTTCGACAGATTAACAATAAGAATCTTTCCCTCATCAATCAGTTTGCGCATATCAATGGTCGATTTAACCTGACCAATAATATTCCTAATCAGCGGTGCGGCGATAAATTGACCAATCTTATTTTGAATCGGCGCAACCGCTTCTTCTCTGAATCTCTCCGGATACTTTGCGAATTCGTTTGTCCAAAACGCTTTTACTGATGGATCGGTAAGTTTTTCCACGATTTTTTGCCGGTAATCTTTATCCGAAAGCATTCTGTTTATACTCAGAAGTGTTGTTCCCGGATGCTCCAAAAGCGCCAAAACAGTATTATAAGTAATGTATTCCATGCGTGCGCTCCACATATCGAACCAGATTTTTTTGAAAACCCCCATTAAGCCCGAAACGACCAAATGACGATATTCCGCATCTACTTTTTCCATCACATTAAATGCGATCGGATGGTCAATGTCCGCAGGATTAAAATAAACTACGTCATTGATGCGATTTGGCGGTACGAAGTCGAGCATTTTTTCCGCAAACTCACCGTGTGGGTCAACAATTGCCATTCCGTGGCCGCTTTGGATATCCTGAATCGCCATATTTTCCAAAAGTACGGTTTTACCCATGCCGGTTTTACCGACGATATACATATGGCGCCTTCTATCGTCAGCCTTAATACCAAATCTTGTCCGCTGATTGCGGAAATTGGTTTCGGCAAAAATTGTGATTTCGTTATTGTCCATAATTATATTATCGGTAATGCTGTTGGCGGGCCACCTTTTTTGGCTTCGACTGTCGGCATCTTGGAAACTTTAACAAATTTCGTGGGAACATGAAAAACAGTTGCCAACTCTTCGGTGTTAAAAACAAATCCCCTTGCTTTAAATTTGGCAAATGGAAAAAATCTTCTTTTATACATTCCGATAAAAAACTTTTTCCTTTTAATCTCTTTACTTTTTTTGAATATTTTTCCCGGACCGGGGGTAAATTTTTTATTCGGTTTGAAACCATTAAGGTTTTGAGTGCTGAATTGCTTGAAAAACCCGCCAAATGCCGATACCTTGTCCTTGTTAAATGCTTCGGTGTGTCCCCAATACATGTACCTGATAATGGTTTTAAATCCAAACTTGGCAATATTGGCTTCTATCGCCAGGGCCGCGTCTTTTTGCCCCGGACTAAGATAGGCAACAACATCTTTCATTTCCTTTTTTTCTTCTTTTTGTTCAGTGGGACCGGTAAAAAAATCCATTACTCCCTTCCAGAAAGCATCTATCCAGCCAACCGTCTCTTTTATTATTAAAGATCCGCTTTTCGATGTTTTGACCTCCTTACCAAGAATTTTTGCCACCAGTTTTTCTGCTTCTTTTTTCCAATCGTCATTGGTTGGACTGATTAAAATCTGTATCCAGGCATATTCCTTAGAGCTTAAACTAATCAAAAATTCAAAAAGACCGGCTAAGGGATCAGTTCTTTCCTCTCCCTCTTTTTCCTGAAAGAAAAAGGGATAAGTCCTGATCGGATAAGCATCGGGCTGAGTTAAAAGCAGTTCCGTTCCCCACATGTCGTAATCCTGGCTTGGTATTTCGGATGGCATTTCGCCAATATAATCCTCTACTTCGCGAATTTCCGCTTCCGGATATTGAGAGAATAAACTTGATTCGATTAAATTCCTGAATTTGGCTTGCGTGCGGATAAAAATATGTATCATTCCCCCTTTTCCGACAATTTCGACGCTGAACCACGCCGGAATCTCGCCCTTCAAGTACTTATCTTTGAATTTTATTTTTTTCTCCGTTGCGTGTAAACCGGTAAAAAATTGCTCCATTGCTTTGGGACTTTTTACCGCTTCTCGGGGAAATTTCAACTCCAACATAGTCCAGGTCAAGCCTTCCAGAAATTTCGTATGAATATAGGTCAGCCAAACCCACCTTAAAACAAAAAAAAGAGCTATTGGTAGCCAAACCCACCAAAAGCCCAGAATTACTTTGTAAACATTTAAAATGTCGGTTATCATATTCTAACCAGTTCCAATATTTCAATTGTTAATGATTCCTTGTTTCGTTTTAAACCAAGGTATATTTCCCGTCTGCCATTTTTTTGGTTTTGGGAGATCTTTGCAAATTAAGCAAAATCGTTGTCGGCTTAACCTGTCGTTGATTTAAAACCGCCTGGAGAATTTCTTCTCTGGTCATCGGTTTGTTATTCTCTTTGAGAGTCCTTGCAATTACTTCTTCGACTGTCCCCGGTTGATAGCCCCAATTACTCAAAGCATATGTTCCGCGACCAGTCAAAACAAATCTCGGGTCCTTTATCAGTTCATTGTGTACTGTTTGCGTATATGCGGTTCTGTCTGAAAGCCCCAATTTATTTATCAATTCGGTAATTGCGGTAAAGTGAAGAGGCTTGCCTTCTTTTTTCAAAACCAAAAACGCCCTGTCTTTTACGCCTTGCGGAGAAATTTCCGACCAGTGATTCAATCCCATTTCATTAAAACTATTCTTATTTATTTCTTTGGAAATTTCCAACACCACGCAAAGCATTTTTTGCGGAACATCCGAATGATTTTTGGAAAGAATATCCAGCACTTCGTTTTCATTCAGAACCGATTTTCGCCTGTTGAATTCGCCAATGAGAAAATCAACTATTTTTTCTGCCTTTTCCCGCGCCGATAAATTCGTAGTCCAATACGGGTGAAAACGCTCATCATTTAAAACTCTTTTATAGGGTTCGCCCAGAGTTAAAACCAAGTAAAGCCGCCCCCTCAACGCGCTGGGTTCCGTACTTTGAGTAAGCGAATTATAAAGATAGTCTTCTCCGACTAGATTTCCGTGCTCGGAAAAGAAATCGTTTAAATAACAAAAAACCGGTTCAAACAAAGAAAACACTTTTTCCGATTTCAAAACCTTAAGACCATTATCCTCGATTTGGCGAACACGTTCTCTGGTAATCCCATAATTTTTGCCGATCGATTCCAAGGTTTCTGTTTTCCCCGTTTTTAGTCCGAACCTTCTCTCGATAACCTCTCTTACTCTTGGATTGGTTAAAAACAATAAAGCCTTTTCCACTTTATTGGTTAAAGACTTCGAAGCACTAGATACTTTATTGGAGACAGATTTCTTTTTGCTCATATTTCGATTTTTTCCTAAGAAAAAATTTAATTTTTAACTATTTTAGTATAATACAATAAAAAATACGTGTCAAGGATTAACTATTTGTGTTCTCTTTTACTCCAAGTTATAAGCAATGCACTGGCAATAAACAATGAAGTATATGTCCCGACGACGATTCCGATAATCAGCGTTAAGGCGAAATATTTCAAAGTTTCTCCGCCGAAGATAAAAAGTATAAACAAAATCAATAAAGTACAAAATCCGGTACTCAGTGATCTGCCGATTATTTGGTTAAGGCTTTGATTAACGGTATCGGAAAAACTGTCAACTTTGGATTTTAAAAGATTTTCCCTAACCCTGTCGAAAACTATAACTTTATCATTCATCGTATAACCAATAACCGTCAGCAGCGCAGCAACAATCGGAATCGTAAACTGAATATTTTCAAACCTACCCAAAAGAACCAAAACCAGAAGGGGCACAAGGACGTCAATAGTCAATGTAATAATCGAAACCAATCCGTACTGCCAACCGGCAATAGGCCAGGTAAGTTTTCTGAAGGCAATTGCTATGTATATCAGAAGCGCGACCAGGGAAACAATAACCAGAATTATCGTTTTTTGCCTCAATTCTTTTCCAATAGTCGGACCGATGCTTTCAAATCTTTTTTCCTGAATTTTGGAAATTTCTTCCAAACTCGAAAACATTTGCTGATGGACGGATTCATCTATATTTTTAAATCTCAAAATAACGCCCTTTTCTCCCGTGGGCTGAATAGTTGTTTCACCTAAATCGAATTTATTCAATTTTTCCTGAATTACGGAATTGGCCGGCCTTGAATCAAAATCAACCTCCCAGATTGTACCGCCAAGAAAGTCCGTGCTTAAATTCAAACCAAATTTGAACAAGCAAAAAATACTGACGATTACCATAATGCCCGTAGCAATATAATGGAACTTATAATATTTTACGAAGGGGAAATTCATATTTTTTATAACCAAATCTTATCGGATTTTTCCGGCTTGGCGCGATGAAAAAACTTGATTAAGTAATTAGTGATAACGATTGCCGAAAACATACTCACCAGATTTCCGACAATAAGAGTCAAGGCAAATCCCTTAACAAAGCTGGTTCCAAAAACAAAGAGAACCAAACCAACCAGAATTGTGGTGAAATTTCCGTCTCTTATCGATGGCCAGGCTCTTTTCGTTCCATTGGTTATGGCATCGGAAAAATTTCTTCCCGCTTTCAATTCTTCTTTGGCCCTGGAAAATATCAACATATTGGCGTCAACCGCCATACCCATAGAAAGTAAAAATCCGGCAATGCCCGCAAGGGTCAATGTTACCGGAATAAGCTTAAATAAGGCCAGAATAAAAATAACGTAAATTATTAAAGAAATAGCGGCGAAAAATCCGCTTAATCTGTAAAAAATAATCATAAACAGAAGAATCGCCAAAAACCCGATTATTCCCGCCTTCAAACTTTCGGTCAGTGATTCATGACCAAGTGATGCGCCAAGATTTTGCTGACTGATTAAATTAATCGGAACAGGCAAGGCGCCGGCATTTAATCTTTGCGCCAATTCTTTCGCTTCCTCAAGCGTAAAAGTTCCCGTAATCTGCGCCTTTCCGCCGGAAATTTCTTGCTCTACTCGTGGAATGCTTATTGGCGAGCCATCAAGATAAATAGCGAGCACCTTTCCGACATTATTCTTGGTAAGCTCGGCAAAAATTTTTCCGCCTTCATCGGTAAATTCCAAAGAAACGTGAGGATTATTGGTAGTCTGATCAAAGGTCATTTGCGATTTTTTCAAATATCTTCCCGTTAATTGTGTTGATTTAAAATAGGGATCAATATTTTGAGCTTCCACGTCGCCCTCTTGTTGTTTCTTCAAAATCGCATCAGTTTCCGCTTGTTCTTTTTGCTCTTTAAATTCCAAATAAGGCGTCGCGCCAATCATATCGATTGCGCTTTTTACATCCGTTACTCCGGGCAAATCAACTATCAAACGATAAGATTCTCCGCTGCGGTTTATCTGCACAATCGGTTCGGCAACGCCAAAAAGATTAACCCTTCTTTCGATTACATCGCGAATACCCTCCAAAGAAGCATCTCTTTCTCCCATATCAATCGTGGAAAGGTCTGCCTGATAAACTAAATGCGTTCCGCCCTGCAAATCCAATCCCAATTTGAACGGGATTTTGTGAAATTGAGGAATATTTATCCCGACTTTGGAATTTATCCAATTAACCGACTTATCCCATAAAACCGGGTAATCCAAACTACCGGCCAAAATCGTCAAAACAAAAATCGCCAGTATAATCAACCGGACTTTTTTTGTCTGTTTCCCCGAATAATTGCTTCTTTCGCTTGATTCGGTTTTTTTGAAGAATAAACCCATAATTTTAAATCTCTAATCTCTAATTTCTAATCTCTAAACAAAATTAAGAGTTAATTATTGAGTGTACGATAAAATAATTTTTCTGGCAAGTCTTTATTTCCCGCAACACTTTTTATACTTCTTGCCACTGCCGCACGGACAGGGGTCGTTTCTGCCAACTTCTCCTTTTTTCGAATTCGCCTGCATCGGACGGCTGAATCTTTGTTGGTTAGCCGGCTGCTCTTTAAATTCCGCTTTCAGAAGAACATCGACAATACCGTTATCAATTTCCTGAAGTACTTCCCTAAACAGCCTTCCGCCTTCGTTTTTATACTCAACCAACGGATCGCGCTGACCATAAGCTCTTAGCCTAACACTATCCCTTAAACATTCCATCGTATCCAGGTGCTCCATCCAGATATTGTCGACGGTTCTTAAAATAACGAATTTCTCGATATTGCGGACATCGCTTTTGGCGATATCTTTTGTTTTTTCCTGGTATTTTTTGTATTCTTCTTCGTCCATCAGCTCCTTAATTTTGTTTTCCATTTCCTCTTCCGTGGCGAATAAAACTTCTTTGCGCATTTTATAAATCGCGATTCTTTGTTTATTCATCACTTCGTCGTATTCCAAAACATGATTACGGATATCAAGATTGTAGCCTTCGATTTTCGCCTGCGCTTTTTCAATGGCGTTGGAAATCAACTTGTTTTGAATCGGTTGGTCGTCTGGAATCTTAAAGACATCCATCAGGTTTTTGATTCTGTCCGAACCGAATCTTTGCATCAATTCGTCTTCCAGCGAGACGAAAAATTGGCTTGCGCCCGGATCCCCCTGGCGCCCGGAACGACCACGCAATTGGTCGTCGATTCTTCTTGCTTCATGTCTTTCCGTACCGATTACAAAAAGTCCGCCAACTTCTTTTACTTTTTGCGCGTCTTCCGCGTCTTGCGGGTTCCCGCCCAAAACAATATCCACCCCCCTACCGGCCATATTTGTGGCAACAGTTACCGCGCTAGATTTTCCCGCCTGGGCAATAATTTCTCCTTCTTTCTCGTGATTCTTGGCATTTAAAATATTGCAAGTGATTCCCTCTCTTTTTAAAAGATTTCCCAAATGTTCGTTTTTCTCAATGGAAATCGTGCCGATGAGAACCGGTTGTCCTTTTTCGTGACATTCTTTTACTTTTTGGGTCAATGCTTTGAATTTTCCCGATTCGTTTTTATAAATCATATCTGCCAAATCTTTCCTGATCATTGGCTTATTGGTGGGAATAACAATCGCCTCCAATTTATAAACCTTGTCGAATTCTTCGGCATTAGTCAGGGCGGTTCCGGTCATGCCCGCGAGTTTCTTATACATACGAAAATAATTTTGGAAAGTAATCGTGGCCAGTGTTTTTGATTCTTTCTGAACCTCAACTCCTTCTTTCGCCTCGATTGCCTGATGCAAGCCGCCAGAATATCTTCTTCCTGGCATGAGTCTTCCCGTGAATTCATCAACAATAATTACTTCTCCGTCTTTGACTATATAATCTTTATCTCTTTTGAAAAGAATTTCCGCGCGCAATGCCTGCTCCAAGTGATGAACAACTTGAATTCCCTTTTCTTCATAAATGTTGCCAATGCCTAAGATTTTTTCCATTTTATCCATTCCGGGGTTGGTTAAGGTAACCGCACGCATTTTCTCGTCAATCTGAAAATCTTCTTCTCTTTTCAATTGCGGAACAATTTTCGCAAATTGTTGATAAAGTTTCGCGGATTCTACGTCCGGTGCGGAAATAATCAAAGGAGTTCTTGCTTCGTCGATCAAAATGCTATCCACCTCATCAACAATCGCGAAATTAAAATCTCTTTGGCAAATATCTTCTTTAGTATGTGCCATGTTGTCGCGCAAATAATCGAAACCGAATTCATTGTTTGTGCCATACAGAACATCCGCTTGGTATGCCTCCTTTCTCGAAACCGGCCTGAGAAAATCTTCGATAATTTTGAATCCACCTAATTCATCTCTTTCTTTATCCAGTTGTTCGACGCTTTCTGTTTTTTGTTCTTTATTTTTGAATTCCGGATCATAAATATAAGCAGCATCATGCGCAATACAACTCGTAGACAAGCCCAAAGCATAATATATTTGTCCCATCCATACCGCATCTCGACGCGCCAAGTAATCATTGACGGTTACTAATTGTACGCCATTGTCGGTTAAAGCATTTAAATAAAGCGGTAAAGTTGCCGCAAGTGTTTTTCCCTCTCCCGTTTTCATTTCCGCAATTTTTCCTTGATGCAAAACAATTCCACCGACTATTTGTGCGTCAAAATGTCTTTGATTGAGCGTTCTTTTGGAAGCCTCTCTGGTTGCGGCAAAGGCTTCGGGTAAAATATCGTCCAGTGATTCCTGATTCGCGAGCCGAACTTTAAAATCATTGGTCTTATCTTTCAATTCTTGGTTAGAAAAACGCTCGAATTTTGATTCGAGCTCATTTATTTTATCAACAATGGGCTGGATTTTATGCAAATATCTTTTATTCGGGTCTCCGAATAATTTTTCCAACATTTTTATAAAGATGTTTTATCCGTTCCTCTGGGATACCAATTCAGCTCTGAATTATTAATGGTAAAGATTGCTTGCGATTTTCCGCCTTGATTAAAAAAGTTTTCCGCAGTCACATTAACCCATTGCAAATTTCCCGTATCTCCTCCGGTAACTTCCAAGTAATAAACTTTCGGCGATCCGCTATAGCGGAACAGATGAGAAGTGACGAACGCATCGCGCACTGCCGGACTCACCGTTTTTACCGCCTTCCATCCGCCCAAATGGCCGTACATGTTAAAAATCGCGGGGTTAAGAAATAATCGTTTATATCCATATTGATTGATAATAAAGATATCGAAATCTCCCTGCGCCCTGATTAAATCCCCCTCCCTTAAACCATAATCTTCCGGTTTCGCCATATTGCTCGGATTCGGTTCAGGATTAGGTTGAGGTTCGGGTGTCGGTTCCTGAAAAACCGTGGTTGCCGCAGAAAGCTCAAAACGGCTCAAGGATTCATCACCGTTAAATCCGCTTTTTTTGAATTGGTTGGAAATAATCATTGTAACCGCATCCACCTCGCTCTTAAAATTAGGGATTTTCAATGTTCCTTTTTGACTCTGAAGGCTAAGCATACCGATCAATGTAGGCTTAGTTTCGTATTCGACAAGATAAATAACATTAAAATTTCCACCATTGACCGAGCCCTCAAACTCTACTTCCAAGTCCTTGGCAACTGCTCCGCTATCCTGCTTATTAATAAAACGGTACCAATAGGGGGCCCAATCCATAATGCTTTGCGAAATATTGATTACGCTTGTCGAAACAATACTGTAGTTTATCGGAGAAACATTAATCGCGCCCCGAAGATACGGATTTTTATAACCGTAACGTCCATCACTTAAAGAGCTGTTATTTAAGTAATTCGCGATTGTCCAATTATTAAATACTTGCGAAAAAGTGAAATTATAGCCCTTGTCTCTCAACGCTTGTTCCAAACTGTAAATCCCGACGCTATTATTGGTTGTTATTTTGGAAAAAATATCTTCTCCGAATTGCTCGGCAAGATAATGACCGAAAACATTCACCGGCGGATAATCATATCTGTCATTTTGCCAATTAGTCAGAGAATTGAAGGGATTGGCAAGAAAGTCGTCTATTCTTTTTTCAAGATTTGTTCCCGAATA
>Ga0315286_10003499_pt1 | contig 14885 bp, 11 predicted proteins | sample YL17G10_0_MG_FD_205038 | JGI IMG/M metagenome (GOLD analysis project Ga0315286, IMG submission 205038) | Sediment microbial communities from Yellowstone Lake, YNP, Wyoming, USA - YL17G10_0 | ecosystem: Environmental > Aquatic > Freshwater > Lake > Sediment | place: USA: Wyoming | collected...
TGGAGCGATAGGCGAACCACCACACAAAACCCGGCAATCGATTGGAACGAACGCATTTGTTTTTCGTAAACACTCTCATACCCGCTGAAGACTGATTGCAGGAGGTGTCATGGCATGATGAAGCTGCGGATTCTGGCCATTCTTTTTGTCGCGTTCGCCGTCGCGACGAGCTACGCGTTTGTTGCGCCGTCTTCCGGAGGCAGTGACCGCGCCGTCGCGATGGCCGACGAGCCCAAGACCGACGAGGGTCAGAAGAAGGACGACGAAAAAGGCGACAAGGAGAAAGAGGCCAAGGAGAAAAAGAAAGAACATTCGTACAGAACGAAGCTCGACGCGAGGGGCAGGAAAACCCCCGCCGAGGCGTCCCAGAAGAAACCCAAATACAAAAAGTGGAAGGAAGTTCTCGAAGACGCCACCGCGCAGGAAGGGCTCTTCAAGATCTGGACGAAACGCGAGGACGTGTTTTTCGAACTCGGAGAAGACCAGTTCGACAAACCCTATCTCGCAATCCTGAGTCTTTCGAAAGGGATCGGGACGCGGTTTGTGCTAGGGGGGCTCCCCATCACCGATCTGATGTTCGATTTCCACCGTGTGGAAGACCACGTCCAGATTCGTATGCTCAACACGCTCTTCCGGGCGCCGGATGACCCGGAGCTCGAGAACGCGATCGAGCTTTCCTACGGCAACTCGATTCTCGCCCAACTCCCCATCGAGAGCGAAAACGAGAAGGACAAGAAAATACTCGTCAACATGAACGAGCTCTTCCTCTCGGATGTCTCGGACATGGGGTACTTTCTCCAGTTGGTTCTGGACAAGCCGGCCCGTTTGGATTCGAAGAAGGCCATTTACAGAAAGGTCAAGGCGTACGCCCAGAACGTCGAGGTCGACGCGCTCCTCACCTACTCGCCGATGGACCGGTCGGGGTTGTACCTGCCCTCGGTTCCCGACAACCGGTACATGGAGCTCGGTGTGCACTACAGCATCCATATGCTCCCGTCGGAGCCGATGAAATCGCGTCTCGCCGATGACCGCGTCGGGTACTTCCTCACGGCGTACAAAGACTTCACGAGGGACGGCGAAGAGGATTTCTTCGTTCACTATGCCAACCGGTGGAGGCTCGAGAAGAAAGATCCGGACGCGGATATTTCGGAGCCGGTGAAGCCGATCGTGTTCTATGTCGACCACACAGTGCCGAAGAAGTACCAGAGGTACGTCAAAGAGGGAATCGAGATGTGGCAAAAGGCGTTCGAGGCCGCCGGGTTCAAGAACGCGATCATCGCCAAGGATGCGCCCACACCCGAGCAGGATCCTGAGTACGATCCTGAGGACGCGCGGTACAACACGATCCGCTGGATCGTTTCCGATGAGCCGTCCTTCGGCGCGATCGGACCCTCGCGCGTCGATCCGCGTACCGGCGAGATCCTCGACGCGGATGTTCTCATCGAGCAGAGTATGCTCACGAGTTTCCGCCTGATCTACCGGCGGTTTGCCGGGCCGCAGGCGACTCTCATGGAGGTCGATCCGATTCTGACGTATCTGGCCGATCCGGAAATCGATCCCGAAGCGGCGAGAAGGCTCGAGCTGGAGAAAAAGCTCGACGCGCGTATGGACCTCCATTTCGGAGCGGGGTTCAGCGAAGGCCTTGAGTTTCTGCACCTGGCCCTTCTTGCACGCGGCGCGATGGAACCCGGTATGGATGTTCCCGAGCAGTACATCGGCGAAGCGCTTCGTTGGGTGGTGTGTCACGAAGTAGGTCACACGCTCGGTCTTCGCCACAATTTCAAAAGCAGTGTGTCGACGCCGTTCGACAAGTTGAACGACCGTCTCGTGGTGGGCGAGATCGGGATGACGGGATCGATCATGGACTATGCGGCTCCGAACGTCTCGCGGGATCGAAGCCGGCAGGGGTTCTATTATTCCCCCTCGGTTGGAACGTGGGACCAGTGGGCTATCACGTGGGGATACACGCAGATCCCGGGGAACAAGAGCGCCCAGAAAGAAGCCGAGGCGCTCGGCAGCATAGCCGGCGAAGCGCACCTCAAAGAACACGCGTACGGTACGGACGAGGACACGTATCCCGCCGGCGCGATGGATCCGCTGTGCGCCATCTTCGATCTCGGCGATGATCCGCTGGCCTGGGCGAAGGAGCGGATCGGCGTATGTCAGGACATCTTTGCCGACGGCAAGCTCGAAGAGCGTGTCGTGGGTGAGGGCGGAAGTTACCTGCCGCTTCGTTACGCGGTGGAAACGCTTCTCGTACAGGAGTACCTGGCAATATCGCGCGCCGTCAAGTATGTCGGCGGCCAGTTTACGGCGAGGCCGCACAAGGGAGACACGGGCGGCGAGCTTCCCATGACGCCCGTTCCGGCGGCCCAGCAGCGCGAGGCGCTGCAGTTCGTCATACAGAACGCGTTCATGCCGGGCGCGCTCGTGTTACCGCCGGAGGTGATGAACAAGCTCGCGGATAACAAGATCCCAGACTGGCAGAACCCCATGTTTGCATTCGGACGGCGGTTCGACTTCCCGCTGGTCGACTGGGTGGCCGCGATCCACAACGCGCTTCTCGTGCAGCTCATGAACCCGATGCTCATCCAGCGTGTCGTCGAGGCCGGGTACAAAGCGGACGACCCCTACCGTCTCTCCGAGCTTTTCTCGGGTCTCACGGATGCGATCTGGTACAACAACATGACCCCGAGCGGGAAGACCGCTGTCATGCAGCGGAACCTCCAGCGGATCTATCTCGACAAGCTCGTCACGATGACGGTAAAGCCGTACACGGGTCTGCCGCACGAGGCCGTTGCTCTTGCGAGGCTCCACCTGACGCGGCTCCAGACAAGGATCGACCAGGCGTCGAAGCAGGGAAGCCTGAGCGACGAGGCGGTGGCGCATCTGTTGGAATCGAAGTCGCGTATCGAACGCGCGCTCGACGCGAAGCTGCAGGCGGAGTACTGAGATGTTGGTGTGATGCTCGTCTCGAGCGGCCTTGCAAGGATCGGCCGCACAGCGAGAAGGCTCCTCCCGGAAACGGGAGGAGCCTTCTGTTATAATCGGGGCTGCACGTGATCTTGACTCCGACGGATGATACCTACAAATGAATCAGTCCGTCGTTCCTATGGTTCTCAGAATCGTTCCCCCGGCCCCGACAGCCGTCCCCGTGTACGCGCTTGTGAAGGAGACGCCGTAGAGCCAGTTTCGCGTACCGCTCCACCGTTTCCCCCACGTCGTCCCGCCGTTTTCGGTCTGAAAAATCGTCCCGCTCTCACCCACAGCGGTACCGGCGTTCGCATCCGTGAAACGGACGGCGAAAAGATCGACCGTCGTGCCGCTCGTTTGTTTCGCCCACGTGGCGCCGCTGTCCGTCGTGCGGAGGATCGTTCCGTCCTCTCCGACAGCCGTCCCCGTTTTCGCGTCGGTGAACGAAACGGCGTGCAGGGTCAGCGACGTGCCGCTCGACTGTTTGAGCCACGTGATCCCGCCGTTGTTCGTCCGGAGGATCGTTCCCCCATCTCCTACGACGGTCCCTTTGTTGACGTCGGCAAACGAGACGCCCCGGAGATTCGCGCCTGTCTCGCTCGACTGCTTGAGCCACGTGATCCCGCCGTCGTTCGTTCGGAGAATCGTGCCATGCTCTCCTACGGCGGTCCCGTTGCTCGCGTCCGTGAACGACACGCCCAACAGATCCTCGCTCGCGCCGCTCGTCTGGCTCAGCCATTTGGACCCGGCGTTCGTCGTCCGGAGAATCGTGCCGTGCTCTCCTACGGCGGTTCCGATACTCGCATTGGTGAAACAGACGCCGAAGAAATCCTCATAGGTCTCGCTATTCTGAGTTTCCCACGTGGTCCCCCCGTCCATCGTCCGGAGGATGACGCCATCCACCCCGACGACGGTCCCGTTGTTCGCGTCCGCGGATGACACGCCGCGCAGCTCCACCGTGATCTGGCTCGAGCGTCTTTCCCAGTGACTGCCGCCGTCGGTCGTGTGGAGGATCACCCCTCCCCGCCCCACGATCGTTCCGGAGTTCGCGCCCGTGAACGCGACGCCCTCGAGCGTCGTCCCTGTGTCGCTCGTCTGCATCAGCCACGTGGCGCCGCCATCCGTCGTTCGGAGTATCGTGCCATATTCCCCCACCACCGTCCCCGTATTTGCGTCCATGAAGTATACGCTGGAAAGATGATTGATCGTTCCGCTCGTTTGTTCGACCCAGGTGGCGCCGCCGTCGGTGGTGCGAAGGATGGTGCCTTCTGTCCCCACGACTGTCCCCGTATTCGCGTCCACAAACGAGACGCCGCTGAGAGAGTTGCCCGTACCGCTCGACTGGCTCACCCACGTTGTCCCGCCGTCCGTGGTACGGAGGATCACTCCTCGACTTCCGACGGCCGTTCCGGTGGTCGCATCCGTGAACCCGACTCCGCACATGTGGTCATCTGTGCCGCTCGGCTGTCTGATCCACGTGGTGCCACCATCCGTCGTTCGGAGGATCGTTCCGCTCCATCCGACGATGATCCCCGTCTGCGCGTCCGTGAATGAAACGGCCCCGAGAAGTTCCGTCGTCCCGCTCGGCCGGCTGACCCAGGTCACCCCGCCGTCCGACGTCTGGAGAATCTTTCCGGAACCTCCAACGACCGTTGCTGTATTGGCGCTGGTGAAGTACGCGCCCGAGAGAGCGGCGCTGGTGTGGCTGTCTTGGATCGTCCACGTGGCTCCGCCATCCGCGGTGTGGATGATGGTGCCGAGCTCTCCCACCGCGACCCCGGTGTTCGCATCGAAAAAGAATACGTAGAGAAGGTTGTTCCCCTGCGGAAGGGGGTTTTGCCAGAACCACGCGGACGATTTCTGTGGCACTGGTACGGGGGGGTCGACGGGGCCCTCCGAGCAGGCGCAGACCTGAAGGAGCAATAAAAGCAAAGCCGGAATCCAGACCGACACCGGCTTGAAACGCAAAGCGTGCCGCATCCCAATACTCCCTTTGGGTTATCCTCCTCTCGACGGTGCTTTCGCACCGTGTCCGGAGGAATTGTAATAGATTCTGAGGCGGATGAAAAGGCTAAAGTTGTCTTTCGCCGGGAACGGGACGGGGCACCGTGTCCCGTGGCCGGAACAGGCTGAACAGGGGATTGGCGCCAAGCGAAACGATCATCCCGATCGTCCCCGCCTCCGGTGACGACGATCCCGTTGCGTACAGAACGATGCAGGTCCCCAAACCGAGCACGGCGGATGCGATGGCGCCGAACTTGTTGACCCGCTTCGTGAGAATCCCCCACACGAACGGCCCGAGAAACACCGAACCGATCGCTCCCCACGAAATGGCGAGAATCGCGACGATCGTCGCCGGTCTGAAATACGCGAACACGACGGAGAGGATGATGAAAAGCATGCTGAACGCCCGCATGAGACGGGTCAGCGTCCGGTCATTGGTGTCTTTTCTGACGAAGCCGGCGTAGAGGTCCTTGACCACGGATGAGCTGGACAGAAGAACGATCGCGGCAAGCGTCGACATCGAGGCGGAAAGGATGAGAAGCAGCATCAGCACGGAAAGCGAACCCGGAACGATACGGGCGAAAAGCTCGGGAACGAGGGCGTCGAACACGGGCTTCCCGTTCGCGAAGGCCTGGGGAGCGTTTTCGGGTGTGAGAAACAGACGCGCGGCGGCTCCGGTGAAGTACGCGACACCCGCAATCAAAAAGGCGAAACATGTCGAAGCCACCATTCCGATATGGATCGATTTCTTGTCTTTTATGGCGTAGAACTTCTGAACGAGCTGCGGCATTCCGAAGGGAGCCACACTCGTCAAGAAAACGAGACAGAAAAGCCGCCACGCCCCCGGCGGTCCCACGATTCGCGTGAGCGCGGGATCAATGGACGAGAGGCCTTCGGAGATGTTCTGCAGCCCCCCGCCGTGGCGTAACACGAAACCAAAAAGAACGATGACGCCGAACACCATGATGCTCCCAAAAAACACATCGATCATCGTCATCGACCGGTACCCGCCCATGACCATGTAGATCGCCGTGAATCCTCCCATCACAACGAGCGACGCGGTATAGTTCATTCCAAACGTTGCCCTGAAAAGGTACGATAGCCCCATGAATACGGCGGCGGAGTACGGAACGAAGAACACAAAAACGGCGAGGGCGGAGAAAAATTTGAGAAACCGGCTGTGGTACCGCTTCTCGAAAAACTCGGGCATCGTTTGAACGCCGTATTCCATCGACATTTTCTTGATCCGGTAGCCGAGGATGCCCCAAACCCCGAGAACTCCGACGAACGCGTTTCCGACGGCGATCCACAACGCCGACAGGCCGAATCCCCAGCCGATCTGTCCCGCAAATCCGATGAACAGCACGGCGGAAAAGTACGCCGCGGCGTAGGTGAACGCCGTCATCCACGGGCCGATTTCCCCTCCACCCAGGAAAAAATCGGCGAAGGAACGGGTTTTCCTCATCCCGAAGTAACCCAGTGCGATAATCATCACGGCGTAGAGCGATATCACAACTACCTTGAGAAGCATGCGGGTTTTCCTTCCTCGTACAGTGCGCGGCGCGTTCCGGGCGGCCGTTGGGGAGCGCGACCGTGTTTTTTGGGCGGGACGTCAGAAACCGAGCGTAACGTCCCAGAACGCCTCGCTCGCGCGGTCGCTTCTCCCTGCGAATGCGGCGCCGGGGTCGATGATCGCGGCGTACATGCCGAATACGAGATGCTTGGAGTAACGGTATTCAGCGGTCAACTGGTAGTAGTCTCCGATGTCGTCATCAGCGCCGGTGATGGTTTCGTCCGCGATCAATTTGGAATACGAAAAACCGGCCTTGAGCGCCTCGAGCGGCGTGATGTCGATGCCCGCGGTGAACAGGTCGAAGTTGGAATACACCGCTTCCGCACCGACCGTGCTCCCGGCGTTGTAGTGGGGGTCGTATATCGCGATCGCGTTGCCGGCGCCCACGTTTACGTACTTCCAGACGAGGAGGTCTCCGTACTGGGGCCAGCCGCCGTAGAAAACGTCCCAGGCTTCGTTCGTGTCCGATGAGCCGTAGTCGTCGCCGGTCAGCCGGACGAACTCCCCGTACACCCGCGGGGATGAGGGAACCTCTTTGAATCTGAAGCCGAGGTCCAACTTGAGACCATAGGCGTTCTGATCGATCTTGCGCTTGAGCTTGCCCGTTTGCCACGCGCCTTCAGCCGAGTAGTCGAGTCCGGATTCGTACGTGTTCGACAGTCTCGCGCCGGCCATGTAGATCTCTTTCCCGATCAGTTCGTCGCGCCGGTTGAGCACGTAGAGCTCTTGTTGTCCCGTGGGCAGCGGGTACTTGGAGGTGAGATAAAAACCGAGGAGCGTGATGTCATCCGGTGTCGTGTTGTCCCGTTTTCTCTCCTCGTCTTTGAAATAGAGCGCATCGAGTGCGACATCGCTCCGTACTCTCCACACGAATCTGACGCCGTCGAGATAGGTTGACGTCGACCCGTACTGCGATTGGCCGTCGAGGATGACCCACCCGGAACCGTACATCAAGTTCTGACGCCCGAACTGAACATCGAGGGGAAGGCCAAAGAGATCCTTGACGTCTATGTACGCGGCGTCGACGAAGAACTTGTTGCTCTTGTTTTCCTCTTCCCATTTGTCTCCATCGCTCGGCAGAGCGGTGACGCCTTCTCCATAGTTCTGGTTGGCGATCCGCACGTAGGCGGACACTCCGTTGTCGAGCACGGCGCTCACGAAGACGCGTGTTCGCACCCTGAAAAGGGACCATTCGTCGGCGTTGTTCGAGTCGGCGAAGTCCAGGAAGTTGTTCAGATAGTATCCCCGCATCCGGACCTCGCCGCCCACCTTGATTTGCGGGGGATCAACCGCGAGAGCGGTCCCTTGGAAAGCCAGAAGGAGAGCGGCCGAGGATAGGAAAAGCGTTTTCAACGTTCCTCCGGTCGAGAGGCGTGATCGGTTCGGTGGAGGGTGGTTGCGGGCCCTTTCGCGGGAACGAGCGAGGGCTCGCAACCACCCTCCACCGAACCTGTCGGCCATCCGCCGGCTGCCGTGCTCGCAGGCTGCGCGCGGGAGCGGTCGCCCGTGGCCGCCACCCGCGTGACTAGAACTTCTCATCGTACTTGGTCCACAGCTCTTCGCCGAGTTTCCACGCGCGCTTCGTCACGCGGTCCCCCCATTCGATCCCGTATTTCGTCAGATAGTCTCTCGTCTTCTTCGGGTTCTTCTTGAAAAGCCGAAGCGCCTCTTCCTCGATCTTCGGCTGGTTCGAAAAGAGCTCCTGCTGCATGGGCTTCCACACGGCGGTGACATCGTGCCGCATGTCGCCCCAGCGTTGCGCGGCGAGGGTGCCCAGATGGTTGAACGCCCACCACGCGGAATCGCGTGTGAAACCATCTTCACGACCCGGGGTCTTGTAGTAATGCGAGACGTCGGTTACACTACAATAAATGGGAACGTAGATCGAGGTGGCCACGTTGTCCACGGCCATCCACACGACTCCGCCCACCTCGTCCGGGAGCCAGCCGCGCGACTGCGTGATCGTCGCGTACATCGTGTACCACCGCGCGATCGTCCGTTCGCCGCGCCAACCCCAACCGCCGTTGATCTTGAATATCTTGTTCATGTCGTACGGCATGAACGGGTTGGCCAGTGGGGATATCTCGTAGACACCCTTGTCGTTCACCCAGGTGATGTCCTTGACGAAATTGAAGTCGGTGCCCTCGTAGTAATCCTGGAAGATGCGGACCATTTTCTCGAGCGAAACCAGGGTGTCCGGTTTCACCGAGAACGGGAAATCGTTCGAGTTGGGATCCAGCTTCAACGAGGGCGCGCAGAGGTCGAGCACCCGCCACTCGCGGCGCGTCGACCCGAACGACCGCCGGCCCGCGGGATCGTACGCGTAGCAAAACTGGAACGGCCCGTCCGACGGACTCCACCAACCGCTGTCCTGCGCCACCGTTGTGAGGTTTTCCGACGCCATGAAATAATCGGGGTTGCCGAGATCGACATGGCGGATGCGGCTTGCGTTTGCGTTGACGCAAATGTGATCGTCGGGAACCCGTTGAGCCGCCCAGATCGACCCCTTGCGGCCTTTGCCGGGACCGACGACTTCGAAGATCCACGCCTCGTTGGGATCGCAGAAAGACAGACACTCGCCCTCGTCGATCCACCCGTACGTCCCTGTGAGCTCGCCCGCCGTCTTGACTGCTTCTCTCGCCGTCGTGCAGCGCTCGGCGACCAGGGTCACGAGCATCTCGCAGTCGATAAGACCGCTGTCGGACTTGAGCGTTTCGCGGCCGCCGAACGTGGACTCGCCGATTCCTAGCTGTTTTTCATTCATGCACGGATATGCCGTGTTGATATACCCGTGGGTGTACTCGACCTGCGGGATCTCGCCGTTGGGCGGGTGCGCGTACGAGGGCATCGCGAAAGTATCGCACTCAACCCGTTTGAACGTCGTCACCATCGAGCCGTTTTTGTGCTTCATTGCGGGGACGATGTTGAACTCAGAACGGGTCCGGTGGCTGTCGCAGGTGTGGGATGTCATGACCGACCCGTCGGCGGACGCTTTCTTGCAGACGGTGACGATTGTGCATTCGTCCCGGCGGTTATCGGACATCGGCCGGACTTTCGATTCCTGCGCCACGGCGGACACGCACGCGAAAAGCCCTATCAAAAATAAAATCACACCGGCGCGTCCCGCCGGCGCTGCGAACGGTCTTCTGCAAAGCCATGGGCTGCGCTTCATTGCCATTCCTCCTGTGTTGAGCGTTGCTGTCAAGCTTCCCTAGTCCGACGGGTGCGAGCTCGCGCGACCGGTTACTCTGGATGCGGCTCCTCTACGCCCTCCGGGGTGTTCGCTTTTCTTACGGCGAGGGCGCGCGTGAGCTCCGTGATCGCTGATTCGAGATCTCGGATTTTCGAATAGAGAAGGAGACACATGAACCCGAGTCCCACGATGGCCAGGTAGAAGAATAGATCGACCCCACGGCCCACCCCCACCAAATTGGCGAGCTTCGTGGTGAAATTGGGGATCACGGCCATGACGACGCCCACTCCGGCGAAGACGAGCACGATCAAACGATCGAGCAAGCCGGAGCGGAGTCGGTTGAAGTAGACATACGTCACAACCATCAGCAGCACGACGAGAATGAACTGAACGGGTCTCATCGAAAGATCCTCCTGAGCAAGATATCGAGCACGATTTTGATCGAATTCCACATCGGCTGACCCTTGGTCATCGAGCGCTCCGTATAAACGATGGCCGTGGGTCTCTCTACGACGCGCAGTTTCTGGCGCCGGATCTGGGTGAGGATTTCCGTGGCGTGGGCAAAACCATTTTCGTGAAGATCGATCCTCGCAGCCGCCTTGCGCGTGAACGCCCGAAGACCATTGTGTGCGTCGGTGAGCCACACACCCGTAAGAAGCCCGTTGACGATGACACCGGTCCGCAAGAGAAGTCTCTTGCCCGGGGGTACCGCCCGCCGGTCCGACTCGCGGAGAAAACGCGAGCCGAGAACGACGTCGGCTTCGTCCTTACGAAGAGGGTCGAGGAGCACCTCGATATCGTCCAAGTTGTGCTGGCCGTCGGCGTCGAAGTGGACGATGAATTCAGCGCTCCTGCCGAGAGCGAAGGCCATCCCCGTTTGCAGCGCGGCTCCCTGACCGAGATTGACTGCGTGATGGAGGGAGTAGAGCGGAAGAGAACGAACGATCGACCACGTATCGTCGGTCGATCCGTCGTCTACGGCCACGACGGAATAGCCTTTGTCGACGAGGGGGGTTAGGGACGATTCGATGACGGGACCTTCATTATAAATCGGCACCACGACGAATACGGATCTGTCCATAGCCCGAGAGACACCGCCGGTCATCGTTTGAGTGGGTTCAGCGCGACCGCAACGGCTCTGCGGTTACGCTCCTTGTCCGCGAAGAGGTTCTGGCGCGGAACCGCGACGAACGCTTTGCCGGCCAATTTGGAGAGCACCTCGATCCCGCCCGAGTTGAGAAAGATCGCCTTTCCGTCCTTGTCGCGGATACACACCTGGAGCGATAGAGCACCGATCTCCCCGCGCTGCGATCCCGAAAGAAAGCTCGTCATGGGTCCGCCGGTTTCGATCCGCTGCTCGACTCCGTCCCAAGCGGCCGTGCCCGCTCCGAAGGCGGCTTTCACGATCACGATGCTCGGGAAAAGCACGCCGTCGAGCTCGAAACCCGCGTCGAGCTCGTCGAGTGTTTGAAACATCGCCTGGCTCATCTTGACGTCGTTGCGCTCTTGCGTCACGGGGTTGCGGAAATCATCCGATTCTCGGGAGAGCCTGTTCCATATCGCCGCGTATTGCTGTGGCCGGATCACCGAGTATCCGTAGCGGTTGAGCTCGTCATCGATCGCCGAAGAAAACTCCGCGACAAGGAGCGCGGGGTCGGCGAGCCCCTCGGGGACCGCGAGCGGCGCAACAGCGATGATCTTTACGTTCTTTCTGAAGTCGTCCGCGGACATGAGAAAAGGATCGGTCCTCACGACTTTGGGCTTGCTCGAGCATCCAAACAGAATGACCGTCAGAGCGAGAAAAATAACGGCGTATGATAAACGCATAAGACGTGCTGATCGAAAGAATTGCGTGGGGTCCAGTCCGTCGGCAAGCTTAGCGTCGGCCCGTTTGGATGTCAACGCCGAACAGACCCAAGTCCCCCGCGCCGTGATCGTTGTCATCCCCGCCGCATCGCCCTCTGACACTGCCGGCACACGGCGCCGCGTCACCTGCGCCGCATCGGCTGAAGCCTCCCATACGTGAGGGACCGCCACGCCCACTCGAACGGGCCAAAGCGGAAGCGGCGAAGCCACAGAGGTGAAACGGCCAGTTGCAGGATCCACACGCCAAACACGATGAGAATCTGACCAACCCTCTCGACGTTTCCGTAGAGCCCAAGCCCGAACCCGTAGAAAATCGTCGTGCACAGGATGCTTTGCGTAAGGTAGTTGGTGAAAGCCGTTCGTCCGACCGCGGCGAGACGTGACGTGACGAAGCTGAGGATCCCTTTTTTGCAGACGAGCATGACGAGCCCCACCCACCCCAGACTCACCAGAATACTCCCCCAGTAGTTGTACTGGCTCCCGAGGAAAAACGAGTACCGAATGTTCCAACCGGCCTCGAAGTTCGCGTAGGTCCCGTAGACAACGGCGGGAATACCGGCAAGCACGCCGATGGCGGCGAGGAGCGCGTAGAAACGCGCCGAGCATGCGGCGCTGAAGACGCCGAGCTTGAAGAGACCCATGCCGATGAGCATCAACCCACCCGCCCGCCCCAACCCCCACCCCGCAAACACGAATGTCTGGTTTTGAAAAGAAGAAGGTGCGCGGCACACAACCTCTCTGATCCAACTCCCGCGGTAGGCGGCGAGATTTTCAGCGATCGTTTCCGGAGACGGTTGAAAAGCCTGCGTGAGATTGTCGACGGACTCCGGCGGCCAGAACTGCATCGACCAACCGAAAACAAGCGAGAGCAACGACGCTACGGCCACCACCCCGAGACCGAACCGAATGAGCGAACGGGCCTCCCTTTCTCGATAACGATAGACGCAGAACCCGCACAGTGCGTACCAGACGAGAATATCGCCGCTCCACACCAAGTACGCGTGCATCAACCCGAAGGCGAGAAGGACGGTCATCCGTCGGTGGTGGAGGCTCGCGGATCGAAGCCCTTTTTCTTCCACACGCTGTGTCATGAGCAGGATTCCCGCCCCAAAGAGCATGGAAAAAATCGTCATGAATTTCTGTTCGACGAAGATGTGAGTAAGAAGCCACACCCATCGGTTCATCCCGGTGAGATCGCCATAGGCGGTCGGGTTGAAAATCGTGGCATCGGGCATGGAGAACGCTTGGATGTTCACGACGAGGATCCCCAGGAGCGCAAAGCCGCGGAGAACATCGACGGCGACGATCCGTTCCGATTCACGAACCGGTTCCGCCGGGCCGGGTGAGGCGCTCTTCTCAGGGCCGGTCGGTCCGTTCGACACGACGATTCTCCTTGCCAGTCGAGAGGACGCCGAAGTAGATTGCCCCTGGTTGTGATTCGCTTTTCTGCGGCGCTCATGAGCATCCCTGCGAAAGGAGGGATCCCGGTGAAAATCGTATCAATTCTTATTCTCGCATGTCTTGTCCTTTCTCTTGTTCCCGCATCGATCGTTCTCGCCGGGTCGTCCGAGGAAGACGCCATGAAAGCCCGGCACAAGAAGGAGGAGATCGACCTCGAGACGCAAAAGACGCTCGAACGGCTTTTCAAAGAAAGCGCCGTGGCCAGGGAGCTTTTCGACAAGGCGTACGGCTACGCCGTGTTCGACAATCTCAAACTCTCGTTCATGGTCAGCGGGGGAGTCGGCTCGGGAGTGGCCGTGGAGAAAAAGTTGGAGAAGAGAACGTATATGAATATGGGGACTGGCGGGATCGGGATCGGGTTGGGCGGCAAGAAGTACCAGGTCGTCTTTCTCTTTGAAGCCGAAAAACCGTTCAGAGACTTCGTCGATAAGGGGTGGACCGCCGATGCGTCGGCGGGCGTGGTGGTGGGGAAGGAAGGCGTCAATGTCCAGGCCCGCTTCGTCAATGGGATCGCCGTGTATCAGCTCACCGGCGGCGGCCTCATGGTTCAGGCGGACATCGCCGGAACGAAATTCTGGAAGAATGAAAAACTCAACGACTATGCGGGCGAAGAAGAAGAGAGCGGGAAGTAAAAAGGAACAAAGAAAAGAGCGATAGCACTCGCGGGAACTCTTTCCAAAACGCTTTGTCACCTTCGGGGTTCGCCACTATGATGCGACCGTACCATTCGGATAGATCATGATGGGTCGCATCGGCCGGGTGTGCGGAGACACACCGGAAGGCGTGCATATGCCAACACTCACTCCGGCGGAACAGAAATTCATCCTTCACTGGGGCGAAATGGGTGCCCGCTGGGGAATCAGCCGGACTGTCGCTCAGATCCACGCGCTTTTGTACCTGTCGCCGAAGCCGCTGACGGCCGAGGAGATTGCGACCACGCTTTCCGTCGCGCGATCGAACGTGAGCACGAGCCTCAAAGAGCTCCAGAACTGGGGATTGGTGAACGTGGAGCACGTTCTCGGCGACCGCCGGGATCACTACGAATCGGTGAAAGACGTGTGGGAACTCTTCAAGGTGATCCTCGACGGGCGAAGACGCCGCGAAGTCGATCCGACGCTCGCCGTGCTCCGCCAGTGCGTGGAGGAGCTGGACGCATCGGGGGCCGCCGAAACCTACACCCGGCAGCGTCTCGAAGAGATGCTCGAGTTTTTCGAGATCATTACGAAGTCGTACGAACAGGTTCGCGACATGTCGAAAGAAGAACTGTTGAGACTGTTCAAGTTGGGAGAGACGCTCAAGAAACTGCTGGGCGCGTGAAATGAACGGGGTCTCTCCGCGCCCACCGCGATGGGTCCGCTCGCGATTACCGGTATGAGAGCTTTGACGATTTGCACAGTGGTATTTCTTTTCGCCGCATCCTTGGGGTGCGAGCGTCACGACTGGTGGAAAACCGAAACGGGTCTCAAGGTGACCGATATACGCGAAGGCGAGGGGGGCCTTCCGGAGAAAGGGGACATTGTCTCGATCCGCTACACGGGTTGGTACCTCGACGGCAAGAAGTTCGACAGCACGGAGAGGCTCGGCGCTCCGCTCAAGGCGCGGGTCGGCAAGAAAGAACTTCTCCCCGGTCTCGACGAAGGCGTGGCGACGATGCGCAGGGGCGGCAAGCGGATCCTCATCCTTCCCCCTAACCTCGCCTACGGTGAGGAGGGACGCCCCGGTGTCGTGCCGCCCAACGCGTGGATCAAGTTCGAAGTCGAGCTCGTGGACATCCAACCGGGTCCTCCTCCGATCCTCCCGTGGAACGACGCCGGC
>Ga0315286_10003500_pt1 | contig 14882 bp, 12 predicted proteins | sample YL17G10_0_MG_FD_205038 | JGI IMG/M metagenome (GOLD analysis project Ga0315286, IMG submission 205038) | Sediment microbial communities from Yellowstone Lake, YNP, Wyoming, USA - YL17G10_0 | ecosystem: Environmental > Aquatic > Freshwater > Lake > Sediment | place: USA: Wyoming | collected...
GAGGGTCCCGCCGCGCTGCTCGCCACGATCCACCCGGAGGACGCCGCCTGTCCGGGCGAGCTGGTGCCGGAAGGCGGCCGGCCGTGATGGCGATCCCGGGCTTCCCGGTCGAGCGCGTCCACCAGCCGGGCCGCTACGTGCGGCTCGAGGCCCTGCCGCACGGCGTCATGCGGCTGGTGCTCGCCCGCCCCGAGGTGCACAACGCCTTCGACGCGGCGATGATCTCCGAGATTTCCGGCGCGCTGGGTGTGCTGACGCATGTCCCGCAGGGCGCGGAGTTGCGCGTGCTTCTGCTGCAGGGCGAGGGCGAGACCTTCTGCGCCGGGGGCGACCTCGCCTACATGAAGGCGCAGGCCGCGGCCGCACCCGAGGAGAACCTCGACGACGCGCGGGCGCTGGGCCGGATGTTCCACCGCCTCGCCTCGCTCCCCGTGCCGGTGCTGTGCCACGTGCAGGGCGCCGCCGTCGGCGGCGGCCTGGGACTCGCGGCCTGCTCGGACTACGTGCTCGCCGACGCCGCGGCGGTCTTCGCCACCTCCGAGGTCCGGCTGGGCCTGGTGCCGGGTCTCATCAGTCCCTATGTCGTCCGCCGCCTGGGCGTGGCCCACGCCGCGCCGTTGCTGCTCACCGGCCAGCGCGTGAGCGCCGCCGAGGCGCTACGCCTGGGCCTGGTGCAGCGCGTGCTCGGTCCGTCGGAGGTCGTGGGGGAGGCTCTGACCGAATTGCTCGGCCAGTTCCTCGCCGCCGGCCCCGAGGCCGCGCAGCGCACCAAGGCGCTCCTGCTCGAGGTCTCGCCCCTGCCCGACGCCGGTCTCCTCGAGTTCACGGCGCGCGCCATCGCCGAGGCCCGGGCCTCCGCCGAAGGGCAGGAGGGGCTGCGCGCCTTCTTCGAGAAGGCCCCGGCACGGTGGGTCCCGTGAGCCGGCGGCACGTCATCGCCAACCGGGGCGAGATCGCGCGCCGCATCCTGCGCGCGGCCCGCGCGCGCGGCGACACGGTAGCGGTCATCTCCACCGCGGACGACGCCGAGGGCCTGGTGCGGCGCGAGGCGGACGCGGTCCTCGAGGTGTCCGGCTTCCTCGTCCTGCGCGAGATCGTGGACGCCGCGGTCGGCTGGCAGGCGCAGTTCCTGCACCCGGGCTACGGATTCCTCGCCGAGAACGCGGACTTTGCGCAGGCCGTGGAGGGCGCCGGCATCGTCTTCGTCGGGCCCACGGCGGAGAACATGCGGGCGCTGGGCGGCAAGGAATCCGCCAAGGCCATCGCCCGCCGCTGCGGCGTGCCGACGCTCCCTGCCCTGCTCTCGCACGAACTCGCGACCCTGCCCCGCGGACGCTGGGGCGCGGAGCTGGCCGCCCGCGGCATCGTCGCACCCTTCCTGGTGAAGGCCAGCGGGGGAGGAGGAGGCCGCGGCATGCGAGTGGTCGAGACGCTGGAGGCGCTGCCCGGCGCCATCGAGCGGGCTTCGGAGGAGGCGCTCGCCGGCTTCAGCGATGGCACGGTTTTCGTCGAGCGCTACCTGCGGGCGCCGCGTCACGTCGAGGTGCAGGTCTTCGGCGACGGCCGGGGCGGCGGGGTGTTCCTCGGCGAGCGCGAATGCTCGCTGCAGCGGCGGCACCAGAAGGTGCTCGAGGAATCACCCAGCCCGGTCGTGGACGAGACGCTGCGCGAGGCCCTGGGCCGTGCCGCACTCGCCCTGGTGCGCGAGACGCGCTACCGCAGCGCTGGGACGGTGGAGTTCCTGCTGGACGAGGAACGCGAGTTCCACTTCCTGGAGATGAACACGCGCCTGCAGGTGGAGCATCCGGTCACGGAACTCGTCCTCGGCCTGGACCTCGTGCAGGCGCAACTCGAGCTGGCCGAAGGCCGCTTTCCCAGCGCTCTCGGCGATCCTTCGTGCTTCTCGGTCCCTAGGCCGCGCGGCGTGGCGCTCGAGGCGCGCATCCTGGCGGAGGACCCGCGCAACGGATTCCTGCCCACGCCGGGGCCGCTGGTGGTCTATCGCGAACCCGCGGGCGAGGGCATCCGCGTGGACTCCGGCGTCAGCGCGGGCGGCCGCATCCTCGATCGCTTCGATTCCATGATCGCCAAGCTCGTGGTCTGGGGCGAGGACCGCGCCCAGGCCGTGAGCCGGCTCTCGGCGGCGCTGGAGGGCTTCACCATCCTCGGCTGCACCACCAACCTGCCCTTCCTGCAGGCGGTCAGCCGGCATCCCGACTACCTCGCAGGCGCGGAGTCCACGGCCTGGATCGGCTCGAATCTCGTGGCCCTGAACGCGCCGCTCATGCCCGCGGCGTGCCGTGAGTTCTTCGACTCGAGAGCCTTCCGCGAATCGCTCTCGTGTGCGTTCCGCGGCGTGGGAGAGCCGCTGCCCGGTCCCGCCTCGCGCTTCGCCGCCCAGTCGCACGGAGAGTTGCGCACCGGCAGCCGCCAGGAGAAGGCGGCATTCCGGCTCGAGCGCGGCGAGGTGCTCGACGACTTCACGCTGCGCGGGCCGGCCCTGCGGCAGATGCTCGAGCGCTCGAACGACGGCGCCGCGCGCCACGAGTGCGGCCCCGGCCTTCTGCGGGCCCGCGCCGCGGTCCAGGAGCCCGATTCGGCACTGTGCCTGCGGGCCTGCCGGCTGGGCGGGTCCAGGATGGCGCTCGCCGTGTTCGGCGAGACCCTGGTGCTCGAGGACCCGCTCGCGACTCTGACCTCACCGCACCACGCCGCGGCGGAGCGCTCCAGCGGAACGGTCCGCGCGCCGATGGCGGGCGCGGTCGTCGAGGTGCGGGTGGCCGAGGGCGACCTGGTGGAGGAGGGCCAGGTCCTCTTCGTGGTCGAATCCATGAAGATGCAGTTCGAGGTCGCGGCCCCGCTGTCGGGCCGCGTCGCCTCGGTCCTGGTCGAGCGCGGACAGGTCCTCCCCGGGCCCGAGCCCATGGCGCTGCTGGAGGAGATCGCGGCGGAGTGAGAGGATGGGCCTCCAACTCGGGAGACCTTCCCCTGCGCTACCGACTGCTGCCCTTCCCGCTCGTCATCCTCACGCTCTCCGCTGCGCTCGGGGCCACGCCCGGCTTCGCCGCCCCGCCGCGGGTGCGCAGCGCAGCCGACTCGCTCGCCACGGCGCGCACGCTCACGCGCTGGGGGTGGGACGCGGTGGCCGACTCCGCGATCGAATCGCGGCAGCGCGCGATCCGCGACCTGAAGGAGGCCATCCGCCTCGACCCGCGCAACCCCGAGCCCTGGCTCGCACTGGGGCGGGCCTACGAACTGGGTGACTACGGCGAGCTCGCGCGTGACAGCTACCGCAGGTCCATCGCCCTGGCGCCGCGCCAGCCGGACGGCTACCTGGAGCTGGGGATGGCGTGGAAGCGCGAGTTCCTGCGCACGCTGGATCGCGCGTCGCTCGACCACGCGATCGGGGCGTTCGACACGGTGGCGCTGCTGCGACCCTTCGGCGCGGACGCCTGGCTGAGGCTCGCCCCCCTGCGCTACGAGCGTGGCGACCTCGCGGGCGCGGCGGTGGCGGCGGAGCACGCGCTGGCCGGCCGCCCGCGGCGCCCCGCGACAGCGCTGGCGATCGCCTGCCTGGCCTACCGGCAGGGCGAGATCGAGCGGGCGGACAGCCTCTTTGCCGTGGCGATCCCGCGCCTCGACCCGACGCTGCGGGCGCTGTTCGAGCAGCCGTCGTGGATCGGGTTTGGCAGCGCCGACGCGCCCGCGGCCGGTGCCGTGCCGGGGGGCTCCGCGCCCGGCGTCTCGCCCGACCCGTGGGCGGGGCTCGATCCCGATCCCACGACGCCGCAGAACGAGGCCCGGCTCGAGTACTGGTCGCGCGTGGCGCACGCCTACCTGCTCTTCTTCGATCCCCTGCGGCCGGAACTCGATGCGCGCGCCGGGACCTACGTGCGCTATGGACCGCCCAGCAGGGTCGAGCTGAATCCCGCCGGCGTGGCCACCACCTTCAGGTACAACCTGAACCAGTCGAAACAGGGCTCCGGCATGGCCGAGTACCCTCTCGACGCGCTGGTGTGGAGCTATCCCGACCTCGGCATGCGCGTCGTGCTGCACGACCGCTCGCTCACGGGCCGCTACGCGCCGGCCGCGGCCCGCGAGTTCGATCCGCTCTCGGTGCCCGACCCGCGCGTGCTGGCGATGCGCGGGGACCTGCTGTCGCTCGGTGGCGGACAGCTGATCATCTCGACGCGGCCGCCGCGCGAGCAGCGGCTCGAGGTCGAGGGCCTGATCGCCCGCTTCGAGAGCGAGGGCAGGCCGCGATTGGTGGCGCAGGTGCAGGCGCCGGGGAGCCCGGGCGACACCCTGTGGGCGCGCTGGGTGGTGCTGGATCCGGCCGGGCGCGAGCTCGCGCGCGACACCCGCGAACTGGTGCTGTCGGCCTGCGACCCGGCCGCGCGCCGTGTCGCCGAGTTCTCCTCCACGCTGAGCGCCGGAGCGTTCCAGGTCGTGGTCTCGGTGCGCGATGCGCAGCGGCGGCGCGGGCTCTTCCGCGACACGCTGGCCCTGGCGCCCGTGCCCCGCGGGCTCGCGCTCAGCGAGGTGGTGCTGGCGTGCGGCGAGCCCGCGCTGATGGTGAGCGGTTCGACCGTGCGGCTCGAGGCCAACATCGAAGGGCGCATCGCGGGCCGGCAGCCGCTGGTCGCCTACTTCGAGATCTACCGGCTGGCCGCGGATGCCGAGGGGCTGGCGCGCTTCGAATACGAGTACATCGTCCGGCGTGTGCCGAAGGCGCTGACCGGGCTGGCGGGGTTGTTCGTGCTGCCCGAAGCGCCGGTCGTCAGCGCGACTTCGCGCGAGGCGGTGCAGGTCGGCACCCTGCGGCGCCAGTTCGTGAGCATTCCGGCCCAGTCGCTGGCGCCCGACCGTTACCGGCTCGAGATCCGCGTGCGCGACCTGCTGACCGGCGCGGAGGTCAAGGGCGCGACGGAGTTCGTGCGGGAGTGAGGGGCGGGCAGCGGGCCCGCTCGACACCACGGCTCGAGTCGCGCGCCAATGCCCGGTCCGGCTCCCCGTTCTTCATCGGGTGGCGGGATGGTTGCGTGGCGCGCGTGGGAAGCCACGGCCGGCAAGGTGCCCGGCGCAGGTCTCAGGCGGTCTCGCCCCGGGGTTCGCGGCCGCCGAAGCGCGCGATGATGAAGCGGCGGCCGGGCTTCTCGTACAGCTCGAAGCACACTGCGCAGAACAGGTTCATCAGCACGAACAGGGCCGGCAGGCGCAGCGGCCCGAGGCGGTTGGCGATGGTGACGAGCGGAATCATCAGATTGGAGACCTGCATCAGGTAGAAGCCGTAGGAGACCTTGCCCAGGTACACCGCCAGCCGGACGGAGAGGACCCGCGAGGCCCACGACTCCTCACGCGTCAGGGCCAGGATCAGGATCCCGCTGAGCAGCACGATGGCGTAGGTGCCGGCATAGCTGGGCCCCAGCCACCCGCGGTGGCCGGCGCAATCCTTCCAGGCGGCGCACGCCCCGATGGCCGCGAAGCAGGCCACGGCCAGCGCCGTGGCCTGCTTCGTTCCGAGCCGGCGCAGGACCCCGGCGCGGTGCACGAAGGCGCACACCATGCCCACCGCGAACTCGGGGAAGCGTCCCGAGAGCGTGGCGTGGAGCAAGTGACGGGAGTCGGCCATGAAGCCTGCGAAGGTCCAGCCCAGCCGGTGGCACATCACCGTGGTCGCTGCTCCGGCGCCCAGGGAGGCCGCGGTCAGCAGCGCCATGGCCGAGGCGGAGCGGGCCCGGCGGGCCGCGGTTCACGGGTGGGGCCCGGCGGGCCCCAGGGCCAGTGCGGCGAGGACCATGTACAGCAGCGGCGCCAGCGCGTAGAAGTTCTCCTCGATGGTCAGCGACCACGCGGTGGGCAGGCCACTGTAGCGCAGGTCGGAGAAGAAGCCCTGAGTCAGCGAGCAGGTGACCAGCCAGGAGGCCGAGGCGTGCTGCCCCTGGACCAGCCACACCCCGTGCTGGACCGCGGCGAACAGCAGGAACAGCGGCCAGATGCGCGCGATGCGCTTCACGTAGAAGTTGCGCAGCGAGCCTCTGCCGGTGGCGAAGCCGTCGTAGTAGATGCGCGTGATCAGGAACCCGGACAGCACGAAGAAGATCGACACCCCGACCTGTCCGCAGCGCCACACGGGCATCAGGGTGAGCCAGTCCGGGCCGGAGTCTGCACCATGGCCGGGGGCGTGCAGGTAGGCGTAGTGGTACATGAAGACGAGCAGCGCGGCCAGGGCCCGCAGCGTCGTCAGGGACTTGCCTTCATTCATGCGCCTACCGCCCGGGGTGGACCGGCGGAATCCTGAAGGGGCAGCGTCGACGCTCAGGAGTGAGTGGCATGCGCCGGCAGGAGAACGTCCTCAACACGGCACCAAAGATATCGCATCGCTAGGCCGCCGGGAATGGGCTGACCCGGCCGGCGGATCGGCGGGCTGACAGCGCCGCCGGGCACGGCGTAGGGCCTCAGCGCCGCCGGGAGCGGCGGCGCAGCTTGTGCAGCAGGGTGCGGGGCTCGCGAACCAACAGCCACACGAAGAACAGCGCCTTGCGGAACGTGCCGTAGCCCGCGGAGGGGTGCCGGAGCGCGCGCGGCAGCGGCTGGAGCCGGGAGGCGTGCAGGTCCACGCCGTGCCACGGCAGCCCGCCGAAGCCCTCGATGAACAGCGTACCGTCGTATCCCGAGAACAGGTGGGTGACGAAACGCTGCTCGGTCCACAACCGGGCCGGGTCGTTCGATTCGAGGTCGAACAGCAGCAACCGCTCGGCGCGCACGAAGAGCGCGTTGGACATCGTCACCGCGATGAGCTCGTAGCCCTTGCGCCTGCCGAGTTCGACCATCGCCGCGAGGCTCGAACCGCGGCTCACCTTCGGGTCGGCTGGCTGCACGTAGCGCACCGGCAGCGGGATGGTGGGGTTGAATTCGATGCACACCACCTTCGGCTGATGATCGACGACCGCCTCCCACACCGCGTAGTCGTTGCCGTCGATGTCGATCGAGAGCAGGTCGAAATCGCGTGGCACCCCGGTTCCGGCCAGCAGCGCGTCGAGCCGGTCCTCGCCCGCGAAGCCCACGTAGCGCTCGAGGGTCACGATCCCCGTGCGGGCCCCGAACGCCTCGCGCAGGGCGCGCGCCTTCGTGGGGTTGCCCTCGATCAGCACCGCGGAGTAGCCGTGGGCGTCGATCAGGTTGCGGGTGTTGCTGAAGTGCCGCCCGTCCCAGGCGCCGAATTCCACGCACCAGCGGTCGCGTGCGGGCAGTCGCTCGAGGATCGCCTCGATGATCCCGTCCTCGCCCGCCTGCGAGTGCACGTCGCGGCGGTGTTCGAGCAGCCAGGTGGGTGGCTTTGGCATGCGATCCCCAGTCGTCGCTTGGGGCCGGGCGCGCACCCGCTCACGGCGCCGCCGCGATGGTCGAGCCGGTCCCGACCATCGCCACTATAGCGGTTTGGCGCGCGGCGTGAACGACCCGTGGGGCGGAGTGCACGACGGCCCGGTGCGCTACGGCCCAGAGAACGAGGGTGGTCCGTATCCCCCGCGCCGTATCCACTTGAGCCCGGCGCGCGGCTCGGGCAGTATGCACGGCGTCCTTGACCGTCCCGACCCGACCTTCCTCCCGAGGAGAACCCATGCCATTGACCACCCAGCGTGCTGCGGCCGTGAACGAGCCCGTGGTGCCGGGCGATGTGCGCGACCTGCGGCTGGCCCGCGAGGGCCGCGCGCGCATCGAGTGGGCCGAGCGCAGCATGCCGGTCCTGCGCGCGATCCGTGCCCGCTTCAACCGCGAGAAGCCGCTCAAGGGTCTGCGCGTGGGCGCCTGCCTGCACGTCACCACCGAGACCGCGAACCTGATGCGCACGCTCAAGGCCGGCGGCGCCGAGGTTTTCCTCTGCGGCTCGAACCCGCTCAGCACCCAGGACGACGTGGCGGCGTCGCTGATCGTGCACTACGGCATCTCGACCTTCGCCATCAAGGGTGAGGACCACAAGACCTATTACTCGCACATCGTCTCGTGCATCGAGGCGTGCCCGCACATCACCATGGACGACGGCTGCGACCTGGTGACGGTGCTGCACACCAAGAAGCGCGCCTACCTGAAGGGCGTGCTGGCGGGCACCGAGGAGACCTCCACGGGTGTCACCCGCCTGCGCGCGATGGCGGCCGACAAGACGCTGCGCTACCCGGTGATCTCCATCAACGACGCCGAGACCAAGCACTTCTTCGACAACCGCTACGGCACCGGTCAAAGCACCCTGGACGGCATCATCCGCAGCACCAACATGCTGATCGCGGGCTCGACCGTGGTGATCGCGGGCTACGGCTGGTGCGGGCGGGGCGTGGCGATGCGCGCCAAGGGGCACGGCGCCACGGTGCTGGTCACCGAGATCAACCCGGTGCGGGCGATCGAGGCCCAGATGGACGGTTACCAGGTGGTCTCGATGGCGGAGGCCGCCCCGCGCGGCGACCTGTTCATCACCGTGACGGGCAACAAGTCGGTGCTGCGCCGCGAGCACTTCGCCGCCATGAAGGACGGCGCGATCGTGACGAACAGCGGGCATTTCAACGTCGAGATCGACATCCCGGCGCTCGAGCGCATGTCCTCGAAGCGGCGCACCCTGCGGCCGTTCGTCGAGGAGTTCACGCTCAAGGGCGGCAGGAAGGTCTGCCTGCTCGCCGAGGGGCGCCTCATCAACCTGGCGGCGGCCGAAGGCCACCCGGCGATGGTGATGGACATGTCGTTCGCGAACCAGTCGCTCTCGCTCGAGTACCTGAAGAAGAAGGCGAAGACGCTCGGGCGTGACGTGTACGTGGTGCCTCGGCACATCGACATGGAGGTCGCGCGGCTCAAGCTCAGGACCATGGGCATCGAGATCGACGTGCTGACCCCCGAGCAGGAACGCTACCTGCGTTCGTGGAGCGAGGGTACGTAGGACACAAGCCGCGCTCGAGCGGTCGTGACGCGGCCCCGGCCACCCGGCCGGGGCCGCTTGCCTGCGGGACGCGTGGCCCGTACCGTCCGTTCATGCTCTCCCGCAGACTGCCGCACGATCTCGAGCCGAACGCGTGGGCCCGGTTCCTCGAGCAGTGCCGTACCGGGGGCACCGGGCTCCTCGACCTCTCGGAGACGAACCCGACGCTCGTCGGGCTCGGCGGTGCTGGACCCGGGGAACTGGCGGCGCTGGCGCGGGCCGAAGGCGCGCGTTACGAGCCCGATGCGCGTGGAGGCCGGGCGGCACGCGAGGCGGTGGCGGGCTATTACACGGACCGGGGCGCGGCCGTCTCGCCCGATCACATCGTGCTCGCGGCGAGCACGAGCGAGTCCTACGCGCACCTATTTCGTCTGCTGGCCGATCCGGGCGGCGCGTTCCTGGTGCCCTCGCCGTCCTACCCGCTCTTCGAGCCGCTGGCGGCACTCGAAGGCGTGAGCCTGCGCCCCTACCGGCTCGCCTACGACGGCGACTGGCACCTCGACCGGCACTCGCTCGAAGCGGCGCTCGCGGACGACGTGCGCGGCGTGATCGTGGTGCAACCCAACCACCCGACCGGCTCGTGCCTCGATGCGGACGAGCGCGCCCTGCTCGAGACGCTCTGCGAACGCCATGGGGCGGCGATCATCGCGGACGAGGTCTTCGGCGACTTCCCGCGGCCGGGCCATGTCGCGCCGCTGCCGAGCCTGGTGGGCGAGGCGCGCGTGCCCACGTTCGTGCTGAGCGGGCTCTCCAAGGTCTGCGGGATGCCGCAGATGAAGCTGGGCTGGATCGTCGCGGGCGGTCCGGGGGCGGCCCGCGACGAGGCGCTGCACGGACTCGAGTGGATCGCGGACCTGTTCCTCTCGGTCTCGGCCCCCGTGCAGGTGGCGCTGCCAACCCTGCTCGCGGCGCGCGGCGCGTTCCAGCGGCGCGTGCGCGAGCGGATCGCCGCGAATCTCGCCAGGCTCGACGCGTTGGTCGCGCGCTGTCCGGAGCTGCAGGTGCTCCCGGCGCAGGGCGGCTGGGCCGCGGTGCTCCGCGTGCCGCGCCAGCGCAGCGAGGAGGAGTGGGCGCTCGGACTGCTCGCCCGCGGCGTGGTGGTCCATCCTGGCCACTTCTATGACATCGCCGGCGAGGGCTACCTGGTGCTGAGCCTCATCCCCGAGCCCGCCGTGTTCGATGCCGCCGTGGGGCGCATCGAGGAATTCGCGGCGGAAACATGAGCCCGCAACCGCGCGCCGCGAGGTGGGCATGATCGGGTGGTGGCGCCAGCTCACCGCACCCGAGCGGTCGGCGATGGTCGCCGCCGGTGGCGGCTGGTCGGTGGATGCCTTCGACTTCATGATCTACACGTTCGCCATTCCCGCGCTGATGAGCGCCTGGGGGATGACCCGGACCGAAGCCGGGCTGATCGCCACCTCGACGCTGCTGTTCTCCGCCGCCGGGGGCTGGCTGGCGGGCGCGCTATCGGACCGCGTGGGCCGGGTGCGGATGCTCCAGGTCACCATCGCCTGGTTCGCCTGCTTCACGTTCCTCTCCGGCTTCACGCGCTCGTTCGAGCAACTGCTCGTGCTCCGCAGCCTGCAGGGCCTCGGCTTCGGGGGCGAGTGGGCAGTGGGCGCGGCGCTGGTCGGCGAGCTGATCCGCCCGCAGCACCGCGGCCGCGCGGTCGGCACGGTCCAGAGCGGCTGGGCCCTGGGCTGGGGCGCGGCGGCGCTCCTCTACGCCCTGTTCTTCTCCGTGCTGCCCGCCGCGCTCGCCTGGCGCGCGCTGTTCTGGACCGGCATCCTGCCGGCGCTGCTCATCCTGTACGTGAGGCGGCGCGTCCCGGAACCGATGAGGACCGCCGCCGGCCGGGCGTCGGCGCGATCAAGCCGGGGCTTTCTGCAGATCTTTGGGCCCCGGCTGCTGTGCACGACCCTGCTCGCGAGCCTGATGGCGGCCGGCATGCAGGGTGGCTACTACGCGATCACCACCTGGCTGCCGACCTACCTCAAGACGGTGCGCGGGCTCTCGGTGCTCGACACCGGTGGCTACCTGGTGGTGATCGTGGCCGGTTCCTTCGCGGGCTACCTCACGGCGGCCTGGCTCTCCGACCGCCTCGGCCGCCGCGCTGGCTTCATCGTGTTCGCGATCGGCTCGCTGCTGATCGCGGTGGCCTACACGTTCGCGCCCATCGGGAACGCCGCGATGCTGTTCCTCGGCTTCCCGCTGGGCTTCTTCGTGTCCGGGAACTTCAGCGGCGTGGGCGCGTTCTTCGCCGAACTGTTCCCCGGCTCGGCGCGTGGCTCGGGCATGGGGTTCGCCTACAGCTTCGGCCGCGGCGCCGGCGCACTGTTCCCGGCGCTGGTCGGATTCCTGAGCGCGCGGTTGTCGCTGGGAGCCGCCATCGGCGGCTTCGCGGGCGCGGCCTACCTGCTGGTGCTCGCGACCGTGATCGCACTGCCTGAGACGCGCGGGCGCGCGCTCGCGGAGTAGGAGCGGGGCCGCCGTGCGGCCCGGCCACCCGCCTCGCCGGTCGTGCGGTCTGCCTCCCGTCGCAAGGATGCGCCGCCCTACCGGACCCCGCGCAGCAGCGGCACGAAGCGCACCGGGATGAGATCCTGCGTGTGGACCGCACCTCTGGCGTCCTTCTCCACGAGCGTGAGCTGCTCGCCGCCCGGTGCGCTCGCGACCGGAATCACCATGCGCCCGCCCGGCTTGAGCTGCTCGATCAGCGGCGGGGGCACGTGGTCCGCCCCGGCCGTCACGATGATGGCGTCGAACGGCGCCTGCTGCGGCCAGCCCTGGTAGCCGTCCCCGTGCCGCACGGCGACGTCGAGATAGCCGAGCCGCTGGAGACGCGCGCGCGCGCTGGTGGCGAGGACCTGGAAGATCTCGATCGTGAAGACCCGGCAGCCGATCTGCGCGAGGACCGCCGCCTGGTAGCCGGAGCCGGTGCCGACCTCGAGCACCCTCATCCCGCGCCGGGGCCGGAGCAACTCGGTCATATAGGCCACGAGCGACGGCTGCGAGATGGTCTGGCCGCACTCGATCGGCAGCGGGTGGTCCTCGTAGGCCTGGGAGCGGTACTCGGCAGCCACGAACTCGTGCCGCGGCACAGCACGCATGGCCGCCAGCGTCGCGGAATCACGCAGCCCCTGTATTCCGAAGGACCGCACCAGCTCGAGTCGGCGCGCCGTGTGGAGAGCATCGGCCCGCGGGGACGGTCCCAGCCCGGAGCGCGGGTTCCCCGCCAGGGCGACGAGAACGAGCGTCAGGCAGCGGACGATCATGGCCGTCGGGGCTCTGGCTGGTCCGCCCGCTGCAGGTGGCGCATCAGATTGATCTGCCCGTAGTGCGCGGCCAGATGCTCGAGCATGTGGTAGAGCGCCCAGCGCACCGTGATCGAGTTCCGGCTCCCGTCCGGACGCTGGCGGGTCACCTCGCGCTCCAGGTCCGGGTCGGCGAGGCTCCGCGCGACCTCCTGCGTGTGTGCCCGCGCTCGCGCGAGCAGGTCGTGGAAGTAGGCGACGTCTTTCCCCGCGAGGCCTGCGGGCGGACGTCCGTCCTGCGACAGTGGCGTGCCGATCTCCGCGCGATCGATGCCCAGCACCTCGCGCACCTCGAAGGGCGCGGGGCGGCCCTCGAGCACCATGCGCGTCCAGAACACCTCCCAGTACGCGACGTGGGCCAGCAGCATGCCGATGGTGTTCTGCCCCGGTGCGGGCTGCCACTCCAGCGCTTCCGGCGCGAGCGCGCTGGTGTCCTCGGTCAGGCGCCGGCTCTGGTCGTCCAGTTGGGCGACGAAGAGCGCGGCCTCGCGCGAACGGAAGCCGGTCCCGGCCTCGATCGCATAGCGGGTGGGGCTCGTCATGCTGCACCTCCTGGGTTGCGAGGACCGGTCAGGCCGAGGATACCGCCGGGCCGGGGGCTGCGCGCAAGGCCGATGCGGATGAACCGGGCGGTCGTCCGCCCCGGCCCCGTGCGGCGCCGCCCGCGGCAACCCTGCGGCATCGGCTTCATCGTCACCGGATCGCTCGGGGCGACGAGCCTGGGCCCGTCGCCGCGGGAGAGGGGCTCGGCTCCGGATCGGCCGCGGGCGTGCCGCGCGGCGCGGGATCGCGCTTCCCCGGGCACCGGTCGCGGCATATACTCCCGGCCGAAGCCACGCGCGGACCACGGGCGCTGAATCCTGGCTCCGAGACCGAAGGCGTGTCGGCCGCCGCTCGGCGAGCTTCGACCGATCCGTGCTCCGCGCACGGCCAGCGAGGCCAGCATGTCGCCGCCTGCTCGTGCCATCCTGATCGTTGCGTTCTCGCTCCTGCCCGCCGTCGCAGCGGGCGCCCCCGCTCCGGAGCAGTGCACCGTCCCACCGCTCATCCGCGTGACCGCACCGCGGGCCTCCGGCTGGGATGCCAGCGACGTGTACTCGGTGACCGTGAGGGACGCCGGCATGAACCCGCTGCCGGGTGAGCGCGTGGCGCTCGACTTCGGAGGCTGCACCGACGTCCAGTTCGGGCGCGAGCAACCCTGTCCATCCGACGTGGTCGTCAGCTGGCCTCCGAGCCCGTGGACGCTCACCGCCACCACCGACGCCTCGGGCACGGCCAGCTTCGTCGTCGCCGGCTTCGTCGTCGCGCGCACGGCTGGCGTTGCGGACCTGGAGTGCGTCCAGGTCTTCGCCGGCACCCCGCCAGTCCCGATCGGCCACGCCTCGGCAGCGGCGTTCGACCAGGACAGGAGGGACGGGCTCACCACGAACGACATGTCCCTCTGCCTGGGCGACTTCGCGTTTGACCCGACCGCTGCACGGTCGGACTACGACCGCAATGGCTTGGTCACGTTGTTGGACCTGGCGATCTGGGTGAGGGAGTTCGCCAACTCGAGGGGGGGGAGCCACACCGCTGAACCCTGCCTGCCGCCACCGATCCTGCCGCCGTTCGAGACCTCGGGGCCGGCGAACAGCCTGCGGCTGCGGTGGGACCAGTGTGCGGGCGACGGTGGCAGTCAGTTGCACACCTTCGCGTGCAACTCGAACGCAGGCTACGAGTACCTCGTCGCCTCGTTCATCGCGCCCCCGTGCGTGGAGGCGCTCACGGGCTTCGAAGCGCAGGTCTGGGTGGTGCCGCCGCAGGGAGTCCCGTTGCCCGACTGGTGGCGATGCGAGCCCGGTGGCTGCAGGGACGGGAGTCTGGCGCCGTCGGGGACGTCGGGCGAATCCTGCGAGGGCTTGCCGCCGGGAGCGGACGTCTACTGGGTCACGGCCCCCCAGATGGAGCATGCGGGCGTGGTCGACGGCTTCGACGTGGGCGTGATCCGCATCGTGGGCGCCACCGCGCCGCCCGGAACCGCCCTGGTCGAGGACCAGGAGTACACGCTCTTCAAGCTGGCGATCAACCACGCTCATACATTGACTCCTCCGTGCTCCGGCTGCGGCCAGCCGGTCAAGCTGATCCTCAACTGGGTGATGCTCCGGCAGGCGGGGAACACGACGATCAACTGCCCGCTCGTCGCTCCCCCTGGCCCGGCGCGGGACATCCTCCTGCGCATGACCACGGAGTCGGTGGCCTACTGGCAGCGGGACGACCAATGGGTGGGCATGTCACCGGTGGATGTCCCCGAAACCCCGGCGTCCGCCGGCCTGAGCCTGTCGGTCACCAGCCCCGCGCGTGGGACGGCCCGCGTGACCTTCGGCGTTCCGCGATCCACCTGCTGCACGCTCGCGCTCTACGACCTCGCGGGACGACGCCTGCGTCTGCTCGCGGACGGCATCGTTCCGGCGGGCACCCGGGAACTGCAGTGGGACGGCCGGGACGAGACGGGGAGCGCGCTGCCAAGCGGCTACTTCGTTCTGCGGCTGGTGACGGAGCAGGGCACGCTGACGCGCTCGCTCATCCACTTGCGGTGAAGCCGGGGAAGATCCTGATTGCGAGATCGG
>Ga0315286_10003501_pt1 | contig 14876 bp, 11 predicted proteins | sample YL17G10_0_MG_FD_205038 | JGI IMG/M metagenome (GOLD analysis project Ga0315286, IMG submission 205038) | Sediment microbial communities from Yellowstone Lake, YNP, Wyoming, USA - YL17G10_0 | ecosystem: Environmental > Aquatic > Freshwater > Lake > Sediment | place: USA: Wyoming | collected...
CTGACCCGGGCATCGGCGCCGTCGTCCTAACAGGTGCCGACCCCGCGTTCTGCGGTGGCGCCGACGTTGGCGACTGGAAGCGCGGCTTGGATAGCCCTGAGGAGGCTCAACGCGAACGCACGCGCCTGGGCAGCGAAGAGAACTGGGTGCATTTCTGGGGGCGCTCCAAGCCCATAATCTGCGCCGTGAACGGGCCGTCGATTGGGGCAGGGTTGACGATGACGCTCTCCGCCGACGTCCGTATCGCCTCGGACCGTGCCCGATTTTCGATGCGTTTCGTCCGCATGGGGCTCATACCGGAGCTGGCAAGCACCAAGCTTCTTCCCCTCATCGTCGGCTTCAATAGAGCGTTGGAGTTAATGCTTACCGGCAAGACGATCGATGCGCAGGAGGCAGAGAGAATCGGCTTGGTCAGCCGCGTGGTCCCTCACGACCAGTTGATGGAGGAGGCGGTGACGCTGGCAGCGGATATAGCCTTCAACCCCACAGAGTCGCTGCTGGCGATCAAGAAGCTCACTTGGACTAACCTGGTAGAGCTCGATCTCCAAAAGGTCATGGTCAGCGAGGGGCAGGAGTTGTTGGCGGCCGCGCTTAGGCCTGCTTTTGGGGAAGCTGTGAACGCTTTCTTGGAGAAGCGGCAGCCGGATTTCCACAAACCTCCCGCCTAAGATTGCGGGCGCGCTTGTGGGTAGACGGAGCAGGAACCTCTGCTCTGGATGGACAAGCCCAGAATCGAGTTGCGATTCATATGGCAGTCAACGAATAGGAGTGCGGCATGTACACCGAATTGAACCCCGGTCTTACGCAAACCCAGGTCTCGTTGAAGGAGGAGACCCATCGGTTTGCCGCCGAGGTGCTGCGGCCGGCGAGCATCGAACTGGACAAGCTAGCTGACCCGGAGGACGTAATAAAGGAAGGCTCAGCCTTCTGGGGCGTATTTCGCAAGTACTTCGAACTGGAACGCCATCTCGCGGGCATGCCCGAGGAGTTGGGCGGCACCACCATGGACCCGCTGGAACGCCAGATCGTTGGTGAGGAGATGGGATGGGGCTCGGCCGACCTCGCAATAGGGCTGGGCGTGGTCTCTTCACCATTCTCCATGGCTGTCGTTGCGTCGCAGCTATTTGGCGACCGGCGGCTTGTAGATGAACTGGTGGTGCCATACACAAAGGACCGGGAGGCAAAGTACGTTGGCTGCTGGGCGATAACGGAGCCGCAGCACGGCGCGGACACGACCGTGGCCACACTACCCGGGTATACGGATAACCCCGCTGTTTCGCTTGAGACCAGAGCCAGGCGTGACGGCGATGACTGGATAATCAGCGGCGCGAAGTCGGCTTGGGTATCCAACGGTACGATTGCCACCCATGGCATGGTGCATTTCGCTGTTGACCGTGCGAAAGGGCCGGCTTCTACAGCCATAGCGATCATCCCTCTCAACCTACCCGGCGTGTCAAAGGGGAAGCCGCTGAACAAACTCGGTCAGCGGGCACTCAATCAGGGGGAAGTCTTCTTCGACGATGTGCGGATTCCTGACTATTACGTTGTCGTAAAGCCTGAGCTATACCCTCTGGTGGAGGATATGATCCTTTCTGTTGCTAACGGGGGCATGTCGGCGACTTTCACGGGGCTAGCGCAGGCCGCTTTCGAGGAGGCGATGACCTACTGCAAGCAACGTGTCCAGGGTGGCAAACCTCTCTGCGAGCACCAGTTGGTGCAGCGGAAGCTGTTCGATATGTTCATTAAGGTGGAATCATCACGGGCTTTCTCACGAGCGCTGCTGACTTACAACGGCCAGGCGGCGATCCCCTTGTCGCGATTCGCTGTCGCGGGGAAGATCTACGCTACACAAACCGCCTTCGAGGTGGCGAGCGATGCCGTCCAGCTCTTTGGCGGCTACGGCCTATCGAAGGAGTTCCTGGTCGAGAAGCTGTTCAGGGATGCCCGGGCATCAATGATTGAGGACGGCGCGAACGATGTACTCGCCTTGACTGCCTCTCGCCAACTCATTGATACTCACCTTTAGTGGGCAGGATAATAGGCGCGCGATGCACATCGGCGCTGAGGCAAAGCAAGTGATCTGGGCACATCGCGCCCAAGTCGGCATCAGCAAACTGATGGGCCGATAGTGCCGTCGCTGCTCGATAACTCGACATAATAGTGACGGGATTGCAGTCCGTGGCGTGAGCCCAGAGGCGAGAACTAGGGGAACGGGGGAAAGCAATGGATCTTCGAGACACACCGGAAGAAGCGGCCTGGCGACAGGAAGTACAGGCGTTCATCGATAAGGAACTGCCTCAAAGGTTTAAGGATGAGCCGCTGGACTCGGAAGAGGCAGCGGCGCTCTGGGGTGATCCAGACATGATGGCGTGGCGCAGCAAGCTGGCGGAGCGGGGGTGGATCGCCCCGTCATGGCCCAAGGAATATGGTGGCGCTGCCCTTACCCTCATGCAGCAGTTCATCATGGGAGAGGAGATGGCGGAGGCGTACGCTCCTTCCGTCGGTGGGGCCGGCATATCCATGGTTGGGCCGACTCTCATAGCGCACGGTACAGAGGAGCAGAAGAAGGAGTTTCTGCCCAAGATACTGTCCGGCGAGACCTTCTTCTGTCAGGGTTTCAGCGAACCTGAGGCCGGCTCGGACCTGGCATCGCTGCGCACCCGGGCTGTCCGCGATGGTGACGAGTACGTGATCAACGGACAGAAGACATGGACGAGCATGGCTCACCATTCTAACTGGATGTTCCTGCTGGCGCGGACGGACGCTGAAGCGCCGAAGCACAAGGGGATAAGCTACTTTCTGGTGGAGATGAAGACTCCGGGTATTGAAGTGCGGCCGCTGCCCGACATCACGGGGAACGTGATGTTCAACGAGGTCTTCTTTGACAACGTGCGGGTGCCGGCGACGAACATAGTAGGGGAGGAGAACCGGGGCTGGTACATTGCTACTACAACCCTTGACTTCGAGCGGGCGTCTGCTATAGGCGCCGTCGTGGCGCTGCGGCAGACTGTGGAGCAGCTCATTCGGGTCGCCAAAGAGGGCGGCGAGATGAGCACTCTGGGCCGAAACCCCGGCCTGCGGCAGGAGCTAGCGGACAGGATGATAGAGGTGCAAGTGACACGGCTCATGGCCTACCAGATCGTCTCTATGCTGGGTCGGGGGCTGATACCCAACTACCAAGCATCGATGCTGAAGACGTTCGCGACGGAGACAGTGCAGCGTGTCGCCGGGACGGGTGTACATCTCCTGGGCCTGTACGGCGGGTTGTATGGGGAGAAGGCGCCGGAGAAGGGCGCTATCTCCCGAAGCTACCTCAACACACTGGGGCTGACGATTGCTGCGGGGACATCAGAGATTCAGCGTAACATCATTGCTACGAGGGGGCTGGGCCTGCCTCGACAGTAGCAAGAGATGAAGGAATTGGCATGAGCTATGCCTTCAGGGAATTGTTAGGAGGCAAGGAAAAATAGTACTTGCTATTAACTTTTCCGGGGGATATACTACCGCCGAGGAGGAACTATGAGTCGAAGTTCGATAGCTGTGCGCGCTCCCCAGAAGCGCCGGGTAGCGACAACGGAGCGTCTGCTCGACGCCGCGGCGGAGGTCTTTATCGAGCAAGGGTACGACCGAACCAAGGTCGCTGATATCGCCCTTCGTGCGTCTGTCACTGTGGGCGCTATCTACTCCAACTTCCGGGGCAAGGCAGATATTCTGCTGGAGGTCATGCGGAGACGTCTGAAGCAGCAGAACGATGAGGTCAAAGAGTACGTCAAGTCAAGGCCCGACATAAGCACTGCGTTTCTTGCGCTCACCCGTGATCGAAACCAGCCCGGTTTGCCGGAGACGCGGGCATTGACTCTGGAGATATTCGCTGCCGCGCGGCGAGACCCTGCTGTTCGCGAGGTGGTCGCTGACCTGATGATGGGAACGATAAGGTTCATGACATCCCGGATTAGGGCGGCTCAAGAAGAAGGGCTTATTGACAAGGATGTACACGCGCCGAGTTTGGCATGGCTCTTCATAATACCTGCGGCTGGAGAAGCATTTGCTGAGGCGGCCGGCCTGGAGCCACCCCCGTTAGACGGGTGGCTGCCGCTTCTGGAGAGAATCACCCGCGCGGTTGCGACTCCAGGTGCTGCACCTTCGTTGGACAATCTCGGGCGGTAATAGGGCGCTCCTCATTTCGTCACGAGATGCGGCGAGAAGAAGGAGAAACATCCCCGGCTTTCAGTTGACCGGGTGTGTGGGTAGTGCCACTGCCGCGCGGTGAGAGAGTTGTGTGATCCAGGCGGGAATTCGCTCCCGCTTCAATATCCGTCGGCGCGGAGAGCCTAGTCTAGCGAATGATCCTTAGCCAAAACGGAGGACGACAATGCAGGACACCAACTATTGGCGTGACAGGGAAATAAAAAGGGCGCTGGGCCGGCGCCTGTCCCGCCGACGGCTCATCCAGATGGGCGCGCTAGGCTCGGCGGGCGCGGTAGCGCTGGCAGTCGGGTGTGGCGGTGGAGATGAAAAAAATGGGGGGAAAGCTACCGCGGGGCCGGTAGGCACCACAGCGGCAGGGACGCCCCAACCCGGCGGCAAGGTCACGATAGCCTCTAATGCCCCCGTTTCGTCGCTGGATCCCGCCATCTGGTCTCTGGGTAGCGACAAGTACGTCACCTACAACGTCTACGACTGGCCGGCTACTCAGGGAACTGACGAGACCGGCGCTTTGACTGTGTTGCCCAACCTCGCGGAATCGTTCGAATGGGTCGACAACACGCACCTCGCCTTCCGCTGGCGTCAGGGCATCAAGTTCCATGACGGGACCGACTTCAATTCCGATGCCATACAGGCGTACTACAAACGCGTCCTCGACCCAGCCACCAAATCGCCGCGGGCAGCGGAACTGAATACGCTCGACCACGTTGAGAGCTCAGACCTCTACAATTCAACGTATGTGCTGAAAAGCCCTGACGCGGTAGTAGCGGAGCTCGCGCTGAGTTTTTGGACATCCTGTATTCCCTCACCGGCTGCGTCGGACTTGGAGCAGAAGCCGATCGGTACGGGGCCATTCATATTCAAGAGCCAGCAGCCCGGAGCTTCGTACGAACTGGTGAAGAATCCGGACTACTGGCGTCCCGGTGAGCCTTACCTGGACGGTTACTCTGTTAGAGTCATCCCTGACAAGGCCGTGGCCGCTGCCGCCCTCAAATCGGGAGAGGTTGACATGGTGGCGACTCTCGAAGTGCGGGATATCGCTCAGTTCAAGCAAGACCCCAAGTTCAACGTCGTCACCCAGGGCGTCGGAGCGAAGAAGGTCTACGTCAACAACAACCGCGGCGCCTGCAAGGACGAGAGAGTCCGGAAGGCTCTCTCACTGGCTGTGAACCGCCAGGAGTTTATCGACCGCTATGCCGGTGAGGCCTTCATAACTCCCGGTCCCCTGATCAAGGGTGGAACTTTCGCCAACCCCGATGAGCCGGACCCGCAGTACGACCCGGAACAGGCAAAGCAACTCCTGACGGCGGCCGGTTACCCAGATGGGTTGGAGTTCGAGAAGATGTACACGACGACCGAACCGGCGGACCAGACTGACGCTCAGGTGCTTCAGGCCCAGTGGGCAGATGCGGGGATCAAGACCAATGTGGACTATGTGGCAACGGCCCAGGCCGGCGTAAGGCTGGCGACAGGCGACTACGAGCTGGCCATGGGTGGTGCCTTCGGCGAGGGTGACGACTATGAGTTGCGCAACGTCTATCACAGCAAGGGCGTGTTCAACGGTGGCTCACTCACCGACCCCGAGATCGATCGCCTCATCGACTCCGCCAAGCTGGAGCTGAACCCGGACCAGCGAAAGAAGATCTACTGGCAGGTGCAGAAGACCATCATGGAGAAGACGATGGCCGTCTTCATCGTCGGCTTGCCCACGAGAGTTGTCGTGGCGAAGCGCGTCCAGGGCTATGCCCCCGATCTGGCTGTGAAGGGAGAGCCTCGCATGCAGTTCCAGTGGCGGAAGATCTGGGTCAGCTAGTCTGGGCCCGTAATGGCATGAGGGCTCTGTCACAGCTTTCTCTTCGAGGGTGTCAGAATGGCTAGACTCGTGGTCGCAAGGCTTTTCCAGGCGGTTATCGTTCTGCTCCTGCTCACGCTGGTGGTCTTCGCTCTTCTCCGGCTCGTGCCGGGCGACCCGGTTCTCCAGATCCTCGGTCCCTATGCTGACAGGGAGACAATGGAGCGGTTGCGGGAGCAGTTGGGGTTCAACCAGCCGGTGTACGAGCAGTATGCCTCGTGGCTTGGCAATCTGCTAAGGGGAGACCTGGGCGACTCCATTATCAGTCGCCAGTCTGTGATGGAGATACTGAAGTGGCGGATTCCCGTGACCCTGCAGGTAGCGCTCGGCGCCTGGGCGGTCACCATCGCCATCGGGCTACCCGCTGGCATCATCGCTGCTTTGACCAGGAATCGCTGGCCCGACTACCTCTTCTCAATTTTCGCGGTCGGAGGCGTGGCAATGCCCAGTTTCTGGCTGGCGATCATGATGATCATCGTGTTTGCCGTCCACCTGGGCTGGGTGCCCACCAGCGGCTTTGTAAGCCCGACGACAGACTTCTGGAAGAGCATGCAACTCTCTTTGATGCCGTGGCTGGTCGCAGGCATCGGCGGCGCGGCCGTACTTATGCGCCAGACGCGCTCCGCCCTTCTGGAGGTGCTTGGGCAGGACTACATCAGGACGGCGACGGCCAAGGGTCTCGCTCACCGCGTTGTAGTTTTGAGACATGCCTTGCGGAATGCGATGATTCCAGTTGTGACGATCATCGGCTTGGCGCTGGGGAACCTGCTGGCAGGCGCGGTAATCGTCGAGGTCGTCTTTGGCCTGCCTGGGATGGGCAGACTGCTCGTCGAGTCTCTCTGGACCCACGACTATCCGGTTGTCCAGGGTATTGTTCTGATAGTGGGCATATCAGTGGTGCTGTCGAACCTTCTGGTCGACATCGCCTATGGTTGGCTGGACCCGCGCGTCAGGTACGGGTAGGTGGGAGTGATGGAGACGGGCACAGCAGTCCAGGACTGGGGATCGGCCAGAACAGAACGGAGGCGTTCGTTCTATGTGGTGCGTCAACTGATCAAGCGCCGCACCGCTCTCGCCGGGCTGGTCGTCGTTGCCGCTGTGGTCTTCATGGCCGTGCTTGCGCCGCTGATCTCTCCCTATGATCCACTAGAGCAGAACGTCAGCAATGGCTTCAGGATGCCATCTCTCTCCCATCCGCTGGGCACCGACGATCTAGGGCGAGACATGTTGAGCCGTATCATCTATGGGTCTCGGACCTCGCTCCAAGTCGGCGTCTTCGCGATCGGCCTAGGCGCAGCCGTTGGCATTGTTCTCGGCATGATCTCCGGCTATTTTCGCGGGGTCATCGACATGGTGGTGATGAGAATTATGGATGCCCTGCTGGCACTCCCCGGCCTGCTTCTGACGATCGCCATCGCCAGCTCTCTCGGTACCGGCCTCAAGGCGCTTTGTATTGCGGTAGGGGTGGCGGCGACACCTCATTTTGCCAGAGTGCTCAGAGGGAGCGTGTTGGTAACCAGAGATCTGGACTATGTCCAGGCGGCGAGGACCCTCGGCGCCAACGATATGAGGATCATGCTCTGTCACATCTGGCCCAACTGCCTACAGCCGATGGTGGTCCAGGCTACCCTGGGTGTTGGCATCGCGATCCTGATTGCGGCGGGAGCAAGCTTTCTCGGTGTCGGCGTCAAGCCACCTGCGCCTGACTGGGGTCAGATGATAAACACCGGCCACCAGTATCAGTTCAGCAACTGGTGGCTCTCGGTGCCTCCTGGAGTCGCCATCATGCTCACCGTGATGGGGTTCAACCTCTTGGGGGATGGCCTGAGAGATGCGCTCGATCCTCGCCTCAGGGGTGTAGGCTAAGCCGAGCGCTAGTCGAGTGGGTCATTCTCGACGTGCCGGTCGCTCGCCAGCCCCTGTTCCTCGATTTGGCTTAACGGAGCCCGCCCGCCCGGAAGCCGCTTCGAGCCTCGTCGCCGGATCGTGCGGGACGTTGATCCGCTGGGCTCAACTCTGCCACGCTTTCCTGCCATGGTCGATCTAGCACTGAGTGCGCTGGCGCTAATGGAGTCAAGTCGCGCTTGAAGTGGAGAACAGTGACTGATATTGTGATAGTGGGCATCACATTCCCTTCGCGAAAGGAGTGACCGATGAGTGACGCGAAAGATGAAGCGAAGACGAAGCGCATGGTACCCCTTAGGGAGGGCATATTCCGTCTGCCCGCCTCGCCCGATGGCAAGCCGGTGCTGCTGGGGAGTCGTTGTCCGAAGTGTGCTGCCTACTACTTCCCCAAACGGCATATCTGCATCGCCTGTGGCCAGAATGGCCTCGACGAGGCGGAACTGAGCCCACGCGGGAAGATATGGACCTTTACAATCGCCCGCCAGACACCTCCCGGCTCCTGGATTGAGGCGCCTTATGCCATAGCCGTGGTCGAGCTTCCGGAGAAGGTGGCCATTAGGACGGTGCTGACCGATGTTGACCTAGATGCCGTGAAGGTGGGCATGGATGTCGAGATAACCCTGGCCAAGATGAAAGAGGACGAAGAAGGCAACGACATCATGTCATACAAGTTCAGGCCGGTCTAACGGAAGGCGGGGTCTTGCTGCGAGAAGCTGATTCGTTGGCTAGCGACGTAGGAGGAATGCAGTGGGCGACAACGGGACGAGAATAGTAGTGCTGGGGGTTGGCCTCCACCCCTTCGGTCGTTTCCCAGAGAAGAGCATCTCTGACCTTGGGCGGACGGCGGCTTTGGAGGCCATGAAGGACGCCGGCGTTGAATACAAGGACATCCAGGCCGGCTACTGTGGCCGCGTGGTCGCTAGCGCCGGTGTCGGCCTGAGCATCTTCGAGGAGTTGGGCTCGACGGGTATTCCTGTCACGAACGTCGAGGTGGCCTGCGCCAGTTCCTCCCGTGCTGCAGAACTCGCAGTCAACGGCATCAAGGCTGGTGTCCATGACATGTGCATGATCGTCGGTGTGGAGAAGATGGGCCGTGGTATGCTTCCCGTCGCCACAAGCGCCAGCGGCGAGGTGAGTTTCGCCGGTGTGATGGGCTTGGCGTTGCTGCCGGGAGAGTACGCTGCGCAGGCCCAACGCCATATGGCCCTCTATGGCAGCAAGCCGGAGCATTTCGCCCAGGTCTCCGTGAAATCCCACAGAAACGGAGTTCTCAATCCGTACGCTCAATACCAGGTGTCGCTGACCTTGGAAGAAGTAATGAACTCGCGCATGGTGGCCGACCCGATCACCCTCTACCAGTGCTGCCCCACCAGCGACGGTGGCTCAGCGGTCATACTCTGCTCGGAGGAGACGGCGCGCCGCTATACCACAAAGCCCGTCTATCTCGTTGCCTCCATGGGCGCTACTCCGATCTATAAGCCCGGCGAGGTCAACCTGTCTGAGGGTCCCACCGCTTGGCTGGCGCAGAAAGTGTATGAAAAGGCCGGTATGAGCCCTGAGGACGTCGACGTTGCCCAGTGTCATGACGCCTTTACCCCCGGCGAGGTGCTCACTGTGGAGAAGCTCGGATTCTGCAAAGAGGGTGAAGGCGGGGTATTTGTCTGGGAGGGGAATACAGAGATCACCGGCAAGAAGCCGATGAACACCGACGGCGGGCTGCTCAGCCGTGGCCACCCCATGGGGGCGACCGGCGGCGCGATGATCACCGAGATCGTGCGGCAGTTGCGCGGCGAGGCAGGACCGCGTCAGGTGGCTAATGCCAAGGTCGGCATGATCCACAACGCCGGCGTCGGCGGTATCCAGGTATCGATCCTGTCGACTTAGCGCCGGCGCAGACAGCGGTGGGGTGCCAATACTCCATCCGCATCTGTAGGACCGCTGGTGACCTTGCCCATCCCACTGATGTAGTGGACTTTCATGGGTGTCTTGTTTGCACTCTCTTGTCTGGCATGTCCCCGCGCTATCTGAGCAGTTCACGCGCGATGACGAGGCGCTGGATCTGGTTCGTCCCCTCGTATATCTGCGTGATCTTCGCATCCCGCATCATCCGCTCGAACGGGTAATCGGTCAGGTAGCCGTAGCCGCCGGCGATCTGCAGCGCGTCCGTCGTCACCTTCATCGCCGTGTCCGATGCGATGAGCTTGCAGCAGGCGGACATGTAGGTCCGCCGAGGGTCATTCGCGTCGAGCATCATTGCCGCCTGACGGGTCAATGCCCGCGCCGCCTCGACCTGGGCCGTCATGTCGGCCAGCATCCACGAGATACCCTGGAAGTTGGCGATCGGCTGGCCGAACTGCACGCGCTCCTTGGCGAACTTTACGGCGTTCTCCAACGCTCCCTGGGCTATTCCCACTGCCTGGGCGGCGATGACCGGCCGGCTGGCGTCGAGCGTCTGCATCGCGTAGGCGAAGCCGCGGCCTTCTTCGCCCAGCAGGTTCTCGGCCGGTATTTCCATCTTCTCGAACAACAACTGGCCGGTGGGTGAGCCGCGGATACCCATCTTCTTCTCCCAGTGGTGCACGGAATAGCCTGGCCATTTCGCCTCAACGATGAAGGCGCTGATACCGCGGACGCCCTTTTCGGCGTCGGTCATGCCAAACACGGTGACTAGATCGGCGACAGGGCCGTTGCTGATGAAATGCTTGATGCCGTCGAGGATGTACTTGTCGCCCTGCCTCACTGCCCGTGTCTTCATCGCGGCGGCGTCGGAGCCCGCATCCGGCTCCGTCAGGCCGAAGGCGGCGATCATCTCGCCTGATGCGACCTTGGGGCCATAGCGTTTCTTCTGCTCATCCGAGCCGGCGACCAGAATCGGCGTCCAGCCCAGCGACTGCACCTGCACTACAAGCGAGGAGCTGGCGCAAACCCGCGAGATCTGCTCCACCGCCAGGATGGTGAAGATGTACCCGCGGAAGGTGCCGCCGTACTCCTGGGGAACGCTTATGCCCAGCAGACCGGCCTTCTGGAATGCCTCCTTGACGTCCCAGGGGAACTCGCCTTTCTGGTCGATCTCGGCGGCTCGCGGCGCCACCTTCTCCTCCACCAGCCTTCGCACGTCCTCCGCGAACGCCTTTTGCTCATCCGTTAGCAGGTGCATTTGATGATTCCTCCTCTGATGAACACGTTGATTATCTCAGCCAGTATACCCTCTGTGTGGTGCCAAACTCATTCCGTATCTGGGTGAGCGGTGAGCGGCAACTATGTCGAACCCACTAGGCAGTCGCTGCCCGAAGTGCACTGCCTACTATTTCCCCAAACGGGGGATCGGCGTCGCCTGCGGTCAGAACGGTCTCGACGAAGCGGCTCTCAGCGGGCGCGGGAAGATATGGCCCTTCGCCCGTGCGGTCGAGTGGCTTGGAGAGCCGTGAGAGATTCTCGCCCGCCGCTGCCGATGACAACCTGAAACCTCCGCACTCAGCGATGCTCGGCGCGCCTCAAGCTAGTCTCGCCGTGGGGAAGTACGCGCAGCTTACGTCGCCATCTTCTTGTACATCGTAACCACGCCGGCACCACCCATTCCCAGGTTGTGCTGGAGCGCCACCTTTGCCACCTCGACCTGGCGCTTCCCGGCCAGACCGCGAAGCTGCCAGTTCAGCTCGCAGCACTGGGCGAGACCGGTAGCGCCGAGAGGGTGCCCTTTGGAGATAAGGCCGCCCGAGGGGTTCACGACCCACTTGCCGCCGTAGGTGACGGCACCGGAATCGATCAGCTCGCCGCCCTTGCCCTCGGCACAAAGACCCAGCGCCTCGTAGCTGAAGAGCTCGTTGGAAGAGAAGCAGTCGTGAAGCTCGATTACATCCACATCCTCCGGACCGAGCCCTGACTGCTCATAGACCTTCTGGGCCGCCGCCCGGGTAAGATCGGAGCCCACCAACTTGATGCAACTCCTGTCGTCGAAGGTGCTGGGAGTGTCTGTCGCCATGGCCTGGGCGATGATCTCAACTGCCTGCGACTCCAGCTTGTGCTTGCGGACGAATGCCTCGCTGACGACAATCGCCGCGCCGGCGCCATCAGAGGTGGGGCAGCACTGGAGCTTGGTCAGCGGCTCGAAGATCATGGGAGCGTTCAGGATATCGTCGAGCGAGTACTCGGTCTGGAACTGGGAGTAGGGGTTGTTGACGGAGTGCTTGTGGTTCTTGTAGCCGATTTTGGCGAATTGGAGAGGGGTAGTGCCGTACTTCTCCATGTGCTCACGGGCAGCGTTACCGAAGAGTTGGGGCATGGGAGGCACCGGCGCGAAGCCATAGAGTTCGATCATGACCTTGGCGTGTTTCTCCATGGGGTTGGCCCGGTCACTGTACTTGACGCCGAGCGACCCCTTCTCCATCTTCTCGAAGCCAAGGGCGAGGACGCAATCGGCGATTCCGCCCTCGACGAGTTGCTTCGCCAAGTACAGCGCCGTCGAGCCCGTGGAGCAGTTGTTGTTGACATTATAGACAGGGATTCCGGTCAGACCCAGCTCATATACAGCCCGCTGGCCGCAAGTCGAGTCGCCGTAGCAATAGCCAACGCAGGCCTGCTCGATCTCTTCGTACGCTATACCGGCATCAGCAAGCGCCTTCTGGCCGGCCTCCCTCGCCATGTCTGGATAGTCCCACTCCCTCGAGCCCGGCTTCTCAAACTTGGTCATTCCGACACCGACAACGAATACCTTCCGGCCCATGTGTTCTCTTCCTTATCTTACTCAGTTCGCTCGCACTCGGCGCTGTTCGTCGAATCTGAGGGAAGGCCAGAGCGCGCTCTGCGAGGACGAATCCCGGGGTCTTGCCCGCGTGACATCTGACGAAAAGATTGTACGGGGTATCTAGCCATGCGGCAAGCACACGCCCGTTTGGGGATGCAATTGGCTCATTGTCTTCAAGAGAATGGCGACAAATGATAATAGCCCTCAACATTTGAGGGCCGTTTCTCGGTGGATTTAGATTAAAAAACTGGAGCCAGCGGGGGGATTCGAACCCTCGGCCCGCGGTTTACGAAACCGCTGCTCTACCCCTGAGCTACGCTGGCCCTCCCAGAGTATAGCGAAGAGGGGAAAGCGAAATCAAATCCGGCGTAGATTGCTCGTGGGGTCGTCGCAGGTCTAACATGGGGAAGCGCAAGAATCCGACGGTTCGCCAGCGCGAATGCCGCCGGCTGCAGCATCAGAAGGTGGCTGCCTTTGCTCCCTGACATCCAACACCCGCCAGACGCCCAGTCGCACGCGCCGCCAGGTATGTTCCGGCAGACGCGGACCTGGGTCATCCTCATCTTCCTGCTGGCGCTCACCCTTCGCCTGGCCTGGGCGATACACGTCGACGCATCTCCCCGCGCGGCCTGGCGCTTCGACATGACGCTCTATGACTACCAGGCCCAGCAACTGGCGGCAGGCAAGGGCTACATCGACCACTGGTACCACCCGAGCGCCCACTGGCCGCCCGGCTATCCGCTGACGCTGGCGCCGCTCTATTATCTCTTCGACGACAACACGCTGTCGGCGCGAGTGCTCAACGCCGTCCTGGGCAGCGTCACAGTGGTGCTGCTCTATCTGCTGGGGTCGCGGCTGTTCGACCGCCGCGTGGGGCTGACGGCGGCGCTTCTGCTGGCGCTGTTCCCGAACCAGATCTTCTTCTCCAGCCTGACGCTGACGGAGGTCTTGTTCACGACCGTCTTTGTCCTGATCTTAGTGTTGACCGTCTATCTGATGCTGGGACGGACGGCGCCCCGCCTCTGGCAGGTGGGACTGATCGGCGCGCTCACCGGATACGCCGCCCTCGTGCGCGGGGAAGGGCTGCTGCTCATCGCTTTCATCTTGCCAGCGCTACTCCTCCGCTGGCGCTCCTGGCGACGGACTGCCTTCTATGCCGCCGTCATCCTTGTCGGGATGGCGGTGATTATCGGGCCCTGGACGGCGCGGAACGTCATCCGGATGAAGTCTTTCATACTCATCTCGACAAGCGGGAACGAGGCCTTCTGGGTCGGCCATCACGAGGGCGCCAACGGCCGGATCTCGGACTTCGATGTGGGCTTTCGCTATGAGGCGATGACGAACCCGGAGAAGGAGGTCAAGATAAGCGAGGTCGCCCTCGACGAGGCGCTGACGTTCATCCGCGAGCAGCCGACGAAGGACCTGGGGCTCATTCCCACGAAGCTGTTCTTCCTGTACAAAGACGACAATTCCAGCATGCACTGGATCCAGTTGGAGGGGCTGACGATATCCCGCTCGGCGGAGAGGTTCTTCGGAGGTCTGGCAAGTGCCTACTACTGGACCGCTCTGGCGGTGGCCGGATTGGGCATCCGCGCCTGGTTCTCCTTGCGAGACCCCGGCAAAGCGCTCCTGATCGGCGCCGTCATCTACTGGACGCTTGTGTTCGGCGTCGTGTTTTTCGGCGAAGACCGCTTTCATTTCCCGCTCATGCCCATCCTCTCGCTGTGGGCGGCGGCCTCGCTCGTCATGATGGGGAAACGGCTGCGGAAACGTCCGGCGCCCGTCCTCACTTCCTCGAACGCAGCCGGCGAAGGGCCGCAGGGAGACCAAGCAAGCGCCTGAGGGAATAGCGGCAGCAGATGTGTTGGGGGAGCCGCAGCGGCTGCTAGAGGCACGAAACTGCGGCGGGGAAGGCACCTGTAAGCACCGCAGCGACTCCCCGCCCTAGAATACAATCGGCACAATCGGTGGAACCTGTGATTGCTGTTCGAGTTCCGGGCCGCTTGTGCCCTCTGCTATACTGGTGTCCGAAGGGCAGAGAACATACAGTCGAATCCAGCGAGGGAGTTTGCAGAAGGTACTAGTCATCGGGGAAGGCGAAAACGCGGAGCAAGCCGCCCGTGAGTTGCGCGATGCCGGCTACCAAGTGAAAACGTGCAGCGCCGGTGA
>Ga0315286_10003502_pt1 | contig 14874 bp, 18 predicted proteins | sample YL17G10_0_MG_FD_205038 | JGI IMG/M metagenome (GOLD analysis project Ga0315286, IMG submission 205038) | Sediment microbial communities from Yellowstone Lake, YNP, Wyoming, USA - YL17G10_0 | ecosystem: Environmental > Aquatic > Freshwater > Lake > Sediment | place: USA: Wyoming | collected...
TGGATGAACAAGCTAAGCTTATTGTGCGTACCGATATGGAGCTAAACAAAACCCAGGAGGAATTGGATAAAAAGATAGCCGGGCTCTATGCCCTGCAGAGATTATCCCGGGCCATAAGCACAACCCTGGAAGAAAGCCAGGTCTTTAAAAGGATAAAGGCTGGCTATCTGGAAGATATTGTTTTTGAAAAGGCCCTGGCTTTCTTATGGAGTAACCAAGAAAAAAGATTTATCTTACATCTAAGCATTGAATACTTAGAAAATGAAATTACATCAATAGAATCTTCCATTAATACAAACAAAGACTCATATTTGGAGCTGATTAAAAACGAAAAAACTCTCTCCTCAATATCTGTACCAACTGCCATCAAAGCAAAATTAAATCATATCTTTGGAGTCACCTCCTTTGTCATCTCGCCAATCTTACCTAAAGAAGGGAATAAAGGCTTTTTATTTATGGGAATAAAAAGCGCGGATACCTTAATTACCGAAGGAGACGAAGAATTAATTACTATTTTAGCTAATCAGTTAGGCCAGGCATTAGAAAATGCCCGGCTATTTGAAGAAACCTGGAGGGCCCAGCAAGACCTGGAAAAAAAGGTGGAGGAAAGAACGCGTGAGTTAACCCTGGCCTTAGAGGAGGTAAAAAGAATAAGTAAACGCAAAACCGAATTTGTCTCCAGCGTCTCACATGAATTAAGGACCCCGCTTACCTCTATAAAGGGATACGCCTCTATATTACTTACCGAAAAACTTGGGCCCCTGCCAGAGGAAATTAAGCAGCGGCTAAGCAAAATAAATCACCATAGCGATGAACTAGCGCAGTTAATAAATGACCTTCTGGATATATCGCGCCTTGAATCTGGCAAGGTAACCATGAAACATGAACTCCAAGGCTTAAAGAATATTATCGCCGAGGTTTCGGATTTACTATCCATACAATTAAAAGAAAAACAAATAGAATTAAATCTGGATATCCCCGCCAATGCTAACACCGTATTTATAGACCAGGGCCAGATCAAGCGCGTCTTTATCAATATTATTAGTAATGCCATAAAATTTACGCCCTTAAAAGGTAAAATTAGCGTAGAAAGCCATAAAGTGGATAAAACAGTCCAGGTGGATGTCTTGGATACAGGTTGTGGCATACCCAGGGAAGCACAAGAGGCAATTTTTGAAGAATTCTACCGCGTAGATAATAGTATTAATCAAGAGGTAAAGGGCAGTGGCCTGGGCCTGACTTTAGTAAAGCATATCATTGAAGCCCACGGGGGTAAAATTTGGGTAAAAAGTAAACTGGGCGAAGGCTCAACTTTTAGTTTTACCCTACCCAGCGTAACTTAAAATAAGGGCATCAGGGCATTAGGATATTAGGATTTGGGAATTAGGTAATTAGTAAACAGGCAGAGGAGCAATTATGGCAATAAAAATACTCGTGGTTGATGATGACCCAGACATCAGGGACGTATTAAAACTTACTCTTTCCGAAGAAAATTACGAGGTCATTGAAACCGGCGATGGCGAAGAAGCCCTAAAGTTTATTAAGACAAAATCCCCTGACTTGGTTCTATTGGACTATAAGATTCCCAAGGTAGATGGCCGGGAAATCTGCCGCCAGGTGAAAAAAGACCTCCTTTTAAGGCACCTACCCATAATTATGGTTACTGCCAAGGGCGATATCGACGATAAAGTGGGCGGGATTGATGCCGGTGCAGATGACTATGTAGTAAAACCCTTTGAGCCTAAGGAATTATTAGCGCGCATCCGCATGATTTTAAGGCGTACCCAAAGAGACTTAGAGGCAAACCCCTTGACCCGGCTGCCGGGAAATGTTTCTATTATAAACGAGCTCTCGCGCAGGCTGGAAAATGAATCTCTTTTTGCGGTCTGCTACCTCGATCTGGATAAATTTAAGTCTTATAATGATAAATACGGTTTCGAACATGGGGATGAAGTTATCCGAGAGACCGCGCGTATCTTAATTCGTTCCACGCAAGAAACAGGAAATCCTGATGATTTCATCGGCCATGTTGGCGGAGATGATTTTGTAGTAGTCACCACTACTGAAACAGTGGATAATCTCTGTAAAAAAATAATCGCGGATTTTGAGAGCGAAGCCCCTTCCTTCTATAATGAAACTGATAGAAAAAGTGGTTATATCCTTGCCCGCGACCGTAAAGGCCAAGAGCAAAAGGTACCTCTGGTATCAATATCTATCGGTGTAGTTACCAATGAATTCCGAAAGATAACCCACGTTGCCGAAATTGGTGAAATTGGCGCGGAATTAAAGGGATTTGCTAAGCAAATGGAGAGAAGTAACTATATAAAAGATAAGCGCAAAACAGAATAAGGCCTAAGCGATATTCTTGAAGTTATTCGGTGGTCTTTTCTGCGCGTTCCAGGACACCCGGCCCTCCCTCCTGTCGAATAAGCTGCTTCAGGTAATGTTTTTCTATAGCCGCTAAAATATTATCCGCAAAATATAGATAATACCCTTCATGTACAGGAAATATCGGAACAATAAATACCGTAAATACCCTCATCTTATTTACTTTATAAATCCATATCTGGGTTGCCCCGTATTTTAACCTGCCGCTTGTGTTCGCAATCTTATCTGGCTTGCCCAATAATAGTTCTACCTCTTCTTTAGCGGCGCCCTCGGTTACTTTTAGTTCTCGCAAATTAGATTTTGCTGAATCGCCTAAATTGGGATGGCCAGAAATATAGCTTTCTATCTCCTGGTTAAGCGCGCCAATATCCTCTTGGTATGCATCATTTTCACGAAAGTCTTTAATCCATATTGCTTTCTTTTTACCAAAGCCGCCCTTAATCTTTTCTTCTCCTTTAGTGAAACTATATAACTGCCCGCAGGTCACTGCGCTGGGCAGAGAACACCCGGAAACATAAAGGCAAAAAGATATTAAAAATAAAACTGCCAATCTTTTCATCGCGTTAAGTAAAATTATATTATGGTGCGCGGGGGGGGAGTTGAACCCCCACACCTTACGGCACAAGCCCCTCATGCTTGCGTGTCTGCCATTCCACCACCCGCGCGTCGTTCGCTATAGCTTATTCATTGCTTTTCAGTTAACAAAAAACAGTGTTGCTTTATCTATCACTTATCTTGAATTCTTTTGACGCTCACTCCCCATAGGGAAACCAATGGTTTCCCCTCTGGCGTCGCTTGAGTAACAGTTAAGCTGTCGCTCGCATGACCTAAAGCTTACGTTCGATTTTCGCCCAGGTATCGCGCAGCGTAACGATACGGTTAAAAATTGGCTTTCCGGGAAGAACATCAATACTGTCAACCGAGAAATATCCTAACCTCTCGAACTGGTAACGCTCACCAGGTGCCGCGTTTTTGAGGCCGGGCTCAACCGGACACGCCGGTAAAATCTCTAAAGATTTGGAATTCAAATTTACGGTAAAGTCCGCTCCCTCGGGCACGTCATTGGGGTCCCGCTTGGTAAAAAGGGTGCCGTATAAACGCACCTGGGCTTCTATCGCGTGGCGGCAAGATACCCAATGAATTGTGCTTTTGACCTTACGTCCATCCCCAGAATCGCCGCCGCGCGTCTTTGGGTCATAGGTACAATGTATTTCTTTTATTTTACCTGTTTTTTCATCTTTAATCACACTGACGCATTTAATAAAATAGGCGCAACGCAAGCGCACTTCACGTCCTGGCGCTAACCGAAAAAATTGTTTCGGCGGATCCTCGCGAAAATCTTCTTCCTCGATATAGAGCTCTTGCGAAAAAGGAACCTTTCTTGTCCCCTTAGACGGGTCTTCGGGATTATTAATCACGTCGAGTTCTTCGGTTGAATCCTGCGGATAATTATCAATAATCACCTTCAGCGGCCGCAGCACTGCCATGGCCCGCGGTACGGTTTTATTCAATTCCTCGCGAATACTATTTTCAAGCAACACCAGGTCTACAATGCTATCGGCTTTTGCCACTCCAATTTGATCACAAAATTTTCGTATGGATTCCGGGGTGTATCCGCGGCGCCGCAATCCCGATAGGGTAGGCATACGCGGGTCATCCCAACCGCTGACATATTTTTTTTCTACAAGCTCCAGAAGCCTTCGTTTGCTTAAAAGGGTGTGGCTTAAGTTAAGGCGGGCAAACTCAATTTGCTGAGGATGATGAATACCAAGTTCATCGAGAATCCAATCATATAACTGACGGTGCACTTGGAATTCCAGGGTACAAATTGAATGCGTAATCCCTTCCAGCGAATCGCAAATACAATGGGTAAAATCGTAAGTCGGGTAAATACACCATTTGGTGCCTGTTCTATGATGCGGCTCCTTCCTGATGCGATAGAAGACCGGGTCGCGCATCAATAAATTGGGATGCGTCATATCAATTTTGCCGCGCAGGACTTTTGCGCCTTCTGGAAACTCACCGGCTTTCATACGGCTAAATAAATCCAGATTCTCTTTGACGCCGCGATTCCGATAAGGGCTTTCCCTGCCGAGTTCTGTGATGGTGCCGCGGCATCTTCTGACTTCCTCCAACGACTGGCCGCAGACAAAGGCCTTGTCGCGCTTGATGAGCTGTACCGCGTATTCATATATTTTTTCAAAATAATCGGACGCGTAATAGAGGCGGCCTTGCCAGTTAAATCCCAGCCAGTGCACGTCATCCATAATAGAGTTTACGTATTCGACTTCTTCGGTTTCCGGATTGGTGTCGTCGAAACGCAGATTGCATAACCCCTTATAATCGCGCGCAATGCCGAAATTGAGACAAATACTCTTGGCATGGCCAATATGTAAATACCCATTCGGTTCCGGAGGAAAACGCGTGTGCACACGGCCGTTGTTTTTTCCTTGGGCTAAGTCGCTATCAATAATTTCGCGGATAAAATTGGTTGCGGGTTTTGGCGTTTCCATTTGTGTCTCTTTAAGGTTATCTTGAAAAGTGGCTGCCCGAACTTGTCGCCAGACGAACTTCACAACATCAAGAAATTCATCTACTTGTGAAAATGTATATCCACCGAAGAAAAGGCGGATTTATATATCTAGACAACTAGATTAAGTTTTTACCTTGGGCTGACTAAAGAAGCCTCCGGCGATGAGAAAATCCCTAAAGCTATTTTCTAAATCTGTTAGTTGGGGCAAAAAGGCTATTACGCCTTCACGCAATATTGCATAAGTCTTATTCATCATATCGGCTCCCACCACACCACCGCTCCTGATAAAAGCGTCTAGGGCTGATACATTGGCCGCGATCCTTTAGTTAATATTTTGAATCCCCATATATACAGCAATAATTTTTTGGTAGAGATCTGTATTTCTTGTTGTCATTTAATCACCCCTTATTCTACATCCAACAATACTTCGACTGATTGTCAGCACTGGTTGTTTCTCTAATAAACTTTACAATGGCCTTTCTATGCCTACCACTGACTATTCCTATTAGACATACTACGCTGCCCGTGCTGGGAGAAAAGTCAACATCTTTTCCATTCTCGCTCGATACCCCTTTTCTGTCCGCACAATAAGGTCGAGACGAATAAGCTCATTTATATCGCGACTCAACATCTTAGCTGATCCTTGCTTATAATAATCTATAACCTTCGGGCTTAAAGCAACTAACGCTTCTTTTGCGACGGGTTCATTTCTGCGAGAAAGCTCAAGAACCAATGTTCGCATCCGCTTGGTCGATTTTTCGGAACGCTTGTGTTCTTTAAATTGTCCGTAAACATAATTTTCCCATGAGGTATCCAAAACCTGTTTAAAAATATACTGTAACTGCTCAACAAGTCCATCGCGAAACCCCTGTACAGCGTAAGCAATAAAATCGCAAACATCTCTCTTTTGTGTGGCAACGTTCAATTGACGATAATATTCATTACGCGTCTGGTTGTAATGATTGCTGAGAAGGTGGGCGGCGGGAGACGAAATACCGGAAGAAATAAGAATAGCGAACTCTAATAAACGTCCAACCCTTCCATTCCCATCGCCAAATGGGTGGATCCATTCGAGATATAAGTGCGCCGCGGTTGCCTTAATGATGCTATTAATAACCTGCTGTGCATTAGGAATTTTAAAATAATCACTGTTTAGCCATGAGCATAACTTATCCACTAAAACATCAATATCTTGCGCATCAACTGCTTTATAACTACCCACGCCTACGGGTACAGTTCTAAATTCACCAGGGATTGCATAATCAGGACAGGGGACGTTATGCAAAATAATCTTATTGAACCGCTTAATCTCTTCTTTGCTTATCGCTAAGCTCTTGCCGTTACATATTGCATCTTTTAATTCATTGCACAAAGACAAGATATTATCAACTTCTTGCTTAAGGTATTCTTTTGAAGGTGGAAGCTCCAGTTTTTTATCAATAATTTGCCTGACCTGTTCTTCTGAAAGCGTGTTACCTTCGATGGCTGTCGTAGCATTAACCCCTTTAGCCAAATACACTTTATGCATTTCCAAAGCGGTTGATGGTCGCAAAGGAATGCGCGAGATGTGCTCACATTTCGACAAACACTCTCCCAATTGAACCCACGTCGAATACGAAAAGTTTTTTAAATTCACTTCAAATGTCAACCAGGGATATTTAGCAGTAATGTCTAATATATTGTCCATTTTTATGTCCACCTCAACTCATTTAAATACTCATGGTTATGGTATTATTGTCTATCTAATTGTCCATAGAAATAATACCATAATATAGATTAATTGTCAATAGCAAATCAAAAATGCTTTAAATGGTTCTCGGCAATATTTGAGCCTTATTGAAGAAATCAAGTATTTTCTTCAATAAGAATTTTACTGGTTAACCCTGCTTCAATAACCTTTGTTCGCCTGAGCGTCAACCCTTCGATTTCACTCAGGGTTGACCCCTGAGCGTTAGTCGAAGGGTCAAGGTTGGCTGCCCCACATGACATATGTTTGAAAAGTATCTCTAGGGACAGCGTGGGCTTATTATACAATAAGGGCCCAAAATCTTAACTATAACCTGTCGAACAGAAATAAATTTTGTTCGCCAGCTCTGATATACCAATGCCTAGAACTTGTTTAACTCCCCAAATACATCATCTGCCGGGAACATTGAGTAATTTTGTTTTCTTTTTTAAGATGAGAAGGGTGAAATATATGGCGAGGCTTACAATAAAGAATATCACCCACGAACTATGCATTGAAAACCGTTTTTGAGTTAAAAAAATAGTTATGACTTCTAAGAAAAAGAATGTTGCGACAATCGAAAAATACGTGGAAAATTCCCGCCTAAGTACAGTTTTAAATGAAAACGGCAAAGTAGGTTTTTTCCAACTCTTAAAATGCGGGATAATCGCCGGTGTTTTTTCAGCCCATTCAGTAAACTGACCCCCGAATTTCTTTCTTAAGAATTCCTCTTCGGCAAAAATAATCCGCTCATAATAAACCAAAAATACGACCACCATCAGTAGGGCGATCCACCATACCTGAATAAATAAACCAATACCGAATACGATAATACAATTCCCAAGATAAAGCGGATTCCTCACTATAGAATATATCCCCGTAGTATTTAAGGTTTCGGCCGCTTGCCATTTTGTGTTTCTGCCTGACGTCCCCCTAGGCACATAGCCTACAGTGATACAGCGCACTAGTAACCCCCCAAAAGAAAAAATGATGGCGCACGTTTCCCAAAAGTCACTCGCTGCGTCACCAAAAATTTTTTCCAATATTCTGGCGTTTCTCAATCCCATAAACAGAATTGGGATAAACAGAAATGGAAAATAGCTTCGCCACCTAAAAAGCCAATTACCCTGTTTTTCAATATCTTCTCGTAACGCCATCATTCTCCTCCCCTAATAACATTCTTCATCGTCCTTTAATACTTACGAGCCTAGCCTTGATTAATACGCCCCCAGAAAATACTTCTATTAAACAAGGGATATTGACTTTTCCCTTTAATAGAACAAAGGTAAGGCTTGACTGATGATAAGGATTATTATCCGGCCTAAAAACCTTGCCTTTCAGAATGTAGGTCTTATGGAGTTTGTTGTTGATTGACAGATCTCTATTCTGAGCTATTCCTTTCAAAATATAATTTTTCTTATGAGCATTAATATTCATCTGGAATTCTTTTATCTTTTCAAAATCCATATGCATAATATTAAACATAGAAGAAAGAGGGTCTTGCGTATTTGGCAATATCAAGCGCTTGACTCCTGATACAGACATAAAACCATCTTTCTGGTTATAAATTATCTCTTCATTTATATCTTTCCTTCCCGAAACGGTTAATTTAAGCCTGTAGAGTAAGGGATTTAACTGATGGACATCAACAAAAGAATCCAAAGACGTTTTTGCGGAAAAAAATTTAGAGAAAAATCTTAGAGTCTCTGCGGTTGCTCTTAAATGATAAGTTTCCTTGCCCATGAATTCATCAATACGTGCAGGATTAAAAACTGCTTCACCTACAGGAATAATCCCCAAAAAATAAACGATATACCTTAACTCAGTCACCTCCTGAATGTCTCGAGTATTGAGTAATCTAGAAATAATTATTCCGGGATTATTGTTATATCCGCTAAAAAATACCGAGAATAAAAATATGATTAGAAATGAGCCGAATAAAATCTTTTTCATATTCCGCTTACCTTTATACTGTTCCAATATTATTGCCTGAAAATATAAAACGCAAAAGCAAATACACTCTGGATTCTGTGTCAACCCCTTTCACACCTTCGTCTGGGGTTGGCGCGGTTTTATCTATTTAGGCGAACCACTTATCTTTGAATCATCAACCTAATCATCAACAGCTAATCATACGCATCTTTCCTGTGGCTAATCCGTAAAATAAGAATCAAAATCTCATGTTCTGATATTTTGTAGATAACGCGGCAATCGCCCCAGCGGTATCGCCAATATCCCTGAAACTCTCCTTTTAATGGCTTTCCTAATCCTTTGGGGTTTTTGGCAAGATAAGTCTCGATACGGCTAAGAATTTTCTTAACCGTAGATTTATCTAGTTTTTTAAGGTCTTCCTCGACAGAATCCAGATAAGTAACTTTATACACCAAGCCTCTTCCTTAGCTCTGCGCCCGAAATGATCTTTGATTTAGGATCGTTAAAGCGGTCTTTGGCAATTTGCGCATCAGCGTAGTCTTCTAAATAGTGTGCTAAGGCATCCGTAACATAAAAAGTTTCGCTACGATGCGTGGCTTTTGCCAATGAGGCTAACCTGTTAACCAACCCAGCCGGTAAACGAAATGCTTTTAATAAAGTCATAATCTCACTCTCCTCTCGCAATAGAAGTATAACATTGTTATACAAGTATTGCAAGAAAAATCTTCACTAATTTAGCACATTAGTTTCATCTAAACTTAAAAGAACGTAGACGTAATACATTTATTAAAAAGTAGGATTCGCCCTATAGCCCTTCGGCGCACTCGCCTTCGGCTCGTTTGCTCAGGATAAACGCAGCCATCGGCCAACCCTAATATTTTAGGTATAATTTTCTTTGATATAACTTTCTATTCGAAAGATACGTTTTTGACTTTGTTATTTTAACATAAAATGAGGGTGGTATAGATAAAAATGGGCCACGAGTTTTATGCCCCGGAGAATTTAATCGGTTAGAACAATCAAGAAGGAGATTATGTAACAGAAAGCACGTTTTTCCCAGCAAGTTCTACATTCTTTTTCAAGAAACTTCGTCCCGCCAAAGGCGGGACTCAGGACTCTTCCTTGCGAAGTTTCAGTGGTTAGGAAAGTTTCATACTTTCCTACACCATAAAAAATTATCGATAGCATCTTTTACGTTGCCTGAATATCTGAATACCTGAACGCTAGCTTGTGCGAATCTTCTCTGCGCAACCACCCCAATATCACCTGCTATCAAATGGGTTATTTTATATTTCAATATCTCATCGGCCACTATGCATTCTTTGCCATTATGCAAAACATGATTCAGAACAATCCTGCTGCTAATAATCTTATTTTTATCAATATCTAAAATAAAAAAATGGCTGCTTTCTTGAAAATATTCACAAATATTACTATATAACCCGTTCTCATCTTCTAAGCTTATGCCTATTTTCATATTTACTACCTCCCATATTTTTTATTTAAAATACCTCTCAAAACCAGAAATTATCTCAAAAATCTCGTGTTTGTCCTTTATCTTTTTTAAGCGCTCTACTACAAATTTATCTTTTACTAAATGACAAATCTTAGCTAAGATTTTAAGATGAAGGCCGACTTCTCCTTGAGGCGAAATGAGCATAAAAAATAGGTATGTCTTTTCTCCGTCCAAAGCATCGAAATCAACGCCCTCAGGCGACCTGCCTAAAATAAGCAATGGTTTTTTAATCCCTCTAATTTTAGCATGAGGAACGGCTATGCCATTTCCGATAGCCGTAGAGCCTAATTTCTCTCGTTCTAAAATAGCTTTAAATAGGGCTTTCCCGTCCTTTATTCGGCTAGGCTTAGCAACTATATCTACTAATTCAGCAATCAACTTAGTTTTTTCTTTTTCCTTCAAATCCAGCTCAATGTATTTTTCCTTGAGTAAATCCGGCAGTTTTATATCACTGTGTTTGACTTCTTCTGTCATACTTAACTTTATCCTTTCTCTTTAGAACAATAAAATCGCTTCGCGACTACCGAAGGAAGCCCCTTTTTAGGGATAACTTCAATGTGATTTATGCTTTCCTATACCATAAGGAATAAAGTATGGGACAGCACAAGCCTCGAACTTTAGCCATCCCAGCCATTTTCATTCACGTCCTTTACTTGTATTTTGCACGAATTTGTTTTTCTGCCTGAAGCCAAGTTGCCCAATCCTGACCAGCGGGTTTGCCTTTCTTTTCCCATATATAGTAAGCTCTTTCTCTAACCATCTGCTGCAATTTTGTCTCATCAACCTTTGGGAAACTCCGGCTGGTTGTAACTTTAGAAAAGTTATCAAATGCCATCCCTCTCACCCCCTTTCATTCAACAGGTATAATTATTTTTTGACCTGTCTTTAACTTGTTAGGATTTTTGATTCTATCTTTATTCAGTTCATAGAGATATTTCCAGCGATGGCCCGATCCCAGTTCTTTCTCAGCTATCTTCCAAAACGAATCGCCTTTCTTAATAATATATTCTTTCTGCGAAACTTTTACGGCTGATTCAACACGCTCTTCCTTCTCGATAATATACTTACCTTCCTCTACTGGCTTGGCTTCCTGCTGTATTTGAGGAACTTCTGGCGCAGGAATCATTACCTCTTCAACTTCGGCAATCATAAATTGAGCATTCCTATCCTTCTGCATGCCTACCAAATCACTAATAGGAGCAACTGCGTCTAATTTACCCCTACTAACAATGCGAATACGGCTCTCCGATACGCCATTATCGAACATAAACTTCTTTACCGCATCGCCGCGTCGCTTCCCTAATTTCTCATTATAAGCCTCTGAGCCGCGGATATCACAATTTCCGGTTATAAGGATGCAAGTTTGCGGATTTTTATTAAGGGCGCTTACAGCATTTTCCAGTATCTTTGCGGCATCATCCCTTAAATCAGCTTTATTGTAGTCAAAATAAATCTTAACATTTTTGATTATCTTCTTTATAAGCAAAGATGGCCGTAATTCTTGCGGCTTTGCTTTTGGCAATTCTTCTTCTTTATAGTCATATATAATTTTATATACGTACACATACCCCCGGTTCCCCCATGGCATAACTTTACCGGGTTGGTTCGGCCACCACCAGTATCCCCCGCGTTCAGGATCTTTAAGCGGTCCGGGTTTGGCATCGGTAGGCCACCAGGAAAACTCTTTCTGTAATTCGTCTAATTCCTTTTTTATACGCTCTTGCCTATCCGCAGCAAAAAGAGGGATAGTTAAAAATAAAGGTATAAGAAAAATCACAGATAATATAATTATCTTTTTTGAATAAATCTTCATCGGATGATGATTATGTTCGTAAGACTTATGTTTTTAGTAATATCATTTTGTCTCTTGCGTCAGATACTGAATAAGTAGGCTTTTTGTATTTTTGCCTATAATTCCATCGGCTTTTAAACCATTGACTTTTTGGAATTCCCTAATTGCTTTCTTGCTATTTTTCCCAATTTTGCCATCAATAGGCCCGTTATAAAACCCGGCGTTCTTTAAGGCGAGCTGAATATCCTTATGGGTTAAAGACTTTTTTACAACGGAAGGACCAACCGACTCTGCCTTTTCTTTTAGATATCCCACTGATTCCCGAGACTCGCCAGTCTGTCCTTCTATAGCAGATTGCCTTTGCTCAACCGAATTAACTTTTGCTTCTAATGCCCCTACTTTTGTTTCTAAGTTATTTGTCCTTTTACTGGTAACTGTAGAACAGCCAGCAAGTAAAAAAGTTATAGGTACAACTATGCACCATCTATTCCCCATCAAAACCTGCCTTTCTCTTTTAGATAATAGCGGCGGCTAATATGACTACGATTAACCACCGCTATTTTGACTCCTTATTTAGCCGGTACCATTTCTTCAACTTCTACAGAGATATTTTCTACCTTTTGTTTTCCTAATTCGTCAGAAGTATATTTAACGCTAACTTTATCTCCTGCCTTCAAATCAGAAAGATTCAAAACAGCATCGCCTTTCTGAATTTTCGTTTCAGCCGCTACGGAAAAAGTGGTATTCTCGTAGGTGCTGGTAACCGCATCCTTCAGTTGCTTTACCACCACTTCGGATTTCACCAGGTCTACTGAAACTACCTCTCCTGAAACTGAGGTAACCTGCGGTTCCGCTTTTTCTTGAGCAAAAACCGGCACCGCCACCCCCACCATCCCAACCACTGCTAAACACACTAGCGCGAGCTTCATTACTTTAACCATCCTCCCTCACCTCCTTCCTCGTGATTTGACTGTTACTACAATATTTGAAGCAATAAATCTGCCATCTTTTTCTTTCACATAATCAACAGTAACACTACTGCCCGGTTTAATCCTAGAAAGATACAACGCGCTGCCATATACATCTTTAATCTGGGCACCTTTTGCCACAAAAAAAGCGGTTAATACATCGGCCACTCTTTCGGGTTCATGTTTTTTACGCCATACCGTAAGTTTACCGGTGGCTAATTCAACATCTAATACGGAAACATTACTAATTCTTTCAATTTTTTTGTTCACTTCGCAGCTTCTGGGTATTTAAGTAGTGTATTAATATCCCTTAGCTCAGAACGCTTATCCCTTTTGCCAGCAATTTTTTATCTTGGGCCTTTATAAAATCAATTGTTACTCTATTATTGACTTTTATCTGGGCAAGCTTAATGATATGGTTATCCTTATCGGTAATTAGAGTAGCGCCATCGGCCACAAAATTACTCTTAATAAATCTTGCCTTCCCTGCCCCTAATTTTTTTCTTTTTATGACTAATTTATTTATTTCAGGTTCAATTTTTGCTACTTTTACATCTAGAATTCTATAACCCATTTTATTTTCTAGCTTTCCCCTGCTTTTGTTTTACAAAAGCTATGATATTCCCGATAATCTTATCTACTATCTCATCGGGTGAACCGTCATTGAATTTAGACTTCTTACGCATATCTGGCTGGTCATTGACATAATCAACTACAATAAATTTCTCATTGCTTCGCATGGCCATTTCTACAGAAAAAAACTCTAAACCGCTTACAGTATGAATCATTTTGGTGAGCCGCCACATATCATAAAGCCCAAATCTATATATCTCCTTTATTGTAAGTATGTCATAGCTGCGGGTTAATGGATTCCACCGGCATGGGTTTATCTTTCCAAGGCAATAGAAAACTCTAAACCAAGCAGGTCTATTTTCTAGGCTTACAGGATTAATCTTTTCTTGGGCAATATATTTTATATCTCCGTGACGCTCTTTTAATTTTATGACATCATCTAAAGATTGTGCATCTAAAATTACGCCATCGCCACATGAACTATTTGCTGGTTTAAGCACAAAAGGTTTAGAAACATATTTTATTTTAAATTCTAAGCTTTTCTTATCGTCCTGCAATCCTAGTAAGACTGTTTTGGAAACAGGTATATCGTGGCTGTTAAATTTCAAATGCATTTTGAATTTATCCGCAGATTCTTTGGCTCTATCCGGATGATTTATAAAAGTAATGCCTTTTCGTTTCAAGAAATCCGCTAATCCGCTAAATACTGGATCTTCATCAGAGGTACGATTAAGAAAGAGACGAAAATGAATATTGCCCTCGCTAATATCCTTTAAAGAGGCATAGAAATTATATCCATGGAGTAAATAAGGTTTTAACCCCTCTCTGAGGGCGTAATTATTTAGCCCTTCCACAAACTCGTTATCCTCTTGCCGGTCCCAGGCAATTCCTAAGTCAAAGGTTTCCATCTGTATTAGCTTATAACTTTAATAAATAAGGCGGCTCTTTGGGATTTATCCCTTGTATAACCAACTTCTACCCTATCATCTACCTTTAAACCTACGAGTTTCATCTGCTGGTTAGAAGTGTCGGTAATTCTTACATTTGATTCTAAAGAAAAAACTACCCGCTTTTTCTGGGCCTGGCCGCCTAAGATTTCGTCGATAGCTAAAGATATTTCTTTCTTACTGTGGTCAAAAGAAAAAATATTACCTTCTATACTGCGTATAAAAGCAGACATTGTCTTATCCTTTCTTTTCCCCCGGCACTTTATGGATGCGAGTATCTTTGACCCAAAGGTTAGTCACGCTATTATTATTCCGCAAGGTTAATACTAAATCATGGCCGTCTCCATCGTATTCGTATTCTTCAACAAGCTTACCGCTTGAAATTATCCTGATTTTTTCTTCTGGCTTGTAGATTCTTCTATAATTTTGACCACTTGAGAATATTAACCTCGATACCTGACTTTGGCTCTCTTTTTAAGTCAAATTTATCTAAAAATCC
>Ga0315286_10003503_pt1 | contig 14873 bp, 6 predicted proteins | sample YL17G10_0_MG_FD_205038 | JGI IMG/M metagenome (GOLD analysis project Ga0315286, IMG submission 205038) | Sediment microbial communities from Yellowstone Lake, YNP, Wyoming, USA - YL17G10_0 | ecosystem: Environmental > Aquatic > Freshwater > Lake > Sediment | place: USA: Wyoming | collected...
AATCTCCGTAGCGGCGAAGAACTGTAGTCGCGCGTACACTGGAGCTTAGGTTTCTCGTGCATCGAGCCAACTCCTGACGTGGGAAAATGCTTGGGTCCGTTCGAGATCGTTGTCGCGGATCTCTTCGAGCTTCATCACGGCGATGCGGGCGAGTTGCATCCCGTTAGACGGCGCGGTAGGAGTAGCACGCGCCGTTGCGTGGCCGCTGTAGTCGGGGGCTGGGGCCAATCCTGGGGGTGATGGGGCGGGGTCTCTCCGCGCTGGGTACTCCTTTCCGTCCCGGCCGGTGACGGATTCTTGGAAGGTGTCATTTAATGACACCTGGTGTAGCCGGGCCGCGAAGTCCACCGACACCCCGCACAGCGCCGCCACAGCCCGGCTGCTCAACTTCGGGAACTCGCGGAGCGCAATCTCGACACAGCGCCGCTTGTCGTCGTTGCTCCGATGGATCCCGTGCAGACTGTTCGCGTTAAGGGCATGTTTCAGCGCATCGACGCGCGCGCCAGCGTGCACATTGGCCGTAATCGACTTGGCGCTCGTCCCCCGTGCGGCCAAGACACGGTGCCAACCATCCCCGATCCAGCATTTCGATTTCGTCCCGAAGACCTCGATGGGCGAGAACCGGTCGCCTTCCGCCATGCGTTCGGCATACTCGTTCACGACTGCCGTGTCGATGCTGGCGCGACACTGGATCGACGTATCGAGTTCAATGGTGCTGATGTCGATACGGATGCTCATACAACGCTCCTCGGCGGTTAGGGGCGCTTGCGGGTGCCCGCCCGCGTGCGCTCCGCCTTGATCGGCACGCCCTTCGCGTCCAACCACGCCACGATCGGCCGCCGGCGCGAAGCATGAACGCGCCAGGGCGATTGTCGAGGAGCTCTGGCGCAACCGATCCGGGGTGGTCAGCACACAGGTGCTGCAGGAACTCACGGTCAACTTGCGGCGGAAGGCAAGCCGGCCGCTCGACGGGAAGAAGACCCGCGAGATCGTGGCCGACTACCTGAGCTGGCACGTCGTCATCAACGGTGGGGAGTCGATTCTGGAGGCCCTGGATCTGGAAGAGCGATACCGGATCTCGTTCTGGGACGCACTTGTGATCCATGCCGCCCTCGTGTCCGGCGCGGAAATCCTCTACTCCGAGGACCTTTCACACGGGCAGGCGTACGGCTCGGTACGGGTCGTGAACCCGCTTGTGTGACGAGAGTTCGCTCCGGCACCCCGGCCGTGGAGGTCGCGTAAAGTCATCATCCTGCACCTGCTTCATAACTCGGTCGAGCCGCTGTCGCGCTCGCCGGCTCGTCTTGACGCCCGCGAACTGTCGTGGCGTGACCAGTCCTCGTCGAAGAGACTCTTGAAAGGCCTGGACCTGCAGTTCCCCGGCTAGCCGATCCTCGACGATGACGTCGATGACCAGGACGTCGAGATCGTGATCAAGCGGAAGCCGCGCTCCCGCAGGACCCCGCGCATCAGTGTCGTGGCGGCCTGACTCCGCGGTGCTGCGGCGTCGTTGCGGTCGTCTCGCTGCCCGCTACTCCATGCCTTTGATGTCGCCCAGATCCCTCGCACGTCCAGTCGCGCTCGGACGGCCATGGAGGGCGAGCGCGTAGGCGCCGATGCGAATCGCCGCACGGTAATTCTGGAAGCCCGAGACCCGGCCTCCACCAGTCGCGCGAGAGGCAGCGCGGCGGTCTGCCGGAGTCTTACCCCGGGGCGGAGGATCCGGCCTTCACCAGAGTACCCAGAGTCCCACCAGAGACACCCGGCCTCCCACCGGGAGGGTGGCACCGGGAGTGCCAGGGGGCAGGCAGCAGTCTGACTGACGAGACTGCGGAGACAAAAGTCTACCCGAGATGACTCCGGCGACAAAAGTCGCCATAACCATGAACTTCTTGGGAAGCGGCCTTTCGACGTCACCCGCCAGCGGGTCCCACTCGCCTCGAAGAAGCCAGCCGAAAAGCCGCCATTCTGGCGGAGTTGTCCACATTTGCAGGCCCCGGCGCAAGGTGGCAGGAATATTGCCATTCAAGGGTCCAATGCATGTGTATGGTTCGCTTCATCGCGAGGAGAGAGATATGAACAAGTGTTACGCGTCCGGAAGGCGTCTGTCATGGGTCGGCCGGGTGATCGCCGCTGCTGCGGTCGTCCTGGCGCTCGCGGTGCCTGCCAATGCGGCCGCCATTCTCGACTTGACAATTGGCGACTCGCTCGGGCCTCTCGTCGTCAACTACTACGCCTCAGGGAACTTCAGCGCGGTCGGTACCAACGTCCCGCTGTCGTGGACCGACTCGCTTGGCAACCCGGGAGGCACCGCCGACGGCAACGCTCAGATTCTCTGGAACGCCGGGTCCAGCACCGGTACCCTGTTCGTCGAAAACCTCGTCCCCAGCACCCTGTTGAGTGGCAGCCTCACCAGCTTCATGGCGAGCGTCGGTTCCCCCGCCTCCTCGTTCGCCGGAGAGGTTCTTCTCTCCGTGTCGAATCTGGGACAGGGCAACTACGTGCACTTCGTAGTCAACTCGACAAATCTCATTGCTGACCAGAACGGTAATTACTCCGGCACTGGCCTGGCCGACGTCTACCCCGCCGCGGTCCCCGAGCCTGCGACGCTCGGTCTCATGAGCATCGGGCTTGGTGCGTTCGCCGTGCGTCGCCGCCGGGCTCGCCGCTAGTTCATTACGTGCAGTCGGGGGCGGCGTTCTGCCCTCTCCAGAAGTTTGTGCCGCCCCGCTCGTTCCCCGGGCACCGGGCGGCTGAACGCAACTTGTTGACGTCACGGCTATGGGGAACGTTCATTGGATAGACATATGAAGCACAAACTTGCGATTGCAGCATTCGGGCTTTTGCTCCTCGCGGCAGGCGTCTCGCTGGTGGCCGCTCTTCTGGGCGTCACCCCCGGCCTGCCGACGACGACGTTCACCAACCCCAGTTTGATCACCTACAACGTAGGTGGTGCTACGGGCTCCTTCACGCTCTCGGCGGGAGCGAAGAGGACGGGCTTTGCAGGGGGCGTGGCGAGTTTCGCTGCCACGGTCCCGCCCGCGTCGATCGCGATCAGCATCGTGCTGAATAGCGCCGACGCCACGGTCTTCGGCGGCGACCCGACGGGACCGGACTTCGTCCTGCGGGGAAAGATCACCGATCCCGGCCCGGGCGGGCTCACCTACGACGGAACTGGTGCGAACCCCCCGTTGCTCACGGGCGAGATCCTGCAGTTCGGCTTCAACGACGGCACGATCGCCGACAACTTTGACTTCCGGTTCAGAGTCACCGGCGGTCAGATGGCCCCGTTGTACAGCACCAAGGACATCGGCGTGCAGGTGACGTCCGACAACGGCAACACCTTCGCTGGCGTGTTCACGTCGAACTTCGGCGGCAACGCCAAGGGCAGTCTCGGGCCGATTCCCGGGCTCTGCGGCAGCATCGGGGATTACGTCTGGAACGACCTCAACGGCAACGGCATCCAGGATCCGAACGAACCCGGCATCAACGGCGTGGCCGTGAATCTTTACGACGGGTCCGACAACTTCCTGGCGACGACGACGACCGGCAACAACCCGGCAGGCGGCGGCGCGATGGGCTACTACCAGTTCCCGGGTCAGTGCGCTGGCACCTACAAGGTCTCTGTTGACCGGACCAGCCCAGCTCTGGCGGGCGTCCTGCCTTCGCCGGCGAACCAGGGCACGCCTGCGACCGACAGCAACTCTGACCCCGCGACGGTCTTGCTCGCTGTGAATGGCGACTCCAACCAGACCATTGATTTCGGCTTCTACGCCTGCGGCGGCAAGATCGGCGACTACCTCTGGCACGACCTCAATCGCAACGGGATCCAGGACAATGGCGAACCGGGCATTGACGGTGTGACCGTCAACCTCCTGAACGGCGAAGGCGGGTTCCTGACGTCGACGACCACGGCAGGGGGCGGCCTCTACCAGTTTCCCGGCTTGTGCGGAGGCGACTACAAGGTGGACGTGGTTGAGGCCACCCTGCCTGCTGGCTACGGGCCGACGACACCGAATGCGCCGGACAGCACGCCGGCGAACGACAGCAACCCGGAGCCGGCTCCGGTCACGCTGCCGAACGACTTTGCGTCCGACACGACGATTGACTTCGGCTACCTGAGCCCGTGCTCGGGCACGATCGGCAACTACGTCTGGTACGACGCGAATCAGAACGGCATCCAGGACGCGGGCGAGGTCGGCATCGACAACGTCAAGCTGGAGCTGAGGGACAACACGGGCACCGTCGTGCTGGCGACGACGACCACCAACGTGGACCCGAACAACAACGCGCTCCACGGGTACTACCAGTTCACGGGCGTCTGCGCGGGCACCTACCAGGTTGTCCCCGTGAACGTGCCTCCACAGTACATCGCGCCGACCGACGCCAATGCGCCGGGCAGCACGCCCGACACCGACAGCAACCCCATCCCTGCGACCGTGACACTGCCGGCCGACAACTCGAACAACCAGTCGATCGACTTCGGCTACATCTCGGCCTGTGCGGGCGAGATGGGCAACCTCGTGTGGCTGGATGAGAATCGCAACGGCGTTCAAGATGGTGGCGAGAGTGGGCTTTCGGGCGTGACGGTCAATCTCCGGAACCCGTCCGACAACTCCATCATCACCTCGGTTCCGACGGGCGCGAACGGCGCCTACCTGTTCAGCGGGTTCTGCCCCGGCGACTACAAGGTCGAGGTGGTGCCGCCGGCCGGCATGACCGCGTCGACGCCGAACCAGAGTGGCAACCCCGCGCTCGACAGCAACCCGAATCCGTCATTCGTGAATCTGCCGTTCGACAACAGCTCCGACCTCACGATCGACTTCGGCTTCTACTGCACGGGCTCGATCGGCAACCTCGTCTGGACCGACCTCAACGCCAATGGCATTCAGGACGGGGGCGAGCCGGGCATTCCGAATACCCTCGTCGAGTTGAAGGACAGCACCGGAACCGTCATTGACTCGATGAACACGGACGGCAACGGCCTCTACACCTTCGGCGGTCTGTGCGCTGGCGATTACACAGTGCTCGTCGCGACGCCGGGGGGCTACACGCCGTCGCCGCCGGCTCCGGGGAACCCCGGCTCCGACAGCAACGGCAGCCCGGCCCCGGTAACCCTGCCGGCCAGCAACACCAGTGACGACACGATCGACTTCGGCTTCTACGAGCCGGTCGCGTTGGGCGACTTCGTGTGGGAGGACCTGAACGGCAACGGGCAGCAGGACAACGGCGAGCCGGGGATCAACGGCGTCAGCGTGAACCTGTACCGCTGCAGCGACGCCCCGGGTGTGGACCCGGCGCTGGCGACGAAGATCACAGCCGGTAACGGCGGCTACCTGTTCACGAACCTGGCCCCGGGCTGCTACAAGCTCGAGTTCGTGACGCCGGGCGGCTACTCGCCCACGCTGGCCAATACGGGCGCGGACGCGACTGACAGCGACCCGGTGGGCGGCGTCACGACGAACTACACTCTGGTCTCCGGTATACCGAACATGACTGTCGACGCGGGCTTCGTCCAGCCGGCGTCGCTCGGCGACGTCGTGTGGAACGATACGAACCTCAACGGGCAGCAGGATCCGACCGAGCCGAGGATCCCGGGCGCGACGGTGATGCTGACCGACTGCAGCGGCAGTGGGGTCAAGGACATCAACGGCAACACGGTGGGGCCGTACACGACGCTGGCTGACGGCTTCTACCAGTTCCTGAACCTGGTCCCTGGCCAGTATGAGGTGAAGGTGACCCTGCCCGGCGGGACCGTGTTCACCGTGCCGTTCACCGGCGCGGTCGCCACCGATAGCAACATCGCCCCGGCCACCGGCACGTCGGACTGCCGCACGCTGGTGTCGGGTCAGTTCGACGACACGGTCGACGCTGGCGCCTACCTGCCGCGGCCGGTGATCGACGTCGAGAAGTTCGTCAATGGACAGGATGCCGACACACCTCCAGGGGTCTACGTGACGTTCGGGGCTCCTGTCACGTGGACGTTCACGGTCACGAACACCGGGAACGTTACGCTCTCCAGCGTGCAGGTGACTGACCCGCTGCTTGGCGCGGTCACCTGTCCGAAGACGACGCTCACGGCGGGTGAATCGATGAACTGCACCCCAATCGCGGGAACCGCGGTCGGGGGCCAGTACACGAACACTGCGTCGGTCGAAGGCACGTCGCCGCAGAATGTGAAGGTCACTGATGCCGACCCGGCCAACTACTTCGGCGCCACCCCGGCGATTACGATCGTCAAGAAGACCAACGGCACGGACAACGACCTGGCCCCGGGCATCAACATCCCGGTCGGCGGCGCGGTGGCCTGGACCTACGACGTGAAGAACACCGGCAACGTCACGCTGACCAACGTCGCGGTCACTGACAGCAAGGGTGTCGTCGTCACCTGCCCGAAGGCGACGCTGGCCGTGGGCGAGACCATGACGTGCACGGCGTCGGGCGTCGCGGTGGCAGGCCTATATGAGAACATCGGCTCGGTCACCGGCAAGCCGCCCGTCGGGCCGAACGTGACCGCCTCGAACCCCGATCACTACTACGGCTTCGTCCCGACGCCGGGCATGAAGATTGTCAAGACCGTCGACAAGCCGACCATCGCTCCGTATGAGATGGTGACCTACAGCTACGTCGTGACCAACACCGGAGGGACGACGCTCACCAACATCGTCGTCACCGACGACAACGGCACGCCGGCCACGGCGAGCGATGACTTCACGGTCGGGACGATTGCGTCGCTGCTCCCGGGCGCCTCGCAGACTCTCACCGCCGCGGTCATCCCCGTGGTCACGACGACGTCCGTCGTCAACGGCAATCCCGTCACGGCCGGCGCCGTGATCGTCGTCGTGCAGCAGGCCAACGGCGACGTCAAGGTGACCTACCTGCAGGACTTCGGGATCAACGACAACACCTACGGCACAGGCGCAATTGGCTGGCCGAACGGGCACACCTTCGGTAACCTGACCGGCAGCGACAAGCTCGAGTTCCGGTTCTTCGACAAGAACGGCAACGTGGTCATCGACTTCTATGTCGATACCATTACGGCAGCTAACAGCGTGACCGTGCCGGGCACCGGGCAGGTCATCTCCTATCCGTCCGGATATGGCACGCTGGGCCCATTCGGCGGGGACGGGTTCATGGTCGCAGGGGATCCGAACAACATCCGGACCTTCTCCACCTCGATCTCGGAGAACCTGAACAACCCGCTGAACGTGCCCAAGAAGGCCACGCTCATCGTGAATTCGCCGACATCGCTGGTCGGCGGGAATGTGGTGGTCAACATGACGGCAGCCCCGGGTGACTGGAACCACATCAACAACTACTCGGTCGTAATCAAGGGGTCCGCCTTCACTGCCGGAGGCGGGTTCGGCGGAGTGGCCGTGCCCGATCAGCACAACTCGCCGAACAAGCTCGGCGGCCCGAACGGGATGGCCACGGTGGCGAAGAACAGCACGGTGGTGAATACGGCCAAAGCCGTGGTGGCGAGCGCGGGCAACCTGACCGCAACCGCGACGGCCTCGGTGGACATCATCGTCCCGTCGCAGCCATGCTCGCTGACGATGACGACGACGCAGCTGGGCTCGAAGGCGCTCCAGATCACCATCTTGAACAGCGGGCCATCGGACGCCGTGCTCAGCGCCTTCCAGCTGACGTGGCCGACCTCCAATGGCAAGCTGGTGCAGATCAACCTGGATGGCGACGTGGTATATGCGCCGGACATCACTGCGCCGAGCGCGAACCTGACGACGGCTCAGCTCGCGGCGGCGTCGACGGATGCCAAGCGGACGATCCAGGCGGGCACCAGTGACGTGCTCAAGATGACGTTCCAGAACAACGTGAACCCGGCGTTGTCGAACTACACGGGGTCCTTCACGTTCGGCGGCTGCACGCTCAAACTCAACTAGCGGGCACGCACCGCCGTCGCTCCAGCTTTGGGGCTCAGGCTCAACGGCCTGAGCCCCTCTTTTCTGTACGCCGTGCATGCTCGGTCACTGCCAAAAAGGGCACTGACGCGGCGCCAAATGTCTGGCTAGAATCGAACTTTCTCGCCCCCTCCCCCAATGGGTGTGGGCCGCCTCTGATTCCAGCCACCGACGCGAAAGTCAACCCAGAGCTGAACTTATCGCGGCCTCAACTCCCTGTGTACGAGGCGACGTGGGCTGGCAAGCTTGTTGCGTGAACAGCGCTAGGTCAGGTCTGACGCCGGGTGCGGTGTGTCTCACACACATTGCTGTGGGTTTGCAGGCCTTGAGCTTTTTCAATTCGTAACTTCTGACTGGTGGAGGGGTGAAATGTCATTGGTCAATTGTCACAAGAATCTTCGCAGGATCATCGTGGGCATGCTGGTGCTCGGCTTCGCCTTTGTGTCCGCGAACGCGGTGTCAGCGCAGTCCCTGAAACTCCGAATCGAGACGGGCCCGGCGACGCTGAACCTGCAGGATAACACTGCGCCCGACGCCTCGCCCATTCTCGGCGTGCTCTCGTGGACCGGGACGGTGGGAGGATACACGCTGGAAGTCCTCACCTCGCTCTCGAAGCCGGCGATCGGCGATCCGAACGACGCTCAGGTCGATCTGCAAGTACTAGTCCTCAAGGTGGCGGGCGCGGATCCCATTACGATCACCGCCACGGACAGCGGGTTCCCGGTGTCTATCAACTTCGTCGGCCCGGCGACATTGACCAGCAAAATTGGAGGCCTCACCGCCAATCCCCCCTCACCGACCGTGCAGGCGTACCTCGATCCGTCGAACACGCCGTTCGGAATGGGCCCCACGGCCTGCACCACGGGTGCACAATCTGCCACCACGAGCCCCTCCTTCGACAGCACGAAGACGATCAACTGCCCGGTGAACGGCCCGTTTTCGCTGACCTTGAGCGCGACTGGAATGCTGGCGGCCGGCCGTCGATTCTCCTTCGATTTCTTCGTGGAGGCGACGACGCCCAAATGCGGGGCCATTGGGGACTACGTATGGAACGACAAGAACGGCGACGGCGTCCAGGTTCCAGGCGAGCCCGGCATCAACGACGTGCCCGTCAAACTCTACGACAGCACGGGCACGATCGTTCTGGCAACGACGACCACCGGCAACCACCCGCTCGGCGGCGCGCAGGGCTACTATCAGTTCCCGAACGTGTGCGCCGGCACATACAAGGTCGATGTCGACCAGAACTCGCCTCCGCTGATTGGACTCTTGCTCTCGCCGACGAACCAGGGGACGCCGGCGACCGACAGCAACCCGGACCCCGCGACGGTCGTGCTCCTGGTGAACGGCGACGCCGATCAGACGATCGATTTCGGCTACTACTCCTGCGGCGGCGAGATCGGCGACTTCGTCTGGCACGATCTGAATCGCGACGGGATCCAGGACGCTGGCGAACCGGGAATTGAAGGCGTGACGGTCCAGTTGCTGGACGCCGCCGGCACGACGGTGCTGAGGTCGGAGATTACGGCAGGTGGCGGCCTCTACAAGTTCACAGGCTTGTGCGGCGGCAGCTACAAGGTGGAGGTGCTCGAGAGCACCGTGCCTGCCGGCTACACGCGATCGCCAGAGGGCACCGGCACCCCGTCGACCGACAGCGGCCCGCATCCGGTTCCGGTCACTCTCGCCGGCGACTTCGATTCCGACCTGGACAACGACTTCGGCTACCTGAGCCCCTGCACCGGGATGATTGGCAACTACGTCTGGTACGACGCGAATCAGAACGGTATTCAGGATCCGACCGAGGTCGGCATCGACAACGTCCAAGTGAAGTTGATGGACAGCACGGGCTTCGTCCTATTGAAGACGGAGACGACGGGCCTGAACCCGAGTGACGCTTCGCTGCACGGGTACTACGCGTTCACGGGCGTCTGCGCCGGAACCTACAAGGTGGTCGTCGTTCCCGCGACGGTGCCGCCTCAGTACACTGGCCCGACCACGCCAGGTGCGGGAACCCCATCCAACGACAGCAACGCCATCCCGGCGACGGTCATCCTGACGACCGACGCGTCGACCGACGACACGATCGACTTCGGCTACATCTCGCCCTGCACGGGTAAGATTGGTGACTTCGTCTGGCTCGACGAGAATCACGACGGCATCCAGGATGCTGGCGAGCCCGGGCTTGTGGGCGTGGTCGTGAATCTGCTCAAGGCGTCCGACAGCTCCCAGCTCCAGTCGGTTCCGACCGGCGCGGGCGGCGCCTACCTGTTCAGCGGGCTTTGCCCGGGCGACTACAAGGTCGAGGTCGTGCCGCCAGCCGGAATGACCGCGTCACCGGAGGGGGCGGGAACGTCGGCGACGGACAGCAACCCCAATCCGTCGCTCGTGAACCTGCCGCTGGACAACAGCTCCGATCTCTCGATCGACTTCGGCTTCTACTGCACGGGGTCGATCGGCGACTTCGTCTGGAACGACCTGAACGCCAACGGCATCCAGGACGGCGGCGAGCCGGGAATTGACGGCCTGACCGTCTCCCTCTACATCGGGGCCAACCCGGTGCCGATGACGACGACCACGGGACCCAACGGCTTCTACACCTTCGGCGGCCTCTGCGGAGGCTCCTACACAGTGGTCGTCCCGACGCCGGCCGGCTACATGCCGTCGCCGCAGGTTCCGGGGTTCCCCGGCACCGACAGCAACGGCAGCCCTGCTTTCGTGAACCTCCCGGGCAACAACTCGTCCGATCCTACGATTGACTTCGGCTTCTACCAGCCGCCGCTCCTCACCTGCAAGGTCGGCCTGACCAAGCAGTGCGCTATCGTGCCGCCGCCGGTCACCCAGAGCTTCGTCTGCGCCGACGCGAAGCCGATCGACTCACTCACGATGATCTGGAACGGCTCGCAGAACGTTGACATCAAGGCCTGGAAGGGCGCGGTCGGCAGCACCGCCCTGCCAAAGGTCTTCAACGTCGCGCCCGGCCAGGAGGTCACCATCACTGGCTTCGCCGGATCGCCCAACGACGTCGTCTGGGAGATCTTCGCAGCGGGCACGCTTACGAAGCTCGGCAACTCCGACTTCCATCTTTCGTGCTCGGACGTCGACATGAACGGGCCCGAGGACTGCGGCAAGGTGCAGGGCGACGCCAAGGGTCTGCTCGGGTTCCTGAACCTGTGGACGTTCGAGGGCATGGGGGGCAACGGCAAGGTGCTCGACTGCACGCCCGCGCCACCAGTCCTCAACTGGCAGGACTCCTGCTCGATCACGCCGCAGGCCGAGCCGAGCTGCACGACCGAGGGCAAGCCGACGAGCCTGACGTTCAAGTACGACCCGAAGGCTTGCTACACGAACAACAACAACTTGCAGAGCGGCAAGTACATCTGCACCGGCACCAAGCCCGGCAGCCCGGTCACGATCACGTCGACGACCGCCGGGTTGGTCATCAGTCCGAACTCCGTGACGGCAGGCCAGGAATTCACGGTGACGGGCACGTTCGGGACGCAGACTCTGTTCAACCTCACCAGCGCGGCGGGCAACCAGTCGCTCAGCATACACACGTCGTGCTCGCAACTGCTGGAGGTCGGCAACACGTTCGACAGCTTCACGCTGGTGGGATTCAACGGACACAGCGGCGGTACCCAGGTCAAGTACCGCTACGTCGTCAAGAACGACTCCAACGGGACGCTGGCCTACGACCTGGTTGACAAGGTCGGCGGTAACACGGTCAATCAGTACTTGGGCCAGTCGCTCGGCGTCGGCGCAACGCAGACGTTCGAGGACTTCGTCGCCACGCTCAATGCAACAACGACCAACGTGGCCACCGTGACCGGATCGGTGGGCCCGCTACCCAACCAGTTCTGCCAGGCTACCGACTCGGTCATCGTGTCGGTGCCGCCGCCTGATCCGTGCTCCTCGCTCTCGATGACCGCGACGAAGCTGGACAGGACGCTCCAGCTCACCATCTTGAACAGCGGGCCGGCGGACGTCGTGCTCTCTGACTTCCAGCTGACCTGGCCGGCATCCATTGGCAAACTCATTCAGGTCAACCTGGATGGCGACGTGGTCTACACGACGCCGGACATCCCGGCGACAAGCGCACACCTGACGTCGGCTCAACTGGCTGCGGCGTCGAGTGCGACGAAGCGCACGATCCAGAAGGGCACCAGCGACGTCCTCAAGGTTGACTTCGAGAAGGACGTGACCAAGATCCTGACGGACTACACGGGTTCGTTCACGTTCGGCGGCTGCACGCTCAAACTCAATTAGCGGGCACTCGCCATCGTCGTTCCGGCTCTGGGGCTCAGGCTCGGTCGCCTGAGCCCCTCTTTTTATGTCGCTTCACCGACGGATGGGCCCTGGCAAGCAGTTGCGCGAGATGCCAGACACGCCGGCCGGTGGTCTGGGTGATCTGCTCGCGGCAGCTGAAACCGTTGGTGACGATGAAGGTGTCAGGCGCGGCGTCGCGCACGGCGGGCAGCAGCACGCGCTCGCCGATCTGCATTGACACCTCGTAGTGGTCGTGCTCGAAGCCGAACGCCCCGGCCATCCCGCAGCAGCCCGCATCCAGCACGGTGAAGTCGAGGCCGGTCTTCTTCAGCACCGCGATGTCGTCGTCCAGGCACAGGGACGCGCGCTCGTGGCAATGGGGATGCACGATGGCGCGGCCCTCGATCCGCGCGTCCGGGACGGTGCCGGTCTTCACCAGGAACTCCGTCAGGAAGAACGTCTGCTCGCTGAGCTTCCGGGCGCGGGGGTCATCCGGGAAGAACCGCAGGAGTTCGTCACGGAAGACCGAAACGCAGCTGGGCTCCAGCGCGACGATGGGTGTCCCGGCCTCGATCTCGCCACGGAGGCCCTCGAGGATCTCGACGAGCCGCCGCCGGGCCGCGGTCAGCATGCCGTGGTCGTACAGCGGACGGCCGCAGCACAGCCGCTCGCGGGGGATGTCCACGTGGAACCCGGCGGCTGACAGCACGGCTGCCGCGGCATGCGCGATCTCGGGATGGAAGTAATTGGTGGAACAGTCGGGCCATAACAGCACCCGACGGGGTTCGGGATTCGGGATTCGGGATTCGGCAAGGAATGCGCGGCGAAAGCTGCGCCGCGCGAACGCCGGCATCCGTCGCTCGGGAGCCATGTCGAGCGCCCATCGCACGACGGAGCTGAACGGCGGCACCTGGGTAAAGAAGTTGGCCAGCCAGGGCACGTACTCGGCCATCGCGCCCCAGTGGTTAATCAGGCCGAAGGCATAGGACCGCAGGGGACGGCGCCGGCCTTCGTAGTAGCGCGCGAGGAACTCGGCTTTGTACGCCGCCATGTCCACGCCGGTCGGACATTCGGTCTTGCAGCTCTTGCACGAAAGGCACAGGTCGAGGGCGTCCTTCACGGCCTCGCTGCGAAAGCCCTCCGTGATCACCTCGCCCTGGAGCATCTCGAACAGCAGCCGCGCGCGCCCGCGCGTCGAATGCTGCTCGTCGCGGCTTGCCATGAATGACGGGCACATGGCGCCGCCGTCCGTCTTCCGGCACTTCCCTACTCCGACGCACCGCAGCGCCGCGTCGGCCAGGCTGCCTTCCACGGGGTAGGCGAAGTGGGTGTCCACGGCGGGCGGGTGGTACTGCTGGACGCGCAGATGCTCGTCGAGGCGGTACGGGTGGATCAACTTGCCCGGGTTCATCTTGTTGTCCGGGTCCCAGATCGCCTTGAACTCGCGAAACGCCTGCATCAGCTCCTCGCCGTACATGCGAGGCAGAAGCTCCGCGCGCGACTGCCCGTCTCCATGCTCGCCGGAGAGCGATCCGCCCAGGCTCACGACCAGATCGGCGGCCTCCTCGACGAATCGCCGAAATGCCGCGACGCCTTCCGTCGTCTTGAGGTCGAAGTTGATGCGGGTGTGCACGCATCCCTGTCCGAAGTGGCCATAAAGCGACCCGGTGTAGTTGAACGTCGCCATCAGCCGTCGCAATCGGCGCAGGTAGTCGCCAAGGCGCGCGGGCGGGACCGCCGCGTCTTCCCAGCCCTCCCAGTTCTTGCCTTCGCCCGGCACGAAGGACGTGGCCCCCAGCGCCGACTCGCGGACGGCCCACACGTGCTGGGTCTCGATCGGGTCGCGGAACAGCCTCATCGACGGCGCACCAGGGCGCGCCCGCATCGCCTCCATCAGCCGCTGCGCGCACGCCTCGGCTTCGGGCATGGTGTCGGCCCCGAACTCGACGAAGAGCCACCCCTGGCCCTCCGGCAGCAAGGCCAGGCCTTTCGCGTTCAGGTTCTTCTTCCGCGAATGCCGCACGAGGAGCTCGTCGATGCCTTCCAGCCCGATTGGGCCGAACGCAGTGACGACCTCCACAACGTCGGCCGCGAGATACACATCGTCGAACCCCAGCACGAGGAGCGACCGGCACGGCGGGCTGGGCACGAGACGGGCCGTAGCTTCCAGCACGGTCACACACGTGCCTTCCGAGCCGACGAGCGCCCGAGCCACGTGGAACCCGTTCTCGGGCAGCAGGAAGTCGAGGTTGTAGCCGGAGACGCGCCGCGGGATCTTCGGGAAGCGCGCGCGCACGAGAGCGCCGTAGCGGTCGCGCAGGTCGCGCAGGCCGGCGTAGATCGCGCCGCGCCGGCCGCCTTCCTGGATGATCGTCTCCAGCATCTCCGGCGGCGTGGCTCCGACCCGCATCCGAAGGCCGTCGTAGGTCAGGATGTCGAGCTCGTCGATGTTGTCGTCGGTCTTGCCCGACATCACGGAGTGCACGCCGCAGGAGTTGTTCCCGATCATGCCGCCGAGGGTGCACCACCGGTGCGTCGCCGGGTCGGGCCCGAAGGTCAGGCCGACCCGCTCGGCCTCGTCTCGCAGGCGATCGAGCACCACACCAGGCTGAATGCGGGCCTGGCGCCTGTCGGCGTCGATCTCCAGGATGGCGTCGCAGTGCTTCGAGACGTCGATGATCACCGCCACGT
>Ga0315286_10003504_pt1 | contig 14871 bp, 14 predicted proteins | sample YL17G10_0_MG_FD_205038 | JGI IMG/M metagenome (GOLD analysis project Ga0315286, IMG submission 205038) | Sediment microbial communities from Yellowstone Lake, YNP, Wyoming, USA - YL17G10_0 | ecosystem: Environmental > Aquatic > Freshwater > Lake > Sediment | place: USA: Wyoming | collected...
AAGCTGCTGTGATCGAGCCAAAATAAAAAGTAGCTGACGGTGATATCTCATCCCACAGCCATCCTCCGATCACACTTGCCGGGAACATAGCAAGTCCGACCGCTGTATTGTATACGCCGAAGGCGGTTGCTTTGAAATCAGGTGGTATTATAGTTGCAAGAAAAGCCTTCTGTATGCCCTCCGTAAGTCCCATGAAGAGACCGTAGAAACCAAATAACATCCAAATGGATGTTGCATCCTTTGCTATCGCAAAGCCGTAATAGAGGACGGCAAAGAGAATAAAACCAAGGAGTATTACCCTCTTTCTTCCAAACCTATCTGCAGCAATACCAGCAGGGATGGATGATAAGGAGTAGACGAGATTGAACAGGAGATAAACCACAGGAATCATGACTATAGGAACTCCAACCTGTTGAGCCCTGAGTATGAGAAAAACATCACTGGAATTCCCTATTGCGAATACGGCAGCGATTACAACAAACAACTTGAACCTCCAGTCAAAATGTTTGAGAGTAAGTTTCGGTCTCTCCGAATGCGGGAGAGAAACTTTCTTTTTCTCTGTGATAAAAAAGATAATCAAGAGCACCGCAATAGTCCCTGGGATTATAGAAAGCCAAAAGACCATTCGATAGTTATTTGAGAATAGACCAAGTAAAAAGAAGGCCAATGCAGGACCGACTACGGCACCCATTGTATCCATTGAACGGTGAAAACCGAATGCCCTGCCGAGATGCGTTTTTTCTGAAGACTCAGCGATGATGGCGTCGCGTGGTGCCGTGCGGACCCCTTTGCCGAACCTGTCCATGAAGCGTGAGCCCAGGATATGCTGCCAACCTGTAGCAAGAGAAACAATTGGTCTGCTCAAGGTAGATATGCTATATCCAGCAGCCATAAGCCATTTCCGATTGCCTATTCTGTCTGAGAACCATCCAGAAAATACTTTTAGTAAACTTGCAGTTGATTCCGCGATGCCTTCGATCAGTCCGATTATAGATTTATTCACTCCAAGAACATTCGAGAGAAAAAGAGGGACAAGGGGATAGATCATCTCGGAACTGACATCCATAAAAAAACTTACAAGTCCGGCAACAAAGACGTTTTTTCCAAAACCGAAATATTTTTTGTTGTGACTCATGAAGGTGGGCTTCTTCTACGATAGATTATTTAACCACAATAACTGTGCAGGGAGATAGTTTGGTAATATTCTGGGAAGTTGACCCCCATACCCTTCCGAATATCTTTGAATGCCCCATAAAACCGATGACAAGAAGATCAAAATGCCCTTCCTTTGCATAGTGCACGATAGTTTCAACTTCATGCCCTGCCTGAACCTTGATATAAAGATCTATCCCGGCAATTTTTGCCTCTTCCTTTGCGTCGTCATTGATTTTCTGGAAATAGTCGTTCGCTTCTTTTCTGAATTCTTCCACTTCGCCGATTGTTGCGGCATAGTGGGGCACACCTTCTTCTACCGATATGCTGTGAAGTTCAGCGTTATATCTTTTTGCGAGATCAATAGCAGTTTTAAGGGCTTTTTTTGCTCCTTCAGAGCCGTCATTGCCTACTAATATTTTCTTAAACATCATTCCCCTCCTTTTTAAAATCAGGTTGAAACCATTTCTGAGCTATGACTGTCGGTACCACTGCCGAAAGTATAACAGCAGTGACCAGTATCGTATATTGCTCCTGGTTTATGATTTTGTTTGTGTAGCCAAAGAGAGCTGATATCGTTCCGAAAGTAAGACCTGTAGACATCAGCAAGGTAGTATACATGCTCTCTTTTTTTACGAATTTAAATACCTTTGTCAGCGGCCATACTCCTACAAATTTTGCGGCCATTTTAACAAGAAGAAAAATAAGAATTAGCAAAGCACTATTCCACATTGCCGACAGCTTTACCAGTGAACCAGCTTTAAGGAAATAGAAAGGCGTAAGCATGGTAAAAGCGGTGACTCTCATTCTGTGGCTGAGAGTTCTGTTCTTGAGGAAAAAGGGTGCCAACACCATGCCCACGAGATAGGCCGGCAGCACCGCTTCACTTTTTGCCATCAGAGCAAGCCCGCCGAGGCCAAAGAGCAAGAGAAAAATAAATTTTGTTTCCGGCTCACTTATGCGGCTTCCGACTTTTTCAAAAAACCATGGAGTAAATTTAGGAAGAAGGAATAGGACAATAGCTGTAATAACTATAAAAAAAACCATGGACTGGTCATAATTTGCAAAAAAAGCACCCAGAGCCAAAACCGTTCCGAGGTCGGTAATAAAACAGGCCGCAAGAATGAGTTTCCCCAATTCTGTTTCATTGTACCCCGTTTCTATCATTACGGCATAAACGACCGCAACAGATGTGGTTGAAAGTGAAATCCCTGCCATCGCCGCCTGTGGAAAAGTCCAGCCTCCGATGTAATACGCATAACCCATTGCCCCTAAAAACGGCATCAAGAAGCTCAGGAAGCCTATACCAACGCTCTCTTTAAATTTTTTTCTGAGAATCTGCGGTTCAATCTCGGCGCCGGCAAGAAATGTCAGAAGAATACTGCCGAACCCCGCAAGAAAATTTACCCATTCGGTTCTCTGGAGCGGCAGGAAGTTCCCTCCAATTACACCAACCAGTATCTCAAGTAAAGCAATGGATATTGCAATCCGAACCGAGAGAAGGGTCGCAACAAATGCAAGCCCCATCCACAATGCTGCCTGAAACCACTGGTTATCCATCTTCAGCTTCTTCTATCCTGCTCTATTCATATAGTTTATGTATGCCGGCAGATACAGTATTTTCGCTCATTCTCGACTCCGATATGCATCGGGGTCTCCGAGGTGAATTCTGTCTTCGACAGTCTTCAAATCCGCTCAAATACATTATCTGCCGTTCAGTCCATGAATAATGTCTAATATACTTTATTCGCAGCGGCATAAAGTAAAAAACCCCTACCGAAACGATCATTTCAGTAGGGGTCATCATTTCCGATACATCGGAACAATTAACGGCGAACCCCATCGCCTTTCGATTTTAGTAAAACAAAATATGGTGATTAAAGTCAATGCGGATATTGTGCTTTATAATGGATTTTACCGGAAATCAATAGCTGCCAACCCTAAGTGATAAGAACTAATGTTAAATGTAATACTCATCAGCAGAGGAATATCCAAGGTGTGAAGTTGATGAAGGAGGACTCCGAATTGGTAGATCGGGAGAAAATGCTTGCTGTCAGATAGTAGCGCTTTTTGAGCAATCGATGGATGTAAGAATTTTCGAATGAAGTCAGCAAATTTTAAGGACGGCAAAACGGGTATAGGATAACTCTTGGCTCGGTGGTCCTGACCGAAACTCCGGCCCGAGCTTAGTTTTATCTACTTCAGAGGTATAATACGCTGACAGAAATTACAATAAATATAAAATAACCATGTCTTTTTTTAATCAATTATCGAAAACAGTTTTCCTAATTTTTATTCTGTTATCTGCTCATTGTGAAGCAGTGCATGCGCAGATCCTCGGGAATTTCATCATACTCGACGGTACCCATAAATTCTCTGCCGGTGACAACCCGACATGGGTGTATCCGGAATATGATGATTCTGAATGGCAGCACATAAAAGTGCCCGGCAGCTGGCAGTCGCAGGGGATTAAGCCGGAAGAAGGCATGGGATGGTACAGGATACATTTTAATGTCTCCAGTACGTTCCAGTCTTTAATCCCTGCTGTATTACTTGGGAGAATAGGTGATGTTGATGAGGTGTTCTTTAACGGAGTCAGAATCGGCGGGGAGGGAATTGTCGGTGAGCGTTATGTTGAGGCTACTAAGATTGAAAGGTTGTACAGCGTCCCTGCAGAACTGATCAGATACAATGCTGATAATGTTATATCTGTAAGGGTGCTAAATACTTATTTGAACGGCGGCATATTCGATAAGGGCTCTGCCTTTGGCGACTATAATCTGCTTATGCTGGAGCGGTTAAGAAGGGAAAAACCCATAATCGTTATAGAATACTGTTTCTTTACTTTCTTTGCCATTTTTTTTATCGCCTGTTTTTTTCTGTACATTAAGGGATTCAGGGACAAAGAATATATATTTTTCTGGCTCTTTATAACGCTGTACGGGTTATTGGTTTTTTGGGGAAGTATTACGTTTTACAGCACCGGGTTAAAAACCCTGTACGTTCAACAGGCCATCAATATCTTTTCAGCCATTCTGCCATTTGTCCTTATCTTGCTTATAGTGAATATGTACCAGATTGAATACTATCTGTATATTAAAATCTTACTCATAATATATGTATTAATCGCAGCAGCTCTAACTTTTTCCCAGGGCTACACTGCCAGGACAGTGCTTATGACATTCTGGAAAATATCTTTTATAGTGACTGCTTTTTACATTGCATTCCTGTCAGTCAGAGTGTATATAAGAAAATTCAATGAATCAGGACCGCTTCTTCTGGGGGTGACCGGCCTTGTCTTTGGCCTTATTATCGAATCTATCGCTGGATTGGATCTTCTACAGATTACAGGGTTTTTCCTCTGGGACTATTCAACAATATTTTTTATGTTTTGTGTAATGTATGCGCTCACTTCAAGATACACACGCATCCAGAAAGAGTTGAGATTCGCTTCTATAAAAATATTTGATGCTCATGAAGAAGAGAGGAAGAGGCTTTCAAGAGATCTCCATGATGGAGTTGGTCAATCCCTGCTTTCCCTAAAATTGAGAATGAAAATGATAGATCAAGATGAACAGGAAGAAATTTCTGTGGATAGAAAAGAGTTTAAGGAAGTTCTATCTGATATCTCAGGAATTATTTCAGAAATAAAGGCTGTATCGATGGATCTCAGGCCATCTTTTCTTGAGGATGCCGGACTTGCAGAAGCGATTACCTGGCACGCCGGAAGAATTCAGGAAAAGTCCGGTATAGCTATTAATATTCACCAGCAGGATTCCGTAAATATCAATCCGAAATTGAAAGATAACGTATACAGAATCTTTCAGGAGGCATTGAGTAATGCTATCAGGCATTCCGAAGCAAATGTCGTGGATGTTATGTTGGGTAGGAAAGGAAAGAATTTTTATCTTGAGATAAAAGATAACGGAAAGGGCTTTGATGCCGCCAAGGCAAATGGTGGAAGAAAAGGTATCGGGATGTATACAATGAAAGAAAGGGTAGAACTTCTTGGGGGCATTCTAAGGGTCAGGAGTTCTGCTCAAAAAGGAACATCTATATCAATTGAGGTGCCTCTTGAATGATCAGAGTAATCGTTGCGGATGACCATCATATTTTTAGGCAGGGACTTTTAAGGCTGCTCCAGTCATCAAATGTTATCACTGTTGTGGGGGAAGCAGGCGACGGCAAGGAAGCATTGAATCTTATAAAAACCGAGGTCCCTGAAATTGCCATTCTTGACATTTCCATGCCCGGTCTCAGTGGTTTAGAGGTTATCAGGGAACTTGAACAGCAGGAGAATAAGACAAAAATAATCTATCTGACAATGCATGATGATCTGTTTACTGCGAAAAAAGTCATAACATCAAAAGCGAAGGGTTATGTATCAAAAGACGATGCTTATGAGGACCTTATATATGCAATTGAGGCAGTTTCATCAGGGAGAAGATTCGTTAGCCCTTCCATCTCGGACAAGATTTTTAGTTTGAATATTCTAAAAGACAGTGATGATAATGTTCTTTCAAATCGTGAACTTGAGATTTTAAAATTAATAGCTGAAGGAGTAACAAATAAAAAAATAGCTGGGCAGCTTTCAATAAGTGTAAAAACAGTTGAGACATACAGATCAAGAATTATGCAGAAACTTGATCTTCACAGCACGGCTGACCTTATTAAATATGCGATCAGAAACGGTCTCATCATGTAAAAGAAGCATCTCAAAAATCCACTATAATCAATAAGATATAGTATTCTTAAGTAAGAATAAACTATTATTTTCTTAAGCCCGCCCCTGAATTTATCGGGTTAACCCTTACAGTATTACCCCTACAAAAAAATAGTCAATGCCTGATTGAAATAACCTTTCCGGAAACATATTATAACTGCCTAAATTGTAATAACAATAGACAGATAAAAGATAATAATGATAGTAACTCATATCTAATGGAATTAATAGACAGAGAAAGTCATCAAAAGCTTTATCATCAGCTTTTGTCAATCATAGGAAAAAAGATCGAGAGCGGGGAGTGGCCTGTGGGTTCGCAAATACCGACCGAGGAGGAACTGTGTCACATGTTTAGTGTAAGCCGAGCAACGGTTAGGACTGCTGTCCTTGATCTTGTGAGACAGGGCTATCTGAAACGGCAGCAAGGGAAGGGGACTTTCATATGCAGGAATATGGTATCCGATGGACTTGTTATGACTGCAAGCATAAGGGAACAGCTCTTTGATGAAAAACTGAATATTTCAACTAATGTGCTTGCCAAAACCGTCATGATGCCAATAGATGAACTTGACGTAATGCTTGATATACAGCCTGATAAGCACGTTATTTATATCAAGAGGCTGCGTCTTATAGATAATGAGCCTATCCTGCTCCAGGAAACATATATCCCGTATCATATATGCCCGCTTTTGCTTGAGGAAGATGTCGAAAATCAGTCTCTTCTGGATATATGTGAGAAAAAGTTCGGGATTAAGATCACAAGTGTTAACAGCAACATTGATGTCGCTGTTATCAATCTTAATGAGGGCAGGCTTTTGAAGCAGGCTGAAGGTTCATGCGCAATACTGCTGATGCAATACTTTTATTCAGGCGAAACTTTGATACTGTATACGAGGTCTATCAAAACCCAAAATAGGTTTCAGTTAATTATGAAGCATGAAAGAAAAATTATTTAGAGAAAAGGAGGGGAATTATGTCAGACAGAAAAGTTGCAAAAGATGTAATGATCGGTATTTTTGAGTATCCTCATGTGCCGTACTGGTTTACGATCAGTCAGGCCATCAGGATTGTTAAGGTCTCTTTCATCAGCACCAAGAAGTACCCTGATCCGATGGCAATCCTGGTATTCGATGAGAAGTACAATCTCATGGGCACTCTTACGCTTAAGGATATCCTGAGAGGACTTGAGCCACAGTTTCTGAAACCCAGTGCAAAAGCCCAGGTTGCCGAAGAAGACGAATCAGCCCTCTCTCTTATATGGGATACCCTATTTGACAAGGGTTCGAAGGAGTTTACAGAAAGACCGGTGAGTGAGATCATGACACCTGCCAAGTATTTCGTTGAACCAACTGATCCTCTGACCAAGGCCGCGTATCTCATGCTTCATCATGATCTGATCCTTCTTCCGGTACTGGAGAACAAGAAGAAGTTCGTCGGTCTCGTGAGAATGATCGAAGTCTTCGATGAAATCTCGAACGCGATGCTGAAGGAATAAGGAGGGAGAGGGAAAATGGCAGAGAAAGAGATAAAGAGAACCGAGGGGTTACCACAGCCTCCGCCAGAAATCGTCGTTTCTGAAGCTAAGCCCCTGTTTGACTGGAAAAGGGTTTTGTTCATTTTTTTGGGACTGGGTCTTTTCTTATGGATTTACTATATGCCGGCATGGCCGGATGCTGTTGATCCTATCGGGAAGCATTTTGCGCTTTCGCAGAAAGGAAAAGGCGCGATAGCATTATTCCTTTTGGCAGGCATCTGGTGGGTATTTGAGGTAGTTCCCATAGGTGTAACAGCCATAGCAATTGGTGTCTTTCAAGCCATTTTTGCAATACGTTCTGCAAAAGACGCCTTCAGAGATTTTATGGACCCGTCCGTTATGTTTATTTTTGCTTCTGTTGTTGTAGGCCTTGCCTTTACTACAACAGGGCTAACCAAACGTCTTGCTTACAAAATGCTCCAGGTGGTTGGTGAAAGAACAAACATGATTGTATTGGGAGCCTTGGTAGTAACCGCAGGACTTGCCCATGTTATGGCGCATACTGCAGCTGCTGCCACAGTATTCCCGATATTGCTCGCAGTCAATTCTCTCTATGGTGAAGGAGATAAGCCAACAAAATTCGGCAAATCTCTGTTCATCGGAATGGCATATGCTGCAGGCGCTGGGAGTGTTATTACCTTTTTGGGTTCCGCACGTGCAGCTGCGGGCGCTGGTATGTTTGCGGAGTTTACCGGCAAGACTGTAGGGTTTTTCGAACTCACAAAATTCACCTTTTTAATCGGCTGGCTTATGGTTTTCCTGATCTGGATCTATCTTATGGTTTTCCTGAAACCGGAGAAGAAGATTATCCCCGGGCTTAAAGAAAGGGTTGCAAAGCTTACTAAGGAACTCGGCCCGATGACGAGGGATGAAAAATTTGTCATCATTACAGTCCTCGGTGCTATTGCAGTCATGTCAGCGCAGTCATTTGTACCAGCTTTAAAACCTCTGGATAGGGCTGCCATCATGCTCGTATCAACGCTTTTGTTTTTCTTATTCAAGGTACTGACTGTAAAAGAGCTTGAAGACATTCCCTGGAATATCATTCTCCTGTTCAGCGGCGCCATGAGTATCGGTTTCTGTCTATGGCAGACAGGAGCTGCCCAGTGGCTGGCAGTCAATTGGCTCGTCATGTTCCAACATGCTCACTGGCTTGTTTTTGTTTTAAGTATTGCTACCTTTGTTCTGATAATGACCAACTTCATTATGAACGTGGCAGCAATAGCCATTTCGCTCCCTGTCTCTCTGGTTATCGCACCGTACTTGGGTGTTGCTCCTGATGTCATCTTCTATTCATCGCTGATTACAGCAGGCATGCCTTTCGTTCTTCTTATTGGCGCTGCTCCGAATGCTATAGCATATGAGTCAAAGCAGTTTTCTACAGGTGAATTTTTCAGACACGGTTTACTGTTAAGTGTTGTTCTGGTAGCGATAATTGGTGTTGCGATAATTACATTCTGGCCAATGCTCGGAATGCCGACAACGTTGAAATAACATTTTATATGTCATTGCGAGGAGGTCGTCACGACCGACTAAGCAATCTGATAAATCTGAGATTGCTTCTCCCGAATCAAGTTCGGGGTCTCAATGACATCTTTGAATAACCGGAGGTTTCATGGGATTTGAGAAAGTAATTAAGGAAAACTTTGACAGGGTGTTTAAAGAAGTCGAATACGTCAAAAAGACATACAACACCCTGAAAGCTTTTGGTTTTAATGATGACAATTCTATCGCCTCTGTCTGTGTCTGCAGGGATGAAATCTCCCAGACCGTGCGGAGCATCATCAAGCATATCTGGGGAGAAGCCTTCAACTTCTCAAGTCTTGCAGGCATGTTCACCGCAGGGAAAACAGGGCTTAAGGCTGCCATGCACCATGCTCCGAGAGTTGATGACGGGAAAGAACGGTATGTGTATTATGTTATTCCCCATACGGCAATCAGTGAGGAGGGAAAAACCGGCTTCTGCAAACGGAGAGGGATAAAGGAAGACTCAAGTGCCTGCGGGGCCCTCTGTCTCTTCCTGAGTGAACTCCACCAGGGCAAGCTTCATATAAAGCTGGACGAAGAGGATATTGAAGAGAGTCTCATTAAGAGAAGGCTCCTGAAGGAAATCCCCTACGGTCATATCCCCGACCTTATCGAGCTGACAAAGATTACCCGCAAGGTAATTCAGGAAGACCTTGAGCACGCTATTGAAAAAGTGATAGACACAACAAAGAGTGATTATGCCCTGTTTTCAGGGATACAGATTCATGCTCCGGATGCCAATTACATCTGGCCTGCAGATTCCTATGTGGTAGTGGATGGCAAAAAACAAGAGTTGAAGATCGATTGAAATAGATTGGAGGATTTATGAAAGCTAAGGATTTGATGATCCCGTTGCAGGAATATTTAAAACCTGACAATACCCTCAAAGAAGCAGCGAACCTTCTCAGGATTGCACAGAGGGGAGAAGAAAGAATAGGAGTTAAAGCACTGCCGGTGCTTGATGAATCCAGAAAGCTCATAGGGATACTCTCTATAGGAGATATTCTCAAGGCTGTCTATCCTTCTTATATGTATTTAATGGAACTTGGTAATTTTGCATGGGACGGCATGGTTGAGACATTTGCAAAAAAAGCAGCTGATAAAAAGGTTAAAGAGCTAATGACCCGTTCTGTAATTACTGTTACAGAGGACTCAACGCTTATGGAGTGCGTAGATCATATGCTCAAAAACAATGTAAAGAGGGTCCCTGTGCTCAATAAGGAAAATAAGATCATTGGGATGCTGTATGAAAGAGATGTTTTCTATGAGATATCAAAAGCAATGCTCGATGAAAATACCGGAGGTGGAAGATGACAGAGGAAGTTAAAGCTGCTACTGAAATTGTTTTCGGCGCAAAGTTCTGGATTGCAACGGCAATCTTTATTCTTGTTTATGGATTAATCGTCACCGAGAAGATTCATAAGACCATCCTGGCAATCGTCGGAGCTTCAACAATGATCGTGCTGGGGATTCTGACACAGGCAGACGCATTTCATTCACCGGAACTGGGGATAGACTGGAACGTCATATTCCTGCTGGTGAGTATGATGATAATCATCAACATCATGAAGCCGACGGGCGTTTTTGAATATATAGCCATAAAAAGCGCGAAGGTGGCTAAAGGTAAACCGTTCGCGATCATGGCAATATTCTCTGTTGTAACCGCTGTTGTTTCAGCGTTCCTTGACAATGTGACAACAGTTCTCCTGATCGCTCCGGTCACGCTGCTCATCTGCCAGGCGCTCGAACTGGACGTTGTCCCTTACCTTATTACGGAAGCCATAGCATCGAACATAGGCGGTACCGCAACACTTATCGGTGACCCGCCGAATATCATGATCGCATCAAAGGCACAGCTTGACTTTATGGCATTTGTTTATAACCTTACTCCCGTAGTTATCCTTGTGCTGATCGCCTATGTCATAACCATAAAGTTTGTGTTCGGGAAAAGGTTAACAGTAAAAGAAGACCTAAGGCAACGTGTAATGGCAATGAATGAAAATGAAGCGATTAAAGACCCTGCGCTGCTGAAGAAATCTCTCGCTGTTCTCGCCGTAACTATAACAGGATTTATTTTTCATGGTATGCTCCATTTCGAGCCTGCAACAATCGCTTTGTTCGGAGCCGGACTTCTGCTTCTGGTCTCCGGCACAAAAGAGCCACATCACATCCTTGCAGAGGCAGAATGGACTACCATCTTCTTCTTTATGGGTTTGTTCATTATTATCGGCGGTGTCGTTAACGTCGGACTTATCAAGTGGATGTCAATTAAAGTCCTTGAGATTACTCAGGGCAACCTTTTCGGAACTTCTATGATTATCCTGTGGTTCTCAGCCTTTGCATCGGCGTTTATTGACAATATTCCTTATGTAGCTACTATGAACCCGTTGGTCATTGATATGGCAAAACAGTTATGGCCAAATGTTACCGGCCTTGATCTTCTGCATCATCCTGACCTCATGCCGATCTGGTGGTCATTGGCCCTCGGCGCATGTCTCGGAGGGAACGGAACAGCTATTGGCGCATCTGCAAATGTTATTGTTGTCGGTATGGCAGAAAAGATGGGCAAACCAATTTCTTTCAAAAAGTTTATGCTCTATGGAATGCCTTTGATGATCGAATCTGTTATTATTTGCCATGCGTATATCTGGATTCGGTATTATGTATTAAAGATATAACGCTTACTCATATGCCCCACTCCTTTGACAACCTGCCCCCCTCTTCAAGCAGGAGGGGTTGGATGGGTAAGCAGAATAATTTGGATATGGATATAATATTTAGGTAGATTATACTTTTTTGAAATGTAAGGGTCCGGGGATATGCGATATTTCCGGAGGTTAAAAAGCAGAATAGTCGGGCCGCTATTCCAAAACAGTATCGAATAGCGGCTTTTCTTTTGTGTAATAAAAGGGCCACTATTCCGATACAGCTATCGGATAGAGGCCTTTTTTATTGGAATGCAAAGGCTGATAGTTACATGAACCTAAAGAAGAGCTCTGCGGAAAGGTCTCTTTGCTCTTCATTGAAAACATCGGGGGTGTAAAATGACTGAAGAACTTACTGCTTCAACCCAGGTTGTTATGGGCTATTCATTCTGGATAGCGACCGGGATATTCCTGATCGCTTATGCTGTCATCGTATCAGAAAAGATACACAAAACGATTGTAGCAATCTTCGGTGCCGGAGTGATGCTAATTCTCAAGATACTTGAACAGCATGAGGCATTTCATGTCGAGGAGTTCGGCATTGACTGGAACGTCATCTTTCTGCTCATCTCGATGATGATGATAATCAACCTGATGAGGCCGACAGGTGTTTTTGAGTATATCGCGATAAAGAGCGCAAAATTGGGCAAAGGTGAGCCCTTCAGGATTATGGTAATATTTGCCATCGTTACAGCGGTACTGAGCGCTCTCCTCGATAATGTTACCACAGTATTGTTAATCGTTCCAGTCACCATTCTTATTGCAGATGCACTGCAGGTGGATGCCATGCCATACCTCATCTCATGTGCCCTTGCATCGAATATCGGCGGAACCGCCACGCTCATCGGTGACCCGCCGAACATCATGATAGCATCAAAAGCCCAACTGAATTTTATGGATTTCATTTATCACCTTGCACCAGTAGTTATTGTTACCATGGTTTTCTATGTATACGCGATAAAACTTATATGGGGCAAAAAACTGAAGACAAGGGAAGAATTAAAACAACGGATCATGGTAATGGATGAAAATGAGGCGATCAAAGACCCGGTGATGCTTAAGAAATCTCTTTTTGTTCTCGCAATGGTACTGACGGGATTCGTCTTCCACGGCGCACTCCACTTTCAGCCGGCAACGGTTGCGTTATTTGGCGCCGGTCTCCTGCTCCTTCTTTCAAAGACCCATGAACCCCATCATATACTTGCTGAAGTGGAATGGCCGACGATCTTCTTCTTCATGGGCCTCTTCATAATCATTGGCGGGGTCGTAAAAGTGGGACTCATCAAGTGGATGTCTGTACAAGTCCTTGCAATAACACAGGGAAATATGTTTGCCACATCAATGGTAGTGATGTGGTTTTCTGCATTTGCATCTGCGTTTATCGATAATATCCCGTATGTCGCAACCATGAACCCGCTGATTGTGGACATGGCAAAGCAGCTCTGGCCGGACCTCTCGGGATTAAGCTTGCTGCATCATGCAGATTTGATGCCTGTTTGGTGGTCGCTGGCATTAGGTGCATGCCTTGGCGGGAACGGAACAGCTATTGGCGCATCGGCAAACGTTATTGTCGTCGGCATGTCAGAAAAATTTGGCAAAAGGATTTCATTTGGTAAGTTCATGCTTTATGGGATGCCAATGATGATAATGACAGTAGTTATCTCGACTATCTATGTTTGGCTTAGATATTATGTTTTGAAGATATAGTTGTAACCCTTACGCTTAATTGAAAAATAAGGGTTTGTGGAATAGATATACTAAAAGCCCTTATTGATTCTTTGCGTACTTACACCATCACCCAAGGAAATGATGCAAAAAATGGATATTCCTTTTATCATACTTTCCTAAAACTGCGCAACATAATATCTGCTTTTTTATACACATTTCATTAAATCTTCCTATGTTGACTTTTCTGATGCTGATATGCAGCAAGTGGCAAAACACTTTATTGAAAAGGAATCTCCCCGAAAAACAAGCGCCCGGAACAGCTTTTTCGGGAAAATCAGTTCCATCAAAAAGGGAGACATTCAAGCAAAAGTGGAAATGATTACTCTGAGCGGAGATATAGTAACAACAATAATCACCAGGGACAGCCTGTCACGGCTCGGACTCAAAACGGGATCTTTGATTACAGCAGAGGTGAAAGCTCCCTGGGTGATTTTACAGAAAAGCGATAGGGAACCAGAATCTACAGCAGAAAACCGGTTTGTCGGAAATATCGTACGCATTAATAAAGGGAAGACTACCACAGAGTATGTCGTGCGTATTTCAGATGGCACAGAACTGTGCTCTATAGTTTCCACAGAAAATGCCCGAAAGATGGGAGTTCAAAAGAATGATCAGGTATGGGCAGTGTTCAACAGCTTTTCCGTGGTGCTGCACACTGATTAAATTTCCAAGGCATTATGCCCATGGGGTTACAGTGGTAGAGCTAAAACTCGTTGCGGGTGATGTGAACAGGATGAAATCAGTCACTAACGGCATGCTATTTAAAAACTTGAATAAATAACGGTTTTTTTTTATTATTAAATAAAACAAGTGGAGGTAACATGGTCAAGGAAGATGTGGAGAAGGTTCTTGAACATATAAGGATGGGACTCAGAAGGGACGGCGGCGACATCGAATTGGTAGAGATAAAAGAGAGCGTAGTTTATGTGAAATTAAAAGGTGCCTGTGGTTCATGCCCAATGTCTTCCCTTACCTTAAAAAACTGGGTTGAAGCGAATCTGAAAAAAGCAATACCAGAAATAAGCGCTGTTCTGGCTGTTTAATGTGCTGAGAAGAGGTTTGGAGAACACCAATTGTTTTTGAACCTCGCATCGGATAGCAAGAAAATACTCCCGTACCTTGGGGTTTTTCTGGTCATTCTTTCCCCTTTTTTTGCAGAAGCCTCCAGTGTTGAAGTAAAGGACATCCGGTCCTGGTCATCAGAAAATTACACACGGGTAGTCGTTGATCTGACAAACACCGTTGAATTTTCCAAAAACCGTCTGTCAAATCCTGACAGGCTTTATTTTGACGTAAAAGATGCGCACATATCAAAAGAGATCAATACCAGCATTCCCGTAGGAGACGGGATTTTAAAAACCGTTAGAGCGAGCCAATTTAACAAGACGACAGTGAGAGTTGTGCTTGATCTTGATGAGATATCAGATTATCAGACATTCATCTTTGATGACCCTGCGCGACTTGTTATTGATGTATATGGCAAAACAAGAACTGCCGATAAA
>Ga0315286_10003505_pt1 | contig 14871 bp, 12 predicted proteins | sample YL17G10_0_MG_FD_205038 | JGI IMG/M metagenome (GOLD analysis project Ga0315286, IMG submission 205038) | Sediment microbial communities from Yellowstone Lake, YNP, Wyoming, USA - YL17G10_0 | ecosystem: Environmental > Aquatic > Freshwater > Lake > Sediment | place: USA: Wyoming | collected...
CGTCTTGCCTGCCGCCAAGTGCCCAAGAGTAAGTTTTACCGACATACGTGTCCCATTGTTCCGCGGTTTTCTTTGAGATACATCTCACTTACTCTTCATGTAAGGTTGCCGAAGGGGCCTTATGATTCATACAAAAACGAAAAAGTGCTGTTTTCCATGTTTATAAAAATTTCAATATGTTGTCCTAAGCTTTAACAAATATGTCCCATATTTTTCTTGGGTTTGCATCGTCTGAAGCCGCTCTTTGGGGTCTTCTTGGCCCCGCCGCCGAGCTCCATCCACTACACCGGGTCCTGCCTTCCTCGCTCTTCGGGGTGGTGGAGGGCACCTGCGATGAGGAGTTCTGAGAAAAGGAGGAACAAATCCAAGAACCCAAGGGAAGAGATAAAGGTCACCAAAAAGGCGGTTTCGGACAGGGAGGGGGAGTACGCCGCCTACCATGCCCATAGGTTTTAAAACGCGCCGTTCTCCGTGTACTTTCGGGACGCCATTTTCGGGGCGATAGCCCCTGAAGTAGTTACTGGTTACACACGAGCCTTAGCCCGGCACCTCCACGAGCTCATAGCGCATACTGCCGAGGCCGAGCCGCTGGGCGTGCTCGATCTGAACGAGGCCGTTAAGCTTGGGCCAGGAGACGGCCTCGATGCTGGTCCCGTTCCGCTTTTTGAAGAGATCGCAGGTAGCCATCTCCACGGCCACGAGGTCGCTCCCCGCGACGATGCCGATGTCGGACGAGAGAATCCTCCCCCCTTCCTCGCAGTCGCAGTTCTTGGTGATGTTCACCATGAAATTGAAGTAGAAGAGGTTGCCGCCCGCTGCCTTGACCACACCGGCCGCGTGCTCGGCCATCATCTCCTGGAGGGGCACGCTCTCCCGGTCCTCGTCGAAAGGTATCGCCTCGTAGACGCAGACTGAGATGCATTCCCCGCAGCCGATGCAGAGCGCCCTGTCGATGTAGGCTTTCCCATCGACCATGGAGATTGCGTCCTGGGGGCACCACTCGAGGCAGGTGCCGCAGGCGGTGCACTTGTCGCGCCTGACTGCAGGGGACACGACTGAATGCTGCTTGTGCTTCCCCTTGCGGGAGGCGAGCCCCATCCCGAGGTTCTTGATCGCGGCCCCGAAGCCGGTGCCCGGGTGCGCGGTGAGGTGGCTGAGGATGACGAGCCCATGAAGCTTGGGGACCTCGCGGGCGACGTTCACCCGCTTGAAGTGCTTGCCGGAGATCTCCACCTCCGCCTCGGCGTCCCCCAAAAGCCCGTCCACCATGATGATGGGGGCGCCCATCGCTTCGAACCCGAAGCCATGCGCGTTCGCGAGGGCGATGTGATCGACCGCGTTCATCCTGCTTCCCTTATAGAGGGTGGATGTTTCCGTGAGGAAAGGCTTGCACCCCGCCTGTTTCAGTTTGTCGACGGCGGCTTTGACGAACGCGGGGTTTATGTAGGTCGTATTGCCCAACTCGCCGAAATGGGCCTTGACGGCGACTATGGCGCCTTTCCCGAAGCGTTCGCCTGCCCCGCTCGCGTCCCAAAGGGCGTTCATTTTTTTTGCCGCGCTCGAGGGGTCTTCGCCCTGGGTGAGTGAAATGAAGTAGACTTTCGATGCCATGTGGAGCTTCTCCCCTGGTGGATTTTTCAATGTAATATATCCATGAAAAACCTTTTTTTTCAAATCATTGTTGCTGCGCTAAAGACCCCCCGGCCTTCCGGTGTGGCCGCCCTACGGCGGCCCGCCTCACTTGATCCCGTAAAAAGAACGGCCTGATGGAAAAGTACCTGAGCGTTTTTCAGCCCGGGACTGTCCAGGACCTAAAAAAATTCGTGGTGAAGGTCACTCTCCCCTGCCTCATGTCGTAGTTCTGATATCCGGCGTATGTGTGCTGATGATAGGACTGGGGAGGGTACTTTCGAATTTCCTGAAAATCCCCTCTCCCTACTTCATAATCCTGATGGGAGGTTTCGAGACCGGCATGCTCGGGTACTCGATCTTCATATCGCTCTACGGCATCGAGGAGCTATACAAGATCGCTGTCTGCGACTTGGGGGTCGCCTTTTTCCCGTGGTTTTTCCTCATGCCGATCCTTATGAAGATCAACGAAGAGGAGCGCGGCTTCAAACAGCACCTTCGCCTGTTCGCGACGAACCCGGTTATCGACGGTATCATCCTTGGAATCGTCTTGAGCGTAATAAGAGGTTTCGTTCCCGTCACGGGCAACAGACACTACGAGGCCGTCCGCCTGCTCCTGACCACGGTGGGGAGCATGAAGGTCCCCCTCATGTGCATCATCATCGGGTACGGCCTCAGAATACAATTCTCGACCATCGCGCTTCTCACCATGTTCGTACTTCCTCCCTCCTTCGTGGAGTGACTCATCTTAAAAATCTCGAATAAGATTTGCGACTGTTTGTACCCATTCATTTCTAGGATCAGCGGCACACATGCAAATGCATCACTTTCGCCCATTACTACATAATCGACGACATTTATTTCTCACGGAAAAACTATTTGACTTCAGACACCCGTCAGGGTACAATCCGTCAAACACCGTTTCACGATCACTACGGCGGCGGTGAGCGGAGGAGAGACGCGGATCGAGAGAAGAGCACCCTCGCCAGTCGGCCGGGCGGCATGGGTCACACTGAGAGCGCGCACCCCTTCGACGCCGCCGGATGGGTAGCGGCATCCGCGGCACGGTGAGAATCACGTGATATTTATATAAGTGGAAGGAAGGCAAGGCATGGCGCAGTATCTTGGAAAAAAATGGAAAAAGGCGGAGCTGCTCTCGTACATCGGGGACCCGGCACAGATCGCGGGCGCGAGGGTGTACGAGTACTCCGAGGGGAAGGCCCAGGGGGTGAGGGGGATCGAGGTGAACACGGGGAGCGGGTTCAGCTTCACGGTGCTGCCGGGTCGGGGGATGGACATCCCGGAGGCGTATTTCCGCGGGGTCCCGATCCACATGGCCTCGGGGACGGGGATCACGCACCCGGCCTACTTCGAGGAGCCGGGCCTGGGGTGGCTGCGTAGCTTCTACGTGGGGCTGCTGACGACCTGCGGGATCACGAACGCGGGGGCGCCGAGCGTTGACACGGGGGAGCCCTTCGGCATCCACGGGAGGGTCGCGAACGCGGCCGCGGAAAACCTCTGCGTGGACCAGCGCTGGGAGGGCGACGAGTATGTTATAAGCCTGAAGGGGAAGATGCGGGAGGCGAAGTTCTTCTTCGAGAACATGTCCCTGACCCGGAGCATCGAGACGAGCCTCGGGCGGAAGGGGTTCACGCTCCACGACCTCATCGAGAACAACGGGTTCGAGCCGCAGCCGCTCCTCATGCTCTACCACTTCAACTACGGCTTCCCCCTGCTGGGGCCGGGGGCGAAGGTGGTGGGGCCGATCCTAAAGACGGAACCGAGGGACGAAGAGGCGAAGAAGGGGAAAGGGGTTGAGGAGTGCACAGTGTTCCCCGAGCCCATCGAGGGGTATAAGGAAAAGGTGTTTTTCCACACCCTCGCCGCGGACCCGGACGGGAAAACCTTTATCGCGCTGGTAAACAGGAATATCGGAAATGGCACACCCCTCGGAATAGTCGAGAGGATCAACATCAAGGAGCTTCCGGTGCTCACCCAGTGGAAGAACCCGCGGAAGGGTTTCTACGTCATGGGGCTGGAGCCCGGGAACTGCACTCCCCTCGGCAGGGGGAAGCTCAGGGATCTCGGGAAGCTCCCCATGCTGGAGGGTCAGGGGCGGTACGAGATCAACGTGGGGTTCGAGGTGCTGGAGTCGGTCGAAGAGATCGAGAAGATCGAGAAAGAGGCCCAGAGGCTCCAGAAGAAGTAAGGGTGCAGGTTTAATTGGCGGCGGGGTTTGCAGCAGGGCAGGTGAAGTCGGGGAGTGTGGCTATACTCCGGAGTTTTGATTGTATTCGATCGCCTTTCCGCTCATCGTGCCCAACTCTGAGCGTTTAACCGCTTCGGCCTTCCGCGAGTTTCCCAAATAACAATCTGATGGGCCGGAAGATGCAGGTGACCGAGAGGGCGACGACGTGAACGAGTCGGGTGAAGGGGAAAAGTGCGAGCACCACGAAGCCTCCCACCAAGTGAAGCTTGACGACCAAGGGTAGGTCCGTGACGTAGCCGACCCGATGATCATCATGCCCGCATCCTGGTATATCGTGGCGAAAAGCGGCGTACTCCTCGTTGGCGTCGTGCTCAACCACCTGCTTGTCCGTAAAAAGGTGAAGGCACGGGCCGAGACGAAGTGCTAAAAAACCCCACAGTAAGAGAAGGAGGAATACCTATGATCAACGAGAGGGAAGTTCAGTCGCTTCGTAGGCTCGCCGCTCGCTGGATGGAGCACGCGAACCGGCCCGTCATGAAGGACAGGCGCCGGCAGTGGCAGGCTATCAAGGACCTGGCGGCGGAGAAGCCGATGATCCTCGTGGAGACCTGCATGCTCTCCGACTACATCGGAAAGGACGAGCTGATCTCTGAGGACCCTTACATCCGCAACATAGAAAAGTCCCTCTACGAAATCGTCCGCCACGCCGACGAAATCGGCGACGATATCGTCGTGGAACCCTACTTCCGCATCCCATGGGTGCTCGAGCTCTCCGACCCCGGCGTCCCTATCACGGCCCACCATGCAACGACTCCGGGGGGGAGCGACCTCGGGTACTCCTACAACTTCGCAATCCAGTCGGAGGAGGATTACCGGAAGCTCCACTTCCGTTCGCGCCGCGTAAACCGGGTAGAGAGCCTGCACAAGAAGGAGCTCCTGGAAAATATCTTCGGTGACATCCTCCCGGTGCGCCTCGGGGGCTACGACTGCTTTTTCCAGGACACGGGATACCACCCGTGGCTTGGCAACCTCTACGGCGGTCTCACCATGGAACTGTTCAAGCTGATCGGGAACGACAACCTGCTCACGTGGGTGTACGACAACCCCTCACTGCTCCACAAGCTCATGGCGTTCATCCGTGACGACCGCAAGGACCACTTGCAGTTCATGGAGAAGGAGGATCTCTTGTACCAGAACACGGACACGTGGTTTCCCTGCCCAGGGAGCTACGGCTTCGTAGCGGACCTCCCGCCGGCGGACCCTGGCCGCGGGAACGTACGCCTCTCCGACTGTTGGTGCTGGACGGATTCCCAGGAGAGCGCCCCCATCTCCCCGACGATGTTCAATGAGTTCTTCCTGCCGTACATGTCGGAAGTGACCAAACCGTTCGGCTTGACCTACTATGGATGCTGCGAAGCCATCCACGACCGTTTCCCCTATGTCGAGAAGGCCATCCACAACCTACGGGCCGTCTCGGTTTCGGGGTGGAGCAATTTCTTCGCCATGGGCGAGATGCTCGGCAAGAAGTACGTCTACTCCCGCAAGCCGACGCCGACGTATATCAGCGGCGCTCACCCCTATTGGGACTTGCTGAAGAAGGACGTGACGGACACTTTAGCCGCCGCGCGGAACTGCAACCTGGAATTTTGCTTTCGCGATATCTATACAATCAACGGCGACCGTCCGCGACTCGCCCGCTGGGTGGAGATGACCCGCGCCATCTTGGACAGCTGACGTCGGGGGAAGGCGACATGGGTACGGCGCGGTAGCTAAATGCGATTGACGGGAAGTTTGGACAAAGGAAGAGTCGATTCAGATTGGGGTGTATTTGGGGGAAACTTCCGATCACCAGTGGATCGATGATCTCGCTTCTAGCAAGCCATACAAAAAAACCAATAAATGAAAATAAGGCTTGACAGCGCATTCATAAAATTATACCATCACGCATCTTGTGGCCTTCCCACAAGATGTCTCAAGCAGAGACACATTATTTTTTCAAGGAAAGGGGAAAAGAGCATGAGAAAGAGCATAATCGGGCTGATGGTTCTGGTATTCCTACTGGCGGTTTCTGTGTCCGTGTTCGCGACCGGGTTGGAAGATGTATTGAAATTGGCGAAAGAATCCTTGCTTCACGATCCAATTGAGTATGATCATGATTATCAGCACTTAATTGCAATGAACGAAAAGGATCTAAAGCTTACCCAGGAAGAGATAGATGCGGTAAAAGGCAAAGGTTACAAGGTATTATACAGCGAACATCTAAGCGGTGAAAAATCAACCATATGGATTAGAGAGGGCTGGCGTGAAATTCTTGACCCATTAGGCATAAAATTTGGAACGATGGATTCGAATTTGAATATAGAAAAACAAATAGCTGATATTGAGAACATGATACAACAAAAACCGGATGTTATCGCTTTATTACCGGCGGATAGTGTAGGGATTGTCATCGGTGTTCAGAAGATAAATCAGGCCGGTATTCCGGTCATCATAGAAGAGGGTGCCCAACTTTCTGGAGGGGGTTACACATCAGCTACCTGTGGCAACTATCGAGAGGCCGGGGTCATTTTAGCTAAAGAGATGTCTAAAATGGCCGCTAAAAAATGGCCTGGGCAAAAAGTTGCAGTTGGCATTTGTCCGATGACTGTATCCCTGTGGTACTGTGATGAAAGGGTTGTGGGGTTTAAAAAGGGAGTTGCGCAAACCAATAATTTACAAATTGTTGCTGAATCTGGTGCAAACTTTAATGAAGAAGCAATGCGCGTCTTTACAGATATGCTCACTGCTCATCCGGAAATAAAAATGGGGTTTGCCACGTGGTCTTCTCCTGCGAGCGGGATGGCAGCAGCAGCCAAAAACATGAACAGAAGTGATATTATTATTGGTGGATATGATGTTGCGGATGATTGTGCACCAAGAATTAAATCCGGCACAGACCCATATAAAATAACAATGGCAAGGAATTTAAGGGACAGAGGACGTATCCTGGCAAAGCTCACTGTTATTACTTTAGCGAAAAAAAGGATTGTGCCGAGAAATATAATATTTGAGTATCATACAGTGACCCAAGAAAATATTGAAGCAGTATATGAGGCGCAGACATACGCAACTATTCCCGGAGTCAAATACCCCAAAGGCTATGTTGTGAACAAAATAAATCCATGGGGATATTGATGAAAGAATAATGAACTGATTTATTTTGGAAGGAGCCTTCCATGACGGGAGGCTCCTTTGGTTAAATTTTTTAATTGTTTTTCATGCTGGAGTCGTATTATGCAAGAAACATTATTAAATATGATAAACATTAAAAAGTCTTTTCTTGGAATCCATGCCCTTAATGGTGTCGACTTTGAATTAAAAAAAGGCGAGATCCATGCACTTATTGGTGAGAATGGTGCAGGTAAATCAACGTTAGTGAAGATCATTAATGGATATGAAAAACCTGACTCGGGGGAAATATTCCTTAAAAATGAAAGGGTGAAGATCAATAATACTGCCGATGCGACAAAACTTGGAATTCAAATGATTTACCAAGAATTGAGTTTGATACCTAATCTCGATATTGCTACGAATATCTTTTTGGGAAAGGAACCGAAAAAATTAATCTTTTTATTGAACAAAAAGAGCGTTTACCAAGAGACAAATAAACTATTTCAGAAATTAAATATTAGTTTGAATCCCTACACTATCGTTTCTGACCTGACAATAGGCCAGCAGCAAATGGTTGAAATTGCAAAAGCGTTCTTAACAAAATTATCAATACTTATTATGGATGAACCTACTTCTGCATTGTCAGGTACAGAAAAAACAATATTATTCGAAGATCTTAACAACTATAAAAAACTTGGTGTATCAATAATCTATATCACTCATAAACTTGACGAAGTCCTGACCATTGCAGATAGAATCACTGTTCTAAGAGATGGAAATTACAAAGGCACTTTTATAAATGAAAATATTAATCAGGAAAAACTTATCGAACTTCTCATGGGAAAAGAACTTGAAGGCATTCACTATGAGAAAAGGGAAATAAAAAAGGAAAAATACTTCGAAGTCATCAATTTAAGTTCTAACAGCGGTATATCAATTCACGACATCAATATTCAAATACATAAAAAAGAAATAGTAGGAATCACGGGACTAGTTGGAGCAGGAAAATCAGAGGTCGCCAGGGCTATATTTGGAATAGACCCAAAGATTAATGGAAAGATTATAATGAATAACAAAGAAATATTTATTACCTCTCCTTACGATGCTGTCAATCATGGACTGGCATTAATACCGGAAAACAGAAGAGAAGAAGGGCTAATTTTAAATACATCGATTTTAAAAAATATAACTACAGTGTTTCTCTATAAAATGGCGAAGCTCCTATTTGTGGATGAAAGACTGGGGTTGTCTGAGACCAAAAAATATCTTAAAAAATTAAATATTAAAACCCCCAATCCACACTTTATAACGGGTAACTTAAGTGGCGGAAACCAACAAAAAGTTGTCATAGGGAAGTGGCTTATTAACGATCCAACATTGCTTATCCTTGATGAACCCACTCGAGGTATCGATGTTGGAGCGAAAGCGGAAATACTTTTGTTAATTCGAGAAATGGCGGACAAAAGTGAATTGGGTGTTCTTTTTATTTCTTCTGAAATTGAAGAGGTATTAAATATCTGTGATACGATAATCCTTATGCAAAATGGTAGGATTGTGAAAGTTCTTCCAAGAAATGAATCAACAAAAGAAAGCATACTCTACTATGCAACAGGTGGAAAATAAGTGAAAAATATTATTATCATTAATTTAATGGTAATATTTAAAAAGAGAATCAGAGAAATCACGCTACTAGTCAGCTTTGTACTCTTGGCGATAGTTTTTACTTTCGTTACCCCATATTTTGCGGTTGTAAACAATGTAAAAAATCTAATAACTCAGACAATGGTTCTTTTAGTAGTATCCCTAGGTCAGACAATAATGCTTGCATCAGGTGAAGTCGATATGTCAGTGGAGGGAGTTGTAGTAATAACGAGTGTAATATGCGCTTTTACATTGATTTACAATAGCCTCCTTCTTACTATTGCTGTTGCTTTGTTGTTTGGAGTTTTTATTGGAATAATGAATTATTTATTGTCAATTAAAGTGAGGATTCCTTCATTTCTTGGTTCTCTTGCACTTTTAGTTGCATTACGGGCGTTGTCGAACATAATAACTGGCGCTAAACCTATAACAATAAAAAATCAGAATTTTTTTGTCAGTTTCAGTACGGGACATGTTTTTAGAATTCCAATACCCATTTTCTATGGTTTCCTTTTATTTATTATTCTGTATATACTGGTTAATAACACAACTTTCGGCTGTTATGTTTTTGCTGTCGGGGGATCAGAAGAGGCTGCACGGAAGTCCGGAATAAAAACGAAAATAATCAAACTTAAAGTATTTGTGTTAACGTCGGTAATAGCAACTTTCGCTGGAATATTATTGGCCGCAAGAGTTGCGATTGGAACTGGTTCATATTCCTTTGCGCTCAATATGGGGTTTGACTCCATACTCGCCGCCGTAATGGGTGGATGTGTGCTGGGAGGAGGCAAGGGGTCGATTCTCGGTACATTCTTTAGTGTGATTGTTTTAGCTGTCTTAAATAACGGTCTCACCCATTTGCACTTCACCTACCAAGAAGAGTCGATTGTAAAATCATTACTTTTAATAATTGTTGTTTTTGCAGGAAACGTTCTGGAAAAAAGCAAAGGTCGGAAAATAAAAGTCTAATAAATACAAATAAGAATGGAAATAAGATGAGACAAGGTGCGCTCCTGGTGATACTTGCGGTTATTATCATCGTTTTTTCAATTATCAATCCAAATTTTTTAACTTCAAATAATTTAATAAATGTTACCAGGCAAATGTCAGTCCTACTCACAATAGGAATCGGCTTTGCATTTGTTATGCTTTCGGGAGAAATAGACCTTTCCGTAGGTTCTATCCTCGGGTTGTCAACGGTTATATTTGCACTAGCCATGAGGGAGACGGGAAATAATTCAATTGTGTGCATAATAATTACACTGATAGTCGGATGTTTTGCCGGTCTTTTAAACGGTATTCTTGTGACAAAAGTTGGAATACACTCCTTCCTCGCTACCATGGCTACTCTCGGCCTCTATAGAGGCATCACGTATACAATCATTCAGGGAGGCAAGATTCCAGTTTTCCATCCACCTTTTTCGAAGGCGCTAGGAGTCGGGCTACTCGGTATTATACCGCTGCCGTTTATTTATGTTATGGCAATTTTAACGATCATGCATTTAGTTTTAAAAAAATCTCTTTTTGGAAATCAAGTGTATATTGTCGGCGGTAGTGAAAGGGTTGCGCGATATTCAGGTATTAAAACAAAACAAACTAAACTAGTATCCTTTTTAATTAGCGGGACATTATGTGCGTTTGCAGGAATATTAATCGTGGCAACTGTGGAAATGGGAATCCCTTCTTTAGGTGAAGGAAAAGAAATCGATGCAGTTTTTGTAGTCGTACTTGGGGGGTGCCGCTTAACGGGAGGATGGGGTACACTTCCAGGTGTATTTTTGGGTGTCGTTGTTATTTCAGTTTTAATAAATGGACTGACGATGCTCGGCGCCAATTATCATATGATATTATTTGTAAAAGCATGTTTACTTTTGTTCGTTATTTGGCTTGATACCAAAATCAGAAATAAGTGATAGGGTTGCGTGGCGCAATTCGGGCTCGATCGAAGTAGATCACATGGCAGTCGCTCTTGCAAACCCCCGCCAGATGGCGCGAAGGGGGAAAAACGCGCTCTAAGCAGCAGCGCTGCAGCCATTGCGGGCAAACTGAATGATAAATTGAATGAAATGATAAATGATAAGTTTAAAAGTTGAGTTTGGCCGAATTACCAAAGGCTCGTTGCGAAAGTCCTCGATTTTACCATCATTAGTTTTCCGGCTGCCCATACAGACGAAAAAAGACCCCCTTTCTTGGAAACACACTTCCCAGATACAAAACATTACGTCCAGAATGCAACCTTATCGAAGGGTGGTGCTTTGTTACGGGGATGCGGCATTTGATCATGATTACTTTGAAGCGTAAGTTCACGGGCTTGATCATCATGCCTCCTGTAAAGGCTGCAAAAGTTGAGGACTTCGCCCCACGATTGTCGCTGATAGGCCCGTTGGACGCCATACAAATCCGTCGAAGTGCGAATTTCGGGTCCTTGAAAAAACGGCCAATGTACGGGTCCCAGCAATGTTGCGCACTAGCCACCGCTTTGATCGGTCGGGTTAAATCCCGAATCGTGGCTTAAGAGGAAGGTCCGCCCACTGTACTCTCATGAGCGCGTCTACCCCCATCCCGTATCTCAAGAAGACCGAGCAAGGGTCCGTCTGCGTAAGTCTCCTCCCGGAAACAGTATCGGAAGAATTGATAGTAATTCCATAACATCCGCGCGTACTTACGATCTCCAGTAAACCCTAATAACATGCACAACAGGGATATCTGATACGCACGTCTTGGACCCTTATCAACAATATCGCAGACCTCGTCAAAACAGTCCAGTCCCGATTTGAAGAGGACGCGAATGGCCAGTTCCAGAAAAGTGGCATTCTGTTGCACGCGCAATCTTTGCAGTATCTCACGTATCGCTTCCTCTCCGAATTCCAGGATACGCTCTACGAGGCGGGTATGGTTCAAGGGATCCGGTCAATGGGCCATGATTTCCAGAAGCTGTTGTAGGTTCTTTGCATGCGTTATTCGTGCCGCTTCTTCTCGACCGCGGGTGAGCAGTTGGTTGGAAATCGTACTGGCCACGACCTCGACTTGTGGCATCAAAAGTAGGTTATACAGCATCTTTGGAGAAGAGATTTCATGAAGGTGTTTCGGATCGACACTAGAGCTGGTAAGGTCGGCCTCACCGTAGTCGATAGCAGCATTTGGGGAGAAAACCGAATCATCATCGTCATATGGCTTCTGAAGTACCAAGTCGCTTCGCTTTTTCAAGGGACTTACGAGGCAGCAATATTTGTATTTCTTTCCGCTTTCGCAAGAACATGGGTCGTTTCTACCGACGACTTCCTTGTTGCTCAACCTGTTGCCTCCTACCTACCGGTACCCTCATCCAGTATTTCGCCGCAAGAATCGGGCAATTAGGCGTATTCGGGTCGTATTTTGACGATCTCCATCACGTTCTCCATACGACATCTGTTTTTCTTTTTCTCGCTAAAGAGCCTGTTGATATCCCTTTGCGCCGAGAACACATATAGGTACCGAGACTCCGAGAGTTTCCTCTTTTCAATGATGCCGATAGCGACCGATTTGTACTCGTCTCCTAATTTCAACATCTTCTTGAAGTACTCCGCGAGTTCCTCCGTCGGAAATGCCGCGAAAGTATACAGCCGATTCGGAAGGGTGATCATGAATGGGTTATTGATCGCGACGGTCCCATCTTCTCGTGTTATATCATCTTGGCATAGCAGGAACATCTTGTTTGTTTTCCCTTCTGTTGCCCCCATATCCCCGAAGGGGGCCTTGGGAGCGCGTTGCCAATTTCATCGTTGATTATTGTATCTCACCGGAAGGATTAAAGCAAATCTTAGGAAAATATAGTGATATGTCGCCCTGGGGGTGTGCTTTGGCGAAAGCTGTTCAATTAGCCCCAGATGTCGTCCACGATCTCAGCCCAGCGTCGCAGATGCTCCGCCTCCCAGTGAGTGTAGGTATCTTGGATCTCTTCATCCATCCAGCCCAACACCGCACGAATCTTTGCCGGGTCATTACCGCTGTCTCTCACGATCGTGTTGATGGTGTGCCGGAAGCTATGGGGAGTCAGCCACCTGTCACCCGGCTCGATTTGAGCACGCCTGAGAGCTCTTTTAAAGCGACCGCGCCACCATGTTTCGTCAACCCGTGATCCGTCATCGTAGCAGAACAGAAAGTCATCTGGTTGAAGATGCAATGATTCAAGGCGCAGATTGTCGAACTTCTCAATAATCCGGGATGAGAGTGGAACAATCCGGCTTTTGCCGGACTTGGTATCACCGATCTCATCTCGGCCTTTCCATGCGTCTGTTATGTTCAGGTACTGATCGGTAAAATTAATGTGACGCCAGCGGAGCACCGCCTCAGAAGCCTTGAGCGTAGATCGAAAACATCGGCCCGAGTGATCTCCGCCAGTCGCTTGTTAGCCAAGGGGTCACTGAAAATGTATTTCTCCAGCCACCCGGGCTGAATACGAGCATATCGCTGCGTGAACCGTCCCGTTTCTTCCAACACAAGACGGATGTGTGGACATTCCCCCCTGATGAAGAACGGTCCCGCATAGCAACGGAATGTGGGAGTTTCACGCTCCTCTCCAAGCATGTCCGCCATGAACGCTTCGGCTGCCTCACGCGTTCGGCACCCCGTTGTATATTAATTGACCTGACTTTTCCCTCAATTTTATACACTACAGTTTGATAAAAGCAACGGATTCACCAGCCGGATGATTTCCTCCTGCTTCTTGCTCAATGTTACCGTTTTTACAAACTTGTTCCCCGATTTAGGATCTGTTATATACACCTTATACATCGACTCCAGAGTCTCCAACGCGTTCTTCGCGCTGATCCCCGTCCCCTTCAACCGGTACTCAAGCGCAGACAATAATAAATAGGCAAGATAACACACAAATATGTGTCCCCGCACTCTACTTGCAAGCCAAAACTTCACCTTGTCCATTTCTAACAAGCTCTTCATACACCGAAAGGACTTCTCAAGCCGATCTTTCTCGAAATACCCCCGAACCATTTCCTCTGTGCTGAGATTCCGACTGGAGAAAATGATTGATACCCCATCATACCTTTCAGCAGTCTGGAGCGCCGTGTGATTGATCCTGGTTCCGTGAAGATATTTCCGAAGCCCACTCTTGATCGGCTTTTTCTCCCCAAGCCTCTTCAGCGCCTCGTCGATCTCATCGTAACGCCGCTCCCGTGTGGCCTGCCGCTCCTTCTCATTCACACACACGGCGATGTACCCTCTCATCCCTTCAACTTCATACCTCAGTTTTTTCACATAACACGTCGTGCTCTGTAATCGAACCCTTGAATTCATCGACACGATACCATCGGCCAAAACGCCGTCAGCAAGCGTCTTCAGTCCCCCCTTCAACGCAAGCCCACACAAAACCTCAAACCCCATACTCTTTGCCTCTCTTATATTTAGCCAGGAGGAGACACCCCTGTCCCACACTATCCACGTATGCTGAATCTCATGCCGTCTCAGCTGCAAAAGGATATCGGGCAGCGTTTTCGCATCAAATATGTTCCCCTCAAACACCTTGTGGAAGATCGGAATCCCTTCCCCTTGCGTCACGGCCAACCCGACCTGAATCTGAGGCTGATGACGCCCCTCCGCGTTATACCCCTTCTTTGCCAACGGACAGCACACTCCATAAAAATAAATGTCCGTTATATCGTAGAGATACCCCGATGGAGAAAGCTTCAAAACCTCCTTCAGTCGCCTGAAAATCCGTTCCTGGATATCCTCCCCATTGAGACCTTCCAAAGAATCAATCGCTTCAACAAGCTTCTTGTAACTCACCTCGGGAATGTTCAGGAGATTTGAGACCTCGGTTTTGCGGTACCATTCCACTATCCCGCTCAGACTGTCAGGGGACACACAGTGGGCATAGGCTAAACTCAATAGGTACTGTCCGTACTCTCCGAGGGCGCTTTCCAGGTCGATTTGTTTTGCAATCTCATGCAAAACAAGAAGAGGGCCGAAGACGGTGACCTTGTCGACGGAGGATCGTTCCACCGAACCCGTTAAAAGAGGTCGTTCATCGACTTCTTTTCCCACATAGCGGATGTGTTTCTGAACGATCTTGTTCCCGATCCTTTTGTTTTCGACTTCGGCCAGATAGATGGTATTTCCTCGTTTGATTCTTCGTATGAAGCTCATAGTGTATATGATATACACTACGTACAACTGCGTCAAGAACATTTTTTCTCGTAACTTCTTGATTTTATTACCTTTTAGCAATTTACGACTTGTAGTGTTTA
>Ga0315286_10003506_pt1 | contig 14870 bp, 12 predicted proteins | sample YL17G10_0_MG_FD_205038 | JGI IMG/M metagenome (GOLD analysis project Ga0315286, IMG submission 205038) | Sediment microbial communities from Yellowstone Lake, YNP, Wyoming, USA - YL17G10_0 | ecosystem: Environmental > Aquatic > Freshwater > Lake > Sediment | place: USA: Wyoming | collected...
TCACCGCCGGCCGGCACCCGGCCAGCGGATCCGAGGTCCTGGGCAGCACGGGCCAGTGGCATCGCTTCTACCAGGTCGATGCCATGGCCGCCCCGCTCGGCAACCTCAAGAAGGTCACGGTCACCGTGCAGTGGGTCTTCCACGGGAACCGCTCGGTGACGTCCACCACCTATGTGAGGCGCTAGCCATGACATCCCGGCCCTGCTTCCCGGCGCGACGTGGGTCGCGCGGCTTCACGCTCATCGAGTTGATGATCACGGTGATGCTGCTGGCCGTGGTGGTCATCACCCTGACCACCGTGATGTACTCCGCCTCGCGCAGCAAGACCCTGAGCGCGAACAACATCGAGGCCTCCGAGGCTGGCCGGGTGGCGCTCGACATGGTTGCCCGGGATCTGCGCTCGGCGGGCTACGGTGCTGACCTCGACAACGCCCAGACCCCGATCGCCTACGTCGACTCGACGCAGGTGCTCATCAACGCGAACCTGGAGCCCTATCCCGACACCCTCAGCTCCGGACCTGCCACGCCCCAGGCCTACGACCCGGGCGGGAACCCGAAGCCCCGGCCGCTCACCGGGACCGAGTGGACCCCGCCCATCAAGTACGGCACGGGAGCGGAGATCATCTGCTGGACGCTCGATCTCAACAACGACAATGCCGTGGACGCCTCGGATCAGGCCGCCGCGGGCGCCGTGGACGCGCAGCGCACGCCCAATCCCGACGACTTCGAACTGGTCCGCCAGGTGTACGGCGACAGGACCAACAACGCTGCGGGCAACAACGGGCCCGTGACGCAGCGCGTCGCCCTGGTGCGCCGGCCGGGCAGCGGTGTGCCCCCCATCTTCTCCGTCTACCTGAAGGGCAGCACCACGCCCTGGGACTGGTCGAGCGGGCCCGTCCCCGCGGCGCAACTCGCCAACATCGAGCGCATCGCGATCCAGATCACCGCCCCGAGCGGGAAGCGGGACTGGCTCGGCCGCTATGCGGAGAGCCATTACAGCACCGAAGTGAACTCGCTGCGCAACACTCCGCAGGCCGGCGCCGACGAATACGCCGTGGACGGATACGTCTTCCTGGACAGCGTCGTGGTAGACGGGATCAAGGGGCCGGGCGAGCGGGGCCTGGGCGGCGCGACCATCCGGCTCGGCATGATGTCCACCACGACCTCCGCCAGCGGGCACTTCAGCCTCCACGCCCCCGCGGGGACCTACTGGCTCAGGCAGATCCTCCCGCCCGCCGGGTACGTTAACACCAGCGTCCCGGAGAGTCTCTCCGTCACGGTCCCGCCCGCGGCCCAGCGCAACTTCCCGGACGTGGCGATCGCGGGTGGCTATGTCAGCGTCTTTGTCTACGAGGACCTCGACCACGACGGCGTGCTGGACGTCGGCGAGACGGGCAAGCAGAACGTCCGGGTCACGGTGCGGCCCGCCGGCACGTCGGCCTACACGGACGCCTCGGGCAACCTCGCCACCGCGCTCTTCGCGCCGGCGGGGGCCTGCTCGGTCGGCGTGACGCCGCCTGACTCCTTCGTCGCGACCACGACGAATCCCGTCACGCTGACCATCGCGGATCACGACAGCCACTCCCTGTCGTTCGGCATCTTCAAGCCGGTGATCGGGACCGTCCGGGGCAAGGTCTTCCGCGACACCGACCGGGATGGCGTGCTCGACGCCGGCGAAGAAGGCGTGCAGAACGTCTGGGTGGGCGTGACGACGGACGGCGGCATCACGGTGCCCGGGTATGCCACGACCGACGCGAGCGGGAACTACTCGATCGACGTGCCGGCCAACGACCCGCCTCGCACCGCGCCCTACACCATCATGAGCCTTCCGCCCGCCGGCTTCTTTCCGACGAACAGCACCACGATCGGTGGCATCTACCTGCAGGCCGGGCAGACCCTCACCGGCAAGGACTTCGGCATTGCCTCCTTCACGGTCATCACGCTGCAGGCCAACCGCGTGCTGTGCCTGGGGAGCGGGAACCTGGGCGAGAACGACTGGAACGGGAACCACACCGAGAACGCCCGCGGGGATCCGGATCTCATCCTCGGCTCGGACACGGGCGGCAGCGACCAGGTCTCGGTCTGGTTCAACCAGTACAACTCCACGCCGCTCTTCAACTCCGCGCCCTCGTACACCCGGAGCGCGCCGGGCGCGGTCGTCTCCATGGCCCTCGACCACTTCGACACGGAGTCCCCGATTGACCGCCCCGACCTGGTGACCGGGTGCAAGACCGCCGCGGCCGGGAACTTCTTCGTCTGGTGGTGCCAGAACACGAACAACAACGAGGGCTACTTCCCGACGACCTACAGCCTGGCCTATCGCACAACCGACAACGGCGACGTGCAGGCCACCGTGAGCCTGGACTGCGTGGGCGGCGCGTTCCCGGACCTCATCGTGGGCACCAAGTCGCCCACCGCCTACCAGGGCAGCTTCGAACTCTGGACGAACAGCAACGCCGCAAGCCCGACCTTCTCGCGCACCGAGACCTATCCGACCTCCGGCGGGCTCCCCGCCGGCTTTCTCGGCGAAGTGAACGCCATGGTCCTCGGCGACTTCGATGGCGACGGCCTGAAGGACCTCGCGGTGGGCACGCGCACGGCGCTCGGCGGGCAGGTCTGCTTCTTCCGCAACATGGGAAGGGCCGCCAGCCCGCACTTCGCGTTCCAGAGCTCGGTCCTGCTGTCCGGCGACGCCGTGAACGCGCTGGCCGCGGTGGACGTGGACGGCGACGGCCTGCTCGACGTGGTCGCGGGAACGCAGACCTCCGCGGCTGGCGGCCGGCTGATCTACCTGAAGAACTCCGGCAGCTGGGCCTTCGCCTCCGCGCAGACCGTGGATGCCCCCGGCGTCGTCACCTCGCTGGTCGCGGCGGACCTTGGCGGGTCCGCGCGCGGCGACCTCGCCGTGGGCTTCCGCCGGGGCACGTCGGGATTCGTCGGCGGCGTGAGGATCTACTACCTCGACGTCGGCGTCATCCCGCCGAGCGGCACGGATCCCTCGGCCGGCGTGCTCGTGAACTGGGTGCCCGCCGTCGCCACGAACGACTTCAACTACGGCACAAACCCGGCGAAGAGCCCGCCCCACCTCTTCGACCTCGCGGTCGGCGCCAAGGTCTCGGCCACGACGGGTGCCCTGGTGGTCTTCGTCCGATAGGAGATGCCCATGGAACGCCTTCCCATCCCGCGTCCCGCCGGCGAACGCGGCATCGCCCTGGTCATCGCGCTGCTCGTCCTCCTGGTCGTCTCCCTGCTCGCCGTCGTGCTGATGGTCTCGGTCAACGTGAACACCAAGATCACGAGCCATGGCCTGCGCGAGACCGAGGCGCTCAACAACGCCGAGGCGGGGATCGGCGAGGCGCAGAGCCGCCTCGCCGCGGGGGACATCGTGCTGGGCGGCAACCCGCTTGCCGTGGCGCAGATCTTCAACGTGGCCGCGGGCAGCGTCCCCGTGCTCGGCACCGATTCCACGGGATTCGCCACCGCCCAGCCCGCGGGCGCGTGGCTGGCCTACAGCACGGCCACGCGCGGTCCCCGCGTCCTGACGGTCCAGTACAAGACCGACAACGCGCGAACGGTCATCTACAAGTACGACGCGACCAAGAACCCCGCGGTCCAGACGGCGTCGGGCTCGCCGATCTACGTGGTCACCTCCACGGGCACCGCCGGCGGCGACGTGCGGAAGGTGCGCGCGGAGATCTACGCGAAACCGGTCATCGCGAACGTGTTCGGGGCCCTGCAGGCGAACGTCGGGGTCCACACCAAGGGCACCTTCGACGCCTGCGGACTCAACCACCGGGCGGATACGCCGGTCGACGACATCGGCACCGCCTACCACACGGACTCCGATGACCTCGCGGGTATCTGGAGCGCCGATTCCATCACGCATCAGGGAGCGTCGACGTCCGATGGAAGCCCGCCCGACCTGGCGGGACAGACCGGCTTCTACACCGGTCCCTGGGACGTGTTCGGCCTGACCCAGGCGCAGTTCTTCTCCTGGGTGGGCCCGCCCGTCTCCTCACCCCCCGACCCCGCCAACGGTCTCTACTACGTCGACCAGTCCGTGTCCTACAACGGTGGCTCGGGCTCGGGCCTGCTGTACATCGAGGGCGACCTGACGATCAACGCCGGCTTCAACTACACCGGCGTCATCTACGTCAAGGGCGACGTGAAGGTCAACGGCCACGCCTGGATCCTGGGCGCGCTGATCGTCGAGGGCACCGTGGACCTCGAGCTAGCCAACGGCACCGCCACGATCCTCTACAGCTCGGACGCCATCTCGCAGGCCCTCTCGACCGCCGACGGGTCCTTCCAGCGACTCTCCTGGCGCGAGTTGCCCTGAGCGCCACGGCGCGCTCCGCGGAGCCTCCCGCGCGAGCGTGCCGTCACGGACATCCGGCCGGCTCCAGGGTTACTTCGTCGCCGCCTGCCCGGTCTGCCGCTGCGCCCGCGGCGTTGCGAGGATCTTCTTCCGCAGACGGAGCAACTCCTGGAATGCCAACACGATCACCTTGGGCTTGGCGCCCGTTTGCTCCCCGGCCACCCGCTGCAGGTGCCGCACACCGACCTGGCCGATCGTGTAGCCGGCGCGGTTGGCCCTGGCCAGGATCTCCGCATCGATCAGGGCTCCGTTGGACTTCATCTCGATGTGCCGGAAGATCTCGGAGCGGTAGAGCTTGAAGGCCGAATCCACGTCCCGCACCCTGAACTTCAGCAGGTACTTCACCAGCGCGCCCCAGCAGAAGGCGTTCAGGCGGCGGATCAGGGGGTCCTGCCGGTTGAGGCGATAGCCGTTGACGATGTCGTACCGGCCCGCCAGGGGCAGCAGCAGTTCGATCTGGGTGATGTCGAACTGGCCGTCGCCGTCGGTGTAGAAGATCCATTCCTTGGTCGCGTTGCGGAAGCCGCTCTGCAAGGCCCCGCCGTAGCCGCGGTTGGGCCTGTGGTGGATGGCGCGGATCCGCGGGTTCCCGGCCGCCAGCCGGTCGGCCAACTCGCCGGTGCGGTCGCGGCTGCCATCGTCGACCAGGATGATCTCCCAGTCGAGCCCGAGTCGCACCAGCGTCTCGACCGCCGCGCCGGTGACGCGCTCGATGTTCGCCTCCTCGTTGTAGAACGGGAAGAACACCGTCAGCGACCGCACCACCGGGTCCGCCATGATGTGGCTCCTACGCCTCTCGCGCTGCCGCGGGCGCGGGCCGGTCCCCTCGCGCCCCCCGCCGGCGTGCGATGAGGTGTTCGATGACGACGCCGGCGGCCGCCGCCTGCACGACCCGCGTTCCGGCGACGTTTCGCGCTTCGACCTGCTTGACCATGGACATGACCGCGATGACGAACAGCCAGGGCAGCACCAGCCACATCACCCGCCGCCACCGCCGCCGCTCGATCACGGCCGCAGTCAGCATGGCCACCACCAGCAACGCCGACAACATCACCATCAGCGCGGCCGCTCCCTTGTGCTCCAGCGCCGCGCCGGGGTACTTCATCACCACGCCCCAGCGGGTCAGACCCTCGCGCTCGCGGTAGTCGGCGAAGAAGCGTTCGTCCCCCGAGGGCAGCTCGTACCGCGGAACCAGCGCCATGGGCAGGCGCCTGATGAGAAGGTTGCGTGCCCAGAAGCCGGGATGCTCGCGCACGCACCGCCAGTGCAGCCTGCGGTAGGACTCATCGGCCTCCGGTGACCAGACCGTGGCGAAGCCGCGGCTGCGGGCATCCTGGTCGACCCAGCCATCATTCAGCGTCACGCCCCAGGGGTTGGCGGGGTCCTCGCCCAGCGCCTCGTACATGCTGCCGCCCGCGCTCGACGTGCCGAACATCGGCCGGCCCACCGCGTGGTACGTCCACAGCAGCCACGGCGACAGCAGCACGAGCATGGCGATGCCCAGCAGGGCCGCGCCCGCGACCGATCGCCACAGGCGGCCCGAATCGATCCAGGCGCACAGGAACAGCACGGCCGGCCAGGCCAGGAACTCCGGCCGGAAGTAGAAGGCCACGCCCAGCGCGGCGCCGGTCGCCGCCCACGCCCACGGCCGGCCCAGCCTGGTGTAGCTTGCCAGGCACAGCACCAGGGCCGCGAAGAAGCACACGAACGCATCGGGCCTGAAGGTCAGCAACAACATCAGCGGCGCCGGGAGAAGGACCCACACCCACGCGGCCGCCAGGGCGGGGGCGGCTCCCAGGACGTTGCGCACGAACACGAACAGGAGCACGCAGACGGAAGCATCCAGCAGGGCCGAGGTGATGCGCGTCAACCTCACCATCCCGTCGAAGTTGCCGAGCGCGTAGTAGCCCCACAGCAGCAGCGAATAGCCGGGTGGGTGCAGGGTGCCTGGCAAGTAGCCCCGGGTGGAGACGGGATACGGGTGCTCCGGGTCGATCCTTCCTCCCGCGGCCTGGCGCTCCCGGGCGGCCACGCCGGGTTCCCGCCCCCCGACCGCGTCCTGCGTGTGCTGCAGCAGCCCCTGACCGGATGCCATGGAGAGCGCGCCCTGCAGATAGCCGGACTCCAGGCCATCGGTGAACGGATGATTCACCGTGAAGAGCAGCACCAGCCGGAGGATCAGCGCGGTAGCGAAGGCCGCCCAGACCATCCGCTGCCGCCACCATGGGCCAGACCAAGCCGGCTGCGGAGAGTGATTCATTGCTCGAGGTCCTCGAAACCTGGTCCGGTCGGACGATCAGCCCCGGCCATCTCGCGTTCCCGCGACGCGCTTCGCGAATCGTCCGGGCTGGCGGCGCGGGAGGCCGACTTCCGCGGAGGATCCTCGATCGAGCGGGTGGTGCATGGGCTCATCATCCTGCGTCGGGGTTCGATCCACCGGGTCGGGCCGAAACTGGTGAATGGAAGACCCAATACCTGGAGAGAAGAAAGTTCGCGATGGTGACCGGGGCCATGATGACGAACCAGGACAGCGTCGGCGCCCAGCTCAAGACATCGACGCACAGCGCCACTCCGGCGGAGCTTGCGCCAGCCATGAAGAGCTGGACGACGGCGAACCGGAGTCCCTGCTTCGCGACGGGAGCGTGGCTGCGAAACGTGAACCGACTGTTCCAGAAGAAGCTCCAGGCGACGCCGGCAGTGTAGCTGACGAGCTGGCAGAGCGAAACGGCCAGGGCCCCCTCGTGAAGCAGGCGGAGCAGTCCCTGGAAGACACAGAAACTCACGAAGGAGTTCGACAAACCGACCAGGAGGAACCGGGCAAAGCGCGTATCAAACGAGACCAGCAAAGCGGTTCGCAATCTCCCTGTTGCACCCGCGGGGCGATTATTCATCCAGCCCGGACCATTCATGAACCGCCGCGATGATGTGGCGCCTCGCCGTTCTCCGTGGAGCCTGTGGCTGAATTGACGGGAAGACGTGCCCTGGTTCATCCGTGCCGTTTCCTCCCTGCGAAGGGAGCGGGGGCAAGGGGATGGACCAGAAGGCAGGTGATTGTGTCGCGACTGGTCCCGGGTTGCAAGGATTCGTCGTCCGCGGGACGGCCAGCCCGCGCGGGAAACGCCCGGGTGGGGCTCCGGCGCAGGTCGAAGCTCCGGCAGTCGAAGCTCCGGCTCTCCATCGTCCGCTGGAAATGCTACGCTCGGCCCCGCGAAAGGAGCCCCGCATTCCCGGATGACCTTCACCAGCTCCGCGTTCCTGCCCTTCCTGCTGCTGACCTTCCTGCTCTGGCTGCCGGCCGGGCGCACCGGGCGCAAGCTGGTGCTGATCGCCGGCAGCCTGCTGTTCTACGGCGCCTGGGACCTGCGCTTCCTGGCGCTGCTCGGCGCGGTGTGGCTGGTGGTGTTCGTCGTGCCCCAGGCGATGTCGCGCGTGTCCGGGCGCCGCGACCGGCGGCGCCTCCTGACCGCGGGCATCACGGTCCTGATCGCGCTCCTGGTCATCTTCAAGTACCTGGGATTCTTCGCGCAGGCGGCCGAGGGCCTGGCCCGCGCCTGCGGGCTCGCCGCGGGCGACGTCACCCTGCGGATCCTGCTGCCGGTGGGCATCTCCTTCTACACGTTTCAGGCCATCAGCTACCTGCTGGACGTCTACTGGGAGCGGATCCCGGCCTCGCGCTCGGTGCCGGACACCGCACTCTACGTCTGCTTCTTCCCGCTCGTGCTCGCGGGACCGATCGAGCGCGGCGCGCGGTGGCTTCCCCAGCTCGAGCAGTACCATCCGGCCCGCCTCGACCAGTTGCGCGATGGCTTCGAGCGGCTGCTGCTGGGCTGCCTGCTCAAGGTGGGGATCGCCGATCCGATCGCGCCCTTCTGCAACGACATCTTCGCGCGCGCCGGCTCGGCTGGCTCGGGCGAGCTGCTCTTCGGAGCCTATGCCTATTCGCTGCAGATCATGACCGACTTCGCGGGCTACAGCCTGATCGCGCGCGGAATCGCCTGCTGCTTCGGCTACGAGGCCGTCAACAACTTCGAACAACCGTACTTTTCGCGCTCGTTCACCGAGTTCTGGCGGCGCTGGCACATCTCGCTCTCCTCGTGGATCTCCGAGTACCTGTTCAGCCCGATCATGTCGCTCGTGCTGGGTCGCGTGGGGCGGCTGCGTCTGGCCACGGTCGAGGCCGAGATGCGGCTCGCCTACCCGCTGGTGGCGATTCCGGTCATGCTGCTGGTGGGGCTCTGGCATGGCGCGGGGTTCAACTACATCGTCTGGGGCGGGTTGCACGGGGTGTTCCTCTCCTTCGAGCGGCTCGTGGTGTTCGGCAAGAAGTCGATCGGCAAGCGCATGAGGATCCGCAACGCCGGCGACGCGCTGCGGGCCGGGTGGGCGATGCTCCTGGTGTTCCACCTGGTGACACTGGCCTGGATCTTCTTCCGCACCGACTCCTTCGCCGACGCCCTGATCTATCTGACCCGGCTGTTCACCGCCGGTGGCTGGTCGGTCCAGAAGAAGCTGCTGGCGATGCTGGCCCTCTCTGCGCTCGTCACCTTCCTCATCCAGTTGGTCGAGTACCGGCGCCGGGACGAGTGGGTCTTCCGCGGCGTTCCTCCCGTGCTGCGCGGGCTGGCCTACACCGGAACAGTGCTCTACTGCGTCGTCCTCGGAGGATCGGGTGGCAAGGTCCCGTTCATCTATTTTCAGTTCTGAGTCGTTCCTTCGCGACCTCGGGATCGCGTTGCTGGCGCTGCTGCTCGTGGAGTGGCTGCTCCATCAGGCCATGTCGCCGCTCGCGGCGCGGAACGCGGCCCTGAAGACACCGCGCGCGGCGCCGTCCGCCGAGCTGGCCGGCTTCCATCCGCTCGGGTCACGCGATCCGGCCGCCTTCTTCGCGGAGCTGCGGGACCAACTGAAGCCCCCGTCCATCGTGTTCATCGGGGATTCCCAGGGGATGGTCGTGAAGGACGGTTCGGGTCTGCCGTATCCGCAACTCGTCGCCCGTTCGCTGGCGCAGCAGGCGGGAGGCGCGTCCGTCGCGAGCCTGCACCTGGGCGGCGCCAACACGTTCGAGCAGGGCGCCCTGCTGCTGGGGATGCTCGAGGCCGGCGTGGTGCCGCGCACGGTGTTCTGGTCCCACAGCGTCTTCAGCCTGCGGAAGAACGAGATCCGCGCCGAACTGGTGTCGCTCTACGAGTCGCTGCCGGATGAGGACACCGGCCGGCCGGCGGTGGTCCTGATCGGCGGCGCGTCCCAGCCTGCTGGCGCGGCGCTCCCGCGCTCCCAGCGGATCCTGCAGGCGGTCTCGAAACGCCTGGACGAATGGCTCGCGGTGAGCGCCACGGTGCGGTTCTCCCGCCGGGAGCTGTGGGAGAAGGCGACGATCCTCTGGGCCAGCCCGCCGGGACGTCTCGTGCCCGCGGCGCTGCGCCCCCGCACCGGAGAGCAGCGAGATCCGTCCGCCTCGGTCCTCGAGAGCAGCGCCCGCTTCGCCGGGCAGGTCACCGGCATGCTGCGCGGGCGCGGAGTGCGCGTGATCCACTTCCTGGCACCGATCGACCGGACGATGGACCCGCGGCCGTTCAGTGCGCGCGCCGAAGCCGTGGCGTATCCGTCGTTGGAGCGCGCTGTCCGGGAGCGTGGCGGGGAGTTCGCGCCGTGGATCGATCTGTTGCCCGGGACCTGTTTCGGCAAGTACGAGGACGGCTCCAGCGATGCCTTCCACCTCAAGGCCGCGGGGCAGGAGTTGCTCGCCCGGCGCATCGTCGAGACCCTGGCCCAGGCCCCGCGCGGGCGATGACGCTCCGGGCGGCCGGGCGCGGGGGGGGGGCGAGCGACCCCGCCCTCAGACCACGTCGAGCGCCGGCGCCTTCGCGATCGCGCCGGCCGCCCGGGCGCGGTCGTAGAGCCGCGCCAGCGCGCGCCGTCCCAGCTCGCCCATGTCGAGCGTCAGGTCGTTCACGTACATGTGGACGAACCTCCTGCCCTGGCCGGCGTCGAGGCCGCGCCCGAACTGCAGGGCGTACTCGATGGCCTCGTCCTCGTGGTCGAGCGCGGCCTGGATGGAGACGCGAAAGCCGGCGCTGACCGCGCGCATCAACTCGGGCCCCAGGTCGCGGCGCACCACGTCGAGCCCGAGCGGCACGGGCAGCCCGTCGCGCTCCTGCCACAACTCGCCGAAGTCGAGGACCTTCACGAGTCCTTCTTCGCGGTAGGTCAACTGGCTCTCGTGGATGATCACGCCGGCCTCGACCTCGCCCGCGAGGACCGCGGCGGGGATGCGGTCGAACATGACGTCCACGGGCACGCTGTCCGGGCACTCGCAGCGCAGCAACAGCGCCGCCGTGGTGAGCGGCCCGGGGATCGCGACGCGCCGGCCGCGCAGCGACTCGAGCGCGCGCGGCTCCCGTGCGACGACGACGGGCCCGACGCCGTGACCCATCGAGGCGCCGCAGGCGAGCACTGCGTAGCGTTCGGCGAGGAAGGTGTAGGCGTGCGCCGAGACCGCGGTGATCTCGAGGTCGGCGCGTTCCAGCGCGCGGCGGTTGAGGCTCTGGATGTCCTCGAGCACGTGCTCGACCCGGCAGCCTGCCACCGCGGCGAGCCCGGTGTGGAAGCCGTAGAACATGTAGGCGTCGTCCGCGTCGGGACTGTGCCCGAAGCGCAGGGTGCGCGGTACGGTGCTCACGATGACCTCCCTGCGCCGCGCGCGGCGGCGGCCGGCTCGTGTCCCGCAGCGTGGCCGGCTGCCCGCTCCCAGATGAAGGCGCGCAGCGGGCCGAGCCCGGCGCCGCTCTTCGCCGAGACCAGGAACGCGCCGGGGTATTGGGCCTCGAGTCCTGCCACCGCGTCCTCGTCCCCGACCAGGTCGAGCTTGTTGAAGACCAGCACGGTGGGCCGCGGCTCCCCGAGCAACTCCTCGAGCACGGCCTCGACCGCCTGCATCTGCCGCAGGATGTCGGGGTCGGCGGCGTCCACGACGTGGATCAGCAGGTCGGCCTCGACCGCCTCGACCAGCGTGCTGTGGAACGAGGCCACCAGGTGGTGCGGAAGCTTGCGGATGAAGCCCACGGTGTCGGTGAGCAGTGCCAGGTGCCGTTCGGGGCTCACCATCTGTCGCGTGGTGGCGTCGAGCGTGGCGAAGAGCCGATCCTCGACGAACACCGCGGAGCGGGTGAGCGCGTTGAAGAGCGTGCTCTTGCCGGCGTTGGTGTAGCCCACCAGTGCGGCGCGGAAGTGGTCGCGCCGGCGGCGCCGCTGGGTCTCGCGCTCGCGCTCGACGCCCTCGAGCGCGAGCTTCAGGCGCGCGATCTTCTCACGCACGATGCGCCGGTCGGTCTCGAGCTGGGTCTCGCCCGGGCCGCGCACGCCGATGCCGCCAGCCTGGCGCTCAAGGTGCTTCCACATGCCGGTCAGCCGCGGCAGCGTGTACTGCAGCTGCGCCAGCTCCACCTGCAGGCGCGACTCCCGCGAGCGGGCGCGGCGCGCGAAGATGTCGAGGATCAGCTCGGAGCGGTCCACGACCTTCGCCTCCAGCTCCTTCTCCAGGTTGCGCACCTGCGAGGGCGAGAGGTCATCGTTGAACAGGACCAGGTCGGCCTCGAGTTCCCCGACCAGCGCCTTGAGGTCCGCCAGCTTCCCCTTGCCGAGGAAGGTGGGCGGGTGCACGCCGCCGCGCCGCTGCACCAGCTCGCCCAGCACGCGCGCGCCGGCGGTGTCGGCGAGCCGCCGCAACTCCTCGAGCGAGCGCGGCAGGTCGCGTCCGTCGCGGCCGGCGTGCCCCACCAGCACGGCGCGCTCGGCCTTCGGCGGGTTCGTGACCTCGTGCGCGCGTTGCTTCACCCGCGGGGCTCGATCTCGAGAGTGGTGGGGAAGGGCGTCAGGTTCTCGACCGTGCCGTCGGGGCGGATGTAGACCAGGTCCTCGATCCGGCACCCCATGCCGCGCTCGGGGTAGTAGAGCCCGGGCTCGACCGTGACCACCATGCCGGGCTCGAGGATGACGGTGTTCGTGGGCGGCCCGCCGAGCAGTGGCGGGTCGTGCACCGAAAGTCCCACGCCGTGGCCGAGGTTGTGCACGTAGCCTTCCTGGGTGGCCTCGTTCGTGCGCCGGGTGGCGTGCCCGTGCTGCTCGTAGATGTCGCAGGCCACGTCCTGGAACGAGCGGCAGGGCCTGCCCGTGGCGAGCGCCGCCTTCGCGGCGATGAACGCCTCGTGCGTCTGGGCGTAGATCTCCTTCAGCGGCGCGGGCGCGGGCCCCATGCAGAAGGTGCGCGTCATGTCGGAGTGATAGCCGCCGCCGGTCTCGCCCGGGAAGATGTCCACGATCAGCGAACGGCCGGCGGTGAGCGGCTCGTCGTCATCGCCGCGATTGTGCGGCACGCCGGCGTCGCGGCCCTGCGAGACGATGCTGTCGCCCTGGTCCTCGGCGAGCCCGTGCTCGAGGAACTCGCGATGCAGCACGCGACGCAGGTCGCCGAGCTTGACCGGTCCGGTTCCGCCGACGCGGAAGCGTTCGCCGTCGCGCCGGAGCGACGAGAGGAAGTCGCGCAGCCGGCCCATGGCCGTCACGGTGCCGCGCGCGGCGCGGCGGATGGCCTCGACCTCGTCGGGGTCCTTGGTGGCGCGCGCCTGCAGCATCAGGTCGGGATGGCCGGAGTCCACGGTGAGCGCCGGGTTCGCCTCGATCATGCGCAGCACGAGCGCGTGGGCGAAGCCGGCCGGCAGATCGCCGAACAGGCCGATGCGGCCTTCGATCGCCAGCGTGGCGCAACTCTCGCCGATGAGCCGGCCGAAGGCGTGCGCCGGGTGCCCGCCCTCCTCGGTGAGGATGCGCGGCAGGGCGTGCTGCGGGAAACCGGAGTGTTCGCAGGCCGCCGCCGCCGCCTGGTCGCGCTCCATCGGGTCGTGGATGAGGTGCGCGCGGGGCGGGTCGCCCCCCCCGGTGCCGGGCGCGCGGAGGTAGACCCCGTAGTGGAGCTTCTGGCCGGTGACATAGTGCATGGCCGGGCTGTAGCGGTCGTAGGCGAACACCACCATGCCGGCCAGCCCGCGCTCCCGCATGAGTCGGTCGAGATCCCTGCGCATGTGCCCCTCCCGAGGTCGGTTGACGGGGCGATGCTAGTGCATCGGGTGTGGGATTGCGAAGGCGGGCGTGCCTACGCCATCCGGGCCCGCGAGCGGCGCGTGACGACGAAGACCCGCATCACGAGCAGGCCGGCGGCGAAGCCGCCGACGTGCGCCCAGAAGGCGATCCCGCCGCTGCCCGAAGCGCCGAGCGCACCCAGGCCCAGCACGAATTGGAACAGGAACCAGAGGCCGAGCAGGAAGAAGGCGGGCAGCGGGACGACCTGGAAGAACGGGAAGAGCGGCAGCAGGGTGAAGACCCGCGCGCGCGGGAAGGCGACGACGTAGGCGCCCAGCACCGCTGCGATCGCGCCGCTCGCCCCGACCGTGGGCACCTCGGCGACCGGGCCCGTGAGATAGTGCAGCAGCGTGGCCACCGCGCCGCAGACGAGATAGAAGACCAGGAAGCCGACGTGGCCCAGCACGTCCTCGACGTTGTCGCCAAAGATCCACAGGTACCACAGGTTTCCGATCAGGTGGGACCAGCCGCCGTGCAGGAACATGGAGGTGAGCACCGGGAGTGCGGCGGGCAGGAGCGGCAGGTCGCCGTAGCGCACCGCCAGCGTGAGTCGCGCCGGGACGAAGCCCCAGTCAAAGAGGAACGAGCGCAACCCGGGGCCGAGCAGCACCTCGTAGACGAAGACGGCCAGGTTCAGCCCGATGAGCGCGCGCGTGACCAGCGGCACGGTCGCGGAGGGGTTCTCGTCGCGCAGCGGGATCAAGCGGGCCTCGCCGGTCGTCCGTCGGGCGTGCGACCCGGGCCGGATGCAGCCCGCCCGGGTGCCGGGGAGCCCGTCGGCGCTGGCCGGTTGACGCCTTCCAGACCTCTTCCTATGCTGCCCTGGTCAGGCACGCTGAGCGAATCCTTGGCGCCCGTCCAAGCATCCAACGGGCGTCCATGCGAAGTCTTCGGTTCCCGAGGAGGATCATCCATGTCCAATGTGCTCGCCGTCACTAGTGAGAACTTCACCGTCGAGGTCCTGCAGTCGCCATTGCCGGTGCTGGTGGACTTCTGGGCTGCATGGTGCGGACCCTGCAGGGCCGTCGCGCCCACGGTGGAGGCGCTCGCCAGCGAGTACGCGGGCAAGCTCAAGGTGGTGAAGTTGGACGTGGACGAGTCCGGGGACGTGGCGGGCCAGTTCGGGGTCCAGAGCATCCCGACCCTGATCCTCTTCAAGGGCGGCCAGCCCCTCGAACGGCTGGTCGGCAGCCACCCGAAGCCGGCGATCGTCTCCAGGATCCAGCAGCACCTCTAGACCTCGCCGCGCCGCAGGACGGCCCGCACCTCATGGCGCGGGCCGTTCCCGTTGCTCCACGCCGCGGCGCTCGAGCGTCGCGGCGCGCAGGCGGAACAGCGCAGCGAACACGCCCGGCAG
>Ga0315286_10003507_pt1 | contig 14868 bp, 9 predicted proteins | sample YL17G10_0_MG_FD_205038 | JGI IMG/M metagenome (GOLD analysis project Ga0315286, IMG submission 205038) | Sediment microbial communities from Yellowstone Lake, YNP, Wyoming, USA - YL17G10_0 | ecosystem: Environmental > Aquatic > Freshwater > Lake > Sediment | place: USA: Wyoming | collected...
GTGCTCCGCCGTCTGCTCAGAAGAGCGTTGACGAGGATGCACCCCTTCGGCGTGAAGGAACCCTTTCTCGCACGGGCCGTCGACGTCGTGATCGACACGATGGGGACCAGGTATCCGTCTCTCGTCGAAAGACGCAAGATCGTCAGGGAGATCATCACCGCGGAAGAAGAGCGTTTCCTCTCCACGATCGAGCAGGGGCTCGGAAAGCTCCACGACGTCTTCGAGAGAACCAGAAAAAACAAGGAGAGGACAATCGCGGGGAGGGATGCTTTCGTCCTCTACGATACGTACGGTTTCCCCATCGAGCTTACCAAGGAGCTCGCCATCGAAGAGGGGCTCCAGGTCGACGAAGGCGGTTTCCGCGTGGCGATGGAGAAGCAGAAGGAGCGCGGGCGGGGGAAGAGCTTCCACGTCCTGGGCGGGACGGGCGAAGAAGATGAGTTCGTCGAGCTCTTGAGCGTCGGAAAAACGGAATTCATCGGTTACGACGAGCTCGCCTGCGACGCCGCGGCCGGCTACACCCGGTGTTTCATCGAGGAAGATGTTTTCATGGTCGATCTGGTGACCGACCGCACGGTTTTTTACGCCGAGTCGGGCGGCCAGGTGGGTGACAAAGGGAGAGCGCTTTTTGGAGGGCGCTCGTTCGAGGTTGTGGACACCTTTAAACGCGGCGACCACATCGTTCACCGGATCGTGTGGGGACCGGCCGCCGCCGGCGGTTCGCCGGAGGATGTCGAATCGTTTTTCCGCGCGGAGCGGCGGTGCCGTCTCGAGGTCGATCGCGAGGAGCGCGCCGCCACCGCGCGAAATCACACTGCCACGCACCTTCTCCACGCGGCGCTCCGAAACGTTCTCGGGAAACACGTTGCTCAGGCGGGTTCGTTCGTCGGGCCCGAGCGGCTCCGTTTCGACTTTCACCACCACCAGGCGATGACCGACGAAGACGTGCAAAGGGTTGAAGAACAGGTCAACGACGCCGTTCTCACCGATCTCCCCGTGACGAAGAAGATCGTCGCTTACAAGGATGCCGTCGCGGGGGGCGCGATGGCTCTCTTCGGCGAGAAATACGCGGACGAGGTCCGTGTCGTCACCGTCGAGGGCGTCTCGCAGGAACTCTGCGGGGGGACGCATCTGGTTCGAACGGGCGAAATCGGCTCTTTTGTCATCCGGCAGGAGACGGCGGTCGGCGCGGGGGTCCGGAGAATCGAAGCGCTTACCGGGAGAGGGGCGTTGAGGCACTTCAAACGGACGCTCGAGGAGATGCGGGAGATGGCGATGGTTCTCAAGGTGGCGCCCGAGGACCTCGAAAAACGGATCCGCGCGCTCGTCGAGGAGAACGAACGCCTCAAGAAAAAACTTGTCGATCAGGAGTCCCATCTCGCCGGCGGCCGGGTCGACGAAATCGTTCGGAAGGCGGAGAAGGTCAACGGCGTCTCGCTGGTGTCGATGACGCTTGGTGACGGCGACGTCGCGGCGCTCCGAAGGTGGGGGGACCGTCTCCGCGAGAAGCTCGACCTCGGTGTGGCTCTGCTCTATCTTGCGGCGGAGCCGAAGCCGATGCTCCTCATCGTGGCGTCCGAACGCGCCATCGGCGAGAGGAAGATCAAGGCGAACGAAATCGCCGACAGGATCGCGAAAGACCTCTCGCTTCGGGGCGGTGGAAAACCCCATATGGCGCAGATGGGGCTCTCACGGGCGGAAGATTTCGATCGGGTGAAGTCGTTTGTCCGGGGGTTTCTCGAAGACCTCGGTTGACGCGTGGTCTTCTTCGAAGACCGCGGTTCATTCTCGAAAGGTTTTATGCCATGGGCCGGAAAACCGTTGGACCGATGTTCGTCGCTTTGTTCGTCCTGGTCGTCGCGTTTCCGGGGGGGCTCGCCGCCGAGCGGCCGCGCTCACTTCAGAGCCGGGGCCTCCCGGACCGGACCGCTGCCGCCGACGAGGAGCAAACGCTCGCCGCGCCGAAGGACGACGCTTTTTTCTTTACCGTTCCGACCTCTCTCGAGGGTCCCGTCGACCCGGAGACCTACATCCTCGGGCCTTCGGACGAGTTGTCGTTGATCATCCGCGGTCCGCAAACGACCATCCAGCCGCTCCGCGTTCTCCCCGAAGGGTACCTCTTGCTCCCCAACCTCGGTCCGTACCACGTCTCGGGGCTGACGCTCGCCCGGTTGAAGACCGATGTGAGAAGCGCTCTCGGCCGGTTCTACAAGAATGTCGAGATCGATCTCGTCCTCACCAAACCGCGGAGTTTTGTCATCTACGTCTCCGGTGAAGTCACGCGACCCGGGGCCGTCGAGCTCACCGCTCCGGCCCGTGTCGGCCACGCGATAGCGGCCGCCGGGGGAGTGAGGGAAACGGGGAGCGTACGGCTCATCGAGGTGAGGGAAGGCGGGACCAAGATTTTCGTCGCCGATCTGTTCAGATTCCTCCAGGAAGCGGATGTCCAGGCGAACCCCGTTCTGAAGGAGGGCCAGACCGTCCACGTTCCTCCCCGTTACATGAAAGCGATCACGGTGGGAGAGCTGAGGAAGTCGGGGGAGTTCGAGATCGTCCCCGGTGAGACGGTCGAGGATGTGATCCGCTTCTCGGGGGGATTCGGGACGGCGGCGGACACGACGCACCTTCTCCTCGAGCGGACGAATCCCGGCGAGGAAGTGGTCAACATCGTTTTCCAGAGCGACTCGGCGGCGCTCATCGAGCTAAAGGATCTCGACGTGGTCGTCGTCCCCGATCTGGTGAGCTTCCACGGGCTAGAACCCGTTGAGGTGCTCGGCGGCGGCGGCCGGACGGGGAGCTTTCAGGTGGCCGAGTCCGAGAAGCTGAGCGAGTTCGTGTACCGGCTTTGGCGGTTCACTCCTCGGTTCGACGTGGAGTCCGCGGTGATCGAACGGTCCGTTGCTCCGGGCCAACCGCAGTACATTTATTTCAACGTTCGCGATGTGCTGGCCGGAGAGGCGGTGGGAGACACGATCCTCCGGCCGGGTGACACGGTGAGCTTCCCTTCGAGGGAAAGACAGGTGTTCGTGACCGGCGAGGTCGTGCTCCCCGGAGCGTTTCCTTTTCAGCCGGGTTTTTCGGCCGAACGGTACGTCGCGCTCGCGGGGGGGCCGAACGGGTCGGGGACGTACAACAGGATCGACATCTTCGGCGAGAACGGGAGCATACGGAGCGGCGACCGTCACACCCTCATCTATCGCGGCGAAACGATCGTGGTGAAAACCAAGATCTCGCGGCAGTTCGCGGGGCTTTTCTACGCAGCGGCGACCCTGACGAGTCTCATCCTCTCGATCTACGCGATATCGCAGTAAGACCCGCTCCCGCGGGACGCGCGGCGAATCGCGCGGCTTGACGGCGGCGAAAGGACGTGGAAATCATGAAGGCGCTCATACTCAGCGGCGGAAAAGGAACGAGGCTTCGCCCCATTACCTATACGAGCGCTAAACAGCTCGTCCCCGTGGCCAACAAGCCGATCCTCTTCTACGGTATCGAGGCGGTCCGTGACGCGGGGATCGTCGACGTGGGGATCGTGGTCGGCGACACCGCCGACGAGGTCAAGAAAGCGGTCGGGAACGGGGACCGATTCGGGGTCAAGATCGCCTATATCCAGCAGGAGGCCCCGCTCGGTCTGGCGCACGCGGTGAAAGTCGCGAGGGGCTTTCTCGGCGACGACTCTTTTGTGATGTACCTTGGAGACAACCTCCTCAAGAACGGGATCGCGTCCTTTGTGTCGGAGTTCGCCTCCGGCCGGGCCGACGCCCAGATACTCCTCGCCCGGGTCAAGAACCCAAGCGAGTTCGGGGTCGCCGAGCTCGACGGGGGCCGTGTGATCGGTCTCGAGGAGAAGCCCAAACACCCCAAGACGGATTACGCCCTCGTCGGCGTGTACATGTTCACAAAAAAGATCTTCGAGGCGATCGAACACATCGAGCCCAGCCGGCGCAACGAGCTCGAGATCACCGACGCGATCCAGTATCTGATCGACAAGGGTTTCGTGGTGAACTCGCACGTCGTCGAGGGGTGGTGGAAGGACACCGGCAAGCTCGAGGACATGCTCGACGCGAATCGCATGATACTCACCGAGCTCGAACACGTTCTCGAAAGCGAACCCGACAAGTCGTCGGAGCTCCACGGAAACGTCCGTCTGGGGAAAAACGTAAGAATCGAGAAGAGCGTCCTCCGCGGGCCCTGCATCATCGGCGACGGGGCGAGCGTGATCGATTCGTACATCGGTCCCTTCACCAGCATCGGATCGAACACCAGCGTGACCCGGAGCGAGGTGGAGAACAGCATCGTCCTCGAGGACTGTACGATCCGCGACATCGGGAGCCGGATCGGCAACAGCCTCATCGGGAGAAACGTCACCGTGACCAAGAACGACCGGCCGCCGCGGGCGTACGAATTTATGGTCGGCGACAACAGCATGATCGTCGTTTTCTGATCGAGGTCTCGACCGTTGTCCAAGAACGAGTTTGATCTCAATTCTGTCATCGCGGTTCGCAAGCAGCTCCTCGAGTGGCTCGGCGGCGGCGGATGGCGCGAGATCCGCCGGATTGCCGATGTGCTCGTCGAAAGTCTCGGTCAGGGCGGGGCGGTCTTCTCCTGCGGGAATGGAGGGAGCGCGTCACAGGCCGAGCATTTCGCCGCCGAGCTCGCCGGGCGTTACAAGCTCGACCGCAAGTCGCTTCCCGTGTTCGCCTTGTCGACGAACACGGCCTCCCTCACCGCGATATCGAACGACTTCGGTTTCTCCGAGATGTTCGCCCGGCAGATCGAGGGGATCGGGAAAAAAGGCGATTGTCTCGTGGCGATGTCGACGAGCGGCAACTCGGCGAACGTCGTCCGCGCCTGCCGCGTGGCCCGCTCGAAGGGGATGAAGGTCCTCGGGCTCGGGGGAAAGACCGGGGGAGCGATGGCCGCGGAGTGCGATGCGGTGGTGAAAGTCCCCGAGACGGACACGGCGCTCATACAAGAGATGCACATGGTCGCGATCCATCTCGTCTGCCAGCACGTGGAAGAAACCCTCTTCGCGTCTCCTTCGTCGAAGCCTCAACAAACATAAGCGTTGATCGGGTGTCCTTCCGCCCGCCTCCTCACCACAGGAGCTTTTCCCTCAGAAGTGCTTCGTAGATTTCTTGCGTCCGTCGCACCGTGGTGTTTATCGAGAACATCGCCGCGACTCTCTGCCGGGCGTTTGTCGACATCTGATCGGCCAGCCGGGGGGCGTTTAACGCCGAGATGATCGTTGCCGCCAGCGCGTTCGCATCTCCCGGAGGAACCAGAAATCCCGACACCGTATCCTCGACGACTTCTACAATGCCACCGGTCGCGGTGGCGACCACGGGGACACCCGAAGCCATCGCCTCGATGAGGGCGATGCCCATTCCTTCCTCGCGCGAGGGGAGAACGAATAGATCCAGACCGGGCAAGAGGAACGAAACGTCACGGCGCTCGCCTAGAAAGAAAAGGCGGTCGGCGATGCCCAATTCACGTGCGAGTCGTTCGAGCGCGGCGCGCTCTGTTCCGTCGCCAACCACGAGGAACCGCGTGTGGGGAAGGCGCGCAAGAACCTGGGCGGCGGCCGTGATCAAACAGTCGATTCCTTTCGAAGGATGGAGACGCGCGACGGTCCCGACGAGCTTGATTCCGGATGGGAGTCCGAGGGCGCTACGCGCCTCGGCGCGCATCTGGGGAGTCACCGGGGGGTAGGCGCCGAGGTCGACTCCGTTGTAGACGACAACCACCTTCTCCCGTGCGGCCCCTGCGCGTTCGATGTCGACGCGGCGCGCCGCTTCGGACACCGCGATGACTTGGTCATCCATCCCGATCGTCAATCGGTTGACCATGTCGCGAAACGGACTACCCAGATTGACGTTTTGCCGCGCCGAGATGACGATGGGCACGCCTGCCATGCGTCCCAGCAGTCGGGCCACGACGACGGCGTGGAAAAGCCACGCGTGAACGATCTCGGGGCGGGTGTCGTGGAAAAGCGAGTACAGACGCCAGAGGGCGCCGATCCGCGCGGGGCGCACGAGGTCCAAATCGAGAACCGGGATATCCAGTGAACGGATCTCGGCCCCGATCGGAGTGTCTCCGTTTTTCAAGCACACTACGGTGGGGTGGAAACGATCGCGGTCGAGACGCGCGAGAAGCATGGCGAGGGCCGTTTCCGATCCGCCGGTCGACAGGCCCGTGATCAAGTAAACGATGCGGACGCTCATTTCTCCACCGTTCGGCCCGACCGACCCGCGATCTTCTCCGCCGGGCCGAGAAGCCGCATGTAGAGGCTCGCGTAACGGTCGGCGACCGCGTCGATCGAGAATTTCGCCATGGTCTTTTCTCGAGCTCGTGTCCCGAGTGTCAAGCGCTTCTCGTCATCCGCGAGGAGTTTGAGAATCGAGTCCGCAAGCGCATCGGTCTCGCCGGGTGGGAAGAGCAACCCGTCTTGGCCGTGTTGAATGGCTTCACCCATGCCGACGATATTCGAGGCAACGCAGGCAAGTCCCGTGGACATCGCCTCGAGCAGCGCGTTGGATAACCCCTCCAGCCGACTCGGTTGCACGAATACATCGGAGGCCTTGAGGTATTCGTGAACGTTGTCTTTTTGTCCCAGTAGAAGAGTTCTCGTCGAGCGCGTCACGAGCGCGTGCATGGAGGGCGATCCCTCCGGGGCATCTTCTCTCAACGGCCCGAGCAGGAGGAGACACGCACCCGGGCGGCGCTCGATGACACGCCTCCACGCGAGGAGGAGCGTATCCGCCCCTTTTTGATACCCCACAAAACCGACGAATACCGCAATCTCCGCGTCTTGGGGGAGATTGAGCCGATCCCTGATCCTCGATCGCTCATCAGCCGGGGGGGGACAAAAAACATCGGTCAGAACACCATTGGGGATTTCGACGAGTTTCTCGTGAGGGAGGTCGCTTTCCCGGTAGACCGCACTCATGTCGCGGCTCACCGATACCACGGCGTCAGCTTGTCCCAACGCCCAGAGGAGAAGCGTCCCCAAGCGCCTCTTGCGGCTCGACGCGGGGTCGTCGGTCCCCTGAGAGGTCATCTTGACCACGGTTTTCTTGCCGAGGAGCCGACCCACGACGACGACCGGTATGACGCGGAGATACGCGCCGTGAATGTGAAAGACATCGTAGAGCCTTCCGTGTCGAAGCAGATAACACGACGCGGTCAAGAAGAAAAACAAAGGTTGCAGTCTGCGGAACCCGGGCACGTTCAGCCGCACAACGGGAATCCCGTCGAGGGATTCTTTGGGAGGAAGACCCCGGTGCCGCCGAGCGGTCAGGACCGAAGCAGATACGCCGCGACGCTGGAGATAGGCGGCCAGACGCAGGGCCTGGCGGCCGGCCCCGCCGTAGAGGGGGGGGAAAGTGTACACCACCATGCAGACCCGAATCACAAACGCCTCGCCGCGGCTTCGAGGACCGACTCGTACTGGTTCACGATCTCATTCCAATCGAGATTATTCTCTGCCCACGCCCGGGCGTTGCGTCCGAGACGTTCGCGCTCGGACGGAGAGTCAAGAAGGAAGCACACTTTGTCCGCAAATGATTCGGAATCGAGCGGAGGCGCGAGAATTCCGGTCGTCCCGTCGGAGATCACCTCGGAGATGGCCGTCGAGTTCACGGAGACGATCGGTTTTCCCGCCGCCATGGCCTCGGCGAGAACGACACCGAATGTCTCGTAGGTGGAATGAAAGACGAAGACGTCCGCGGCGGCGTAGTAGTCGGGGAGATCCGCGTCGGGGACGTACCCCGCGAAATGGACGGACGGAGCGACCCCGAGACGGGCAGCCAGAGACTTGAGCTGCTCGAGCGCCGCGCCCTTGCCGGCCACCACCAGGACCGCGCGAGGGTGTTTGCTGAGGATCGACGGCATCGCGCGGACGATGATATCAACGCGTTTCTCGGGGGCCACCCGTTGGACGGCGACGAGCAGGGGAGTGTCCCCCACCACGCCGAAGCGTTCGCGGACGACGCTCCCGCCCAAGCGCGGATTGAAGCGCTCGAGGTCAACGCCGTTGAGGATGACGCGGCCGGGAGCCCCTCGCGCGTCGCCGAATATCGCCCGCCGGCAGTAGTTGCTCACGTAGGTTACGTCGGTGACGTGTCGCGCGACCCAGCGGCAGTAGTATTTCCACCCGTACGGGGTCCGAGGGCCGGGAACGTCCCTCCCGGTAAAGGTCAGAACGCACGGCACACGGCGGCACCCGCTTGCGACCACCGCCGCGAGACCGGTGTGCTCCATGTAGTGAGCGTTCATCACATCGGGATGGAATCTCCTGACCACCTCATCCACCGCCTTTACCGCGGAGAGTGAGAAAGGAGGAACGACTCCCCCGGTCGTCCGGTGACCGCGGAACCTCATCGTCGTGACTCGGTCCCGGTAGCGCTCGACGGGGAAGTTCACCTGGTGGTCACGGTCACTCGGGGGGGCGCCTTTGTCCGCGGTGAGGAGGAGCACGTCGTGACGGCGCGCGAGGCGTCGGTAGAGCTCGAGAAGGACGATTTCGGCGCCGCCGATGAGGGGGAGAAACGTTGGGGTCAATACGAGTATCCGCATTTTCGTGGCGCTCCGGCGCGAAACGAGTGTAACGGACTTCTCATATAGAGGCGAGTATTTCCTTGGCCAGTTTGAAGGGGCCCCGGTCGAAATATTTTAGCAAGACCCAGGAGAGACCCGCGTAACACAACAGGGCGGCGAACAACAAGAGCGCGAACTCGATCACGCCGATCGAACCCAGACGCGACGATCCGACGAGGGGGAGACCGACCGCCCCGAACGTGAGCGCGAGGAGAGCGACGCGCCCGAGGAGAGGTCCGACTCCACCGCGGATCAATCGGAAGTAGTTGGCCGCCCAGACCGGAAGCACGACCGCGTTTCCCAGGAGAACGGCCGCAGCCGTCCCGCCAAGCCCCCAGCGCGAAGTGAGTGGAAAAACGGCGATCGCCATACCCGCCATACTGAGAAGCGTGGTAAGGAACTCCAGACGGGGCCGATACACGGAGAGATAGAGCGACGACCCCGTCGCGACGATCGCCCGTATCAGACCGGAAAGAGCGAGTATCTTGAGAGCCGTGCCCATGGGTGTCCATTTCTCGCCGAGAAAGATCCGGACGAAATCCGGGCCGAGGAAAAACACCGCGGCGGAGAGAGGGGCGGCAACAAAAATCACGAGGTCGAGCGATTTGAGAAAAGCCGTTCTCAACCTGTCGGGGTCGTCCTGGAGCTTGGAAAAGGCGGGAAGCGTCACGCGCGAGAGCACCCTCGAGATCTCGGTCATCGCGATGTTGGAGATCTTGAAAGCCACCTGATAGAGACCGAGGGATGCCGTCCCCAGTAGTTTTCCGAGGACCGTGTTATCCCCGTTGAGCATGACGAAACTGACCATGTTGTTCGCCATGATCCACCGGCCGAAACGAAACACCTCCCCCGCTTTCCCCCAGTCGATGTGAAAACGGGGCCGGTATGGATGGAGGCGGTAAGAGGCGGCGCATCGCGCCACGTGCCCCGCTACGAGCCCGAAGGCGAGAGCCCACACGCTCCGCCACACAATGGCGCCCACGATCGACACCACGGCGTTCGTGACCGTTCCCGCGATCTCGTACGCGACGTGCCGGCGGAACTCCAGGTCCTTTTGGAAGTAGATCACTCCGCTATTGACGAAGCCCCTGAGGAGCGGGACGAGAGCGACGGCGCGGATGATCATCGTCGATTCGGGGCTTCGAAAAAACGAAGCGATCCACGGGGCCGAAATCGCCATGATCGCAAACGTCGTCAAACCCCTCACCACCTGGAGACTCCAGGCGGTGTCGAGGTACCCGCGGATGTCATCCTTCTTCTGGATGAGGGCGACGTCGAATCCGGTTTGTGAGAACGCGTCGAGCGCGGCCATGGCGAGCATCGCGAGCCCGACGATGCCAAAGTCATCGGGCGAGAGGGCCCTGGCGAGGATGACGATCTGGACGAGCCCCACCGCCCTCTCGACGCCGCGGAACCCCAGCATCCAGGCGCCGCTTCGCACCGTGCGCTGCGAAAGCGTGTCGCCGGGCGCCAGGAACCGCCTGAAGAGGCGAAGAACTCGCGAATTGGAGAACATTACGGGCGGATCACCCCGAACGAAGCAAAGCAAAAAAACCGCGCGGCCAAGCGTCGGCCACGATTGTTGTCCGAAAACCCAAAATGGTGTACCGTAATTCGTCGTTCCCCGCGCGGCAACGACGGTTAGGATGCTACCATAGGGTTCTCTACCCCACACGGACATTTTGACGTTCGTATGATGATCGGAAGCACATGGAGGCGATTGAGCGCACATCGACCGGTGAGCGCCGGAGAATCCTCTATCTTGTGACGGAGGACTGGTACTTCTGGTCCCACCGGTTGCCGATCGCGCGCGCGGCGCGCGACCGCGGGTTCGAGGTTGTGGTAGCGACGCGCGTTCAGTCGCACGGCGAGAGAATTTCTCGCGAGGGTTTTCGCCTGGTGCCGCTCCGGTGGCGGAGGAGATCGCTCAACCCCTGGCACGAGACGATAGCCCTGTGCGAACTCCTGAAGGTCTACAGACGCGAACGCGCCGATATCGTCCACCATGTCGCCCTCAAGCCGGCCGTGTACGGTTCGCTCGCCGCCCGTCTGACCGGGGCGAACGCCGTGGTGAACACGGTGGCCGGTCTCGGATACGTCTTCACATCGCGCCAGTTCAAAGCGAGACTCCTCAGCCCGGTCCTCAAGCGTTCGTTCCGTTTTCTGTTCAACCGCCCGAACGTGAGGTTGATCATACAGAACCCCGACGATGGAAACGCGCTCGTTGAGTTCTGCCGCGTCCGCGCCGGCCAAACGGTGTTGATCCGGGGCTCGGGCGTGGACCTCGCGCGCTTTGTCCCTGCGCCGGAGCCCTCCGGAAGACCGAACGTGACGATGGTGTCGCGGATGCTCTGGGATAAGGGCGTCGGCGAGCTTGTCGAAGCCGCGCGGAGACTCCGGGAGTCGGGGGAACCGATCGGCGTGACGCTCGTTGGGTCGCCCGACCCGGAGAACCCGGCGTCGATCCCGGTGGCCCAACTCGAGCGATGGCAGCGCGAGGGCCTCGTCGAATGGCTCGGTTATCAGGAGGATATCGCAAAGGTGTGGGCGGGGTCGACCATCGCCGTCCTCCCCACGACTTACGGTGAGGGCGTGCCCAAGGCCCTGATCGAAGCGGCGGCGTGCGGCCGCCCGATCATCGCAACCGACGTCCCCGGGTGTCGTGAAATCGTCCGGCCCGGCGAGAGCGGTCTCCTGGTACCGGCGCGCGATACCGACGCCCTGGTCGAGGCGATCCGCCGCCTGGCTCGGGATCCCGCGCTCCGGCGAAGCATGGGCGAGAAAGGACGCGAGCACGCCGCGGGAGGTTTTTCCGAGGAGACGGTGGTCGAGCGAACGATGGCGCTGTACGATTCGCTTTTGTCGAGGGGGGACGCGGCGTGACGGAAACGCGCGTATTTCTGGTGACGGGCGCGTCCGGGTTCGTGGGGCGCGCGCTCTGCCGATCGCTCCGTGAAAATGGAAGGATTCGCGCGCTCTTTCGCCGGAGCGCGGAAGGACCGTGGGACGAGGCGGTGCTCTTGGATCTCGCAACCGGCGTGCTGCCCCGCGAGGCGCTCGACGGTATCGACACGGTGTTTCATCTCGCGGGAAAGACGGATGACTCGAAGACCGCGCCGGGCGACGCGGATGTTTTTCGCCGGGTGAACTTCGAGGGGACGGCAAAGCTCGTGGAAGCGGCGGTTACCGCCCGTGTCGCGCGGTTCGTATTTCTCAGCAGCATCAAGGCGATGGGGACGGGGGGCGGCGAGTGTGTCGATGAGAATACGCCCGCGCGCCCGTCGACCCCCTACGGGCGGTCGAAGAAAGCGGCGGAAGACCTCGTGCTCGGGGCCCGCGATATTCCTCATGTATCCGTGGTCCGGGCGTCTCCGGTCTACGGGGCGGGGTCGAAGGGAAACCTTGCCCGCATGATCGCGGCGATGGCCCGCGGTGTGTTTCCGCCGGTCCCGGATACGAAAAACGCCCGCTCGATGGTCCACGTCGACGATCTTGCCCGCGCGCTGGTTCTCTGCGCGGAGAGCGAGGCGGCGAACCGCCGCGCATTCATCGTGACCGACGGAAAAAGATACTCGACGCGACAAATCTACGAGTGGGTCTGCGAGTCGATGGGGAGGAAGACGCCCTCGTGGTCGATCCCGCCCGTCGTGTTCTACACGGCGGGGGCGCTCGGCGACCTGCTCGGACGCGCGACGGGGAGGTCCGTCCCGTTCAACGGCGGCACGGTGGAGAGGCTTCTCGGTTCGGCCTGCTACGACTCGACGCTCGTCACGCGCGCGCTCGGTTTCACTCCGCGGTGGGATCTCGAGCGGGCGCTCCCTGAAATGGTGCGGCACCTCTCGAGCCCTCGCGGAAGCGACCGCCGATAAATCGCTTGTCCTGAGGCGTTCCAACGCCTATTCTCTCTCTCGAGTTTCGACTCGCCCGAAGCGCGGACGGCCTCTCGAACGAAACGGGTTTCTGCATGACGGGTCTGGGGATCTTTCTACTGACTTTTCTGGCCTCTTACCTCGGCACCCTGCTCCTGCTCAGGATCCGGGTGAAGGACCGTTTCGTCGACATCCCCGGGGAGCGAAGCTCGCACGACGTGGTCAAACCGCGTTTCGGTGGGATCGCCGTCGTCACCGCCTTTTTTCTCGGATTCGGCGTTCTTCTCGCCGCAAGACCCGACGCGAGGGTGTTTCTCCCGCTGCTTCCCTGCGGCGCGCTGATATTCGCCGCCGGGGTGCTCGACGACCGGCGCTCGCTTCCCGTCGGAATCCGTCTCCTGGCCCAGCTGGCCGCGGCTCTCATCGTCGTTGCCACGGGGAACGTGGTCGAATCGATCTTCGTCCCGCTCGCCGGTACCGTCGAGCTCGACGTACTCGCGGTGCCGTTCACGATCCTCTTCGTGCTCGCGAGCATCAACTTTTACAATTTCATCGACGGGATCGACGGGCTCGCCGCCGGAACGGCCTCGATCACGGCGGGTTTTCTCGCGCTGATCGCGTACATGCTCGGACACGGCTCGTTCGCGCTTCTATTTCTCGCCGTCGCCGGGGCGTCCTTGGGCTTCCTCCAGTTCAACTTTCCTCCGTCGAGGCTCTTCATGGGAGACGGGGGAAGCACGTTCCTCGGTTTCTTCTTTGCCTTCGCGGCGATATCGGGAAACCGTTTGGTCCCGGAGGTGCCTTTTTTCATCACCGTCTTGTTGCTCTCCTCGCTCTACCTCGACGCGTTCGTCACCCTGATCCGCAGGCTCTTCCGGGGGGAGAGGATCTTGCAGCCGCACCGGACGCACTACTACCAGCGGCTTCTGGCGCTTGGGTTCAACCACAAGCAGGTGACGGTTCTCGAGTACGCTCTCACCGTGCTGCTCGGGACGAGCGCGGTGATCTTCTTCAAGGCGGGCGGGTTTTTCCCCGTTTTTCTCTGTCTGTGCTGGCTCTTCGTTTTCACGTCCCTCATGCTGAAAGTCCGCGGTCTCGAGAGGGGCGACCGCCTTTTCTGGGAGAAGCGTACCGTTCTCGTGATGGCCGCCGACCTTCTTCTCGTCGGGATCGCCTATTACGCCGCGTTCTTCCTTCGTCTGGGTTTCCAGACATCCGGGGAGCATTGGGATGCGGTGGTGAAGGCTTTCCCCATCGTTCTCGTCGTTCGTAGCTCGTGTTTCTACTGGTTCGGTCTCTATCGCGGGGTGTGGAAATACACGAGCACGCCGGACATCGTCAAGATCGTCAAGGCCGTCACCGTCGGCTCGGCCGTGACCCTCATGCTTCTCGTCTTTTTCTACCGGTTCGAGGCGTTTCCCCGATCGATGTTCGTCATGGAGTATTTCCTTCTCATCCTCGGGCTCGCGGGGATGCGGTTTGCGTCGCGCCTGTTTCACGAATTCGGCAACGACGTCTCCGTCGCGAACGCCGAGCGCGTGGCGATCGTCGGCGCGGGGGACGCGGGGGAGCGGCTGGCGAGAGAAATCAGGAGCACGGGAGGGAAGCGGTCCTCGATCGTTTGCTTTATCGACGACGACAAGGGCAAAGACGGGCTCACGCTCCAGGGAATCCCGATCACGGGGCCGGTCGATAGACTTGAAGAGCTCTGCCGCGCATACCGGATCGACACGGTGCTCTTCGCCGGACGCGAAACGGAAGGAGCGCTCCTCGAAGCCGCTGTCCGCGCGGCGAGAAGGGCGGGTGTCCGCGTCGACACCCGTAACAACGCGTTGTCGGACGGGCAGGAAGGCGCGGATGACATTCTCGAGAGGCTTTCGCAAACCGCCGGGAGACCCTTGCCGGCGAAGCCTTCGGAGGCGACGTTGCGGTTCTACCGGGACAAACGGGTTCTTGTCACGAACGGCGGCGAGGCGCTGGGCCCCGCGCTCGTCCGTGAACTCGCGCGCGCGGGCGCGTCGGTAACCGTTCATCTGACGTCGCCCCGCGAGGCGGAGCGATTCTCAGTGGCGGCGGGCGAACGAGTCACGTTCAGGGCCGGGGCGTTGGATCGCGAGACCGACGTCGCCGGTCTCCTCGGTGCGGCGGAGCCCGACGTGGTTTTCCACGTGTTGCCCATGCGCTCGAGGGAGGTGGCGAACGAGGCCGACTATATGTGGCGCCGGAACGTCCGCGGGTGCGAGGCGCTTTGCGCCGCGCTCGCGAGGTCGGCGACCGGATCTCTCGTTCTCGTCCGCGTCTGGGACGAGTCGCGCCCGGACGAACCGTGGGTCCTGATGGCGGCGCTGAGCGAAGCGCTCGTGCTGAACCACCCCGGTATCGACCGCGCCTCGCCGAAAGCGGT
>Ga0315286_10003508_pt1 | contig 14867 bp, 15 predicted proteins | sample YL17G10_0_MG_FD_205038 | JGI IMG/M metagenome (GOLD analysis project Ga0315286, IMG submission 205038) | Sediment microbial communities from Yellowstone Lake, YNP, Wyoming, USA - YL17G10_0 | ecosystem: Environmental > Aquatic > Freshwater > Lake > Sediment | place: USA: Wyoming | collected...
GCAGTAGAGAATAACAGATTAACTAAGAACAATAAGGCTATCTTTTTCATTGGGTTCTCCCGACACTATTTCTGTCTAGCTGAAAGATAATCTTATGACCAGGACAATGATAAATTAAAATGACCTTCCATCGCACGTCGGAGTGCTCCAATTCGATTTAGAATCGGAGGAATTATAGCTAACTTCAGGACCCAGAGCAAGGATGCTACGGCTGAGCAATGGCTGAGTTCAAAGTTAAACCGACCTTCCTTCTCATCATCTTCCTGAGTGCTTCCACTCTTAGGAACAAAGAAGAACTAACCTAAGAAGGCAATTGCAGAATCTTTCGAGCCTCTTCAGGGGTTGCAACTTCCCGGCCAAGCTCGTTGGCAATGCGCACGGCTTTCTCCACTAATTCTGCATTGCTCTTGGCTAAAATTCCTTTGGATATAAAAATATTATCTTCCAGTCCAACCCGGATATTACCACCCATGATCATTCCCATCGTGACCATGGGAAACTCATGAATGCCAACGCCTAATACATTCCAGGAACAATTCGGAGGAAGCGTATCGACCAGAAAGAGTAGACTTTTAGGCGAAGGGGGAATGGCACCACCTATTCCCATGACAAAGTCAAAATGGAGTTTCTCCTCCTCATCCAAAATACCTCTTTCCACTAAGCGCATTACATTCCCGATATGGCTTGTGTCATAGATCTCAAATTCGATACCCATTTTCCTTTCCTTCATTCCTCGGGCAAAGGCTTCGATGAGTTCCGGCGGGTTTAGAAAGTCCCACGACTTCCCGTGAGAACCCGCCGGTGTACTTCTTCCAAGAACCTGGAAGGTAAACGTGCCTGCATTAATGGTCTCCATATCTGGTTTCGGCCGGATATCTAAAAGGGCCAGGCGTGGGGGAGAATCCCGGATTTCTCCAAATCGATCTCTGGCTCCAGTGCCGACCTGGGTGATCATATTGCATTTGGCTTTGATCCTCTGGATGGTTTCCCCCAATGCTTCAACGTCTGTCACTTTTGGATTGGGATGCCGAGCATGCAGATGAACGAGGGAGGCTCCTGCATTGTAAGACCTGTAAGCCTCTTCTGCCACATCCTCTGGTGTAACAGGAAGGTATTGTGATTGTTCTTTGGTGGTTACGGACCCCGTCACTGCAACAGTAATAACCAACTTTTCCATCTCAAAAATCCTCCTTTCTCATTTTCAATTCGTTATTTTCTTTATACCCTGAGATTTTCTCATCAAGCTTCTTTTAATAAACGAAAATAGTGGTAACAGAAATAAGGCAATTCCAATAATCATAAAGAAGAGCGAAATGGGGCGTATGAAAAAGATTCCAAAGCTTCCGTGAGACATCAGAAGTGACTGTCGAAGGGCATTCTCGATAAGGGGACTCAAGACGAGCGCAAAGACTAAGGGAGCGGCTTCATAATCAAATTTTCTCATAAGATATCCGAAGACACCAAAGAGGATCATGATAATTACTTCTTCATAATTGTTGTTTAAACTATAAGCCCCGATGATGCAAAAAAGGAGAATCAGAGGAAACAAGATGGAATAAGGGACTTTCAGGATCTTCACCCAAAGACCGATCAGGGGAAGGTTGAGGACCAGCAACATAGCATTACCAATATACATGCTCGCCACCACGCCCCAAAAAAGGTCAGGGTTTTGCTTCATAAGGAGAGGGCCAGGTTGAACTCCATGGATGAGAAGAGCTCCAAGCACTAATGCCATGACTGCGTTGCATGGGAGGCCCAGGGTCAGCAAAGGAATAAATGCTCCACCCGTAGCAGCATTGTTCGCTGTTTCAGGTCCGGCAACCCCCTCGATGGCACCTTTCCCAAATAGCTCAGGATGTTTCGAGAGTCTTTTTTCTACGGCATAGGAAGCAAAAGAGGAAATGACAGCGCCTCCTCCTGGCAAAATTCCCAGAAAAAATCCAAGGATGCTCCCCCGGGAAATGGGCCCTATTGAGACCTTCCAATCTTTGCGGTTCGGAAGGAGCCCTGAATAAGAGGTCATAAAGACATCGCGCTGAAGAGTTTGCTCAAGATTCTCCAAGACCTCTGCAATTCCGAAAAGCCCCATCACCACTGGCACTAATCCAATCCCGTCCATGAGGGTCAGATTTCCGAAAGTAAAGCGTAGCTGTCCTGTAATGAAATCACTCCCAATCGTTCCCAGAAAAAGCCCGATGAGAGCCATGGCAATAGCTTTGAGCACGGAGCCTTTTGCCAGGTAAATCAGAATAGAGAGTCCGCAGAAGATTAGGGCAAAATATTCCGGTGGGCCGAATTGAATGGCAAATTTCGCAAGGGGTGGAGCAAGGATCATGAGACCGAGGACGCTGAGTGTACCGCCAATAAAGGACCCGAAGGCACTAATGCCCAATGCAGGTCCAGCCCTTCCCTGCCGAGCCATTTGGTAACCATCCAGGCATGTGACGACAGAGGCTGCTTCTCCTGGGATATTAACAAGAATGGAGGTGGTAGAACCTCCATACATGGCCCCATAATAGATGCCTGCCAGCATGATGATTGCAGAGGTGGGGTCCAGGTAGAAGGTTGCTGGTAAGAGTAAGGAGATGGCAGCGGCTGGCCCGAGACCAGGCAGAACACCTACCAGGGTCCCTACAAGGACACCGAGAAAGCAAAAGAACAAGTGTCCAGGCTCAAGGGCCGAAGAAAAGCCTAATCCAATATTATGCAGGAGATCCATATTACATCCCCAATGGCCCCCCGGGGAATTGAACCTTCAACCACACTTTGAATACAAGGTAAAAACAGGAGGAGGTCAGTATCGCTCCTGCCAAGGAAGCCTTCCAGTTTATACCTCCGATGGCCTTAAATAAAAAAAACATTAAGAAGAGGGTGGAGACGAAAAACCCGAGATAGGGAAATGCAATCGTGTAAATCAAAATCATCAACACTGTTGTAACGACTTTAGGCCACTGTTTTTTATCCCGCCAAAAGACCCTCCCTTCCGAAGACCCCTGGAGGAAAGAGTAGATCAATATGGCCAGAGAGATAGTGCTCAACAAGATTCCCACGAAAAGGGGGACAAATCCCGGACCGGGATTTCCCACTGTTCCCACAGGTAGATGCAGGGACCCTATGATAATCAAGGCACTGCATAGTAACCAGAACAACCCACTGATTAAGTCATATCTCTTCGTATTCATGGACTGTGACCATGTGGCCTAAGGTTTTACAAAAACGCCCAATTCCTTAGCCACCTCGGCATATATCTCCCCCTCCTTCAGATACCTTTGAAGAATTTCTTCAGGACCCAAGAAGGAAGAATATTGCTCCACTTTCTCAAAGGCGCTGGCCATTTCTTTTCCGTATTTTGCAAAGGCCTTCTTATGGGCATCGTAAAGCTTGTTAATAATCTCTTTGGGAGTCCCTTTGGGCACACAGAAAGCATACTGGGCGTCTAATTGAATAGGGTAACCTAATTCAGTTAATGTGGGTACTTCTTGCATGTCGGGGAGCCTCTTCTTTTCAGCGACAGCAATAATTTTTAAGCTTCCCGCTTGATAAAGCCCGCCTGTTCCAGTTGTGCAAGTAATGTCCACATGCCCTCCGAGGAGTGCGGCATTGGCTTTAGGGCTGCCCTCAAATGGAATATGTGTCATCTTAATTCCGGCCTGTTTACACAGGAGTTCCATAACAAACTGAGCCATACTGAGGGCTCCATATGTAGCATAACGGTATTTTCCTGGATTCTTCTTTGCGTCCTCAATAAATTCCGGAAGCGTTTTCCATGGACCACCAGTCTTCGCATTGATCATGGCAGCAATCTTGGAATACCCGCAAATGGGAACAAGATCCTCTGTCGTGTAACCAAGGCCAGGCTTCACCATGGGAGAGATGACATTGGGACTCTGACTCCCCACCAGGAGAGTGTATCCATCGGGTTTTGCTTTGGCCACATAGGCCGCTCCAATAGCCCCGGCCGCCCCAGGTTTATATTCACTGACAACCGGTTGGCCCAAGAACTCAGAAATCTTTTGAGCAGTAATTCTGGAGGCTACGTCCGAACCTCCACCCGGCGAATAAGGAACAATTAACGTGATGGGACGGGTGGGATAGTCGAGAGCCATCCCCTCTTGGGTTGCAAAAAGGAGAATAAAAGCTGCTAAAAGGATCAAGAAAAGATGAAACATTTTTTCGCTCTTCATAAGGCTCCTCCTTCCGTGAATGTCTAAGTGACAACTTCATTAGATCACGATCAAACCTATTGTCTCAACTTATCACCAGGATCTATCGTGCTTCTTCGACGGTAGCCACCTCCCTCCCTATATCCCTCGCAATCCAAACAGCTTTTGCAACCAGTCCACCATTGCTTCCAGCCTGTACGCCTTTTGAAATACAGAGATTATCCTCTAAGCAGACTCAAATATCTACCTGTAAAATATTGACTAACTGGCTTTGTGCGTTTGCCAGTGGTCAATGTCCTCTTGAATCCCCATCTCGAGAGTATAGCGGGGTTGGTAGCCAATCTCTTTTCTGGCTGCGCTGATATCGACTTTGCCACGGTTTTGTCCTTTCCCTTGAAACAGGACATTTCCAGCAGACGGGCATAGCTTTTTGATCGTCTGATAAAACTCTTGAAAGGTCACGTAGCTATCATCGCCTCCGGCAATATTAAATATTTTTGAATCCTTTAAAGGGGCTTCGAGGGCCAACGCAGCGGCACGGGCGGCATCCTTAACGAAAGTGAAGTGCCGCTTCTCTTCGGGACCCACCTCGGTGATCACAACATCCTTACCTGAGATGGAGCTTTCAATTCTCTTAAAAACCTCAGCCATTCCCGGACTGCTCACTTCACCCGGACCATATACTCCCCAATATCGAAGGGCAACGAAAGGGAGACTGTAAACCTTTTCATAGCAGGTACCCAGGACCTCACAAAGGTGCTTCGTTGCCCCGTAGAGGCTAATGCCCGGAAAGATGGGAGTAGCTTCTGTCATTGTCTCTTCAACTGGACCATAAACGGCTCCACTGCTGGCAAAAACAAAGCGCTTTATGCTAAGCCGTCGTGCTACCTCTAAAAGGTTAAGCGTCCCCAAGACATTAATTGCAATGGCATCATGGGGTCTCTGTTCGCAGCCAAACTGGAGAAGCGCAGCCAAATGTATGACCTTGTCCACAGCACGCTTTTTGCAAATGTTTAACAAACGGTTCTTGTCCGTAACCGTTCCGTTGACGAAGTAGATCCCTGTTTCATCTGCCGGGAGTTTGAGATCATAAACGACGATTTCTTCTCCACGGGTCAGCAACTCTTTGACGACATACGTCCCTATTAGCCCACTGCCACCTGTAATCAGAACAGCCACAAGTCATCCCCCAAGTTTGAATCCAATTATGACATGAATCGTCCGCCATTCACATCGATGGTCGTACCCGTGATATAGCCTGACTCATCAGAAGCAAGAAACACGATGACATTGGCAATTTCTTCAGCCGTTCCGAGACGTCTTAAGGGAATCTTGCTGAGCATCTCCTGTCGGTCCTCCTCGGTTCGCGCCAGCCACATCTTCTCAACACGAGGGCCGCTGATGAAGACACCCGGAGTAATTGCATTGACATAGATACCATAGGGTCCAAGTCTTAGGGCAAGCTGTCGTGTGAAACCCAACTGTCCTGCCTTTGCTGCCGAATAATAGGGCCCCGCGAGCTCACTTGCATAACGACCCGCTTGAGAGGAGACGTTGATAATCTTTCCGTATCTCCTTTCGATCATATGGGATACTACTGCCATCGTGCAATGGATCGTTCCCTTCAGATTGACGTCGAGCATTCGCTCCCAAACCTCCTGAGGAAGACCTTCCAAAAAGATATTGCCCGTGTCCCCTCCAGAGCCTCCGGCGTTATTCACAAGGATATCGATCTGCTTAAACTCCTTGAGGCAGGCATTCACCATCTCTTTTACTTCCCCAGGCTTGCTCACGTCGCAGGAGAGGCCCAACGCAACACCCCCGGTATTTCTAATCTGGGCCACCACCTGCTCCATGGATTGGCCCTCAATGTCACTCACCACGATCTTTGCCCCTTCTCTTGAGAGGGCAAGGGCTGTTGTCCTTCCAAGACCACCCCCCGAACCTGTCACAATCGCCACCCGATCTTTCAGTCTCAAATTCTTCCCCTTATTGAAATGATTTAAAAATTAGACTCATTCCAATGACAAATAATAATGTGACCACTATCATCTTGAATTTTCTTTCCGTAATAAGCATTTTCCGTATTAAGATTCCTAATAGTAAACCGATCGAGACAAAGATGAATATGAAAAAAATGAGTTTTATCACTTCAACATCTATGAGTCCCAAAAGGATGTAATGGATTAGTCTTAGAGGATTTATCCACAAGAAAAAGGCGCTAAGGGTAGCTATAAATATCTTTGAGTCAAGCCTCTTATAAATCAAGTAAATCACAATAGGAGGACCACCTAATCCCAAAAGTCCTTCGAGTATTCCGGCTGTTGACGAAGCAGAATAACATAAAATTATTTCCTTTTTCCTATTTTTATTTGTTGGACTCACAGCAAAAACAAGTTTATCATTTAACCGCGTCCGAAAAAAATTGTACAACGAAAAGAGGCTAACAAAAATACCAATCATGAGGGTTAAAGATTTTGAAGAGATGGTCGTTAATAAAAAACTACCTCCGATCATTCCCAACAAGGCTAAGACAAGTGAGGGGAAGGACAGGAGCATGTTATTCCCCAACATTTTCTTATTAAAAGATACTCGATGCTCATATAAGAGAACGATACTTGTAAAGATGTAAACCCCAACAAGGGAGGGAATCACAACCGTTGGAGGATGGTAAATCATTAATACCCCTACGGCCACTAATCCGATTCCGAAGCCAGTTACTCCCTGAACCAATCCAGCAAATATTAATCCAGCTCCTTCAATTAAGAAATAATCCAGGGTATTAAACACTTGCCATCCGGCTTATCAAAAACAGTTATTTGGATGAATCATGACATAAATCGTCCACCATTTACGTCAATGGTGGTCCCCGTGATGTAACTCGACGCATCAGATGCAAGAAATTTCACAACACTGGCGATCTCTTCAGGATTCCCAAGGCGCCTCAAAGGAATCTTACTCACCATTTCTTGGCGTTGTTCCTCCCCTCTTTCAAGCCATATTCCTTCCACACGAGGTCCACTCAATATAAGACCAGGAGCGATGGCATTCACATAAATGCCATAAGGCCCAAGTCTTAGCGCCATCTGTCTTGTGAAACCAAGTTGACCTGCCTTGGCAGCCGCATAATAAGGGCCAGCCATTTCGCTTGTATATCGACCTGCCTGCGATGAGATATTTATGATTTTCCCATATTTTTTTTCAATCATATAAGGCATCACGGCCATGGTACAATGGATTGTGCCTTTGAGGTTGACATCAATCGTTCGTTGCCAATCTTTGAAAGGGATGCCTTCCAAAAATCTATTTCCCATGTCAGCTCCTTCCCCTCCAGCATTATTCACGAGGATATCCACCTGTCCAAACTTCTTAATGCAGGTAGAAACCATTCTTTGGACTTCTCGTGGTTTCGTCACATCACATCGGACGCCGAGGGCCGTGTAGCCAGCTTTTCTAATTTCAGCGACGACATTCTTCATGTTCCTAATGTTTATGTCGCTTATCAGTACATTAGCTCTTTCCTCCGCAAAAGAGATGGCTATTGCTTTTCCAAGGCCACCCCCTGACCCGGTAACAATAGCAACCCGGCCTTCCAGCTCCATATCCCCTCTTCTCAACTATTTCCTATAAACTGATAGCGCTGTAAAATCTTCTAGCATTTATCAAGGGTAAAATCCAAAGTACTTTGGAAGGATCATGCTGATTATGGGAACGTATGAGATTAAGAGACAAACGCCGGCCTCGGCAAGGATAAACGGAAAGATAGCTTTACAAAGTCGATCTAAGCTCAGTTTGGTTACGCCACACACAACAAAAAGAATCAGTCCCAATGGTGGCGTAATCAATCCGATTGAAAGATTGACGCAAACCACAATGGCAAGGTGAAGGGGATGTATCCCCGCTTGGATCCCTGTGGCAATAAGAATAGGAGCCAAAAGGACGATTGAAATGGTTGTATCCATGAACATCCCTGCAATAAAAAGAACGATATTAAAAATTAAAAAAGTGGCATAGAAGTTTCCACCTCCCATGTTAATGATGATGGAGGCAAGTTTTTGTGGAATTTGCTCCATGGATAAAATCCAACCAAAGGCGATGGAGGTTGCAATGACAAAGAGGACGGTTGATGAGATAATAAGAGTCCGCCTCATGATCTCTGGTAAATCTCTTACTTTGACCGTCTTCTTGATAAAGAGCCCCACGATCAGAGCATAAGCGACAGCAACGACGGATGCTTCCGTAGGGGTAAAAACACCCAATAAAATCCCTCCGAGGATAATAAAAGGCAGAATCAGTGAAATAATAGCTCCCTTGAGAGCTAAAAGGACCTCTTTTAAGCTTGACCTCCTATGATGAACCGGATACTTTCTTTTTCTGGAAAAGAAATAAATTAATACCATGAGCCCAAGTCCGATCATCAGCCCTGGGATATAACCTGCCAAGAAAAGCCCGGCAACCGAAACGTTCATTAACGAGGCATAAATGACCATGATAATACTCGGAGGGATAATCGGACCGTTTACCGTAGCCGCAGCGATCACTGCGCTGCTAAAATCTAAATCATAACCTTCGTCTTTCATGGCAGGGGTCATAATGGTACTAATGGAGGCTGCGTCAGAGGCAGCCGAACCCGTCAACCCTGACAACAAGATGCTTGATACGACGACCACATGAGCCAGCCCCCCTCGAAGATGACCGACAAGGACATTACTCAGCCGTACCAGGTCTTGAGTAATTCCCGATATGGTCATGATCTCCCCGGCCATAACAAAAAAGGGAATCGCAAGCATCACAAAATTTGCAATTCCGGAATACATTCGCTGGGGAATGAGGGCATATAAGGTGGGATTGTCAAGAAACATAAAACTGAATACCGTCGAAAGCCCCATGACAAAGGCAATGGGGATTCCCAAAACACACAGGACACCAAAGACAATTGCAACAAACAGGATCATTTTTCTCTAATCCCCGATATGTGATACGCCAACTCCCATAGCGGGTCCCGAATTCCTATTTTTCACTTGGATTAAGAAAATTCACCAAGCTCTCCATGAACAGAAGAATCCCCTGGATCAATAAGAACCCGCCCCCTACACAGGTCGATAGATACAAATAAAAATAGGGTATATTCCAGAAGGTTGTGGTTTGCTTCGCTCCGACAAAAACAGAGAGCTTCCATCCGTAAATCAAAAGATATCCTGCAAAAAAAACCACCATACCATCGATCAAAAGCTTGATCATATTCCTAAATCGAATTGGAAAAAGATCAATCACAAAACTAATGCCGATGTGCTCCCGGTCTTTGAGAGCCATGGAAGCCCCGAGAAAAACCACCCAACTGAAGAAAATAAGTGAGGTTTCCTCAGGCCAAGAAAGAGCCCGACCTAAGACATAGCGGCAAAAGACCTGGAGGATCATCATGAAAAAGATCAGGCTTAGCAGGGTTGCTCCAGCCCAATAGGTGACTTTATAAAAAAAATGACTCAACCAGCTTATTTTTCGAGAGAGAAACATCCTCGCATCCTTTTTTAAGGGAATAGGTCGGGAGCGATCTCATTTTACCGCTAGAGCTTGGTTGGCCTCGCTGCTCGCCCGAAGAAGTTTTTGCACCCACTCCTTCCCGGCATTTTTTTCCAAAAAGCTTAAGCCAGGAGCTTGACTTAACTTGATAAACTCAGCAATTTCCTCTGAGGTCGGAGAATAGATTTCTATGCCTCTCGCTTTCATTAGTCTTAAGGAGTTCCCATTGTTATTCTGACTCACCCCTCGGCTCGCGACGGCTCCAACACGGGCGGCATTCACGACAATCTCTTTATGCTTACTGGATAATTTTCTAAACCACTCGTCGTTCGCGAAGATATAGCAAGTATTATATGAGTGGCCCGTTAAAGTACCATGTTTAATGGTCTCATGGAGTTTTACGTCCACAGCGCTATTTGCCTCTCCTTCCCAACCATCTGCGACCCCTGTTTGCATACTTGTATAGAGTTCTGTCCACGGGATCACCGTGGGGTTTGCACCGAGAGACGATACCATAGCGAAAATCATTTTGCTTTCAGGAACTCTGATTTTCATTCCTTTAAGATCAGCTGCTTTCCGAACAGCCTTTTTACTGATCCATAAGTTCCTGAATCCATTGGCCTCTCCATATGCCAAGACTCGAAGCTTGGAATCTTTCAAAATTCCCTCAGCAAGCTCTTTACCAAACGACCCATCGAGCACATACCACGCATGGGCTACTGTGGGAAAGAGAAAGGGTGCAGCCATCAATTCTGCTTTGGGAGAGAAAATTGAAGCGACGGCGGTAAAACAGGGTACGATCTGGATAGCCCCTATCTGAGTCGATTCCACTATTTCCCGCATGCTCCCGAGTTGGGCACCAGGATAGATTAAAACTTCTATTTCCCCCGCGCTTTGGCTTTCTACAAGATCCTTAAACGTGCTCGCAAAAGCTTCCATCATGCTTTCGTGACGATTTCCTCTGTCAACGTGGGCAACTTTGATGGTCACCTTGCCCAGGGCAAAGGGGACCATCAAAAAAAGTCCGACAACCAGAACCAAAAATGAGCATAGAACTTGTTTTCTCATGAATTCCTCCTTCCATGGTTAAGATGATTGTAATTTGAGAATTTCTCTTGCTTCCTCAGCCGTTGCTACCTCCCGACCTAATTCCCTTGCAAGACGTACCACTTTTTCCACCATTTGAGCGTTGCTTTTTGCCAAAACTCCCTTTGAATAATAAACATTATCTTCAAATCCAATCCTCACATTACCTCCCATTGCCATGGCCAAAGTGATCATGGGAATCTGGTACCGCCCGATCGCCATCGTTTGCCAACTGGTTCCCTCCGGCATGGATCTAATAAAAGAGATTAATGATTCAGGCGTGGGAGGCATTGCTCCTCCTTCGAGTCCGTGGACAAAATTGATATGAAGTGGTTCACGAAGATATCCCGTATCTCGCAAATGGAAAACATTGGGGACCTGGGCTAAGTTATAGACTTCGCATTCAATATCGACCACCCCTTTTTCTTTTGCCTTCTGAAGAAAATCTTTGTTGAAATGAATTGGATTTTCGAAGTATACGATATTCCAGGTATCGATTGTCCCGGCATTGATCGTGAACATATCCGGCTTAGGCAAGATATTGACTAAATTGATCCTTTCTTTCAAACCAAACTGGTATGGATCATCTTTCATGAAATTTTTTATCCCTATTCCATTTCCGACCTGAGTGATTATTTTACATTTTGCTTTGATCTTGGATACCACCTCACCGTAAATATTAATATCGGCCGTGGCTTGACCTTCCCTGTCTCTGACGTGAAGATGCATGATGGAGGCGCCCGCATTATAACAATCATAGGCGGTTTGTGCCTGTTCATCGGGTGAGAGAGGAATGTTCGGGTTGACCTCCTTCCCTTGCATTCCACCTGTACAGGCAACCGTGATAATCAACTTTTTAGTGTCCGTACCATAGTCTACTAATTTCGGATCCATATCTTTCCCTCCTTAATTGTTTGATAAAATAGATTCGGCCTGGATTCCTAACAAGACCGTTGAATATTTCCTAAAGTACACACTTTTGCTTTTTGAGAGACATATTTCCAAAATTGAGCTCCGCTTCGATCAGGGGGTGAGATCAAGAAGCGTTTGACCACCGTCCAAAACAATAGTCTGCCCGGTCATCCAATTGGATGCCTCCGAGGAAAGGAAGATAACCGGCCCCACCAGATAATCTGGCTGACCGATTTTTCCCAGAGGAACTCTCTTAACAAAATAATCGCAAAATTCTTTGTCTTCCAATCTCTTTCGGGTAAGGTCAGTCTCAATCATTCCAGGAGCGATCGCATTGACATTGATATTGTACTTCCCCCATTCCACGGCCAAGGATCGGGTCAAATTAATGACTCCCGCCTTGCTCGAATCATAAGCCACAGCTTTACGATATGTTCCGGTCATACCACCCACCGAAGCAATATTGATGATCTTACCTTTTCTCTGCTCTATCATGACTTTCCCAACCGCCTGTGCACAAAGGAAAACACCCGTAAGATTAATGCTTAAGACTTTATTCCAGGCTTCTAATGTAAACTCCTCTGCAGGGGAAAAGATATTAATCGCAGCATTATTGATTAAGATATCTATTCTCCCGAAATGTTTCGTCGTTTCCGAAACCATCTTTTCGATCTCTATTTTCTGGGACAAATCGACCTGAATAAATAGTGAATTTTTTCCTTTCTGTTTTATCTCTTGAACAACTTCTTCTCCCTGATGAATAAGGACATCTGCGATAACGACATCAGCCCCTGCGTCAGCCAAGGCGAGTGCCAGAGTTCTGCCTATCCCACGGCCACCGCCAGTGACAATTCCAACTTTTCCGGATAAATTGAAAAGATTTAAGCCATTCATTTCATTTCCTTTGCAGAAAGATGAATTTACTGATTTGAATATTGATAAATTCACTAAATCATAAGTAGTTCATTTGTTAACTTACTCTAAGATTTTCTTGTTATTTTTATTATCGCTTCTCCACCGATTTTCTCAGCTTTCACCTCTACCCAATCTCCTGTCTCTATTTCTTTAACGGGGTCCTCTCGGAAACCATCAACAGCAGGTATCTCACCTGCTAATGCCCCAGCGATATCTATAGGGTCGACTCTCCGACATATTATGGCTTTTGGTCCTACTTTTGTAATTTTCGATTTAAGAAATAGTCCTGAAGCGCCTCCCGTAGGCCCAATGACAGAAGGATACACTAAGATTTTGTTGGTAACACATTTGCCATTTAATTCATGGTTAACCATTCTTATAATACCTGTATCATTTTCAATATCGTACATAAAGTGACTAATCAGCTGACTACTGACAAGAGCTTCTCCTTCCGCAGTTCCTTCAGATCTCGTCACTCCTTTTAGGGTTTTTGTAGTTGTCATTTTTCCCTCACGTCCTGGAACCTTGCTAAAGCTGTTACCATCTCGTTGAAACGAATTTCCCTGACACGCCAGCATTAACTAAATCCTCAAGAGTCCCAAATAGAAATGTCTGCCCACGTCCAGCAAACAATTTGATATTCTTGAAGCTGTTCGTAGCAATATTTACCTTTCCCCACTTATCCGCCGGCCCATTTCCCATACAGGTGTCATGGTAAATTTTCGCCCCGGTTTTTTCAATAACATGGGTTAAGCCCAAAAACTCTGCCATCAGATAGGTTGAAATATCTGTTTGTAGCCAAAATGCGACGTTGCTGCTCATCTTCTTGCCAGACAGTTTTGTGGCGATTTCCCTTATCTCATTTAGATTCAAAAATGGACAACCTATAGCAACAATGTCCACATCACTATCTTCCGCGGTATTTAACATTTCATATATGGACTGGAGATCATTAAGGGTTACCCTTATTTTCTCAGCGCCTTTTGGAATCTTTCCTCCGAAAGCTGCTTCTATCGTTGGAGAATCCGGGCTTATTCCAACCAGATTCAATTTTGGATGGTGTAATGCAGGAGATGCCGTTGCGGATAGTGCCTTGGCGTGCTCGATTGAAATCTTTTTCGGAAAGTTTGTGACCACTGGTATCTTGTCATAGGCTTTCATGCCTATAAATCCTCCCAATGCATTCCAGTCGGATATATCTCCCAAATTTCTCACCACTTCATCATCCAGCTCAAATAGAATTCCTCCTTTCCGGTTTTCATCGCACATCAAGCCATGTTTTGGATGGACTCCAGTAATCGCTGCGTAAAAAGCAGTAATACTGTTTTCTCTGTTCGTTTTAGCCCCACATATTGAGTTCGCGTAGCAAGCGGCGTTTGACTCACACCATGCATGGTAATCACCTAATTTGGGGATACTCAAATTTAGATAGGGGATGCACGAGAAAGTATTTATGATACCCATCGTATCCAGAAGTTGGCGACCCTTAACCATGCCGTCTCTGCACTCCACAGGAAACCGGACACCTCTGTAGTTCCATGGATAGCCTGATTCTGAAAACTTATCCGTCTGCATAAAACATGGGTCGGTGGTAGTCAAAACGCTCACCTTTGCCTCTAATTCAGCGAATTCTTCATAAATCGGGCCGGTACCATAATCGTATTTTGGGATTTTCCCCATGGTAGAATCGGGAGCAAAAATATGAGCGCTGACAATGGAAACCATTTCTTCGGCTTCGACTGCCTCACCGAATTTTATGAGATTTTCCATTGCTTTCTGTTTTGCTTTGCTATGTTTCCCCTCTAGCATTTCTTTTTCGTATTTCGATAATCTCATGAGATATTCCTGCCTTACAACAAATGATTTAGATACTTGAACACCGACCTCACAGAGAGATTCTTAAAATATCAAATCTCTAAACCGGTATTTCCTCAACACGGAATTAGCTATTTTTTGGCTTCCAAGAAGCTTCAATACGAACCTGAATGAACTTTTGTGAATGAATATCCTTTAGATAGCCCAGTTCTATCCTTTCTCCGGTCATGTACGAATACGGACTTTGTTATCTTACAAATAGATGCGGACGAACACTCGTCCAGAATTGCGGGCAGGCCACCACAGTAGGATTTTTCCCCACAATCTTCTCCGCCATCTTCCATGCCTCCTCAAAATTTGATGCAGGGACAGCGCCTACATCTCGTACACCCCCGGGTCCCCCCTCTCCTTCTATTTGAGGCGGCGCAAGATGGATCTCGCTGGTGGGCACACCTG
>Ga0315286_10003510_pt1 | contig 14861 bp, 10 predicted proteins | sample YL17G10_0_MG_FD_205038 | JGI IMG/M metagenome (GOLD analysis project Ga0315286, IMG submission 205038) | Sediment microbial communities from Yellowstone Lake, YNP, Wyoming, USA - YL17G10_0 | ecosystem: Environmental > Aquatic > Freshwater > Lake > Sediment | place: USA: Wyoming | collected...
AATACAAGCTGGTGGCGACCGGCAACCTCATCAAAGAAGGTAATGATGGCGAAATTGCACTGAGTTCCTGGAGAAGCGATGTGCCGCTCGCCGTAGCCGGATTTGCCTATGGCGATTTCAAGGTTGAAACGAACACAGCGGAAGGTGTCACCGTCGATGTCTACGCCAGCAGGAATCCCGATGACTCGCTGGGGATGATCGCCAGAATGTCGCAGGGTGGAGATCTGCCGGGTTCAAGCTCGCGACCGACTGCCGCTCTTGGATCCCTGAGCCCGGCTGCAATCAGCAAGGTAATGGCGCAGGAAGTCGTTAATTCCATCAATGTTTTTACCAATTACTACGGTCCCTATCCCTACAGGCGCCTTGCCGTTACGAACATTCCCTATTCCTACGGCCAGGGATGGCCCGGGCTACTCTATCTCTCGGCCCTTTCCTTCCTCGATTCAACACAGCGCAATGCGCTCGGGATCACAGACATGATTGGGATCACCGATTTCTTCCGCGCCCACGAGACTTCACACCAGTGGTGGGGGCATCGCGTAGGATGGACCAGCTATCACGACCAGTGGCTTTCGGAGGGTTTTGCCCAGTTTTCGGGAAACCTCTATGTGCAGTTCCGGCAGAATATGAAGGAATATCTCAGCCGCCTGCGTCAGGACAAGGAGGAGCTGAAAGGCCGGGACCGACGCAATCGGGTGTACGAATCCCTGGGCCCCATTTGGATGGGCCTGCGGCTCGCATCCAGCGATGCCCCGAGCGGATACGCCACGGTGGTTTACAGCAAGGGAGGGTACATCCTGCACATGCTCCGCATGATGCTCTGGAAGTCGCAGAAGAATGAAGATCAGGATGCCCTGTTTAAGACCATGATGAAGGACTTTGCCGGGACGTTCGAGAACCGGGCCGCATCCACCGAGGATTTCAAGGCGATCGTTGAAAAGTACATGACGCCGATCATGGACCTTGACGGGAACAAGAAAATGGACTGGTTCTTCAGACAGTATGTTTACGGTACAGGGATACCGGAATACCGCTTTACGTATCAGGTGCAGGATGCCGGCGGCGGCAGTTGGAAGGTCAGCGGCCGAATCGTGCAAAGCCCTGTGACTGATACATGGAAGAACATTCTTCCCATCTACCTCGTGTCGTCCGGACGGTCAATCCGACTGGGCTGGGTGAAAGTGTCAGGCCAGGAGAGCACGTTTCAATTCACGATGCCGATGCCATCGAAGCCTGAGAAGATCACTCTGAACGAGAACGAAGATATCCTGGCCGATATTAAGCAGTGAAAGACACCGAAGCCTTGGAAAGGCTTGCCGCCTGGTGGCAGGTCTTCAGGTTTCGGAATCTGAACCTCGAAGGCCTGGCGGCTCAAGACCAACAGCGAAACCTGAAGACCTAGCACCCTGCTCGCTCGGGCTGTTCATCCCTAAGGCACCTCCGGCCCGATCCGATGAGGGTCTTCTCTCACCAGCATCACGATGCCGAGCACGCCGAGCGGTATGCTGAACCACAAGATTCGTTTGTAAGCCAGGATAGCGGGCTCAACTGAGACAGGGCGATTCGTCGCAAGTGTTTTCATTTATTGCATTGCCCCCCGTTCCTTTCTGCTGTATGCGAGCGCACTCCAGTTCAAACAACCGTCTCTGCCGCCGGCCGATCCTGCCGGACCGCCTTTCAGCGCCCCTGATCGAAATTCATTCTAGGGATTGAGGCCATTATAGTCGGGGCGGATTCTGGCTGATAGCGGAATACATCATCGAGAATTGGGCTCGATCTTGGCTGGAGTCGGTTGCGCTTGGGTATGGTTGGATTTTCGCGCGCACAGCCTGCGACACACCCGGGGCATTTTGAGGAAATTGGCGACCCCGCAGGTCTTTGGCTGGATTCAAATTTGCAGTCCTCACTGGCAGCGGGATTCCGTGTGCACTGTTCCAACCTCGTGGAAAATTACTTCCCCGAAGCCCATATCTGGGTAACTTGCCGCTTTGCAGGTGCCCAGTATGCTTACAGGTGTTGCGGATTCAGCTATCCACGACTGCGGCGGCCGACTATGATAACCACCGCGTCGGGCTGCCGCCAGCATTTCCCGCTGCCCGCCGACGATCGAGGAGATCAGGGTAATCTCAAACGAGGATAACGCCGGCCACACGCTGTTTTTGTACACGATGCCTCTGAAACCGGTGCAAGAGTGATTACTTGCGGTGAAATCGTCGGATTGTGAGGGAAGAACATGACGGCCAAAAAGGTGCTCGTATTGTGTTTCTTGTGCAGTCTGGCCTGTCTGCCGTTGTTGCCTGTCGGAGCCCCGGTAAAGGACCTCGACACTCTCGTGCAGACTGTCAGCCGCAAAGTGTCGGGCAACCGGGCGCGCGACTACACGATGCGGCTATGGCAGCACGATAAATGGAATACGCTGCCCGCGTGGAAGAGGACAGCCCGCGAGGCGCTTGCGATCATGAAAGAACGGGGCTTCGACGAGGCGGAGGCGGAGATAGTGGACACGCCGGCTGACGGCACAACGCAGTACGGTACATGGACCAACCCGGTAGGGTGGGACGTCAAGCAGGCGACGCTTGAAGTCACCGAGCCGGCCGGCCTCCCCGATCAATATCGGCTGCTCTGCAACTACCTCGACAACCCCACATCGCTGAACATGTTCAGTTGCCCGACTCCGTCCGGGGGCCTCGAGGCCGAGCTTGCGCTCGTTGATAATCCGGATCCTGCTGCGCTCGAGCGAGCCAATGCGCGGGGCGAGATCATACTCACATCCTCAGACCCGGGAGAGCTGAAGCGCTACCTCGACAGATACGGCATACCCGGGATTCTGAGCGATACGATCGAGGGCAACAACAGGGATCTCATCGGTGCCAACAATTGGAACAACACCTGGAGTGACGTGCCCGGCGGCTGGCTCATGAACGCCTCCGACAGCAAAGACAGCTTTTCTTTTTCTATTTCACAGAAGAAGGGAAACTATCTCAGGAACCTGATCAGACAGGGAAAGACGGTCAAGGTCCGCGCTGTCATCGATAGCCGCTATTACACCGACGACTCGCTGCCCTACGTGACGGGATGTGTTCGAGGGTCGGGCAGCGGTCGAGGATTGGAAAGAGGTCCGGTCCGCCCCGACTTTCTGGTCGGCGAGCAAGTGTGCGGTGGCTTCATATTTCTGGTGCGACGGCACTCGAAACCTGAAGGAGATCCGGGAACTGGTTGAACTCGAAGCGGGCGTTCCTATGCGGAACTTTGATCTCATCGCGTATTTCAGGTTTCTGGAAAAGTACAAAATGGTCGAGTTCGTTAAGGGAAAATAGGTTGAGCCGAGGTATACGTACATTCGAGGCAGGATTCACCCGCTGGATCGGCCTTTGGATCCGACCAGCATGCTCTTCAGGGGACTGGCACCATGACAAAGAGACGTGACTTCATCAAGACGAGTGTAGCCGGGGCTGCTGGATTGGCAATTGGAGGCATTGGATTCAATGCAAGGTCCTATGCTTCGATCGTCGGTGCAAATGATCGCATCAACCTGGCAGTCATCGGCATCCGGAACCAGGGCACCGTGCACATCAACAGTTATTGCGACCTCAAAAACAGCAAGAACGTGATTGTCAAGACGCTCTGCGATGCGGACGAGCGGCTATTCACGCCCGCGGTTGAGATTGTCAATCAAAAGACGGGCATTCAGCCCCTCACGGAATGGGACCTCAAGAGAGTACTGGACGATAAGGAAATCCATGCCGTATCCATCGTCACGCCGAATCACTGGCATGCACTGGCAACCATCTGGGCTTGTAAGGCCGGCAAGCATGTTTACGTTGAAAAACCGGCCTCCCACAACGTCTGGGAAGGTCGGAAGATGATCGAAGCGGCGCGCAAGTACGACGTAAGAGTTCAGGTCGGGTTGAATAACCGCTCCTCCGAAAATGTGATGGAGGGCATCAAGTTTTTGCACGATGGCGGCATCGGAGAGGTTTTCATGGCCCGCGCTCTTTGCTTCAAGGCTCGCGATTCGTATGGAATGGCCAAAGACAGTCTGCCGCCCGCCACTTTCCACTACGACCGCTGGCTGGGACCGGCGCCCTATCGCCCGTACAACGAAAAACGGAGTCACTACGACTGGCACTGGTACTGGGATACCGGAAACGGAGACGCCGGAAACACGGGGCCGCACCAGCTCGATCTTGCCCGTTGGGGAATGAATCTGAACGAGCACCCGGTTTCGATCCACAGTGCGGGTGGTCTTTACGGGTTTCACCAGGAGGAAGGCAAGCCCCGGACTCCCGGCAAGATGGTGTACGGCGGAGTGGAGACGTATGGCCGCGACAAGACCTCCCAGGAGACGCCCAATACGCAGACCGCGGTGTTCAAGTACCGCGACGGCAGGCTCCTCGAGTTTGAAGCCCGGGGCCGATACACCAATCACGAAGGCAGCCGTGGTCAGGAGGTCGGGAATCTCTTCTACGGTTCTGAAGGGTGGCTCGAAATCAGCGGGTCTACATGGAAAGCGTTCCGTGAGCGGGAACGAGAGCCTTTCGCCGGTTCGAAGGAACGTACAACAGGCTCGGATGGCGATCATTGGGCCAATTTCCTTGATGCGGTGCGCTCGGGAAGGAATGAGGACCTTCGCTGCGACATCAATGAAGGTTTCTATTCATCCGCCCTTCCTCTGCTGGCCAATATCTCGTATCGCCTCGGCCGCTCACTGAATTTCATGGGTGATTACGAGAAGTTTGCCAACGATCCTGAAGCGGACGCCCTGCTCACCCGAGCCTACCGTCGTCCCTATGTCGTCCCGGAGGAAGTGTGAGGGCCCTTGATTCGGAGAGTGGAGAGCCTGCGATCCAGGTGACTAGTTACGCTTGCGTTCACCTGCGAGCGGCGTCCAACTTGCCAGCACCGCTCGCCAGGTGCAACGCGTTGTTCCGCGGCACGGTGCATCCTCTCCGGCAAGTGCCAAGTACCCGTAGCAATCGCCGTTGGAGGTCCGGGAAGCCGACACGGAACGAGCCTCACGTTACATCCTCATCGTGACCGTGCGGGCTGACTCGCCGGCGGTACGATCCCATTCATGCGCAGGTACACGACAAGCTGGCCGTAATGATCCGACGCGTGCCAGACCGCGAGCGTCGTGAGCCCCAGGCGCGTGGACGTGCCGCCGTAAGGTCCGCCTGCCGGATCGAGCGCGTTGGCCGGCGTCATCGCTCGGAGCACGCTTTGCGCATAATCGAACGACTCACGCAGGTACGTCATGAACTCGGCCTTCGTCTTTGCCGGACTCGGCCCGCCGGTAGCGCACCCGGGCGGAGGCTCCTTCTTCTCGATCTCGCTGAAGAAGGCAAAGTTGCCGCACGCGACGTGTTTGACTTGCTCTCCGAATGTCCGCGCTTCCCTGAACTCGCCGCTCGTCGGCTTGAACCCGTACTTCTCGGCCGGCATGACGTCGGCCAGACTGACGAACGATTGCTCGATCACCGTGAACCATTGCGCGACGGTGGCCGCCATGGGGTCGCTGTGCTCCCGCGCAACCGCGGGAGCAGCAAACGTCAGAGACGCCACGACCACGAGCAGGGTAATGAGGCGCCGGCGAGCGTTCCTGCCCTGCCTGGAGTGATTCGCGTTCATTCCTTGCGGAGGGGCAACATCTGGCGGACGAAGCCCGGTGCGACCTTCCCGAGAAACAGGCCGATTCCAGTTCCAGCGGCCCCGAAACCTACGGCCGTCCCCACGACGGTTACGAGTGCCTTTGTTACGTTCATCTTCTCCTCCGAGTCTCGGACAGAGGACGCTCATCCCACCTTCGCCAAGTTTCTCTGTGATCTGGTAATGACCGAGCGTCCTGCCGATCATGGGAGGGACCTCCCGGCCTGCCTGTCAGCGCCCCTGATCGGCCAGACGCTGTTGAGCTGTCCCGGCTTGCTGAGGGCGACCGGCAAACAGAAGCGCCCCTCCAGTCAAGGCTCCTGCCAGTGACGCCGTGGTTGCGGCCCGAGGTCCGAAGTAGTGCCTGGCGCAATCCGGCGTTCGCATCGCCTTTACCCCGAATCAGATCTTCAGGCAATTTCTCGCCCAGCTCGACATCTGCCTGGAATAAGGGGCCAACTATCAAACATTTAGAGAGGAGGTCGCCAGTCCTCAATGCTCGACCTTCCCCGCTGGTTCCATCTCAACCGCCGCGAGTTCGAGCGTCAGTTTGGCCTACCCGCCGTCGAGCTAAAGGAAATCGTCGCTCTCGATGCCATTGAATTGCTGCCTGAGCAGTCCTCCCTGCCGCCGACTACGCTGGACAGCAAGTGCGTGGCGGGGCTACAGTGGCATGGCCGGACAGTTCTGGCTGAGGCAGCTGACTTCATCGACGCATATCACAGGCTGTGGAGGAATGCGGTCAGGGAGGAGATCTTCCAGCGAGACCACGCCTGGCCGCACATATAAGGTCTCGCGAAACACCAGGTCCTGGGCGCAGTCGATGAGCCTGTGTGGACCTCATTGAGCACGGATAAACGCGGCCATTTGATATGGAGGTCAACGTGAACAGTGGAGAAAAACAGAGGCGTTCGGGGTTGCGGTGTCTGCTCTCAATCGTCGTGGTGTTGCTGTCGGCTCACGCGCTCCGGGCGCAGGGAGAAGATCTCAATGCCTTCACCCAATGGTTTAACTACGCTCACGCGGATCGGTTGGTTCGCGATCACCTGAACTCGGTCGCTCTTGAACAGCTTCAGATGCGCCAGAATCTGATTGCGGGCTTGAAAAGTGCGGAAGACTGGCGCCGGCGTCAGGCAGAGGTCAAAGCGGCCCTGGCCCGGGTTCTCGGTCCTTTCCCGGAACGGACTCCGCTGAATGCCCGGGTAACAAGAACTATTGACAAGGCGGATTTCCGGGTAGAACACATCGTCTTCGAGTCTCGCCCCAACTTCTACGTAACGGCGAGTCTCTTCCTGCCCAGGAAGCTGTCGGGAAAAGCACCGGCTGTATTGAATGTCATCGGGCACACGGATATTGCCTTTCGCTCTCCCTTCTATCAACGCCTGATTCTCAACCTTGTCCGGAAGAACTTCATCGTCTTTGCGATGGACCCAATCGGGCAAGGGGAGCGGCTCCAATATTTCGATCCGCAGCTGGGACGGTCTCTGATCGGAGGGGCCACCTCTGAACATTCCTACCTGGGGAAACAGTGCTTTTTGACGGGAGACTCGGCTGCCAACTACTTCACCTGGGATGGTATCCGGGCCATCGACTACCTGCAGTCGAGGCCGGAGGTCGATCCGGAGCGAATAGGGGTCACCGGGATTTCCGGAGGCGGGACCCAAACCAGCTACATCTCGGCAGTGGATGAGAGGGTAAAAGTCGCTGCACCTGCCAATTACATCTGCGGCCTGCGTCGCCTCTATGAATCGATCGGGCCGCAGGACGGCGAACAGAACTTCAACGCCGGTGTGCTGAATGGGCTGGATCACGCGGATTTCCTTGAGGTGCGCGCTCCCAGGCCGACTCTGATGTTGGCCACGACCCGCGATTTCTTCAGCATTCAGGGGGCGCGCGAGACCTACCAGGAAGCCAGGAAGGCATTTGAAGCCCTGGGCGCTCCGGACCACCTGGCAATGACCGAGGATGACGCCGGACACGACTATACGAAGAAGAACCTGGAAGCTCTCTACGCTTTCTTTCAGAAACATCTGCAAAATCCCGGGGATCCGGGCGACCAGGAGGTCGACCTGCTGACGATGGAGGAATTGAGAATCACACCGACCGGCCAGCTGATCGGCTCCCTCGAGGGAGAGACTGTCTTCTCGATCAACCGGAAACGAGCCGAGGATCTCCTGCGGGTCCTGGAGAAGAGCCGGTCCGTTCTGGACAGTCATCTGAATCAGGTACTGAAAGAGGCCAGGAGGATTTCCGGGTATCAGGATCCCGGGCTGCCCTCCATGCCGGTTTTCAGAGGGCGTTATCACAGATCCGGCTATGCGATTGAGCAGTACTTCATGCCTGGGGAGGGCAAAATCGTTCTTCCCTTCCTCCTGTTCAGACCGGAACAAGTCTCGAGGCCGAAGGCGGTTCTCTACCTGCATCCGGAAGGCAAGCAGGCCGGGGCGGCTTTGGGAGGAGAGATCGAGTCTCTTGTCAGGCTGGGATACGCGGTTCTTTCCCCCGACCTTTCCGCCACTGGAGAACTGGGAGAGGCGGGTGATGCTGTGACCTTTCTTGGCGTGGTTACGGGCCGCAGCCTCCCGGGGATTCGAGCCGCCGATATCGTCCGGATGGTCCGTTTCCTCCAGTCTCAGGCTGATATCGACGCGCGGCAGGTTGCTGCCGTGTCGCTGAGAGGCATGGCGACGCCCCTGCTGCATGCGGCGGCCTGGGAACAGGGGATCGGGAAAGTGGCGCTGATCGAGCCGTTTGTCTCCTTTGCCTCGGTGGCCCGCCATCGCTATTATCAGGTTTCCTTCGCCGACCTGGTCCCGAATGCAATGACTGCCTATGACCTGGCGGACCTTGAAGCCAGCCTGGCGCCCCGCCCCCTCCTGATCGTAAACCCTGCGGACCACCTCATGAAACCGGCGTCGTCGGCAGTAATTGACCGGGAGTTTGATGTGGTCCGAAAGGCCTACGCCTCGAAGGGTGCGGCAGCTGTCATTCAGCAATGGAAGCGGCCGGAGGAGATCCGTGAGCTGCTGAAAATCTGGCTCAAGGAATGATCAGGCGGTGCGTCGCATCCGTGTTAGCTGCCTGTCCCCACCAACAACTCCGTGGCGATTGAAATCGTTGCCCTTGCGGCTTCGTGCTGGCGCCGTCGTGAGCCATGGGTGAGGTGCTGATATCCGTGCTCGCCGGACTTGCCTCGACGCAGCGAACGCGAGCCTCGCTCCGAGCCGAGATCTTGGCTTTCCGTCACCAGCTCAGCGTTCTGCATCCAGGCGGTCGAAGCAGGGCCGCCCGTCCTTCGTGCGGAGGTGCCGGGCCAGCCTCTCGGGATCTCCGGCGAACACATCGGGCGGCACCTTGATGGCGGCGAAGCGGTCGAGGTGGGTGTCGCGGGCTTTGTAGACGACGCCCACGCCGCCTGGGCCGAGTTTCTCTGTGATCTGGCAATGGCCGAGGGTCTTGCCGATCGCGGGGAGGGACCTCCCGGCCCGGCTTTCAGCGCCCCTATTCGAAACACACGTTAGAAGTTGAGGCCATTATAGTCGGATCAGATTCTGGCTGACAGCGGAATGCACTATCGAGAATTCGGCTCTATCTTGGCTGGAGTTGGTTGCGCTTGGTTTCGCTGAGATTCTCGCGGGCACAGCTCGGGACACAACTGGGCCATTTTGAGGGATTTTCGGGTTGGCTCCAGAAGCTGTTGAAAGACCGCAAGCCCTTGACGGACGCGGATTTTGGGGTGGCGCCGAGGGGCGGAATTGAACCGTCGACACGCGGATTGATAATCCTGTGTCCAGCCGAGCGACGGAGTGGTGTGTTCCATTTCCGTGGAGGCTAAAGCGGTGACGCCGTGACGCCAGTGGCGCTGGTTTGGGACTTCTGGCCAACCTGACCCACCGCTGGGGCACTTGGGCCGGTTGGTCACCTGCATGAGAGGCTCTGAGAGAGGTCAACTTCACTGAGCTCGACAGGCTGTCGGCAGACTGAACTGACTGAAAAAAAGAGTTGTCATATTGTGTTGGCCCAGCTGTCCCAGGCTCAAGCTGCAGCAGCTGCTGCGTGGTTCCTCCGCATATTCTTCTCGCCGATTCCTTTTGGCCGACGGTGTCGGGTACTTGAGAGCGCAAGGCAAGGATCGCGAAGGGTCAGGATGAGAAACCTCCGTCGATATTTCTAGCGCCATGTGACGGCGTCCTCCCGACGCCAGCGCAGGTTTCCCCGAACGGCTTCGTGGGAGTCAGCCCCGGCTCTTCGTCAGCCCGGCTGTGGCAGTGCGAGATTTTCTTGTGGGGATCCTGGATGTGCCGCACACACCCTTTGTGGTAGACTATGACCCTATCCTAGATGGGCGGGAGCGCCAGGACGATAGACTGGATACACCGCCAGTGCCCACACAGCCAATTAGTTCGCAGGTTCCGCAAGCTGTGCGTTAGCTGGCTTTCAACACACGAACCCCTCTGTCACGAGGAGCGCAGAAAGCGATGAACATCAGCCTCTGTAAACACTTGGCCGCCGGCGCGATCATTAGCGCGCTGGCGCTCATCACCTTGAACGACGCGCAAGCCGCAGACAAAACCAACATCGTCTTTATCCTGACCGACAATCTCGGCTATGGCGAAATCGGCAGTTACGGTGGAGGCCTCACGCGCGGGGCAGCAACCCCGCGCATCGACTCCCTGGCAAAGGATGGCATGCGATTCCTGAACATGAACATGGAGACGCAGTGCACTCCAAGCCGCTCCAGCCTGATGACCGGACGCTGGGCGATTCGCTCGGGCACGCATTCTGTGCCATTTGGCGGCGTTGCCGACGGCCTGACGCAGTGGGAAGTGACCATCGGTGAAGCGTTGTCGGATGCGGGCTACGCGACCGGCTACTACGGCAAGTGGCATCTGGGCAGCCACGACGGACGACTTCCGAACGACCAGGGCTTCGACGAGTGGTTCGGCATTCCGCGCACGACGGACGAGGCGCTCTGGCCGTCGGCGTCCGGATGGACGCCCGATATCATGCCGCCCGAAAAGATGATGGAAGGCAAGAAGGGCGAGAAAAGCCGCGAGTTGAAAGTCTATGACGTCGAGCAGCGTCGCCTGATTGACGCTGAAATCACGCGGCGCGCGTCCGCGTTCATCGGGTTGCAGGCAAAGTCCGGGAAGCCGTTCTTCGCTTACGTCGCCATCACCCAGCCGCATCTGCCCACGCTGCCGAACCCCGCTTTCGTCGGTAAGACCGGAAATGGCGATTGGGCGGACATGCTGGCGGAGATGGATGTAAACGTCGGCCAGATACTCGACGCAGTGGACAAGGCGGGCGTTCGCGACAATACGATCGTCATCTTCACCAGCGACAACGGCGCTGAGTTCATGCAGCCTTGGGACGGCTGGGCCGGTCCGTGGCGGGGCCAATATTTCACCGCATTGGAGGGCGGCGTACGTGTACCGTTCCTGATTCGCTGGCCCGGCAAGATTGCCGCCGGGCGCGTGAGCAACGAGATCGTGCATGGCGTGGACATGTTCGCCACGCTGGCGAAGTTCGCTGGCGCGAAAGTGCCCAACGATCGCCCGATCGACAGCGTTGATCAATCAGATTTTTTCCTCGGAAAGACTGACAAGTCAGCCCGCGAAGGTTTTCCGATCTTTTGCGCGGAACGGTTACAGGCGGTGAAGTGGCGCAACTGGAAGCTACACTTCATGCGGCAGGACACCATGTTTGACCCGCCGGTGCAGAACCCCGTGCCGACGATCTACAACCTCTACACCGACCCGCGTGAGGAGAAGCCGACGGCGGACACGTGGGTGGTGGGTCCGATTCTGAAAATCGTGGACGCGTTCAATGGGAGCGTTAAGCGGCATCCGCTCATTCCGATGGGTACGCCCGACCCCTACACGCCGCCAAGGACCAACTAATAAACTGTTGCAGGGGCGGCACTCCCAAAGCAGCGGAGCCGGTCCGTCCGTTCATCAGCCAACGAAGTAGCGAGGAAAATAGATCTGGGATCGTTCGCGCGCGCAAGTGAAGAACCGCCGGTCACGGGATCACGCATCAAACCGCAGAAGGGCGGAACCAAATACTTAAATCAATGGGAGTTTGCATGAGACGCAAGATGCTAGTACTTGGATCCGCGATACTGATTGCCGCGATTGCAGCAGAGACGGCATCGACTGCTGAAATCGGCCATTTTGTCGCCGGCGTGCCCAATATTCGCGATTTGGCCCTTCCCCCGCCCGGCTTCTATGGGGTGATATATAACTACGGCTATTCAACCACCCGCTTTAATGATGCACACGGCAACAAGCTAAGCTCCGTCAACATCGGGGGCGGCGTCGGACCGGGCATCACGTTAGGTATCGATGTGGATGTTTCCGCCTATGCGCTGGCTCCAATGTTCATCTGGGTGGCCAAGCACAAAGTGCTTGGGGGGCAGTACGGTGCTTATTTTTCTCCTACATTTTCCAACAACAACATCAGCGGGACACTCTCAAGATTGACCGGAACTGGCCAGACTGCCAGCGCCGGGCAATTCAATATTGGGGACATATTTGTGCAGCCGGTATGGCTGGGCTGGGCCGGGAAGCACTACGACGCTTCATACGGCTATGGCTTTTACATTCCTTCTGGTAAATACAAGACAACGACGGCAACCCTGCCCGTTATCGGTGCCGTCGAGATGGAAGCGGCCGACAATATCGGACTGGGCTTCTGGACGAATCAGAACCAGGGAGCGCTTTACCTGTACCCTTGGACCGATAGACGGATGGCTATCCAGAGCGCGCTCACCTGGGAGATCCACCGGAATAAAAGGGGCTTCGATCTGACGCCAGGTCAGAACGTCACATGGAACTGGGGTGTCAGCCAGTATCTTCCGCTGAAGAAGGACGGCACGGTTTTGATGGAAGTCGGTCCCACCGGCTATGGCAGCTTTCAAGTTTCGGACGACAGCGGCACGGATTCCAAAAATCCCAAGGTGCATGATCGTGTGCATGCCGTAGGTGCGCAGGTTGGTGTGACCGCAGCAAAGCGGATGATGCTGCTGAACTTTCACTGGTTTCATGAGGTCTCCGCTGTAGATCGTTTTCAGGGCAACGCGATCGGCTTGAGTTTTACCTTTAAATTCTGAGTGGGGATCCACTCACATGTCACTGGCATGACGCCCGATCGCATAGCGTCCTGGCGGAGAAGGTTTTGGCCACGACGTACGCTCACAGAATCTGCCGCGCGCGCGGAAAGTGCCACGTTCTCCAGAAACGGGCTTCGAGGAGATGTGACTGCAGCACTGAACGCCATCGAACGTTTCCCATGCCGCCCAGCCGAGATCCAGGAACCGTTCCGACGTTCCCCATCGCGGCATCGCCCATATTCATTGACCGACAATGCGAGTTGCTTTCGCAGTACTTGACTTGCATACGGGACGTGCCAACGCAAAATCATGGTGAGGTCCCCCACTGACTGCACGGGACGGTGAAATGAGTCGTTCCGCAATATGGTACGATCATGAATAGGGTGATCACAATTCCCCGGCCCGTCACCTTGTTGCCGGAGGCGCACTGCCATGAATAGCACCGCACTGGTTACCGTTCTCATCGGCGTTGTGCTCTTGATCCTCGGACGTAAGCTGTTCTGGCTCTTCGTCGGAGCGGCTGGATTCCTGATTGGAATCAACATTGCCGAACAGGTTATGACGACCGGATCCGATTCGATGAGGCTTTTCATCGCGCTCCTTGCCGGAGTCATCGCCGCCCTGCTCGCAATATTCCTTCAGAAGGTGGCAATAGCGGTCGCGGGATTCGTTGTCGGCGGCTATGTTGCGGTGGAACTCCTCAGATTATATGGCGCTGCCCTGCCGGCTTATGCGCAAGTTCATCCGGGGACTTACTGGGTGCCCTACATCATCGGGGGCATAATCGGTGCGATTCTGATGGTGCTTCTTTTCGACTGGGCACTGATTGTGCTCTCTTCTTTGAGCGGCGCATCCATGATCCTGCACGGAGTTGCGGCCCAGCGATCCGCAATGGCAATACTATATGTGATACTCGTCCTTGTCGGGATCGTTGTTCAGGCTCGCCTCCTTCGTTCCTCTCGCGCACATGCCCCATAAGGAACTCGCACAATCCGTTCAGCGTTGGTAGGGCGACCGATCGGCGGCCCATGCCACTCCTGACGGGCACGTTTCCCCGATCGCGACTTCGTGCCAACTGAGTCAGGTCTCAGCTATTCGAGTAGCAATCAACGCTCAGATTCGGACGTGATTCAAGTGGTTGGTCTCCAAGGCAGTGAGCCAGAGAACGGGTCAATAACTCACCACGAATATGGGGTGACAGCAACTCGGCTTTGCGGCGTTCAGCTCCGTCAATCTTAGGCAAGTTTCCAATGGTAGAGGTCTACAAAAGGCCACCCCTACCTTGAGGTAAGCTAAAGCGAGGTCATATCCATTGACGTAATGACGGGGTCAATCTCTGCCGCTCTCTTGAGGTAGGTAATGCCCTCACGTAATCTCCCCTCTTGAAGGTATGGCTCTGCGAGGGCAGTGATTGGCTTGAAAATTCCCAGGATCTTTGCGGGGCTTCCTTGAGAGCCTGTTCCGCTTGAGCCTTATCCTGTGGAAGCACGATCCGGGGGAAGCAAACTGCAACGAAAAAAACTGTCTGAGATAACAAGAATGCGCCAACCCTTGACATGACGGGAGATTGCCGCGAGCAGGGCAAGGCGAGGGATTGTTCTCCCCCGTCTTGCCACTTGGCAGTCCTTGGAATTTTAGAAGTAAAACTTGAGACCGAATTGGATTTGTCTGGCGCTGTTTCTGGTCGAGGTAATCATGCCAAACGTGTCTCTATTCTCAAAGTTTAAATTGCCAGGATCTCCGAAGCTGGGTGTGTTGGTCAAATTAAAAGCTTCAGCCCGGAACTGGAGGTAGGTGTGCTCCGAGGTCCGGAACTGTTTAAAGAGTGAAAAGTCCAGGTTGTGCAAAGGCGGTCCGGTGACCTGAGTGGGAGCCCCTCCCAGCGGAGCAAAATTCGCCTGCCCTATCTCAGTCGCTTCCGGAGGATTGGTAAAGGCGTCGGGATTATAGTAACTGTTGATTGAGCGGTCGCCGCCCCGCGGGTCCTGTCCGGTAAAAATCGCATTGCATTTCAACCCTTCGGCTGTCGGCCTGGTGCAGCCAATCGTTTGAGGGAATCCACTGTGCAGGTTCAAAATGAAATTGGTGCTCCACCCCCCAA
>Ga0315286_10003511_pt1 | contig 14858 bp, 15 predicted proteins | sample YL17G10_0_MG_FD_205038 | JGI IMG/M metagenome (GOLD analysis project Ga0315286, IMG submission 205038) | Sediment microbial communities from Yellowstone Lake, YNP, Wyoming, USA - YL17G10_0 | ecosystem: Environmental > Aquatic > Freshwater > Lake > Sediment | place: USA: Wyoming | collected...
AATGGGTGAACCAGCGGAAGAAACGGGCGATCACCGAATCATGCAGCCAGTCATGCCAGAGATCCCAATCCACCTTTTCAGCTACAAAACGTGCCAGATCCACGTAACGATTTATGAAAACGGCTGCATAGATCTCATCCACCCAGTATTTGTTCTCAAAGACTTTGAACACGGGTCCGAGCATTTTCTTTAAAGGATCCACCTGGCCTGCCTGCAGCGGTTTGCGTCCATATATCAACCAGGATAAGCCAATTGCTAATAGTGTCAGCAGAGTGGAAACCAGGGCAACCACCGGGTTTAAACCACCCCAGGAGATGGACAGGAAACCCTGGATGACCGCTTGAGGTTCCATCAACTCAATGGTGTGCTCAAGCCATTTACCCAGGGTGTGCACATAGGGCAAATTGAGAGCCCCCCCCAGCAATGAGAGACCTGCCAGGATCATGAGCGGTACGGTGATCACTTTGGGACTTTCCTGGGCATTTTCAGCGGCACCATGACGGGCCTTCCCGAAGAATACCATCCAGACCTGGCGCCCCATATAAAAGGCGGTCAGGAAGGCAGCGACCGTCAGGAGCCCGTAGACAAGGGTGAAATTTTTGGCAGCATCCAGCAGGATCTCATCCTTGGACCAGAATCCGGCAAAAGGGAAAATACCAGCCAACGCCAGGGTGCCGATCACGTAGAGCCAGAAAGTGACCGGCATCTGTTTACGAAGCCCGCCCATGTTGCGCATATCACCCGGGTCAAAGACTTCATTCTGATGTTCTTCATCATGCCCGTGATGCGCCATGTGATGGTGACCGCGTTCCATGCCAAGAATGATCGAACCAGCTGAAAGGAACAGTAGTGCCTTGAAGAAGGCATGCGTGATCAGGTGAAACATGCCTGCCACGTACGCACCCATGCCTACTGCAGCAACCATGAAGCCCAACTGACTGATGGTCGAGTATGCCAGCACTTTCTTGATGTCATACTGTCCCACAGCTATGGTGGCAGCAAACAGAGCCGTGATCGCACCCACCAGGGCTACGATATACTGCGCCTCCGGGACCAGGCTGAAGAGCGCCCAGGACCGGGCTACCAGGTAAACACCAGCGGTGACCATGGTGGCTGCGTGGATAAGGGCTGAAACCGGGGTAGGACCAGCCATGGCATCCGGCAACCAGACAAATAACGGGATCTGCGCTGATTTGCCGGTTACACCGATCAACATGAAGAGGGTAATGGCAATTATCACACCCGGTTGATTGGAGGCGACCTCTTCAGCCTTAAGGAAGACTGAGCCGAAATTCAGGCTGCCAAACACCCAGAACATGGTGAAAGCTGCCAGCAGGAAACCAAAATCACCGATTCGGTTTGCAATGAAAGCTTTTTTGGCCGCATTGGAATTGGCCCAACTGGGTCGTCCAAGAGTATCCATGTCATACCAGAAACCGATCAACAGGAAAGAGCACAAGCCTACACCTTCCCAACCAACGAATAACATCAGGTAGCTGTCACCGCTGACGAGGATCATCATCATGGCGATGAAAAGGTTCAGGAATACGAAGAAACGACGGTAGCGCTTGAGGTCATCCTTGAAGCGTACATCCTCGTGCATGTAACCGATGGCATAAATATGAATGAGCGTACCAACACCGGAAACCACCAGCATCATGGTCACCGAGAGGGTATCCACGCGGAAATTCCAGGGGATATTCAGCTTGTTCAAACCGCCGATCTGGATCCAGTCCGCCAGGTGCCAGACGAATGACTCACCACCTGAAGTCAGCAGGGAATATCCGAGTAGAAGCGAGACCAGGAAAGCCAACCCGGAGGCTGCACTGGCGATCACACCAATGGCTTTTTCGCTCAAGCGCCTACCGAAAATGATATTGATCATTAATCCAGCCACAGGCAGGAAGACGATCAGAGGTACCAGGAAGAACAGTCCAGAATTTTCCATGGGTTATCCTTTCAGACTGCTCATTTGGTCCACATCGATGCTGTGCTTGCTGCGGAAGATGGCAACGATCAGAGCCAGACCTACAGCCACTTCAGCAGCTGCCACTGTCATCACAAAAAAGACGAAGATCTGACCGGTGAGCACATCATAGGAGCGCGCAAATGCTACAAAAGCCAGGTTTGCGGCATTCAGCATGAGCTCGATGGACATGAAAACGATCAATGCATTTCGGCGAATGAGCACTCCCAGGGCGCCCATCGTGAATAAAATGGCTGAAACAGCTATGAAATAATTCAGGGGAATTGTACCTTCCATTAACCTGCAGCTCCTTTCTCCTGCTTGGTCAGGACGATCGCACCGATCATGGCAACCAAAAGCAGGATGGAAGTGATCTCAAAAGGCAGCAGGTACTGGTTGAAAAGCATCAACGCAAGACTACGGATGGATTCCATCGTGTTTACCTGGGCATCCGGTTGGGCTAGATTGACACTGTTTTGTAAGCGTTGAAAGAGCAGGACACCTGCTTCCACAAGGAGAACTGCAGACAGACCGATGGCGAGTGGTCGCTGCCAGGGGATGGCCTTGCTCCCAGGAAGTTTTTCAACACCCAAAAGCATGATGACGAACAGGAAAAGGACCATGATCGCTCCTGCATAAACCGTGATCTGGGTCAGGGCGATGAATGGAGCACCAAGGATCAAGTAAAAAATTGCCACACAGGCGAAATTCAACACCAGGAACAGGGCAGCATAGATCGCACTGCGGCTCATCACTAATCCCAAGGCACTCAGTATGGCTGAGACAGCTAAAACAATGAACAGGATCATTATTGGATTCATAGGCGCCTCAATCCTGCGGATCTTTCATTTGAGGGACAGAACGGGTGTAAACTCCCGGTTTTACCTTCTGGGGAGTGGGTAACGTTCCTGCATGGACAGGTTCGATCAGCATTTCTTTGGGATAGATGGCATCCTCGCGGGCTGTGAAGGATAATTCATAATTATCGCCAAGCACCACCGCTTCGGTCGGGCAGGCATCTTCACAGAACCCACAGAAGATGCATCGCAGCATATTGATCTCATACGTGCTTGCATAACGCTCACCAGGAGAGTAACGGACTTCGTCAGTGTTCTCTGCGGATTCCACGAAAATGGCATCTGCAGGACAGGCAGCCGCACACAAGGCACAGCCGATGCACTTTTCCAGGCCATTATCGTAACGCTTCAAAACGTGCCGGCCGCGGAAACGCGGTTTGACCGGCTTCTTTTGTTCCGGGTACTGTACAGTTACCGGTTTTTCCAACATCATCTTGAACGTGGTGGCAAGACCACGCGCTAGCTCGATCAGAGGCTCAACGACGCGCATTGTCTTTCCTCCTCAAGACGTGGTCTATCATTCCAACCGCAAATAATCCTACCAGTATTGATAAAGCTGGAATGACCCAGATCAGGTTTGGATTTACCTGGTCTTTTAGTATGATGCCTACAGCGGTGATGAAAACCAGCGCCAGGGATACAGGCAAAAGTAGTTTCCATCCAAAAGCCATCAGGCGGTCGTAACGGATACGCGGGTAGGTAGCCCGCACCCAGATCATCCCGAATAACAGGATCACGATCTTTAAGAATATATAGAATGGACCTAACCAGGGCGTCTTGTCTACACTGAAGATGGTATTGGATAAGAACCAGAATTCCCGATAGCCACCAAAAAAGAGAGTAGCCCCAATGGCGCTGATGGCTATCATCTTGGTGTACTCTGCCATGAATAAGAGGGCAAATTTCATGCCGGAATATTCGGTATGGTAACCGGCGGTAAGTTCCTGTTCAGCTTCGGGCATATCAAAAGGCGCCCGATTCACTTCTGCCAGTGTTGCGATGAGAAAAATACCAGTGCCGATTGGTTGGAGCAGGACGAACCAGGCTGTCTTTTGAGCTTCGACAATATCGATCATACGCATGGAATTCGCCAGCAGAATGGCGCTTACAAAAGAAAGTCCCAGCGTCAGTTCATACGAGATCATCTGGGCAGACGAGCGCAGACCGCCCATCATGGCATATTTGTTATTGGAAGACCAACCTGCCAGGACAATACCATAGACCGCAATGGAAGCAACCGCCATGATATACAGAACACCGACATTGATATCGGCAATATAGGGCGTAATGGTACGTCCAAAAAGTGTGAAGGGTTTAACACCCCAGGGTACCACGGCAGTAATGACCACAGCCGGGACCACTGTCAAAACCGGGGCAAGCAGGAACAATAATTTATCAGCCAGCGCTGGGGTCAATTCTTCTTTAAAGATCAACTTTACTGCATCGGCGATCGGCTGCAGGAGCCCAAACGGGCCAGCCCGGTTGGGGCCGATGCGTGCCTGGATGCGAGCCAGCGCCCTGCGTTCATACAGCGTCAGGTAGGCAAAACCTCCCAACAGTATCAGTGTCAGGACAAATCCCTTGATGATCCATTCAAGTAACAAAGCTAAATCCATGGACGACCTTCCTTAGGCAGCCTTCAAGCTAATGGCTACCGGAGAATTGATGGGGATTCCCATGCCTCGCGGCAGGATCGCAACAGAAGCGGGTACTCTCTCGTCCACGCGCACCCTGGCCTGGTATGCTATGCCGTTTATGATCAACTGTGCCATTGATCCAGCCAGCACCTTATAATGTTCAGCTGTATCTGGATGCAGGCACAGGCTGGTCTCACCGATGCGCGCATGTAATAATTCGGATGAAATTACTGTCAGGCCTCGGTCGTAGAGTTGTGAAATCGGAACAGCCAGCAGTTCATTTTCATTCGGACGCTTGCTTTCGGTAGTTGTCACCTCAGGTAAACTACTTGCTTTTCCTGATGCCAATGGGTAACCCAGTCCCTGGGTGTTGGCATAGGTTGTACCTCCGTAATAGATATCACCCCGTCCCACGATGGGCCACTGCTCACTGACTTCTCCCAGGCGTGTATAAGAAAGCCCGGCAAAAGATGTATGTTTGGAAGCGATATGGGACATCACAAGAGAAGCTGAAGTCCCTTCAAGTTTAAGACCAGCATTCTGAGCCAGGCTTGCCGTGATGGCGAAATCCGGGCGGGTTTCGCCAAACGCAGGTACAGCCGGGAAGAAGCGTTGGACACGGCGTCCAGCAGAGGTGAACGAACCTTCCCGCTCGCTGAATGCCTGGGCAGGGAAGACCACATCCGCCAGGTGGGTCGTTTGCGTTTGGAAAAGTTCCTGCACGATCACATATTTGGCTGTCTTCAAAGCGGCAACCAGGGCAGGGTCATCCCCAGCCGGGTCACAGGCGGCAATGAAAACTAGCTTATTCTTGAAAGCAGTAGCCAGGTCGATGGCAGGCTCGAAACCCATTTCCCAGGCTCCCTGGTCATTGGCATGCGGCCAGACACCGATCAACCCGCTGCCCTGCTTGCCAGCATGACCAGTCTTATCAAGCAACCCGGCACAAGCCTGTGCCAAAGCAGAGGAACCTTCCAATCCCAGCCCATCACTCCCAAAAAGCACGACTAGGTTCTGGGCAGAAGTGATCGCCTTGGCGGCAGTTTTCCCAGCCTTGGATTTTTGAAGTGTATCGATCGTTTGCGATTCATCACCGTAGGCAAAGCGAACGACATGGGAGGCATATTTCTCAAGTCGTGTCTCCCGTCCACCAGCCACGATCAAGGTTGCACCGCGTTCGGCTGCCTGCTTGATGCGCAGGTACCAGAGTGGGGCTTCGTTATACAAGTCAGAGGCAGCCACGAGTATGGTTGTACCTGACCCCATATCTCCAAAGTTGGCGCCATCATATACACCTGTGTGGGTGGTGAGTTTACCGCCGCCCATGTAGGTGTAGAGGAAAGCCTTACCGCCTGACTCATCCGCCAGCCTCTTCAGGTTGAACAGATCTTCATTTGCCAGGCGTCCGCCAGCCAGGACAAGGACATCCTGCCTGGCTTCTGCAAGCGCTTTGCCGGCATGGTGAAGGGCTTCGTCCCAACAATTGACTTCTTGCTGTCCTTCTTTTTTGACCAAGGGCATGCTCAAGCGATCTGCACTGGCAGTAAAATGGTGGGCAAATCGACCTTTATCGCACAACCAGATCTCGTTGACCTGTTCATTCTGGCGTGGCATGACACGTTTGACAACAATTCTTCCATCTGATCGGGCTTCACGGCGGATATTCAACGTGGTATTACAACCCACTGCACAGTGTGTACAAATTGAGGCGGCAGATTCCATTTCCCAGGGCCGGGCACCAAAACGAAAATCAGCGGTAGTGAGGGCACCAACAGGGCAAATGTCCGTAGTGTTGCCAGAGAAGATTGAATTGAAACCGGGTTCGGAGTAGGTGACGATGTCAGTGGCACGACCACGCTTGAAGAAGGACAACACAGCTTCCCCGGCGATCTCGTCCTGGAAACGGATGCAGCGTGCACATTGGATACAGCGCTCGCGGTCCAGCCAGATCAGATCTCCCAAAGGTACATGTTTCTGTTGATGCTGTTTGTCATCAAATTTAAAGCGGCTCTGGCTCGAGCCATGTTCCATGGTCAGGTTTTGAAGAGGACACTCACCACCCTTATCGCAGACCGGGCAGTCGAGTGGGTGGGAGGTCAGCAGGAATTCAATGATATCCTTACGTCCGGATCTAGTCTTCTCCGACATGCCAACTACCTGCATGCCCTCGGAGACCGGAGTGGTGCAGGCTGTTTCCAATTTGGGGGCAAATTGTATCTTCGCTTTGCCATCTTCCACGACAGGCTGCCCGGTGGCACGGTCGATGACTGGCCGGCCGACTTCCACCAGACACATGCGGCACATGCCAACCGGTTCCATCTTGGGGTGGTAGCAGAAGACCGGGATATCAATACCTATTTGCTTGGCAGCATCCACGATCAATGTACCGGTTGGAACAGTGACTGGTTTTCCATCAATTAATAGGGATACGAGTTTTTTAGCCATGGCTTCCTCCAGTGTTGGAGGCTTTAAAGTCAGCCGGGAAACGCTCAATACCAGAAACGACTGCCATGGTGGCAAATTCACCCAGTGCGCACAGGCATTTATTCTGCATTTGCTTTGCCACGCTCAAAAGGAGTTCGGTGTTGGCTTCAACATCCTCACCGGCTTTCATGCGCCCTAACAAATGCATCATCCAGTAATTTCCTTCACGGCAAGGAGTGCATTTACCGCAGGATTCATGTTTGAAGAATTCTACTGTTTTCGAGATGACCCATTCAATACTGACGGAGTCATCGATGACGATCACCGAAGCCGATCCCAGGTCAGCACCCAGGGTCCGAACCGAGGCATAATCCATGGGTGTATCCAGGGTTTTATCGTCAACCTTGATAATGGATGAGGAGGCACCGGCAGCCATGATGGCTTTGACCGGACGGTTGTTGACAATGCCACCGCCGTGCTCGTAGATCAGCTGGCGGAAGGTAGTCCCAAAAGGCAGTTCATAGTTGCCAGGTTTGTTTACACACCCGGAAAGACTGAAGAGCTTGACCCCTGCGCTGTCCGCAGTACCCAGCGACTTGTACCAATCCGCCCCTTTGCTGAGGATCATGGGAACATTGGTAAATGTTTCCACATTATTGACCACGGTGGGTTTGCCATACAGACCATAGGATGGTGGAAACGGTGGGCGCAATCGCGGTTGACCACGTTTGCCTTCCATCGATTCGAGCAGTGCGGTCTCTTCACCACAGATGTACGCCCCGGCACCCAGGTGGGTGTAGAGCTTCAAGGTGTAATCCGTGCCAAAGAGTTTTTCACCCAGGAGACCGGCTTTTTCCATATCTGCGATCCTGGCATCCAGGAAAGACGCTACCTGCCAGAATTCTCCACGCAGATAGACATACGCAACATTGGCACCAACCGCATAGGCTGAAATAGCCACCCCCTCCAGGAACTGGAAAGGGTTTTTTTCCATGAGCTCACGATCTTTAAAGGTTCCCGGTTCAGATTCATCGGCATTTGCAACCACATAATGCGGCCAATTCTTATAGTCCATGAAGGACCATTTGACGCCAGTAGGGAACCCCGCCCCTCCACGACCCCTTAAACCGGAAGCTTTGACCAGTTCCGTTACCGCCTCGGGCTTCATCTTAGTGACTGCCTGCATGAAGGCTTCGAAACCACTATTCTTTTGGTAAACATCCAGCTTATGGATGTTAGGGATATCACGATGACGCAGCAGGATGTGAGCCATTACTTCACCTCCACGCCGCTTTTACGCAGGGCTGCGATCAATTCCAGGGTCTTATCCACCGTCATGTTTTCGTGGTACTCGATCCCATGCTCACCCTGGATCTGGAACATGGGTGCTTTGTCACACCCGGCCAGGCATTTTACTTCCTCGATGGTCACCAGGCCATCTTCAGTGGTCTGACCCAAGTCAACACGCAGGTTCTTGCACAATTCTTGCAGGAACTGGTCGGCACCCCGCAAGGCACAAGGCAGATCCGTGCATACCTGCATGCGATACTTGCCCTCTTTTTCATCGTGAAACAGGGTATAGAAACCAATGATGGAGGCCACATCCGTAGTGGTGATCTCCAGCAGGTCTGCGATCTCCTGCATGGCAGCCCGTGTAGTATAGCCTTCCTGGCGCTGTGCCAGGTAAAGCAACGGCATGACTGCGGAGCGTTTTTGTTCTGGCGGATATTTCGCCAGTATCTTGTTTACCTCCTGGGGATATTTTTCCAAAATGCTCATCGATCTACATCTCCCAGCACAATATCCACGCTGCCGATGATGGCAACAAGATCGGCTACAAGTACACCCTTAGCCATGTGTGGCAGCGCCTGTAAATTATCATAAGAGGGGGTACGAACATGCACGCGGTACGGCTTGGGTCCACCGTCACTGACAATATAAAAGCTCAATTCTCCGCGCGGGCTCTCCACTGCACTATAAACAGCACCTTTAGGTGCAGAAAATCCCTCGGTCCATAACTTAAAATGATGAATGAGGGCTTCCATGCTGACACCGATCTCCGATCGTGGAGGTGGTACAAATTTGTGATGATTGCTGCGCACCGGTCCCAGGGGCAGCTTGTTCAAAGCCTGCTCCACGATCTTCAGGGATTGGCGTAGCTCTTCAATGCGAACGATGTACCTGGCGTAGACATCGCCCTCGCTGCGGGTGGGAACCAGAAAATCGTACTGCTCATATCCACTGTACGGTCGGGTTTTGCGTAAGTCCCAGTTAACTCCGGTTGCACGCAGCGGAGGCCCGGTCATGCCAAGGTTGAGTGCCTGTTCAGCGGTGACCTTGCCAATCCCTAAGGTACGGTCCAGGAAGAGTGGGTTACGGGAGAGCAGCGCTTCATATTCATCCACACGTCTCGGGAAAACTTTGATGAACTCCCGCACAGCTGCTTCGAATTCCACTGGAACATCGCGCCATAATCCTCCCGGGCGAATGAAGGTGGTCATCATGCGCTGCCCGGAACACATTTCCAGGATATCCATGATGGCTTCACGTTCTCGGAAGCAGTACAAGAAAGTCGACATGGCAGCCACATCCAGACCGGTCGTACCCAGCCAGATGAGGTGTGAGGCAATACGCTGCAGTTCTACCAGGATAACCCGGATGGCCTGGGCACGCACGGGCACATCCAACCCGACAAGTTTCTCAACAGCCATGGAATAAGCCAGGTTGTTTCCAACCGTGTTGAGGTAATCCAGGCGGTCCGTCATGACCTCGGCCTGGGCATAGTTTTTGGCTTCCATGTTCTTCTCGATACCGGTGTGTAAAAAGCCAATATCGGGGATACAGTTCACCACGATCTCGCCGTCCAACTCGAGCAACAGGCGCAGCACACCATGCGTGCTGGGATGTTGAGGCCCCATGTTAAGCAGCACGGTATCACCCTGGAGGGCACGCTCGGAAACCAGGTGCTTGATCTCTTCAACGCTAACTTCTTGCAGTTGGGTCATAAGCGTATCTCCGTCCGCTACTCTTTGGCGTAAGGTTTGCGCAGGTCAATTTCCTTATAATTGAAAGTGAACTGCGGTTCCTCGTAACCCAGCGGGTAATCTTTACGCAAAGGGTGACCTTCCCAATCAGCTGGCATCATGATGCGGCGCATATCGGGGTGACCTTCAAATTTGATACCAAATAGATCCCACAATTCCCGCTCGCGCCAGTTGGCGTTTTGGAAAACTCCTGTGATGGTCGGCAGGCTGGGATCCGTTCCGGGGATATCCACCATCACACCCAGGCTGAGATTGGCGGTGACCGAGGTGAACTGGTAAAGGATATTAAAACGCGGGTTCTCGGCAGGCCATAGATCCACAGCCGTCATGGTGGAAAGGAGGGTAAATCCCAGTTTGTCCCGCAGCTTCTGGCAGGCAGTTACGATCTTTTCCGCATCGATATTCACACATACATCGCCACAAAACTCGCTGACCCGGGCACTGAAGGTATTCTTCAAATCCTGGAGGATGGGTTCAAGTTCAGGTTGCATGGATCACCTCTGGGTTTCAGGCCTTGACCTTAATTCTTTGCTGGTTGACCTTATCGTACAGGGTCAGGATCCCATGAATAAGGGCTTCAGGGCGTGGTGGGCATCCCGCAATATAGACATCGACCGGAACCACCTCATCCACTCCAGCCACCACGGCATAATTATTAAAAACACCACCACAGGAGGCGCAATCACCCATGGCGATGACCCACTTGGGTTCGGGCATCTGGTCATACAAACGGCGCAATACGGGAGCCATTTTCCGGGAAACACGCCCTGCAACGATCATCAGATCGGATTGGCGCGGGCTGGGACGCATCAATTCCATGCCGAAGCGGCTCATGTCATAATGGGCACCTTCAGCTGCCATCATTTCAATGGCACAGCAAGCCAGGCCAAACAGCATGGGCCACATGGCACGGGTGCGGGACCAGTTCATCACACTTTCCAGAGTGGTGGTAACCACTCCCAGGTTGCCCAGTTTTTCTTCTACTCCCATTCCAACGCTCCTTTCTTCCAGGCGTAAAAGTAGCCTACCAGTAAGATGATAATGAAGATGAGCATCTCAACCAGGCCAAACCAGCCCAACTGGCGAAAAACGATCGCCCATGGCAGGAAGAATACAACTTCGATGTCAAAAAGGATGAATAATACAGCGACCAGGTAAAAACGCACCGGCAAACGGCGCGTACCGGGGCCGATCGGGTCCATACCCGATTCATATGGCATGCTTTTCATCTTTGTTGGATGGCGAGGCCCAAATAAGACTCCCAAACCGATTGCAATAAAGCCGATCGCGGTCGCAACAAGGATGAAAAGGGCAATGGCAGTGTATTCAAGCAGCATAATGACTCCTGCAGGAGATTTGAGCAAGCGCTAGCCGCAAAGTATATCACAAGAATTTTAAAAGCAATAATTTTCACTAACTTGCCAGCGAGGTTGGTTTACATTTGTCACACGAAAGTTTGCCAGGTGGATCGATCATCACGGATGATTGTTATGAAGCAATTTGATGGAGCAAACAAACAAATTTGCTTCAGGATCTTTTTCTCCAGCGGTTCGATAAGGACCAGAAAACCTGTTGTTTAAATATTATTTCATCTATATAATTAAAAAAAACCAGACTGGGAGAAAATACCTGCAATTCTTTCAAACCAGAAAGTCCAGACTGGATCAAGAATTAAACAACCTTCACGGTACGCAAGACTCGATTCTAATTCTGGAAGGAATAACACTTCGGATGAATAAAAGAATCGGAGAAAATTCTATGACAGATATTCCCTTGGGCGATCCGATCGCACATGGTCGCACGGCAGATATATACACCTGGCAAGATGGTCAAGTGCTCAAACTTTTCCACAACTGGTTTGACCTGGAATCCATCCAAAAGGAAGCTCATATTGCTTGCGCTGTTCAGGCAATCGGACTACCGGTTCCGCGAGTGGGGAAGATCATCCAACTCAATGGTCGTAATGGCTTGATCTATGAGCGTATCAATGGGCATTCCATGTTGGAAGCATTGCAAAAAAAACCATGGCGGTTCCTGCATTACGCCCAATGTCAAGCTGCCCTGCAGGCACAAATGCACTCGAAGGTGCCTGATATACAGCTTCCACCGCAGAAGCAAAGACTGGAAAACAAGATCCGTAGTGCAAATGCTCTTCCAGCCCATATTCGATCTGCAATATTGTCTGCTCTCAATACTCTCCCCGAGGGTGACCGGATATGTCATGGCGATTTTCATCCGGGCAACATCTTGCTAACCTCCCATGGTGTAGTCATCATTGATTGGATCGATGCTACAACCGGCAATCCAATGGCGGATGTGGCACGTTCAAGCATTATTGCGCTGGGTGCCATTGCCAGCGATCAAATTACCAATCTTTTTATGAAAGCAATTATCCGAGTCTTCCATGATACATGGTTCCGCCATTACTTTGGCTTACGACCAGGAGGAGAACAGGAATATCGATGTTGGTTACCCATCGTGGCAGCTGCACGGCTGAGCGAAAATATGCCGGAGTTGGAAAGTTGGTTAATTTCACTGGCTCAAAAAACCCAAGAAAATTGAACCTCTATTGAAATGGACGCCATCCTTTGGAACACCATTCTTACTGATGCAATGCCGACTTTCATCAATATTTTAAGCCTCACCGAGTAATTAATAATTTCTATGGATGATTAAAAGGAAAATAATAATGTGGTTCAACCCGATCATGATCTGGCTTTTGAAATCGCCATTGCATGGAATGATCAGCAAAGGTGTAATGTTGGTCACTGTTACTGGTCGAAGAACGGGCAAGTCCATTTCGACTCCGACCAATTATCTCCTCGATGGAAATACTATTCGGGTGATCAGTTGGCGCGAGCGGAAATGGTGACGAAATCTTCGTGGTGGTGCGATGGTCAGGGTTCTCCTGGCAGGAAAAAGTTTACAAGGGCACGGGCAGGTCGTCGAAGACGATAAAGCCGTCACTCTAAATTTAATGGATTATTATCGAAAAGTCCCCAAAACCGCAAAATATGTTCAGATTGGATTGGACACCGCTGGTCAACCCATCCACGCTGACTGTGAACTTGCCGATCAAAAATTGGTGTTGATAAAGATCGATCTGGTTTGAAAACCAGGACAGACCTCCTGCCCAGTCTGGTTCTGGTTGGGCTTTGGTCTCATTTCTTGTTGATGGACAAGACCTGCGGGATACTTCCGCCTGGATCCAATAATTGGTTTGCAAAAAGCTAGAGACGCAGTCTGTGGGATTGAACGAATCTGCGGATGGGACGAATGCGCAAGAAAAGAAGAACCAGGAGAATAGAAGCATAGATCAACGGGCGAAGGATATCGCCCTGCAAGTGGAAAATGTCCCCTTTGAGTGCCCAGGCATAATGCAAAATATCCAGAGCAGCAGCCAGATATACCAGTCGGTGCAGGTGCTTCCATTTCTTCCCCAACCAGATCTTGGAAAAATCAAAAGAGGTCAGAGCCAGGGCAAGCAGGAACAGGAAAGTAGTTGCCCCCACTATAATAAAGGGTTTCTTCCACACATCATGCAGGATCAAAACAAAGTTTGCACCGTAATCCAGGAACACGAAAATGGACATGTGGATGACCGCATACAAGAAGGCATAAAGTCCCAGCGTGCGGCTGCGCTTCAATAATTCCCGCCATCCAGACAGGCTGTGCAAGGGTGTGCATGCCAAACTAAGCAACAGCAGCGTAAGGGCTGTCCTTCCGGTGCGTCGCTCCAGATCCAGGATGGGGTTGACACTCATCCGTCTGCCGAAGTAATCAATTATCAGCCAGACCAGCGGCAGCCAGGCACCCAGGTGGATGGCTACCTGTAGCAACGAAAATTTCTTAAGGAAGGACTTCATTAGAAATTGACTGACAGGTCCATACCGGCATACAGATCCGCCACCTGGTCGGCATAACCATTGAACAGAAGAGTCTCACGTCGGCTGAGTTCGCCAATGCGCCGCTCGGTGGCTTGCGACCAACGAGGGTGATCGACCTGCGGGTTGACATTCGAATAGAATCCGTATTCAGTGGGGGAAACGGAAGACCACAGGGTGGCAGGTTGATCGGCGACCAGTTCTATCTTGATGATGGATTTGATCGATTTGAAGCCATATTTCCAGGGCACCACCAGGCGGATGGGAGCTCCATCCTGCGGTGGCATGGCTTCACCATATAAACCCGTGGCCAGGATGGTCAGGTCATGCATGGCTTCATCCAACCGTAAACCTTCCTGGTAGGGCCAAGGATAGAACGGAGAATTTTCACCAGGCATTTGCTCTTTGTCCAACAGGGTTTCAAAGCGCACAAATCTTGCATTGGAAGTGGGCTCGACAACCTTCAAAAGGCTGGCGAGTGGAAATCCCTGCCAGGGAATTACCAGCGACCAGGCCTCCACGCAACGCAAGCGGTAAATGCGCTCCTGCGAGGGGAACATGCGGATTAGGTCTTCCAGGGCAAAGGTTTGTGGCTTGTCAACCAACCCGGTCACCTCCACCTGCCAGGGAGAAGACTTGAAATTCACAGCTTGGGCAGCCACATCTTCCTGGTTGGTGGTGAACTCGTAGAAATTATTGTAATGCGTGATCTGGTCATAACTGTTGACGGCACTCCCCAACTCATCTGTGCCCTTGGAAACAGTTAACCCGGAAGGCGTGGCAGATGACGCAGAAATATTTGGGGCACAGGCTGCCAGGAGAGAGCCGGCGGTCACGATGCCCGCAGCTTTGAGAAAATCACGCCTTGATAAGTAGAGTTCTTTGGGTGTGATCTCGGATGAATGCACAGGAACGGATCTATATGGATTTGACATGTGTTACCTCAATACTATTAATAGATAAATATAATAGGAATTATCAGTTTAATAATATCCATTATATTCCTCCAGCATAAGAATCAAATTAACAATCCTCATAAACCAGTT
>Ga0315286_10003513_pt1 | contig 14856 bp, 6 predicted proteins | sample YL17G10_0_MG_FD_205038 | JGI IMG/M metagenome (GOLD analysis project Ga0315286, IMG submission 205038) | Sediment microbial communities from Yellowstone Lake, YNP, Wyoming, USA - YL17G10_0 | ecosystem: Environmental > Aquatic > Freshwater > Lake > Sediment | place: USA: Wyoming | collected...
TTCGAGAAGCTGCTGCTGGAGGACAAGGCGGCTGTCGGGTTCGGCATCAAGGACGGCTTCGAGAAGATCAAAACCAAACGCGAGGCCCTCGGCAAAGACATCAACGGCTGGCGGGTGGGATCGGTCTTCGGTGACCGCGCCTTCTACCACAACGACTGGCTGCTGCGCGCCGCCGCGGCGCGAGATGCTGTCGCACCTGGGCTAGTAGATCCGACGGCGCCGCGTGTCTGGGTGCAGCGAAGATTTCCGTGAAATTCGCGAGAACTTTCCGGACGACCGTCGCCGGCTTCGGCTACACTACTGCTCCCACTCTGCCGTCTCGTAGTCGTCCATCGAACGCTGCTGCACCATGTGAAGGTACTCGTGCAGCTCCTGTGCGATCGCGGGGTCGAGCGCGCGGGGCTGGTGCTTGGCGAGAATCTCCCGCACCCGCTCGCGGGCCAGGTCGAGGGCCGTCTTCGATCCCTTGCTCTCCCAGGTGCCCCGGCCGTCTCGGCGCAGGAGCCGCGGTCGCAGATGCTCGCGCCGGTAATGTTGAACAGTGTGCACCTTGTCCAAATAGATGCCTTCCCAACCGACCTCTTTGATCAGGTCGAGGGCGAGGGTGTCGTCGTTCACCTCGATGCCGCGCGCCAGCCGCAGCGCGAGGCCGCAGAGCTCGTCGTCCAGCACGAGCAACGGGTGGCTCTCGGTCATGGTCGATTCGAGCGTGCCGCCGCAAGTGATGAAGTGCACCCCCGCCAAGACGGCGGGGATCAGCGTGCTGGCCCGCTCCATGACGCACTGAGCGTCAACCGTCTTGGCCTCCGTCGCGCCACCCACGGCACGGCAGGGGAGCCCGTAGTAGCGGGCGAGCTGCGCCGCAGCCGCGGTGATCAAGCCGGTTTCGATCGACCCGAGTGCGGGGCTGGCCGTGGCCATGTCCGTGATGGTCGATACCGACCCATAGAGCACCGGCGTCCCCGGGGCGATGATCTGCGCCAGGCTGATGTGCGCCAAGACCTCGGCATTGTGCTGTGCGAGGAGCCCCGCCAGCGTCGCGGGCGCCGTCGATCCTGCCATCGCTTCAGGGGACATGGCCATGGGCTGCCCGTACTCGGCGAGCATGTACATACCCTCGACCTGGAGGTTGATCATCTGCAGCGGGCTCATCACCGAGCAGATTGCGAAGAAGCGAGGACGCCGCTTCAGCTCCTCCTTGCCGCCCACCGCGATCGCCATCATCCGCATCATGTCCTCGCTGGCCATCACTCCATAGGAGCCCATGCCGAAGGACTTCCGGGAGTTCTGCGCCCAGGCAAGGATGGCCTCGGCGTGGATCGTGGTCATGGGGATATCGTCGGGCCAGATGTCCATCTGGCTGTTGTGGATGTGGTCGAGTCCATCGATGATGCGCAGATGGTTCCGGAGGTCTTCGATGGTGGTGGGTCGCAGCTCTCCGCTCTCGGTGTCGATGATCTTCGTCGGCGTACCGAGCGCGGCGAAATTCACCTGGTCCGTGCCGAGCTCCATGCGGAAGTTTGGGTCGGCCCCGTAGAGTGTGAATGAACGCGGCGCGTGCGCGATGGCCGCGCGGACCATCGCCTCGGGGAAGCGCACCGAACGCGCCACTTCGTCGACACGCGCCCCGGCCGCCCGCAGGTCCTCCCGCGCTCTCTTGAGATTCACCCGCAGCCCGACGTTCTCCAGGATGTTCATGGACGCGGCGTCGATTTGCTCGACCTCGGTTGCACTGAAGACCTCGAAATACCCAGGTTTCATCTCGCCCTCCTACGACTGCGGACGCGCGCCGCGGCCGTGCGCTCGTGCGCATCATGCCCGTCCGGGGCTCAAACTGCCAGAGGGCGTCGGCCCCCTTGATGCACCGCACGGCAGATTTGCGTGCTGAGCTCAGCCCCGCGTGATCTGTGCACTGCCCCAGCTGTGGATTCGCGCCGGAGAGTCTTGGCCACTGGCGTGGGAACCGGCGCTGCAGTATAGGCTCGTTCTATGGAGGGGACGAGAGCACAATGAATCTTCAAGACGTGAAACAGCGACTGGTCGAAGGAGACGCACGCGGCGTAACGGAGCTTGCGAGGCAGGCCCTGCAGGAGGGGCATTCCGCACAAGCAATCTTGAGTGAAGCACTGATCCCCGGCATGGGGAGGGTGGGCGCGCTCTTCGAACAGGGAGAGTATTTCGTACCGGAACTGCTGCTGGCGGCGCGCGCCATGTACGCCGCCCTCGACCTGCTGCGTCCACATCTCACCGCCGCCGGCGTTGAGGCCGTGGGCAAAGTCGTGCTCGGCACGGTCCAAGGCGATCTGCACGACATCGGCAAGAAGCTGGTGATGATCATGCTCGAGGGCAACGGCTTTCAGGTGATCGATCTCGGGGCCGACGTATCGCCCCAGCGTTTCGTCGAGGCCGCCAAACAGAGCGGCGCCAAACTGGTCGGGCTCTCGGCGCTGCTGTCCACCACGCTTCCGGCGATGGAGAGAACGATCCAGGCCGTCCGCGAGTCCGGTCTCTCCGGGGTGAAGGTGATGATCGGCGGCGCGCCGGTGACTCAGGCCTTGGCCGACAAGATCGGTGCCGATGGCTTCGGCCGCGATGCGGCGGTGGCGGTCTCTCTCGCCCGCCGCCTGCTCGGACTGAGCTGAGTCGCATCCGCTCGATGAGTACTGGAGTCGTTCCGCTTACTCGTGAGCCCAAGTGGGCCGAGAGCATTCGGCGCTGGGAAGCCTTCTGGTCGTTGGAGGACATCGGGCGACCGCTCTGGCTGATCCCGTCGTCGCCGGTCCTGACCGCTGCGATGACGGGCCTGGTTCCCATTCCTCAGCTCCTCCAAGACCGGGACGTGCAACTGAACGCGCAGCTGGGTCTCATGGGTTGGCGCGAGATGATCAACCTTGGCGATGACTTCATTCCGCACTTGCAACCGCAAGGCGGCGTGACAGTGTTTGCCTCCGCCTTTGGCTGCCAGGTGGACTTCTTCGAGCACACGTTGCCGTGGGCGCATCCGGTCATTCGACAAAACGACCCACCGGAGAAGGTGTACGAGCTGCCGTCGCCCGCGGTGGACGACGGCCAACTCGGCCACATGCTCGCGTTCACCGACTACTTCGTGGCGCAAACCGGTGGGCGCTACCCGGTGGCGATCACCGACTTGCAGGGGCCGCTCGACACGGCCTACCTCGTGTGGGAGCCCAGTGCCTTCATGGTGGCCATGTACACCAACCCCAATGAGGTGCATCACCTGATGCGCCTGGTGACCGACTTGATCATGCGGTACGTGAAGGAGCAGCGTTCCCGCTCTCGGGAGTTTCTCCCGTGCCATTATCCGCCCTTGTGGCTCCCCGACGGGCGCGGCATCTCCGTCAGCGACGACGGCCTGGCCGTGATCAGCCCCAAGCTCTACCGGGAGTTCTGCCTGCCCTACGTGAACGCGATCTCGGAGGAATTCGGCGGCGTGATGATCCATTCCTGCGGCAACTTCGTTCACCAGTTCGACAACCTCGAGCACATACACGACCTGCGCGGCATCAACTTCGGAGCGACGGAGACACCGTTCGAGGCCGTCTGGGCGCGGTTCGGTGGCAAGACGGCGGTCATCCCGCATCTCGGTCTGAACAACCCGCAGCTGTTCAACGACAACCGGGAGTACATGGAGCACGTGCTGCGAACGAAGACACACGACCGCGGCCTCTGCCTCGTTGTCACTCCCAGTGAGAAGGAGCTGCGGACGCCCGAACCCGATTCGATAACCCGCTTCGCCGAGCAGGTGAAGGCAACCCTGGCAACGTTCGGGTATCCCTGCTGAGTCACACGGCGCTTTCGAAGACCGCATTGTGGTGCGGGCGTCTCGCCTGCACAGCCACCCATTGCCTGCGTGTGGCAATTGCCTGAGTTGCTCCACGCCTGGCTTTCACACAGAATGACGACTCCCAGGGGAAGGGGGATAGCGAAATGACGTGCAGAGCGATTATTGTCCTTGCCGGCATCCTGCTTTCGGCGGTAACCGGCTCAGCTCAGGTGTGTGTGGATTGCCACAAGAACGTCACGCCGAAGGTGGTGACGGATTGGCAGCTGAGCAAGCACGGGCAGGTTGGTATCGACTGCTCCGTCTGCCACGGTGACCAGCACACGTCGGCCGACGACGTGGCCAAGGTAGAGATCCCGACGCCGCAGACCTGTGGCAAGTGCCACGAGGTGGAAATCGCCCAGTTCACCAAGGGCAAGCATGCCGCCGCGTGGGCTGCGATGAAGGCCATGCCTACCACGCATCAGCTCCCGATGGCGTTGCGTGAAGGCATGAAGGGTTGTGGGGGCTGCCACAAGATCGGCTTGAAGACCGACGCAGAGATCAAGGAGTTGAAACAGACCAGTGGAGGCTTCGGTGTGGTCTCGTGCGATGCGTGCCACACGCGGCACCTCTTCTCGATCGACGAGGCGCGCCAACCGCAGGCCTGCGAGACCTGCCACATGGGCTTCGACCATCCGCAGTGGGAAATGTACTCGGCGTCCAAGCACGGCGTGCGCTACCTGTTGAAGCAGATGAAGGTGCTCCCGGAAGACGTCGCCGCACCCACCTGCCAGACCTGCCACATGCAGGACGGCAACCATGAGGTCCGCACGGCGTGGGGATTCCTCGCGGTGCGACTGCCGCTGCCCGCGGACAAGCAGTGGGCGGCGGATCAGACCACGATCCTGCAAGCGCTGGGTGTTCTCGACCCGTCGGGCAAGCCGACGGCGCGCCTCGATGTCGTGAAGAAAGCGGATGTGGCGCGACTCACGCAAGAGAGTTGGCAGAACGAACGGGACAAGATGGTGAAGATCTGCAACCAGTGCCACTCGGTCAACTTCGCGAAAGGGGAGTTGGCAAAGGGCGACCAGATGATCCGTGACTCCGATCATCTGCTGGCCGAGGCGATCCGTACCATTGCGGCGCTGTACAAGGACGGTGTCCTCAAGAAACCGCAGAGCTATGCCTCCGCGTTCCCTGACCTGCTCGCCTTTCACGACGCGCCCACGCCCATCGAGCAGAGGCTGTTCGTCATGCACCTCGAACATCGGATGCGCGCCTTTCAGGGAACTTATCACGCCAATCCGGACTACGCGTTGTGGTACGGCTGGAGCGAGATGAAGCGCGACCTCACGGAGATCAACAGCCTGGCGGCAGAGATGCGGGCGCGCGCCAAGCCGAAAAAGTGAGGGCGGCCGAGTCCCGCAGCCGGCCGCACCTCGGCATTGTGACGACACGCTCGACACTGATGAATCAGGACGGGCTCCCGGTCCTCACGATGAAGACGAGCTTCATGGTGGAGAAGCGGCCGCGGCAGGAGTGAGCCACCGGCCGGAGGGGTATGCTGAGTGAGTCTCGCGGCGCGGGCTAACGCCCGCAACCCACATCCGAACGACCCTGGAGCCGGCGTGCCCTCACGCCGCGTCGGAGGTTCCACCTGACGCGGGCTGAGGGCAGCCCGTCTCCAGAAATCTTCGCGCCGGACGACGATCCACGGATTTCGTAGCTCAGAGCAAAGCCGCCCGATGTTCTTCTACCTCTGCGGCCGAGGCAGGAAGCGGATGGCTATGGCGGCGCCGAGGAATGCCCCGGTGTGGAGCATGAACGCCAGGCTATAACTTCCTGTGACATCGTAGATCCGGCCGGTCAACACGGGCCCGGTCGCAGCTCCCAACGTGCTCGCGACCATGATCAGGCCGAGGATCTTGCCGAACGCCAGCAGCCCGAAGTACTCACCGACCAACAGCGGCGTCAGCACGGCGGCGCCGCCGAGACCCGCCCCGAAGATCACGACGAAGGCCGGCAGCGCGCCCAGCGAATCGATGCGCAACAGCAACAGCGTCGCCACGGCCAACAGCACGAATGCGCCAGTCATAATGTCGCGCTTGCTGGCGCTGTCCCCCAGAACGCCGAACAGCACGCGCCCCCCGACACTGGCGCCCACCGCCAGGCCCAGAGCGGTCGCAGCTGTGCCGCTCTCAAAGCCCGTGTCGCGCAGAAAGGCGACGAGGTGGCCAACGACGGACATGGAGCCGAAGGTCCAAAGGAAGTGGGCCACCGACAGGCTCCAAAACGCCCTGCTCCGCACCGCCTCGCCCAACTCAACCCCGGCGGCGCGCACGCCGTGGACCGTGTGGAATGACGAAGCCGTACTCGCCGACGCACTGTCACCGTCCGGAAGCAACCCCATGTCCGCCGGCCGGCTCCGCACAATCGCCAGAACAACCGCGACAACGACGGCCAAGATCAGACCACCCAAAGTGGCGAAGGCCAGTCGCCAGCCGAGGTGGGCAATGAGCAGTCCCGCGAGCGGCGCCATGACGAGGCCGCCGAAACCGATGCCGGTGAGTGTGATGCCCATGGCCCGTCCGCGTGTGCGGCTGAACCAGTTCGAAATCAGTGTCTGCACCGGCACCCACGCGACGCACGTAATCCCGACGGCGGCCAGTGCGTTGAGCGCGTAGAGCTGCCAGAGCGAGCTGATCATGCTCAACAACGTGAAGGCACCGCCCATGAGCAGCGCGCCACCGGTCATGACGGTGCGCGAGCCGTATCTGTCGATCCAAATGCCGACCAACGGCGAGGTCAATCCAACCGCAACGGCCGCAAGGGCGCTGCCGCTGGCGATCGCCGCTCGGCTCCAGCCGAAGTGTTCCTGCAGTGGAACGAGAAACACCGGCGGCGCATACAGGCCGATTCCGACGCTGATGAACAGAATCAGAAAGGAGCCGGCGACAATCCACCAGCCGTAAAACCCAGTCCGCATCGCATGCACCATACATTGGCTGCCGAAGGCCGACGTTGCTTACTACGAAGGAAGTCGATAGTCGACAGTTTACAGTCGTGCACGCGGAAACTCGGCGGCACCAGCGGCAGGCCGAGCATGCGCCGAACGATGTAGACAGATGTCGGTGGCAACCTCGACCACGCCATTCCCGTCGACGTCCAACATTGGCAGAATCGCCTCCACGCGTGCCGCGATGCACGCATCGGACGGGATGTCCGGATCGTCGACTTCTTCTGCCCCGCAGTGAAGCTGGTCATCGAACTGGACGGCGACAGTCATGCACAGCAGACGGACTACGATACGGAGCGCACGCGCTGGCTGCAGGAGCAGAAGGGATACCGTGTGATTCGCTTCACGAACGAGGACGTGCACCGCAATGTCGAGGCGGTGGTAGAGGCGATCAGCGCCGCGGTGCAAGCGCCTCCACCCTAACCCTCCTCCGTTCACGGAAGTGCTCACGGAGGAGGGGAGCTGATCAACGTCGGCCGTTCGCGGAGGCGCTCACGGAGGAAGGAAACTGATTACCCACCCCCGTCTGCCAGGTGTTAGCAAGCCTCTTGTCCCCTCCCCTGTTGCCACTTCCGGCAACGGGGGAGGGCTAGGGAGGAGGCGCTGTACGATGCGGCGGTCGCGCACAATGCGCAGCGTGCCCGAACCGCCCCTACGGGCACAGCGCGTCAATGCGCGCGTTGATCTCCGCGTCCGATGGAATGCCGGGGTCCAGTGCCCGGAAGCTCGGCGGCACCGGCGGCAGGCCGAGCATGCGCCGGGCGATGTAGACGATGTCCGTGGCAGGGTCGACCACGCCGTTTCCATCGACGTCCAATGCCTCCCGAATCGCCTCCACGCGTCCTGCGATGCACGGATCCGGCGGAATGCAGAGACCTAACGGCGGAATGCACGCATCGAGTGCGCGGAAGCTAGGGGGCACCGGTGTCAACCCGAGCAAGTAGCGCGCGATGTAGACGACGTCGGTGGCGACGTCCGCCTGACCATTGCAATCTACGTCCACCACGCAGGGGGCGCATGGCGTACACACCGGAGTGGCGCTGGGTGTCGGCGTTGGTGTCGATGTCGGGGTGGGACTCGGCTGAGGCGTCACGGCGGCGGAGAAGTTGGCGGTCACCGCGAAGTCCCCGTACATCATGACACTGGTGTTCGCGCTGGCCGTGTCGGCGATCGTTGTCACGTCGCCGGTCCAGCTCACGAACTGGAATCCCGGGTCCGCACTCGCAACCAAAGTGACCGGTTGGCCCCAGTCGTACACGAACGCGCCTTCGCCGGGGTTGGTCACCGAACCGCCGCCAGCGCTCGCAACGGTTAAGGTCGCAGTGGCCGGGGCGATCGTGTTTAGCGCTTCCTTGTTCGGGTCGGTGCCCTTCGACGGATCGTGCGGGTCGACCTGGTTAGTGGCGACAGTGCGTTGGAAGTCGAAGGTGATCCGCGCCACGTTGCGGACTTCGGTGCCAGCGGTGAGTCCCTGCTTCGGCCTGACGGTGTAGGAGAGATAAGCCTGCCCGCGGCCCGTGCCGTCCTCGGGCGGTAGGAAGCCGATGTCGACGGATGGCGGCAAGCCGGTGGCCGGGTCGATGGAGTAGAAGTTGGCGTACACCTCACCGGTAGTGAGATGAATGCCCGCTTCGATCTGCACTTCAAAGCTCACGCCATTGTACTCCATCGGCACGGACGTCTCGAAGTGCTGCGAGCCGGCGGGAACGGTGATGCGCACGTCGCCGAAGCCGATCTCGGTGAGCTCGAACGTGGTCCAGTCCAGATCCGCGTCGAGTTGGTCGGCTACGGTTACAATCTGCGCCGGCGCGGTGGCGTTGCTCTCGTTCTCGAAATCAACCCGGTAAGCCAGCGCGCCGCTAGCAACGATGAAGGCATTCGCGCCGAAGCCAGCCGGACCGGTTTTCACGTTGGGGTCTTGAGAACGGGAAACGCCTATTTGTAGCGAATTCAGCTCGCTCCATTGGTCAACCAGTATATCCACAAGCTCTTGCTTAGAACGCTGCAACTCCTCTAAATCTCTTTGCGATCCCGGGGTCTTCCTCAATACGAGTTCGAGCAGTGCACCCTTTTTAACCAAGTCCGTGGCTTTTGGTATTCCCAATTTGACGGCCAGGTCATGGATTTTCCACCATTCGTCGACCCAATCGATGCAGTCCACAAATCCCTGCTTGGGACTGGCAACTTCGCCCTCCTCAACAGGGCCTCCACCGCTTCGGTACATTCCGCCCCAGTTTCCGTACGAAACATCAATTCCTGACGGGCCCTTGTCACCCCCGGCCAGGTAGAAGCCCAAAACGGCGACCTCTGGGCCATCTCCGCTCGGCTCCAGGTTGATTATCACAGTGCCTTCCGGGTAGAGGCCCAAAGGGTCGTTCAACACCGTTGGTCGGTTGTCCGCATACAGGTAGCCATTGGGTCCTCCCAGAATCCTCATCGGGTCTGGCTGAATGAATCGTCCCATCACAGGACCATATTGCCTTGCCCGCATGAACTGTAGCCCGTTCCCCTCATTCATCACCCCAAGCCTACCAACGAACTGGAACGGATTTAGAGTCGTCTCGGTCCTGGTCAGCACCGCGCCGAACGGCGCGTAGGCGTACGCGTTGGCGATGGCACCAGCAGAGGTCACAAGTTGCTGCGCATTGCCGACGGCGTCGAAGGTGTAGAAGGCTGGACTGCCGCCCGCATCTGTCCGCGACAGCAAGCCAAGGCCGTGGTCGTAGTGGGCGAGCAGGTTGCCGGTGCCGTTGTATTCGCCGACGACATTGCCCAAGCCAATTGGGTCAATCACGTAGCGCGTGGTCTCGCCGTTCTCCGTCGTCGTCACGCGGTTGCCCAACGCGTCGTAAGCGTATGCCCAACTGTCCGCGCCTTTGCTGACCGCGATAAGTCGGTTCTCGTCATTGTAGGTGTAAGTGGTAGTGCCGCCGGGCGAGGTCTCCTGAATTAGGTTGCCGTCAACGTCGAAGACATAGCTTGTGTCGCCGACGGTGACGTACTGGTTCAGGTTGTTGGTCGTGTAGCCCACGGTGACGCCGTTCTCGATGGTCCGGGTGCGGTTGCCCAGGGCGTCGTAGACGTAGGTGAGGTCTTGGCTGGGGATGGCCGGGTCGGTCGAGCTCAGCACGGCATGCGTCAACTGGCCGAGGTCGTCGTACTCGTAGGCCCACGTGCCGTAGTGCGTGGCCATCGCGGTCCGGCGGCCGCGCGTGTCGTAGGTGTAGTTGAACCACGAGATCGCCGTCCCGTCGGCCAGGCGGTTGGTCAGGGTCAGCAGTTCGCCGGCGGCATCATAGCCGTAGTCGGCGAACATGCCGTTGCCCAGCGTCTTCCGGGTGAGGCGGCCTGCCGGGTCGTATTCGTAGTGCACCACCGACTGGCCCAGCTCGTTGGTCATGCTTTCGAGTCGGCCAGCGGTGTCGTAGGAGTAAGTCAATTGGTGGCCGAGCTGGTCCACGCTGGAGGCGCGGCGACCTGCCGCGTCGTAAGTAAGGGAGAGCCATTTGCCGCCCGTAGAGGTGATGGTGGTGAGGCGGTCGTTGGCGTCGTAGGACATCACCGAGGAGTCCAGGGGCGAGAGCCCAGGGTCGAGGGTCGTGGCGTTGGTGAGGTTGCCGCGTGCGTCGTAGGCGTAGTCGGCCCGCGAGCCGTCGGCGAAGACCTTCGCGGTGAGTTGCCCGTTGGCGTTGTGGGTGTAGCTGATCGTATGACTGCGGCGACTCGCCCACGTCGTGGCGTTGCCCAGCGCGTCGTAAGCCCAGCCTTCCCGGCTGCCGTCGGCATAGGTGATGGACTGGACATTGCCGCTGGCGGTGTAGGCGTAGCGCGTGAGGTTGCCGTTGGCGTCGATGACCGACGCGAGGCGGTTGAACGCAGCCTGATACGTGAAGCGCGAAGCGTGGCCGAGCGGGTCGGTGCTCTGCGTGAGATTGCCGTTGCCGTCGTAAGCGTAGCCGTAGGAGCGGCCGGCAGGATCGGTCAGGCGCACGAGGTTGTAGTTGTCGTCGAAGTCGACATGGACAGCATTGCCGAGCGCGTCCTCGGTCTTCGCCAGCAGGCCGCGATGGTCGAAGTAGAACTTGCTCGCGCCACCCAGCGCGTCAGCGGCGGTGACCTTGCCGGCGCTGTCGTAGGTAAAGGTGACAAGTTCAGCGTTGCCGTCGCGATAGGTACTGCTCAGCCGGCCTTGGGCGTCGTAGGTGAAGTAGCGCCGGGTGCAGCAGGAGTTGGCGACTTCCGTCACGGCATGCCGGCTGGAAGCCGGCGCCCCGGCGTAGGTGTAGGTCGCGGTGCGACCGTCGTAGTACTGCGCGGTAAGGAGGTGCTCGCCGCTTCCGTCGTAGCTGAAGGCGGTTTGTCGGCCCAAGTGGTCGGTGATGCTCTGGATACGCCCCGCGCCATTGTAGGTCAGTTGCAGATACTGACCCGAAGTGTGCGTGAGGCTGGTGAGCAGGTCGCTGGAATAGCCGCAACTGATGCGGTTGCCGTTCGGGTCTTGCACGTAGTCCAGTTTGCCGTCGGTGCGGAAAACGCGCAGCAGTCCGGCCGGCTCACGCAATGAGAAAGCCCCGCCGCCCAGCGGTGTGAGCGTGGCGTGATCGCCGGACTGGGCAAAGTACCTCCCGCTGTATCGGCTATCCGGCTGAAAAACGCGCCGCGAGCCGCCCGGTCCCGTTATCGTTACGGTCCCGTCAGCGGCGACGGAGAGCGAGTATTGCCAGTTGTGCGACCAGCCTCTGCCAAACGGCCCGAGCTCGAACCGTTGCGAGATAGACTCCGGGAACGAGCGCGAGAAGACCAGCGGCAGGCCCGGCGCTTCCACGGCCGCGTCCACCGCGCTGGCCAGCGTGCGGAGCGGACTCAATCCATCGGCTTGCAGGAACTCGAACGCGAGCAGTTGCCCCACGTCCACCACGCGCTCACCCAGTCGGGCGAGATACGCGGCGTTGTCATCGAGCATCCGCACGTAATCACCCCAGGTCGTGCCGACTTGGCTCGTGAAATTAGCCCAGATCACTTCCCAGGCATCGGCGCTTACGGTGGCGGGCTGCATGCTGGTTTTGAGCACAGCCCAGTCGACAGGCGTGGTGTTGTCGGCCCGCACCACGCCGAGACTGAAATTAATCGGCGGGTAGAGAAAGTCCCACGGCTGTTGCCAGCCGGCATACTGCACCGGCACGCGGAACGTCTCGCCGGGCTGCAGGAGGCCGGGTGTGCTTCCGCTGGCCAGGAACTGCACGGTGGTGCTGAAGCCTTCCGGCATTGAGCTGGTCCAGAAGTCGCTCGCCACGAGGGTTGCCGCAAGCTTCATGATGGCGCCCGGCCGGCCGTTCTGCGTGGCCGTCACAACCAGCAGCGGCGCGGGGATCGCGACGTCACCGTCATTGGTGTACTCGATCCAGATCGTCGATGGGGCGTGGTAGCCGACCCAGCTGGGGACGATCAAGTTGGTCTTCAGCTTGCCGCCCAGGAACTGCGTCATCTCGAACGCATTAGCGAGCTGATCGGAGGTGCCGTCCGCCGCGGATACCGCAACCGAGTACGTACCGACCGGCACGCTGCCCGCGGGGAACGTGGCTTGGATCTGCGTAGGCGAGTCGATATCGAGGCTGTCCGCGGCGTACCGCGTCCCCGTCGAGCCGACGAGCTCGACGCGGGTGACCTGGTCGAGGCCCCCGCCGGTGAGGGTGAGCACGGCATCCCAACCGATGCCGTAGCGAGTCGGCGACACGGATTCGAGCAGCAATGGAGCGCTCTGTACGAGTAACGTGTAGTTGTCCGGCGTGTTGATGGTGTCGCCGTAGACCAGCACGTACCACGTGCCCGGTGTGGCCATGGGGATGAAGATGCGCTGGTCAGACGACGCCGGGAGAGTGAAGCGGTAGTCATAGCTGCCGCGCGTCGGAGCGCCGCCGAATTTCACGTAAATCTCATTGAAGTTGTTGACGGCGCCGTCATCGAGCACGATGCGCATCGGGCCGCCGTCCGGCATCTCGATCCTGAAGAGCTGCGCCTGGCCACTTCCGACAAAGGTCCCACTGTAGGTGCTGCCCGGGCTAATATCAGTGACAGCGGTTTCCTCGAGACGGAAGCTGTACGTGCGGTCGGTTGTTCCATTCGTATCGCGCGCCGCCAGCTTGTACAGCCCGGATATCGACAGATTGATCAGGTCGGACTCGCCCGTCAGGCCGGTGAACAAGCTTGTGCCGTCGGGAGCCGTCAGGTCGAAGGCGACTCCGGCTACCGATGAGTTGACGTCTTTCAAGCGAACCTGTTGACCTGCAACAGCGGTGAAGCCCCAGACCTGTGGGACGCAGGGTGTTCCGGCGAGATGGACGACGACCTGCTTGTTGAGCTGCAAGGGGATCGCCTCCGTCAGGGTGTAGACGCTGCCCGCCTCGCCCGGCTCGTATCCGGATCCTCCGGCGGCAGAGACCGAACCCGAGAACGCATAGTTGACGTAGTCCAGATAGATCCTTCCGCCACCACCGCCACCGCCGGTGTCGTCGATGGCGTTACCGCCGTTGGCGGAAATGGCGCCGCTTCCGACCATGCTGCCTGCCGTCAGGTAGATGCTCCCGCCCGACCCCGCACCGGCCGAGGACGGTCCATCCGCACCATTCGCTCTTATGTCGCCGTCCACCTGGAATGTTCCGCCGACCGTCACGCGCAACGCCCCGCCTCCTGCGCCTCCTGCGTTCGACCAACTACTCCCGCCGCCGCTCCCCAACTCTACCCGCAGCGCCGTCGGGCAGTACGCACCTCCCCCAGCCGTGCCCCAGGTGGATCTGCCGCCCGCACCCCCATAACCTCCGCCCGCACCCGGCCAGCCACCAGCGCCCGGCCCTTGTTGAGCCCCGTAGCCCTTGCCGTCCGCCGTAATCGCGCCCCCCGCCTCCACCGTCACGTCCCCCGTCACCGTCAAATCACATCCCGTCACCCCCGCTCCATGACTCAGCACACCGCCCGCCCCAATGCGCAGGCGCGGAAAGCTCTCCGCCTTGTTCAGCAGCAGCGTGCCGCCCAAGATCTGCACCTCCTGCACGTCGAGATGGCCGTTGTCACTCAGAGTTAATGTGCCCCCCGAAATCTGCACCTCCTGCGCCTCGAGATGACCGTCGTCGCGCACGGTCACCGTGCCCCCCATCAGCTGCACCGTCTGCCCAATGGACGTCAGCGCTCCCAAGATCGTCAGCTCGCCCCCATCGTGCACCGTCAGGTCGGTGCGGTTCACCGCCACCACGGTCCCGGCGGGAATCTCCAGCTTGCCCCCGTGCACCACGTCGACCCGGTCGAAGGTGTAGGCCGCTTCGACCAGCACGGTCGCCGCCCCCACCTGCCCCCCGTTATCTACCAGCAGATCCCCGTAGGCCGCGGTCGCCGACTTGGTGTAGATCGTGCCGGCACCACCATACTGGTTGCCCGCTCCGCCGGTGGCCGTGATCGCCCCGCTGAAGGTGTTGGTCTGGTAGTACAGGGCGATTCTTCCGCCCCCACCGCCACCGCCGTAGGCGGTAACGTTGCCACCGTTGGCGGCCACCACCCCGCTTCCCCCCACGCTGCCGGCCCTGATGTAAATGCTGCCGCCTGCCCCCGCGCTAATCCCCGGTCCATCCGCACCATTCGCTCTTATGTCGCCGTCCACCTGCAATGTTCCGCCGACCGTCACCCGTAGCGCCCCACCACCGGCTCCGGCTCCGTACCCCCAATTGCTCCCGCCGCCACTCCCCAACGCCACCGGCTCGGTCACCGACCCGTAGGTCGCTCCCCCCGCCGCATACATGATGGAGCTACCGCCCACTCCGCCATAGCCCCCACCCGCACCCCAGATCCCCGCGCCCGGCCCGCTGTCGGCCCCGTAGCCCTTGCCGTCCGCCGTGATCGCGCCCCCCGCCTCCACCGTCAGATCCCCCGTCACCCTCAAATCGAACCCCGGCATCCCCGCCCCATGACTCAGCACACCACCCGCCCCAATGTGCAGGCGCGGAAAGCTCTCCGCCTTGTTCAGCAGCAACGTGCCGCCCAAGACCTGCATGTCCTGCACGTCGAGATG
>Ga0315286_10003514_pt1 | contig 14852 bp, 13 predicted proteins | sample YL17G10_0_MG_FD_205038 | JGI IMG/M metagenome (GOLD analysis project Ga0315286, IMG submission 205038) | Sediment microbial communities from Yellowstone Lake, YNP, Wyoming, USA - YL17G10_0 | ecosystem: Environmental > Aquatic > Freshwater > Lake > Sediment | place: USA: Wyoming | collected...
CGCCCTTCGCGATGGCGGGGGGCTTCGCCATTTCGCTGCTGTTGGCGGCCGCCCGCACGCGATTCGTCGGCTTCCCGCTTCACCCGGTCGCCTATGCGCTGTCGGCGAGCTGGTCCATCAACTGGGTGTGGATGCCGATGCTGATTGCGTGGATCATCAAGAGCGCGGTGCTGCGCTACGGGGGCCTGCGGCTCTACCGGCGGGCGCTGCCGTTCTTCTTCGGGCTGATCCTGGGGGAGTCAATGCCAGGGTGCGCCTGGTCGCTGGTGGGGCTGATCTTCCACGTGCCCAGCTACAGCTTCTTCGGGTCGTAGGGCGCTGCCGGCGCGGGTCAGTCGCCGGAGAGCTGGTCAACGCCGCGGAACATCCGCTGCAGGCGCTCGATGTCTTCCGGCGGCAGCGGCGGGCGCGCAAGCGATGCGGCGTTCTCCTCGAGGTGGTCCACGCTTCCGGTGCCCGACAGCACGACGTGGACTCCTGGCTCGTACCGCGCGAACCGATAGGCAGCGTCGGTGAGGCTGGCGGCCCCGCCGTCGCGCAGGAGGAACGAGAGGTCCTCGCCTTCGGCGATGGCGCCTGGATCCGCGAAGCCCTGGGCTTGGATGCGCTGGACGGCCTCGCGCACGAGTTCGCGGCTGGTGAGCGCGTGGCGGACTGCGAACATGACAAGCACGCCGATGTTCTTTTCGCGGGCAGCCGAGAGGACGCGCTCGCGGGCCGACTGGTTCAGGAGGTTTAGGCCGACCATTACAGCATCCCAGCAATCGTCCTGCACGGCTCGCCGCAGCGTCTCGTGTGTGGTATCTGACCCGAAGGCCTCGGTGACGCCGATGAAACGGAGCTTGCCCTGATCGCGGAGCCGCACTAGCTCGGGGACCAGCTCGCTGAGGGCGTGTTCGTAGTGGGCGCGACGTAGGCCGTGGAGGTGGTAGACGTCCACGTAGTCCATGGCAAGCTGGCGGAGGCTCTGCTCGAGCGCGGGCGCAACGGCATCGGCCGAGATCGGCTCTCCACCTTCGGTCCAAGTGCTCTTCTTGGTGGATATGACGACCTGGTCCCGGGCCGTGCCCTTGAGCCCCCGGCCGAGGACGGCCTCTGTGCCATAGGCCTCAGCCGTGTCGAAGAAGGTCACACCCAAATCGAGCGCGCGCTGCACCACCGCGACTGACTGCTCGTCGGTGTTGCCGTAGCTCTGGCCGAGGCGGCTCCACCCGCCGCAGCCCAGCCCCATGACGCTGACTCGAAGCCCGGTCCGACCGAGGGTTGTGTAGTCCATCTGGTCCGCTTTCTTCCGCCGGCAGGGATCACCGGCGTGTTGGTGCCGAGCGGCCGTCGTCCGAGAAGATGAGGGACTCGCCGCCAACCACTGCGCCGGACTGCCTTCCCTGCGGCGCGCCGATTGTCGGCACCGCCTCTCCCTCGGCAAGCGGAACGAGAACGACGAGGAACTGGACCTCGCGCGCCTGCGCCGGCGCGGAGATGCGAAGCGTCAGCGGCGACTCGACGTTGACGTGGTCGCCGATGCCGGGCAGGACAGACATCGCACACCCCGATGGAGAGAGCACTCGGCCGACGAGGCGCGACTTGTCACATTGGATGGTGAAGGTGTCGCCATCGGTCTGGACCTGGCCGCCGGGCTGGAGCATGAAGTCGAACGTCGCCGGCTCAGTGGTGCGAGCCCTGTCGCGGACAACCAGATAGCCCCACTTCCCCGTTCCTTCGTGGGGAGAAACGAGCGCCAGCTCGCGCACGACCGACTCCGCGCCGTCGTAGGTCTTCGTCGCGTCGGAGCGGAACCAGACGACGCCATCCCGCTCCTGCGCGTCAGTGATGACGCCGACGCTGTCCTCCTCCTTGCGCTGATCCTGACCGTTGATGACCAGGCAGTTATGGCCGGCGGTAGCGTTGCTGAAGTAGGCGACGCGCCGGTCGAAGTAGCCCGGCCCGACCTCGCCATAGCCGTAGTCTTTGAGGAGCCACTCGCCGCCCGCGTTGATGAGGAAGTTGTTCACATCGAGGTGCGAGTGGGAGACATCGGCCTTGCCACTGCGCAGGTGAAGGGTGAGAGCATCCTCGCTCCAACTCATTCTGGCGGAGGCGAAGCCGGTCTGCTTGAAGGCGTACCAGCGCGGCTGGTCGGCTGGCACCTCCGGCTTGACCGATGGGTCGTACCAGAGCAGCGCCCAGCAGGTCGCATCAATGTCGCGCCGATCGGGGAGCGCCTCCGCCAGCCACTGCGCCATCGGGTCCTTGTATTGGGAGGCGAGGCGGTACATCAGCGGGCGGATGCAGTGCCAGTCGCGGGGCGGGCCGTCGCCGAAGTTGGCGACGGTGGGGATGCTCGGTCCCGACATGTGCAGGCGAAAGAGGTGGGTGTTCCTGAAGTAAGGCGGCGCGAATAGGTCGCGGTCGAGGAATGGTTGGGCCGCTGCCATCAGCCGGAGCAGCGATTCCATGCCATAGCCCCAGTAAGGAATCCCTTCCTCGTAGGCGCCTTCGTCGGGCAGCTCGGCGATGATGTGGTCGCCGCCCCAGATGCCCTTCGCCAGCCAGGTGCCGGCGTCGGGCTCGTCGCCGGCGAGGGCGATGCCGGTGACAGCAAGCGCTTGGTAGGCGCACCAGGAGTGGTTCTGACGCCACTCCGCCTTCCACCAGCCGCGCTCGTTGATGCCCTCGGCCGCCTCGTACATCACCCGGCCGTGCTCGGAGAGAATCTGGCGGAGCCGCTCGCGGTCCTCGGGCGACCAGCGATCATAGAGCCAGTCGTAGGCGATGGAGATGCCGAACAGTTCGTGTGAGGCGGCGAGGTCCGAGCCCTCGAAGACTCCTGCGCCCCAGAGCGGATACTCGCCGGGCTTCATCGCCCACTTGCGGACGTGCTCGAGGTACTTCGGGTCGGGGTCGAGCAGCGCGACGAGGGCCATGCCGGGGATGGTGTAGCCGAACTGGCGCTGCCAGAGCATCTCGTCGTTGGGCGTGCCCGGGCGGGTGGGGTCGTGCCCGATGCCGCGGTACTCCGGCGGGCCGTCGTCCAGCGATCTGTCCACCGCGGCCTTGAGCTTCTCCCACTTCTCGCGATGGGTGGTCTGAATGGCTTGCTTCAGTTTCTCCAGTCCATCGCGCTGGAGGAAGAGCCGGGGCCGGCCGGCTGCGACGACTTGCGCGTTCAGTGCTGCGGGGTCACTCATAACTGCTCCTCCATTCTCACCACGCGCCGGCAGGCCGGCGACCAGCACCGCGGATAACAGCAGCCCGACCGATGCGATAGACCTCACTCGTTCGCGACCTTCCTGAAGATCAGGCAGTAATGATGATGGTAGTTTGGCACGAACACCTTGGGGTAGCCCCAGATGCCGAGGGGCTTAGTATTCTGGCACCAGATGCGTTCTCCCTGGAAGAGCCAGCGGGTGCGGGCGCTGCCGGGCCGCTCGACGCGCCGCGCCAGGTCCCAGGCGAGCATTCGCACCTGGCCGCCTGGGTCGCGCAGGTTCTGGGCGACGACGACCAGGTACTTGCCGTCCTTCACGCAGCGACGAGCGGCGTCGAAGACACGGCCGAGCGACTCGATGAAAGCCGGGTAATCGCTGGTGTTGCCGAGGTCATTGGGGTCATCGGAGTAGGCGGTGTCTAGGCCTTTTGCGGCGCGCTGCTTGTGCTTCGAGAACACCCCGCCGCGGGAGGTCCGCAGCATGCGCCAGTAGGGCGGGGAGGTGATGGCGAAATCGAACTGCGGGATGCCGCGGGAGAACGCAATGCCTGCTTCCTCGAGCACCTCCCGCTGCGCTCGCCAGAAGGAGGCGCGGCCGATCTCGCGGGCGTCGCCGCGGATCACGGCTTGCGACATAGCGGCATCGCTCACTCGCCCCGCCGCCGTCGCCGCGTAGCGCTTGCTCAGCTCGACCCCGACCCCGACGCGCTCGTTCTCCGCGCACGCCACCAGCGTCGCCCCCGACCCGGCGAAGGGATCCAGCACCGCCCCGCCGCGCTTGGTGAAGAAGCGGAGGAACTCGGCGACCATCTCCTCGGGGTAGCGGGCCGGGTGCAGCTCGGTCGGCTTGTTGCGGTAGTAGCGCGGCGAATCGCAGACGAACCAGGTTCGGGTGAACTTGATCCATTCTTTGCCGGAGAGATCGTTGAGGTCGTTCGTGGCGCGTCTCATGTCCTATGACTCTCGAACCAGCAGGCTCGCGTGCTGCTCTACGAACTCCGTGCGCGCGTGTCCAGTATCTGCCCAGCAGCGTGTCGCAGCGCGTTTCTTACCAGGAACTCCTCCAACGTAGCGTGGTTGTGTACTTGCTTGGCGAGAGGGAGAGAGGCCAAACACATAAGGCCGGTAAGCCCGCGGCCGGGATCATGCCCGCCTGCACCGAGGCAGGCACCCCAGATCTCGTCCCCGTATCGCCGAATGAGCCGCTGGGCAGTCAGCTTGAGCAGAGACTCGGCGGCAACATATTGACCGATGGTCTGATCGCCGAGGGGGTCGTACGATCTGATGAGGCTGGCGTCCGTCGATTCGCACACGAGTCGTCGCAGATCCCTCTCGGAGTACGTGCTCCTTACCCAATCCCAGAAGTTGGCGTTACGCCGTAAGCTGAACCACCATCGAATCGAGTCCACCACTGGAACGCTCCCCTTTGGCTATGATGACGCCCGTTGCGTTGGCAGAACCGGACCTTCGCGTGCTGCCCCTTCACCAGGTCAACCCGTCGCATCTCGCCAGGTGTGCTTTCCCCGCTCGCGCTGCAGCACTAGGACGGCTTCTTCGGCGTTACGGAACCGTACTGTGCCCCAAACCTCGTACCGACCAAGGCCGAGGCCGAGATCGGCAATCTCTTCCTCGGCACCCGACAGCAATGCCGACACCTCGCCCCTGTGGGAAGTCCCTCCTGACTGGCCGATTACTCCGGTGTTCAAGTCGGCGACGATGCCATAGGCAGGGCCGGTTCCACGGTTCTCCAGCCACACGGTGTTTCTGCCGGAGTCCTTGGCCGCCGGCGCTCCACGGACGCGGGTCAGCTTCTTCCTCAGCCCCACGACCGCGATCACATGCGGTCTCAACTGCAACTCGTACGATCTCACGGCAACATCGGCCGACTTCTTCGCCTGCTCCGCGGATGTCTCAGACGCACTGGCGGATCGAACCGCGGCGGTAGCAGATGTCCTCGAATCGCGTCGACTGAGAATGGCCACGACTACTGAGGCCACCGAAAGGATAACAGCTCCAACCGGTACCAACCACTCTTTCACCCAGCTCTGGTCCATCCGATCACCTGTCCTTTCGACTGAGTGCTGTCCCTCGGAACAAGCACGTTTCCAGTGAGCAGGACTCAGTCACCGTTCCCACCTGTCCATCTCCACGCCCGCCGGAAACCCAGCTGCTCGGCCTCCGTTGCTGTCCGAACGTAACACTCGTTGCGTTCGCCTTCGATGACCGTTCGATCGTACATCTGGTCGAACGGTAGGTGGTAGATGAGCTCGCCATTACGCCGCGATACGTTGCACTTGATCGACGGGTACTCAGCCAATGGGACCTGCTCGCGCACAACCACGCCGAGATGAGCCGCGAACTCAGTGGCTCGATCAGACAGCGTCGTGCTTGTGAACAGCACGGGAGTCGCCCGCTCCCCTGCGTGTTCGATCTCGTACTCGATGGTTGTTCCGAAGAGCTGCGTGATGTGTTTCTCATGTATCCGACGGTGTTGCGACCAGCACTTGCATTGAACGACTTGCGTCTGCCCTTCCTTCTCACACACCAGGTCACGCCCGAGGTCCTCGAAGCCCTCCAGGATACCGTGATAGGAGACCGCCCAGCCATCGCGCTCGTAGACGTGTCCGATGTAGCGTTCGTAGTCTCTGCCAATCTCCCACTTGCTCCTGCGCCCCTGCCAGTAGCGGTCAAGGGCCAGTTGGTTCTTCTCCCCAGCGCTAAGCCTCTCGTACTCCTCGTCAGACAGGTAGATCTTGACGGGATCAACGCCAACATCGGCCACGTATCTTATCGGGTCCGCCACTTGCCGAGCAAGGACGCTCTCCAGGACCTCGTCGGAGAGATCACCAAGGAAGTCCTCGAGGAATGGGAACATGTCCTGGTAGTACTCGATGACGCCCTGCGCAATTCGCAGCTTCCTCTCTACGTTCCTGCGCTCTCGGGCGATGTCCCGCAAGCGCTCCGCGGACCTCACCGCCGGGTGGCGCTTAGCCTGCATCAGATCGGCTTCCTTCGTCGCCTGGAGGTGGAAGTAGTCCGCGTAGGCTTCGGCAAGCCACGGGAACCCTTGGCACTTCTCTTCAGCCAGTCTCGCGATGGCCTCCCGATCGGCCTTCGCCCGCTCCTGCAACTCAGCCTCACGTCGCTTCAGAAAACGCGCCTTCGCGATTACAGCGCTGATCCACTGCCATAGCGCGCCGATCGCAGCAAGAGCACCGAAGCAGCCCACGACGACAAGACAACCGAGGTTTTCGCGCACGACCGTCCCTCCCTCTGGGTGCGTTCAACCCGACCCGCCCTCCTGAGTGAAGAAGCCCGGAAACGCCGCCGCCATTTCTTCCGGAAACCTCGCCGGGGGCAGTTCCGTTGGCTTGTTCCGATAGTAGCGCGGCGAATCGCACACGAACCAGGTTCGGGTGAGCTTGACCCATTCTTTGCCGGAGAGGTCGTTGAGGTTGTTGGTTCCGCGCATGGAGTGTAGATTCTTGGGCAGGAGGCGAAGCTCCTGCCCTACGACTGCATCGCATGGTCGCTCAGGGGGTCCCTCGTCTCTGCGCCCTGCTCCGGCGTATCCGCTCCTCAACCGCCGCCGCCTTCTGTGCCGGCGTGAGATTGGGGTCGTTCATGGTGGGCGCGAAGCTCTCTGGGTCCTCCCATATCTCCTTCTGCGTGAGAAACCGACGCGGTTTGCCGTCATAGAACACGGTCATGACGTACGCGTACCCGTCGTCGTTAAGGAACTGCTTCACCTGGTCCTCAGTGAGATCCCACTCCTCTTCGCGGACTTCATGGGCTTCGCTTTCAAGCGCTTCGAACATCTCGTCCGGGTCCATGCCGTCAAACGGTCCGAAGGGGCCGCTGATCCGGACTCTGCAGCGTCGCGTCCGCTCCATCGTTGCTTCCCCTGAAGGCTATGGCTTGGTAAGGCCATCCTACGTACTGGCAGTCGTTTTCCTGTCCTACTGGGCAGGACGCGAAGGTCCTGCCCTACGAGGCTGTGGTTCAGATGTCGCTAACCAACCTCTCCCTCAGCCTCGTGTACCTCTTCGCCGGGCGGTTGTTGCGGACGGCGGTCCAGATGGCGGGGCGGTTGCCGACGAGGACGCACTTGCGCTGGGCGCGGGTGAGGCCGGTGTAGAGCAGGTTGCGCTGGAGCATGACGTACTGGCTGGTGTGATGCACCAGCACTACCGCCGGGTACTCGCTCCCCTGGGCCTTGTGGACGGTGAGGGCGTAGGCAAGCTCGAGTTCATCCAGGTCATCGTAGTCGTAGAAGGCGGTGGTGTCGAAGAACTGCACGGTCGCCTTGCCCGCCGACGGGTCGGCCGCGAGCACTGTGCCGACATCGCCGTTGAACACTTCCTTCTCGTAGTTGTTTACGGTCTGCACGACCCGGTCGCCCTCGCGGATGACCTTCTCGCCCCGCTTCAGCTCTCGCCTCCCATGCCTGGGCGGGTTGAGGGCGGACTGAAGCACCGCGTTCAGCTCGACGGTGCCGAGCGCTCTCTTATTCATTGGGGTGAGCACCTGGATGTCCTGCGGGCGGAAGCCCTGGCGGGGCAACTCCTGGCCCACTATCTCGACGATGCGTTGGACGAGGGCCTCCTGACCCTCCTCGGAGATGAAGGTGCAGTCATCGGCCGGCCTTGGTGGGAAGTGGAACTCGGGGGGTTTGCCGCTATTGACACGGTAGGCGTTCATGACGATCTGGCTCTCGCGGTCCTGGCGGAAGATCTCCGTCAGCCGCGCAACAGGCACCGCCTTGGAGTCTATCAGATCGCGCAGCACCAGCCCCGGCCCGACCGAGGGAAGCTGGTCCACATCGCCCACGAGGATGAGCCGGCCTTTGTCGGGCACCGCCCGCACCAGCGCGTGGGTCAGCTCGATGTCGAGCATGGAGGCTTCGTCCACGATCACGCACTCGGCGTCCAGCGGGCGCTCCTCGTTGCGCCGGAACTGCCAAGCGACAGGATCTATCTCAAGCAAGCGATGGATCGTCTTGGCGGCGCGGCCCGTGACCTCGGCGAGGCGTTTGGCGGCGCGGCCGGTGGGGCTGGCGAGCGCCACCTTGCACCCGCACTGCTCGAATAGATCAACGATGGAGCGGGTGACCGTGGTCTTGCCAACACCGGGACCGCCGGTGAGCACGACGACTTTCTCGCTGAGCGCGAGGCCGACAGCATCGGCCTGCTGCTGAGAGAGGGTGGCGCCGCCGACGGTGCGATCACCCGCGAGCCAGGTGGCGAGCGATTCGGCGGTCGCCCTGGTCTCGGGCTCGGCGGTCCGCAGCCGGCGGAGATGCTGAGCGACTTCGCGCTCGGCGCGCCAGAGCCTGGGGAGGTAGACCGCGGCGCCGTCGGCGGCCTCGTCTTCTACGACGATCCAGTTGTTCCCGAGGAGCCGCGCCTGGGCGTCGGCGAGCGCCTCTGCGTCATCGCATTCGAGCAGACGGGCGGACTGTGAAAGGAGAACACTCTCGGGCAGGAAGCAGTGCCCCTGCTGGGCCGCTTCCTGGAGCGCGTAAGTGATGCCGGCCTCCAGCCTGAAGGGAGAACTGAAGGGGAGCCCAATAGCGCGGGCGATGCGGTCGGCAGACTTGAAGCCGATGCCGTCCACTTCCATCGCCAGCCGGTAGGGGTTCTCCTCGACGACGGCAGCGGACTGGGCACCGAAGTGGCGGTGGATGCGGATCGCCTGGGCGGAGCTGATGCCCATGCCCTGAAGGCGCATGAGGACGCCCTGCGCGTCCTCTTCCCGCTGGCGGCGCCATTCCTCGCCGATGGCGATGGCTTTCTTCTCGCTGATGCCGCGGACGGCGGCGAGTTGAACGGGCGCTTCCTCGAAGACGCGCAGCGTGTCGTCTCCGAACCGCTCGATGATCGCCTCCGCCAGCGCGGGGCCGATCCCCTTGATGCCGCCGCCTGCTAGGAAGCGCTTGATTGAATCGGCGGTCATGGGGCGATCAACCTGGTAGCGGATGAAGCGGAACTGCTCGCCGTACTGCGGGTGTGTGGCCCAGTCGCCCCAGAGCTTCACCTCCATGCCCGGCTTGGCGCTGGCGATGCAGCCGACGATGGAGACCAGCTCCCCCGCGCCGCTGGATCGCTCGTGCACCCGGAGCCGCGCGACGGTCCAGCCGTCCTCCTCGTTGTGATGGCGGACCTGCTCGATGGTGCCATCGAGCTCGCGCATTTCGCCGAAGAGCTCGGCCGTAACAGACATGAGATCAGACGTTCGACAGTTAGGAAGCGCGACCTGCCCTGCCGCGGCCCTGCCTCCTCGGTGGAGTGCGCCTAGCTAGTCGTCCGCGGCCTCAGTAGAGGAGACGAGCTCAGCGCGGGCGCGCCAGCTCTCCTCCCACTCCGGCTTGGGGGCGGTCTTGCGCCACGGATCGCCGTAGGAGGCCTGATCTTCGAGCACCTTGTGCAGTTGCTGGTCGTCTATCAGTCCCATCGCGATAAGGATGTGGCCCAGTTGGCCTCCGTGGTTGCGCTGCTTGTCCAGCGCCTCTGCTAGCTGCTTCTCGGTGATCAGATGGTACTTGTGAACGAGGAGCTGACCGAGCAGCGGCGGCGCTGGCTCCTCGGCGCCGCTGGAGTGCGGCGGAAGCAGTTTGCGCGGGTGGTGGTCGGCGGGACCTTTGAGTGGCCGACCGTGCTGGGCGCCGGCGACTGCCAGGGCGGCGCCACAGACGAGGGTGACGAGCCCCGGCAGGTAGAGGATGGGGTTGTCCCCAGACCACGCCTGGCCCGCCCAAATGCCGGCGCTGCCGGCCAGCGCCGACCCGAGGACGAGCTCAGCCCACGCCAGCCAGCGAGGGGTAGGCTGGTCAGGCACAGAGAGCGCGCGCGGGCTGGCGGCGTGGCTGCTGCGTGTAGCTGACATTCGCGGATTGGCCTTCCAGAGATTGGCTGCCGGCCTCCTGTGCGGAGGCGCTCAGTGTAGGTATCGGCTGGTGGGAGGGGGATATGAAGTGGGGACTGCCGAGGGGCGAACCCCACCCCCTTCCCCCTCCCCGCGCGCGGAGAGGGGGAGGTGGCAGCACAACCCGGCGCAGGTCTGGGAACCCACCAGAGGCGGGCAGGCCTGCGGTGGTGCCGGGCGGCCGCTGGCCGTCTTGACAGGGGAACGTGACAATGCCGAAGGGGGAGCGGAGTTGCGGCGGATATTCAGCACGTACAATGGTGCCAGGAGGACGGATCATGGCGAAGGTGGAGAAGAGGACCATTGCCGGTCGCGAGCTGGCTGGCTCGCACGCTGGTCACGCGCAGCACCTGTGTGAGTTGGTGGCGAAGAGGCGGATGAACGAGGTGGCCGAGCTGTCGGGCGGTGCGAAGTACGTCTGCTACATCTGCGGGCGGGCGGCTGCGAAGGCGGCCAATCTCTGCGAACCGGTCGAGATCTGAGAGGGCAGAGCGAGCGGGGTCGGCTAGTCGGCACAGCGGCGCGGCTACTGGGCCCGGCGGATCAGGTCCTGCTGCACTTCCGGCAGTAGGCGCACGAAGTGCTCGCTGAATCCGGTCACGCGCACGAGCAGGTCGCGGTATTGCTCGGGGTGCTCGACCGCGTCGCGAAGCATCGCCGCGTCGGCGAAGACGAGGTGCAGCTGCATCCCGCCCTCTGCGAAGTAGGCCTTGAGCAGCGCTGACAGGCGCGCGACACCATCCGGTCCCTCGAAATGAGAGGGGCTGAGACGAATGGGCGATCCGCCGGAGCAGGTGAGATGGTGCGGCACGCTCGCCATGCAGCGGAGCACCTCGGTGGGAGTCCGACTCCGGCCCGGGGCGGGGGAGAAGTCCATGCTCAGCGGCTCGCCCTGCAATCGCCCGTCGGGGGTGGCGGGTGTTCTCCGGCCCTGCTCGAGGTGGTAGAGCCAGGAGTGGTAGGTCGGCCTAAGCCTTACTCCGGGCAGGCCGTCTCCGGCCGCGGTCACTTCCTCGGCCCAGGCCGTTCCGACTCGTTCCACCATGGCTAGGACCTCCGGGTCGTCCGAGCCATACCAGTCATCGCGGCTGACAAGCGATTGCTGTAACTCTTCGTCTCCCTGGTAGTCGCGGCGCAGCACCGCCGCGAACTCGCGCAGGCCTACCCTGCGCTGGCAGTAGACGAAACGCTGGATCGCGAGGAGTGAGTCAACGGTGGTGGCGAGGCCGATCAGCCGCTGTTCGACGAACCGGTCGCCAGTCGCGTCGAGCAGGCCGTGGGCGAGCAGGGGATAGCCTGCCTTCTCCTGCCACGCGGGCGCGTGCTGGGCGACGGCGGAGGCGAGCGATTCCCTGAGTTGGGAGCGGAAGGCGCCGAAGAAGTCATCGAAGGTGGGCAGCACCTCCGGCTGCGGCGTGGCGGCGCTGGCTGGATCGCCGGTCACCAGATCCCTTCCCCCGTTCATCGCCAGCAGGACCATGCGGGGGCCGTTGTGCTGCTCGTCGAGCAGCGGCAGGCCCCGCCCGGGAATGAAGCACAGCATGCAGGCGCAGTGGGCATAGTCTCTCGCCTGCTCGAGGGCGATTCCATTGCGGACGAGGGCCGGGATGATGGCGCCATCGCTGTAAGGGAAGACCGGCAGCCGGTCGCGCATCAACTCGACGGCGGCGGTCCAGAACGTGTCATCCATGCCACCGAAGTACCGGATCACGAGTGTCGGTTCTCGATGTTGGAGGAGGCGTCTCGCCTCCAGGAAGACGGAGGAAAGCTCGTTCACCGCGCTTTCGCCGTTGGGTACGACCCCGCCGAGAGTGATGTAGTAGTGCGAGAACCGGGTCGGTGTGCGCTTCGTGCTCTGGAAGTCGGTAGCGATGTGGCCGGATAGCTGAGGCAGCGTGATCATCATGACGGCGAGCAGCTCGGCCGCCTCGGCGCGCGTAAGCCGACCCTCAGTTAGGTCCCTCTGGTAGAACGGGAGCAGGTACTGGTCCATCCGGCCGGGGGTGATGTCGCGTCCGCCGATCAGGCAGGAGAGGACCATGTGGAAGAGCGCGAAGAGTTGGAGCGCGTCGCGGAATGTTTCAGGGGGATCGGTAGAGATGCGCTGGCAGCATTCCACCGCGCGCAGCAGATCCTGGCGCTGGCTGACCGGCGCATCACGTGCGACACGGCGCGCCTCGGACGCGTATCGCGAGGCGAGTATCGAGAAGCCCTCCAGTGACAGGGCCACGCCAGCGAGGAGGTCCCGCTCTGCATCGGAGCCGGCCGCTTGCTCCCCTGCCTTTGCCTCCGAGATGAGCCCGCCGACGCCGAGGCGAAGGAGCTTGGCCCAGTCCGGGATGTAGATGCTCGCCGCATCGAGGAACCCGGGCACACCGGGGTACAGGAACAGCTCGGGGTGCTGCTCTACGAACCGCTCCTCATCGGGGGCGGGCACCGTCTCTTTGACGCGGGCGAGCAGCACTTCGAACGGCTCGACGACAGGCGTGATGCCGCTGCATAGGTCGCGCACGGCCATCCCCTGCCGCAGGCCGGGCGGCAGGTTTCCGTACTTGCAGCGTGCCGCCTCAAGGATGAGAGCTCGCTCGAGGAAGACGGCCTCATCGGGATAGGCGAGATAAGCGTGTTGAATTGCTTCGAGATCGTATGCCACACGCGGCTCCGGTGTGATCCACAACTCCCAACGCATGGGGGTCTGCGGACGAATGCATTGGGTATCGGCAGCGGGAGCCCGCAGAGGGGCTCCCCTACGGGGCTTCCCGCGCACAGGTAGGGATTCGGCTTCGCGTGCCCGGCCTCCTGTCCGCTTCCGGCCTGATAGGGCGGCCGGGCGTGTGCGTCGAACGACAGAGCAGTGGCCTGCGCTGGTGAGCGGCCACAAGGAGGTATCGGTGGCACGGATCTACTACGACGCTGACGCCGACCCGTCGGTGCTGAAGGGTCGCACCGTCGCGATCATCGGCTACGGAAACCAGGGGCAGGCGCAGGCGATGAACCTGCGCGACAGCGGGGTCCGCGTCATCGTTGGCGGTATCCCGGACGAGACGCTGAAGCGGGCGAAGGCGGACGGGTTCGAGACGATGAGCACGGCGGAAGCGGCGCAGCGCGGTGACATCATCTGCCTGCTGATCCCGGACGAGATTCAGCAACAGGTCTACCGCGACGAGATCCTGCCCCACCTGACCGCGGGCAAGGCGCTCGACTTCGCGCACGGCTACAATGTCCATTACGGGTTCATCGCGGCGCCGAAGGGAGTGGACGTCATCATGGTTGCGCCTCGGATGATCGGCGTCGGCGTGCGATCAGCCTACGTGGCTGGCAAGGGAGTGCCCGCGTTCGTGGCGGTGCAGCAGGACGGCTCGGGCGAGGCATGGCGGAAGACCCTCGCATTTGCTCGCGCGATCGGCTCCACGCGGTCCGGCGCGATCGAGTCAACGTTCGCGGAGGAGACCGAACTCGATCACTTCAGCGAGCACCTCGTCTGGCCGGCGGTGTTCCGGATTCTGGTCGGCTCCTACGAGTTCCTGACGGCGAAGGGATACCAGCCGGAGGCGGTGCTGATGGAGTTGTGGGCATCGAAAGAGGCGGCGGAAGTGCTGGAGCAGATGGCAGAGGTCGGTATCTTCAAGCAGATGGCATTCCACTCGGCGACGAGCCAGTACGGTACGCTGACTCACATGGATAGCTCCCTGCCACCGGAGACGGATGAGTGCATGGAGGCCGCGCTCGCTGAGATCAAGGACGGCAGCTTCGCGCAGGAATGGGAGCTGGAGCAGGGGGCCGGCTACCCGGTGTTCAGCCGACTGAAGCGGGAGGCGCTGAGCCATCCGGTGAACGAGGTCGAGCGGAGGACAAGGGACCTTCTCGGCTAGCGCAGCTCCAACTCGAGCACGGCGTGCGTCAACGGCGGCATGCGGTAGGTGAACCGCGCGCCGGTCGCCTTGAGCGGCTGCGTCCGGCAGGTCACGCGTTCCTTGCCGAAGTCGTTGACGGCGTCCGGGCGGTCTCCCGTGACGACGTGGGCCGCGCCACCGGTTATCTCGCCCTGCTGCAGCACGATCGCCACGTCCTGCCGCTCCTCCTTGCTCAGGTTGACCAGTGAGAGGAAGAGCTTTCTCGATGCCTCGTCGAACGTCGCGAGCGCGTCGAGGTAAGGAACGGCCGCGACGCCCGCGTAGTCGGCGCGGTAGGTGTCGCACCCGACGTAGGCGTCCAGCGCGATGCTGCCGCTGCGCTCGGCCGCCAGCCGCAGGGGATGGTAGATGGTCTGCAAGAACATGCCCTCGGGGCTGGTGAGGATCGCGGCGATGACGTTCACCATCTGGGCGAGGTTACCGATCTCGACTGCCTGGCAGTTGCGGCGCATCATGTTGAGGTAGACGGCGACCGAGAGCGCGTCGGTGAGGTCGTAGCGTTCCTCCATCCTGTCGTCGTGCACGCGATACCACACGTTCCATTCGTCCAGCGCCACCCGGATCGGGTGCTTCACTCGCCGGTCGCGCCGGACCTGCTCGATCAACTGCCACAGGAATCGCAGGTACTGCTCGGAGCGATAGGGCTGGGCGACCGTAGAGTAGTGCGCGTCCTGACCCGGCGTCGGGCCCCAGTAGAAGTGGTAGGAGATGTAGTCCACCACGTCCCCGCACTTCCCCAGCACCTCGCGGTCCCAGTCGAGGTCCTGTCCGCCGCAGAGGACGAGCTTGATGGCGGGATCGGTCGC
>Ga0315286_10003515_pt1 | contig 14851 bp, 15 predicted proteins | sample YL17G10_0_MG_FD_205038 | JGI IMG/M metagenome (GOLD analysis project Ga0315286, IMG submission 205038) | Sediment microbial communities from Yellowstone Lake, YNP, Wyoming, USA - YL17G10_0 | ecosystem: Environmental > Aquatic > Freshwater > Lake > Sediment | place: USA: Wyoming | collected...
AATCCAACGGGATGAAGTTCGTTCAGAAGTGGGGGCCGGGGCACCTGTGGGACCTCGGGCTGCTTCCGACGCAGGCGCTTGTGCAAGCGGTGAAGTTCAGGGAGGGTCGGCAATGAGTAAGGCGGTGTTCGCGGGGATTCGGGCCGCCGCGCCCGCGGGTTGCATGGTCACAGACACGACGTGGAACGGCGCGGCGTTCGTTGGCGGGCTCGTCAATCTCTATCACCCCTTCCGGGCAATCGAGGTCGGATCGTGTAGGGGTTTCACTTCGGCTTACATCGCGAAGGCCCTTCAGGAGAACGGGGTCGGTACGTTTACCGCGTTTGAACTCGACGTCGCTCGGGCCTTTGAAACGACGCGCAACCTCGAGGCTGTGTGGCCCGGAGGCTCATGGACAGTCGCAAATGGGGACTTCTTTGTGGAGATCAAAGACGACCCCATTGACTTCGCGTTTATCGACATCGACCCGAAGTCGCTTTATCTGCCGGTCTACGAAAAGTTGAAACCGCTGATGGGTCAAGGCTCAGTGATCGTCGCCCACGATCTCGACTACGATCCGCCACCCATCAATGATCTGCGATCCGCATTGGTTGCCGACGGGTGGGAGTGCATTGGCTTCCACAAAGAACGCGGGTTCCTCGTGGCGGTGAAGCCGTGAAGCCGCTGTACAAGACCCGCGGCGGAATCATCTCCCGTGGCTGGCTGTTCATGGGAGAGCAGGGTGGCCCGTGCGATAAGTCGTGCGAGTTCTGCTACTACGCATGGCAGAAAAACCTCGTCTTCTACTCCTACGAGACGATGGTGCAACACGCCAACCTGTTCCGGCACTACTACGGCCTCGACGCTTGCGACATCACCGGGGGCGAGGCCACGATCTACAAGACCCCGAAGGGCACGATTGTTGACCTGGTGCGCCACTGCGCGCAGATCGGGCTGCGCCCAACGATCATCTCCCACGGGCAGAACAACCGCGACGACTGGAAGCTCGGCTACAAGCGCCCGCTCTACCAAGAGATTGAGGACGCAGGTCTCGATGACTGGCTCATCTCTCTTCATGGTGGGACGCCTGAGTCTCATGACAAGATTCTAGGCGGCGAGGGTTCGTTCCGGAGACTCGTCGCTGGTCTCGACCTCGTGAAGCGACCCGTAAGGTTCAACGCTACGATCGTCGGAACGAACTACAAGGACTTCCCCGTCAATGTTCTGAAGGACAGACCCCCCACGGTCTTCAACATGATTGCCTTCAACCCATTCCATGCCTGGCATGAGAAGACGGGGATGACCGAGATTGATTTCCAGGTGAAATACGAAGAGTCAGCGCCCTATGTCGCCAGGGCGGTTGAAGACCTCGAGGCTCTTGGTTGGGAAGTCAACGTCCGATACTTCCCCATGTGCATTGCCGAGAAGTACGGCTTCGCTCCGAACGTGAGCGGATACCACCAGGTCCCCTATGACCCGTGGGAATGGCGGTTGAATGTCACGGGCAGAACACGCATCGAGCAGATTGACCGTCAAGGCGGATGGGAAGCAGCGGAGCGAAACGCAGCACTGCAATGGATGAGCGGTCGAAGCAACCCGACCTGCTCCACCTGCGCCAACAAGATGATTTGCGACGCTCCCCAGGAGCAGTACCAAAAGAAGTACGGTCTGTCGGAGATGCTCCCCGTCATCGGCGAAACGAGGATTGACCCTCTGTTCTTTCAGAAAGAGCGGTCCGTCGCTCTAGTTGGGGGCTCAGCATGAGCGAGGCTACTCGAACCGAAATCTTCGCGTCCGCGAGCGTATCGACCGCAGGTAACACGGCATCGTTCTCGGTCCCTACGGCGGCGAACCTGTTCGTCGGCATCGACTTGACGGCATACGCGGCCGCGGGCCCGGTGTTCTTCTTCCAGGCGTCCGACGACGGCGGGACGACCTGGTACGACTACCCCGTTGACGTTGCGGTCAACTCCTCGAACTCGGTGAGTGCGAATCAAATCTCCATTGCGAGTGGGCCAGCAACGGGGCACGTCGTGATGGTCATCAAGAACATCGCCGCCGACCGCTACCGGGTCCGGTGGACGGTGGCGTCCGGGTCGGCCACGTTCTCCATCTCGGTCGTGGCGAAGTAGTCATGGCTCTCGTGGCTCCTGCCGAATTCGATTCCTGGGCGAAGAAAAGCCTAGCGGCTGATGTCCAGGCGGAGCTTGTCCTCTGCGTTGCCTATGCCCAGTCGTGGATTGCAGACCAGGCTGGCCTGCGGTCTCTCGAGAAGGAGACCACGGCTCAAGTCTCATACTTCGACGGAGGTCGGGATACCTGGGGTTCGGAACTATGGGTGCCCATGTGTTGTCGCCCCATGTGGCATACGGGTTCAGACCTGGCGGTCATCACGGAGAACGGGGCTGCTCTCACCGCCGTCATCGGGTACTCGACTACCGCAAACGTCTGCATCCAGGGAGTGAATACGTTCAGTCGGGTGCGGCTCTCAAAGATTGGCGGATGGTACTGGGGTTACGTCGGAGCGAACAACGTATCCGTGACATCCAAATGCGGCTTCGATGGGTCTTCGACCGCGACCACGAACGCCCTTCCGCCCGATGCGAAGCGGCTGGTCATGGAGGTCGCCTGGCTGATGTTCAACTCAGCGGGACGCATCGGTATCAACAACACTGCGAAGGCGGGATCATCAGCAGACATCATCAACGACCTATCTCCGATGGGTCAGTCGACGCTCGATTGGCTTAGGGGGGTCTGATGACCGAGACCATCCGCCTCACGATTCCTGAGATGCTCGAGCGGTTCAAGTCGCTCGGGGAAAAACTAGGTCCGACGGCTTACGTCGCGATGCTCGTCTCGGGTCAGAAGATGCTGAGAGACGTCGTGAAGAACAGGATGAGCAACCCGAGGCGAGGTAGCACCTCGACGAATCTCGGCGTGGATACCGGGACGGCGCGTAGGTCGATGACCGACCTCACGCAGCAGACCGAAAGGTCCATCACGACGCTCATCGGTTCCACAGTGGATTATGTCAGATCCCATGAAGAGGGTTTCCACGGTCCGGTCCAGGTTAGGGCTCATACCAGGCGGATCGCCGTCCTCGAAAGGAACACGCATACCGGCAGGGTATCGAAGGCGTCCTCGAGGAAATACAAGGCAGCGCTCAGGAGTGGTAGGAAGACTAGCGCCCACGTCAGAGCGTACACGCGCAAGGTCAACATCCTAGCGAAACACTTCATCAGGGACACCGTGATAGCGAACGTCGTCCCGACGACCGACAGAATCACAAGGGCTCTTCTCATCGCCGTCAAGACCGGCAAGGTGCCGCAAGCCGGGCAATTAGGGGCGTGAATGAATGATTTTTACATTCGACCCGCCGGAAACGGGATGGGGGCTGAACGCACAGGCCATCATCGTGGCGAACCCTTCGGCTCCGTCGCAGCCGAACAGTTTGCACCTCATCTACGGCACGGGGTTCGATGCGGTGGCTTCGAGGACTCTGACTGGTCTCACGGTCGGGGAGAAGTACGCCGTCTATGTTCGCTGCAACTTCGATGGGGACGGTGGGGGCGGAGCCGCTCTAAGACTGAGCTACAACAACGTCACCATCGGCACCATGAACAAGGGCTCCGAGACGGGATGGGAGCTTCGCTACGTCGGGGTACTGAATTACAACCTCGCGGACAGGACATTGCGCGTCATCGGCATCGACGTCCCGGCGCTCCTAGCGACGGTCGAGGTCGATACGCTCTACATCGGGGGATTCCCTCCGATGGAGGTCGCCGTCATGGCTCGTAAGTGGGCGGCAATTGACGCGGCTCTCGACGTCATCCGAACGATGACTGGGGTCGGTGCCGGATTCAACACGGACCTCGAGCAGAGAGCCTATTCGCGCCTGTTCACTCCGGCAGAGCAGCCCGACGTCAAACTCCCCTACGTCTGCGTTCCCCTAGACCAGGAAGCGGAGCGCATCGAATACGAGGGTCTCTCGTTCACTTCGACATGGCATCTCGTCGGTCACGCGTTCTTCGCGGATGACCAGGAGAGCGACCCTCTTAACAGCGGTGGGTCCGTGTCGGCCGCTCGGTTCCGAGACGACCTCATCCGGGCGTTCATGGTGGACCAGCATCTCGGGGGTCTAGCTCTTGATTGTTCTGTGACCAGTGTCGACACGGCTTCCGGTGTCATCGACGATGGCATCGCGGAAGTCATCTTTACGGTCGAGTTCACGCAGATGGCTGGCGCGAACGACTTGCAGGTGGCGTGATGGTTCATAAGGTTCAAACGCGGCGGTTGCCGCACAACTCGCGGCGTCAGCCGTAGAAGGGGAAGACAATGCCTTTACAGGGTCTTGCATCTTGGCAAATCCTCGCTGGCGGCGCGACGTTATCCATCGCGCCCTATGCGACCAACGCGGGGGCGTTCACCGGGACGTCTTTCGGTCACACCTTGAACCCGACTGAAGTCGGATTCGCGTTCGAGGACTTCGACGTGGAGACGGAGCAGAGCATCGGGCGCGTCAAGTCGATCCCGGTGACGGCGAACTACACCTTGAAGTGTACGTTAGCTCAGAACGACGCGCAGGCGATGCTCATCGCAACGAGGGCTCCGGCTGCGTACCTCGTCGAGACGACGACGGCTACCGCGAATCTCGCGTTCGTTGACCCGCAGGAAATCTACTACCAGTTGAAGCTCGTCGGAGTCGGTTACGGTACGACGAAGATTGACACCTATCGGTTCTGGCGCTCTCAGGTCTCAACCGTGGAGCCCGTAGTCTTCGGAAAGAAGGCAGTTCAGGGTCTAGGCATCACGTTCAAAATAACGAGAGACGACACAGTGACGACGTTTACGTCGAACGGGTACTACGGATTCCGTGTCGTTGCTTAGGAGTCTTCTGTGCCGACTGCGGACCTTCTCGGCAAAAAAATCAAAACGGTCTCGGGGGCGGAGGTATCCGCCCCCACCGTCCGTTCCTTTTTCCGCGCCCTCGAAGTCTTCGGGGCGGAGATAGGAATCGTCCGCTCTGCCATCAGCCAGGTACCCGGCGGCATCTCCCCAGACATCGCCGTAGCTCCGTTCCTGGTTTCGCCGGAGGATGGACGACTTTCCTACGTCATTGAGGGGCTCTGCCTTCCTGGGGCTGACTATGTAGAGGTCGTCAACGCCCTGGCGACATCGCTCCTGCCTCTCTTAGGTCGCATCGACGCCATGCTCGGGGAGTCCGAGCCCCAGGAGCAGAGTTATGAACAGGAGGATGTCGATGCTGCGGTCCTCCTGGTCTTCGGTTGCGCCGAAAGGTTTCATATCTCCCCGTCTGAGGTCATGGGATGGCCCCTAGGGATGTTCCTCGATTGCATTCAGGCGTTCTCACGTCCCCCCAGTAGGACGCAGCAGGGGGACGTGGAAACCCTGCTCGGCGGCATGGGGTTCCCGACCGCTAAGGCGATGGCTCCTCCGGGCGACCCCGACACGACCCCCATCATTCCAGACATGGGTTAGACGATGGCATCCAACGCCATCCTAATTCAAGGTCTCATCGAGCTACACCTCAAGGGCGAGGGCGGGGACAAAGCCGTCGCCTCGATGACCAAAATCATCGCCCAGGCGAAAGAGGTCGAGAAGGCAACCGGGGGGCTAGGGACCGGGGCGACCCACGCGGCAGATGGCGTCGGCAAGCTCGAAGCTTCGTTCATCAGTCTCGGTAAGACCGTCGCGACGTACTTCGCCGCCGGGGTAGTCGCCAACTTCCTCCGCGATTCGCTCCTTGGGTTTGCGCGGACAGAACGTCAAGCCTTGGCGTTGGAGCAACAACTCAAGAATCTCGGGGACCAAGCGGGAGCAGCGAGCTTCCGTGGCTTCATCTCGCAGACAAGCCAAGCCTACGGAATTCTTGACGACGACCTCGTCCCGGCTCTCCAAAGGGCGCTACTCGGTTTCAAGAATCTTGCAACGGCTGAAGAAGTCGTCACGCTCGCTTCGAAGTTTGCCGCGAATGGCATAGGAGACGTGGGAACCAACGTTGAGAGGTTGACGCGATTCTTCCAGACTGGTTCGGCTCGCAGCCTGGTTGACTTTGGAATCAACGTCAAGGGTGGCGAAGAGGCTACACTCGACCTCAACGAAGGCATCAAGCTCCTCATCGAGACCGCGTCTGGGATGCCTGCGACATTCGACGACGCGCAGAAATCGCTCAACCAATGGCGCAATGACCTCGACGCAGCGAAGGACGCCATCGGCAAGCTGGAAGCAGGAATCATTCGAGCCGTGCAAGCCGCTGGGACGTTCGTCGGAGAGAACCTACCGACGTTCTTCTCTCCCGAAAATATCGTCAAGGAAGCTGAAGGGCAAAAGCTCCTAGACGACCTTGCGGTAGAAGGCGAAAAGAAAAAGGTCTCGAAGCTATCCGCCCTAGCGGCTCAGGCTGCTGAAGAGCAAAAGAGACGCGACAAGAAGGCGAACGACGAGAAGACAAAGGAATCCATCAAGTCAGAGCACGACCGCCTAGAAAAAGTCCTTTCGATGAACGAGGAGACGCAGAAAGACCTCATCAAGGAGGTCATCGACGTCTACCAGGTCGGAACGGTTGACCGCCTCAATCTTGAAATAGCCCTGAACGACAAGATTCGAGCCGAGGCTATCAAGAACGCCAAGGCGATAGGTGCCGACACCGCAGCCATAAACGCCCTATTCGATGAAAAGTCTAAGGCCAAAGAGCGCGAATTCATCAACGCGACTGGACCGGAGCCAGGATCGGGAGGACCCGACCCCAGGGTGGAAGCGGAAAGGAAGGCTAACGAAGAGATTGAGCGTCTCGCTCGAGAGCATGAAGACGCCATGTTCGAGCTGGAGACGGCTGGTGCCGAACTCAGGAACCAAATCAACGCCGATTCTCTCAGATGGGCGGAAGAATCCGAGAAGCAGAAAACTCAGTCCGCTCTTAACTCGGCAGCGCAGATAGCCGGAGTACTCAGTTCAACCTTCGCGAAGCACAAGGCATTCGCTATTGCGATGGCGATCGCCAACACGGCTCTGGCGATAACGGCAGCGTGGAAGGATGAATCCCTACCGGGCTATTGGGCGAAAATTGCAGCCATCGTGACCATCGCAGCATCCGGAGCCGCTCAGATAGCTGCGATTCGTGGAGCAAGCCTCAGCGGCGGAGGAGGAGCGCCGTCGATTGCATCGGCTCCGACGTCTCCTGCTACAGGGACCGGGGGCGGCTCCGTATCCATAGCGCCGCAATCCCAATCTCAACTTGCATCCCTATCGGGACGACCCCAGTCCGCCTCGACTTCCGGAATCGTCATCAACATCGAACACGCATTCGGCGACCAACAGTCCATGACGAAACTCGCCCGCGAAATCAATCGCATCAACGCGAACAACCGGGGTAACTTGCGATGACGATTCAAGAGCAGAACTATATCGTGAGATTTCTGGTCGGGGTCGCTAAGGAGCACGCGGACGGCAATCTCGGCGAACGCGAACTGATCTCCATAACGATGGCTGCGAATGCCGTCCTGAGAGACGACCCCATTAACCCGATAGCTGGCGTCGCCTTCAAGCAATTCTCCGTGCTCGCGGATAAGCGCCTGATGGACCGAGTCTCCGAACTCGATGCGGACAGCCAGTGAGTCTCAGGAACTACCGTATCGTCTTCACGTCGCCCGGTGGCGTCATCTTCGACGCTTCGAGCCGGGTCGATATCGGCGGCATGGGGAACATCACGTCCTCTCCGGAATCCGACCTCTCGATTCTGACGCATGGGGACATGTCTCTGAATCTCGACAACGCAGACGGCGAGGTCGAGAGGTTCCTCGAGTCGGCTCTGGTGACGGACATCTACACCGTGGTCCTGGAAAGGCAGAGACCGGGGACTGGGGAATGGGACAGGATGTTCGGTGGCGTCCTCGACCTACCCCATTCGGTCTATTACGACGACAAGGCGAAGACGGCGCATATCCAGTGCTACAGCTACACGAAGGCTCTCGAACGCACCAAGGCGACAACTATCAAGAGGACACTGGTCACGAAGACGGCGAGCATCAACCTCGACACAAGTACGCTCGTCTTCCTGGCTGGTGAAGCATCCGACCTAGAGATAGGCGACGTCATCAAGCTGAACAACGGGCAAAGGACTTTGGACTTGACCGTCGTAAAGCTCATTGACTCAGGGACCGTTCTCGTTGACCAGCCAGCGACCGCCACGTTTACTTCGGCGCGAGCCGAAGTCCTCACGCCGTTCTACCACGACAAGAGCCCGGACGCGCTGCTGACTCTCATCGCGGCAGCGGTAGGCGTCCCATTCGATAACCGCGACCTCGGTTCACCCCTGGCGACGTTCCCCGTGGCGACACCGTTTACGGTCGCGAACATGAACATTGGCGGTCAGCCCCATTCGGTAAAGGGTGGGACGACGGTCGAGGCTCGTTTCCCTTCGGGACCGTTCGGCTTGTCGTCGTACACGACGACGAGTCCTACCGTTCCGTGGTCGGTCGGTAGCGTCCCATCTGCGTTTCAACTCGACTGGACACCATACAGCGCAACGGTGCCAGGGACGGTCCAGACGACGGCTGGTATGAGCAACGCCAACACCCCGGACATCGGACAGAGCGCAGCGGCAGACCACGCGGCAGGCTATGTCTACGAGATTCGTTCGGACGTGGGAGGAGGTACCTTCCCGGTACGGCTGTATCGCAGCCTCAACGGCGCGGCTGCCGGAGACGTCGGTAGCGCAGCATCAATCCATAACGGGAATGAGATCCCTTCGAGTTGGCTCGAGGTGTCGCCTGCGGTAGGTCGCGTATTCGTATCGTTCTGGAACGGGAGCATCAACAGAGAATTCCGATACTGGCCTACGGCTACGGGACCGTTCGTCACCATCTCGACGGCAATCAGCGGCTCGCTGCGGACAATCCGATACGCAGGAGCGAGTGACGTCCTCATTATGGTCGATAACGTGACGAACGATATCATCCTATGGAACGCCTCGTCCCTGGTGATTCTCCGCAAGATTCCGTGGTTCAACACGACCGACAACATCATCACCTGGTCGATGAGAACCTGGGGTGCCGGCGCTAACCCCAGTGGCAAGGCTTGGTTCACGTTCCTCTTCGAGAGAGACAGTGAAACATGGATGGCGATTTACGACGCCAACGGGAGCTACAACGACTGGTACCTCGTTTCCATCTACCGCATCTCCAGCACACTCAGCATTCGCTTCGGTCAAACAATCCCCGCTAAGCCGCTCAGTTTCCAGTCCGTACTCACGACTTCAACAGGCGAGGAGCTTGCCTTCGGGTTCGGAGGAGGAGAGTGGTTCATCCTCTCCACGAGGTTTGCCGGGGTCATCCGCTACGCCGACTTCAAGGATAGTTCCTGCGCGAAGGCAGCGCGGGACATCGCTGTAGTCCTCGACTGCATCGTCAATTTCGACAACTTCAACATCATGACGATTCTAAATCGGAGAGCCCTGGCGTCATCGGACATCCAGAAAGAACTCGGCGTCCCGCTCGCCAGCATGAGGCGTCCCGCACCGGAACTCTATCGCTCCTCGGTCGAGGTCACTGGACACTACAGTGCTGGCGGAGCAGCCATCAGCGAGATTCAGAGCGTCCCTGGGTTCGAGGCGGACTCCGCTCGGAGGGTCAAGGTCGATTCCGACCTCGTGACGTCACCAGGCATGGCTCTCGCCTGCGCCATTACGACATTGCAGTTCGTTTCGCAAATCACGGAGCAGAGAGAGGTCACGGTCGAGGATGATGGGACCCCACTTGCCATCTTCGATAGGGTCTCCATGGCTGGAAAGAATTGGCTCATCTACAAGCTGGACACGGACTTAGAGCAGGAGACCCATGACCTAACCCTGTTGGAGCTTAAGCCATGAGCGGTTATCGGTGGGATCCCGTATTCCGTGTGAGCCCGGTCAACGGATCGGACACCTACTACTGGCTCGCGGATAGGTTGACGGACCTGGGGAGCCATACCCGAATCGGTCTGACCTATGTCGAGTCGATGAACGTCAGAGAGGACGTCAATCGCTCGTTGCGTCCTGCGGTCTTCGGGCTGCGTCCCGAAGTCACCATCGAATGCACCATTCTGTCAATGGCTGACCAGCAGTTCCTCGGGGAGATTGAGGATGCCCTGCTCCGTCCGGGAGCCTACGCCGTATTCCTGTCGCTTGATGGTGGCGTCATCTACCGTCGAGTCATCCTGGCTTCGGTATCGAATGCATCTCCGCTCGCTGGCAAGGTCTATGTCGGAGCTTCGTTCGTCCTGGGGCTTCGGTGCGTTGACCTCATACCGAGCAAACCTAAGATGCTCGTTGACCCACTCATCGGGTCGGAGCTCGTTCAGGACGGCGGCATGGAGGAATGGGAGACCGCAGCGCAGTTGAAATCATGGACGACGACTACGGGCGTTCTGACGATTGCCCAGGAAGCCACCATCATCCGGAGTGGAACGTTCTCCACCAAGGCGACTAGGTCTGATTCCGGGACTTCAGCCATCTTCCAAAACAGGAGCGGCGCAACGACAATCAACCCGGCAATCGGCTCCTGGTACAGGTTCCAAGCCTATGCTAAAGGAAGTATTGATATGGTTGCCGGAGCCAGCGGACCGTTCCGCGTCTCGGTCTACAACAACACGCTAGCGGAACAGGTTCTACTCGGCGGGAAGACGGTCGGTACAGGTTCAGACTTGCTAGCTCCGGTCGGAGTCCTAGCGGCATCTTGGACGTTGCAGGAAGGCTACTTCCGCATCCCTTCGACGTGGCTCCCTGCGCACGACATTTACAGCAGGTTCCAAGGCTACTGGACTGGGGGACAGTCGCTCTACTATGACGACGTGTCGGTTTGGGGTCCGATACTCAGGCCAGGGGTGGCGACATGGTGAAGAGGATTCTACTCTCTGGTCTGCTCTGCACGCTTCCAGCATGGGCTGCGCCTGATACGACGACAATCAACTGGACCGTGGTCCTGCCGAACGCGGCACCAGCGACAAGCGGAACCGTCATGGCGACCCTATCGTCTGCGGGGACGGCTCCCGACGGTGGCTCGTCGTCCGTGGTCGTGTCGAGAACCTCAGCGACCATAGCCGGAAACGGTGCCGTGACCATGGCTCTCGTCCCGAACGACATCATCACGCCTTCGGGGACGTACTACATATTCCACTATGACGTTAGGACGCCGACGCTCGCATCGTGGAACGAGAAGCGCAGCGTCGTGACGGCTCCCGACCCTGCGCTCATCTCCGACGCTCCGCTCCTCGACCCGCCGACAGGGACCGCGACCCCGGTCTCCACGGTCCAGGATGAGGGTTCGAGTCTGACGCGTAGGACGCGGCTTAACTTCACCGGCAAAGCCGTAGCCTGCTCGGACAACACGGGGACCGGGACGACCGATTGCACTGTAGTCCCCAACGGAACTATCGAGGTCAACAAGTATGCGACAGGGGGCTCCGGGACGCAGGGCTCGCCGTGGACGAGCGCAAGCGGAACTGGGGGGCTCACCGAGGCTGCTGCGACATGCATTGCCACAGGGTGCAAACTCCATCTATCTCCGGGTTATTACAAGCTCACGGCGATGGCTTCATTCGGGGCTGGCGTGTTCATTGAGGGCGATGATGCTAACGCGGCGATTCTGGTCGCAGACCCGTCATTCTCGGGGGCGTCCATCTTGCGATGGAAGAATCCCGTCAGTGACAACTCATTCGCCGGAACGGCGATTCCAGGCGTCGGCGGCAGAAACTTCGCGCTTAATTGCGCCGGGGTCGCAGCCCACGGTATCGACGTCTTCAAAGCCTATGACGCCGTGACGTTCGACACCGTAACTGTCGTCGATGTCGGGGACGCTTACAACGCCTTCAGATTCGAGCCTAACACCGCGTACTCCGGTTCGAGCGTATCGCAGACTCTCCTCATGCTGAATACCTATGCCATCCATAAGAATGCTGGGGCGACTGGCGCGGTCTATTACTTCCAGAACATGCAAGAGATGACGATGGTCAACGTCAAGGGGTTCGGTGGATATGCCACAGGGACCGGAGCCTGCGACGTCATGTATTTCGAGAACTGTCGTGGCGTCACTGTCATCGGCGGAGCCGTTGCCATCTCGACGGGGACTGGCATCCACGTCAAATCCACGGCGACCGGGTACTCCATAGGACTCGTCTTTGACGGCGTGACATTCGAAGCGGTCGGTACGGCGATGCTCATTGAGGGCGTGACCGACTACGTTCAAGACGTCGTGGTCCGAGGGAGCAGGAAGCAGGAAGGCTCGGTCAACCCTCCCGTAGCGTCAACCGGAGGGTTCGTCGTCCAGCGTCTCAATCGCGGCTACCTCGATGTACCAGGTTTCACTATGACCGTTGACGCCAACAGCTCGGACGTGAGCGGTCGCGTTGCCAACCTGCCGGATTTGACTTCGGACTCAGGGACGCGGACCCAAATCTACGCGACCCAGGACACCGGGCATTCATGGACTCAGCACGCCTTCAATGGAGACTTAGGGCTATTCCCCAATGATTCTTCTGGTCCAGAGATTCACTATGGACATGCTGCGAGGACGGATTACTGGCGGGCTTTCTGGTCTGCTGCGGCTGGCTCCGAATTTGGGTTCCAACTCCGCTACGTCACGACCGGAGCCGTATCGAAGCGCGCCGCGATTTTCGATTCAGCAGGCGGAGTCCATCTCTACTACAACGACGTGGACACAATCGTGACGACCGCCACTGGGGTCACCATCACAGGGAACGCGACCGCGACATCTTTCCGTGCGTCGGCGGGCTCGACATCGACGGCGGGTCAAACTGTTTGGGCGAAAGCATCAACGGCGTGTTCGACGGCTTGCACCTCTCTCCTGGGTTCGGGAGGAAGCTGTTCGGATTCCGTTCCGATGGACGGGACGAATACGCCTCTAGGGAACTGCTCGAGCACGAGCGGTCTCCGATTGTGCGAGTGTTACTGATGAGCCTTGAATCTCAAATCCGTGGGGGCTGGTCCTTCCCCAATCGGAACCTCGACTTCACGATCGAGGCGACGGCGGATTATTCCGCCTACGTCAACAAGTTCGTCAAGGTCGGCTCGGACTATTCCCTGTCCCTCCCTTCGGCTCCCCTGCTCGTCGGTATCTACGGCATCCTTCAGGACATGCAGCCCGCCGGTCAGATTCAAATCATCCGCTACTCTGGAATCAGTAAGGCGGTCTACGCCGAGACCATCAGTGCGGGCGACCTCATTACGTTCGCCGATGGGACCGGCAAGGTTCAGAGATTCCTGTCGGACACAGGAGGTCATGTCCACGAAACTGTCATCGAGCAGGTCCGTAGAGTCGTCTATGTCACGAACAACTTCGGGGCTCCCATCACCGGCGGAGCGGCGAATTTCACCACGACTTTGGAGTACGACAATTCGGGGACGCTCACGGCTTCAGGGAGTGCCGTTACGGTAACGGAAATCAGTGGTGGTCGATATTGGGTTACGTTCACGCCTGATGACATCGGGTCTCTCTGGCTGTTGTCTCTGACCTATTCCTCCGGTGGGATTCCTGGCATTGTCACGCCATCCGACTTCCAAATGGTTTCGACGGCTCAACATGGCGGACCCGCTATCTACTCCAACGTCCTGGTCGTCGGTCAAGCTCTGGAATCGGGCGTATTGAACGACACAAAGTTGATACTCGTAAGACCCCAGGTCTATTGAGGTCGCCATGAAGAAACTCAGTCTCGCCTTGTTCCTCTTCGCGTCGGTGGCGTTGGCGCAGACGCCCTACACGCCGCTCAGAATCGCCGTGGTCTACTCAGCGACGGCGGCAGCGGTGGCGGGTCAAGCCTGTACCGTTGGGGTCTCCCCGGACGTCTTCGCTAACGATACGGGGAACATCTACTACTGCACGGGGACCTATGGTCTGGCTCCTTTCCCAGAGACGGACTACGACCTCACGAACGACGGACAGGTGCTCGACTACTGGCCCGCTGGAACCCCGGCGATTTTCAGAGTGAATTCCGGCGGGACCTACTACTGGCAATCGTCGCAGAGCAGTTCAACGGGGACCGTGACCATGAGCGCCAAGACTGCGGGGGCTCGTTGGGTCTTCGACGCTCCTGGGTCTTCTGGAACCATCCTTCAAGTCACGGGCAACCTCAACGCCACGGGGACGGTCACGGGGTCCACCTTGAGCGGAACCAACACAGGGGACCAGACCATCACGTTGACGGGGAACGTGACGGGAACGGGGACGGGGAGCTTCGCCGCGACGATAGCGAACGACGCCGTGACCTACGCGAAGATGCAGAACGTATCCGCTACGGACAAGGTTCTCGGGCGGGCGACTGCGGGAGCCGGGGACACCGAAGAACTCGCCTGCGATTCGACCTGCCGCGACCTACTCGACGACACGTCTGCGGCTCAGCGAAGGACGACGCTCAACATCAAGTACGCCTTGCCCATAGGCTTTTGGGTTGCCGGGGCTGGACTCAATCCGGTTGACGCGACCACCTACTTCTTCGGTACCCCAAACCGAGTTGCGACGACATCGAGCCAACTCAGTAAGTTGTATTTTCGACAGGGAGGAATCGTCCGTATCGCTGAATTGTATCTGCTGACATCGGTTGCCAATGCCGGTTCAAACGAGAGCTTTACAGCCTACGTCCGACTGAACGACACGACCGACTACTCCATAGCGTCAGTTGCAACGACGGACGCCCAGAGGGTATTCACGAATACCGCGATTGATATCACCATATCGCCCGGGGACTACATCGAAATCAAGGTCGTATGTCCGACGTGGGCGACGAATCCAACGACATGGGGCGCTAGCGGCTATCTGCTGGTTGAATGATGCTCGCCGCGCTGCTGCTCGCCGGGACCTGCTCC